>Ga0137415_10000616_pt1 | contig 34807 bp, 32 predicted proteins | sample CZODoug3_1_1_16f_FD_183082 | JGI IMG/M metagenome (GOLD analysis project Ga0137415, IMG submission 183082) | Vadose zone soil fungal communities from Angelo Coast Range Reserve, California, USA - CZODoug3_1_1_16fungal (Hybrid Assembly) | ecosystem: Environmental > Terrestrial > Soil > Vadose...
GCCCGGGGACGCCACGCTGGCCGCCGGCAATCCCGGGCTGACCAGCTCCGGCCTGCCCGGCGGCACCGCACCCGGGGCCACGCCCGGGACCACCGGTGCCGGGCTGCCCGGCTCGACGCCGGCCGGCACGACCACGCCGGGTTCGACGCCTTCTGGTTCGACGCCTTCTGGTTCGACGCCTTCTGGTTCGACGCCTTCTGGTTCGACGCTGTCCACCAACTCCGCGCTGCCGCCGTCCGGCTCGGCGCAGTCCGCGCTGCCCGGGCAGAACGGTGCCGGGCAGCTGCCGTCCGGCTCGGTCCGCCCCTCCCACTCGCGGCCCGGCACGCAGGTGCGGCCCGGCACGGCCGGTTCCAGCGGCGACTTCACGCAGGGGCAGCCCCGGCTCGGCGCCGCGCCGGCCGCCGGCCCGCCCACAGTCGTGCCGCCCGGCCCGTTGGGTGACCCGAACGCGGACCCGGACGCCGGCTCGAGCTCGAGTGGCTCCGCCTCTGGTGGCTCCGGCGGGCTGCCGGGTGCGGCCGCCGCGCCGAGGGGCACCGCGGTGCCCGGCCACGCCGGCCGCCCGGGTGGCGCCGCTGTCCCGGTGGTCGCCAAGTGCACCGACCAGGACGTCGCGCTGGTCTCCCAGGTCGCCGCGTCCAGCTACAAGGTCGGCCAGAAGCCGCTGTTCCGACTGGTCATCGCCAACATCGGGGACAAGCCGTGCAGCCGGGACCTGGACCCGGGGCTGCAGGGCCTGGTGATCAACGGTCCGTCCGGGCAGCTGTGGGCCAGCAACGACTGCGACGCCAACCACAAGCCGGACGTCCGCGTGCTGGATCCCGGCAAGCCGATGGTGTTCTCGCTGAGCTGGGCCGGTCGCACCTCGCATCCCGGCTGCGGTGGCACGCGGACGTCCGTCGGCCCCGGCACCTACCAGCTGATCGGCAAGCTCGGTCCGCTGAGCAGCGGCCCGGCTCCGTTCACGCTGACGGCCAATGAGCCCGGCGCGCCGGCTCAGGCCCGAGCCAGCGTGCCGGCTCAGACCCGCTGATCCCGGCGTGCTGGGTCAGACCCGCTGACCCAGCACGCCACCCAGCTCAGCCTGGCGGGATCAACAGGTCCAGGGCCTCGGGCAGGTACCTGGCCTCGATGGTCTGCAGGCCGGCGAGCTGGCCGGCGCGGGAGCGCGCGGTGAGCCCGGAGTCGGCGGGGATCAGGGCGGCGGTGAAGCCCAGCCGGGCGGCCTCGGCGAGGCGGCGCTCCAGGCCCGCGATGCGCCGGATCTCGCCGGTCAGCCCGAGCTCGCCGAGCACGACGAGGCCGGCCGGCAGGGGGCGGTCCATCTTGGCCGAGGCGACCGCCAGCGCCACCGCGAGGTCGGCGGCCGGCTCGGTCATCCGCATGCCGCCGACGGTCGCGGTGAACACGTCGGCGTCGGCCAACCGGATCCGGGCGCGGCGGTCCAGCACGGCCAGCACCATGGCCACCCTGGCGGAGTCCAGTCCGCTGACCGCGCGCCGGGGCGACGGGATGTCCTTGCCGGCCACCAGCGCCTGTACCTCGGCCAGCAGCGGCCGCTTGCCCTCCACGGCCACGGTGATCGCGGTACCGGGCACCAGCCGGTCGCGGCGCAGCGACGAGTCGGCCAGGAATAGCCCGGACGGGTCGGTCACCCCGTGGATGCCGTCGTCGCGCAGCTCGAAGCAGCCCACCTCGTCGGCGGGGCCGAACCGGTTCTTGATGCCGCGCACCAGCCGCAGCGTGGAGTGCCGGTCGCCCTCGAAGTTCAGCACCACGTCGACCAGGTGCTCCAGCACGCGCGGCCCGGCCACCGAGCCGTCCTTGGTGACGTGCCCGACCAGGATCACCGGCAGCCCGCGTTCCTTGGCCAGCGCGGTGAGCGCCACGGTGACCGCGCGGACCTGGGTGACCCCGCCGGCCGCCCCGTCCACCTCGCCCGTGGAGAACGTCTGCACCGAGTCGACCACGAGCAGCGTGGGCTTCAGGGTGTCCAGGTGGCCGAGCACGGCGCCGAGGTCGGACTCCGCCGCGATGTAGAGACCCTCGCTGACCGCGCCGGTGCGCTCGGCGCGCAGCCGCACCTGGCCGGCCGACTCCTCGCCGGTGGCGTACAGCACCGGCCCGCCGCCGGCCGCCGCGCGCGCCGCCACCTCGAGCAGCAGGGTGGACTTGCCGGCGCCCGGTTCACCGGCCAGCAGCACCACGACGCCGGGCACCAAGCCGCCGCCGAGTACCCGGTCCAGCTCCTCGATCCCGGTCGGCTTGGCGCGCGCGGAGTCCAGCTCGACGGACGTGATGGGCTGGGCGGCGGAGGCCGGTGCACCGAACGCCAACCGACGCGCCCCGGCCCCGGAGCCCCGGGTGGCGGCCGACCGGCTCGCGGTGACCGGGGTGTCCGGAATGGTGCCGAACGCCTGGCACTGCGGGCACTGGCCGACCCACTTGGTCACCTGCCGGCCGCACTCCGTGCAGCGGTAGGCGAGAGCGCCGGCGCGGGCGCTCAGTTGGAACTGCTCCGGGTGGCCAGTTCACCGGTCGGGTAGCCGACCGGCAGCTCGGCGTTGAGCACGCCGCCACGCTGGAAGGTGAGCACCACCGGGTAGTTCAGCCCGGCGGTGATGTCGCGCTTGAGGCCGACCAGCTTGACGCTGATCGTCTTGTCGGCCAGCGCGGCGGCGTCGGACGGCGAGTCGCCGTTGCCGACCTGCACGGCCCGCCCACCGGGGATCACCGCGTCGCCGAGTACCTGGCCGGACGCCGCGATCGGGCTGGTCACCGAGACCAGCTGGTCGGCGGTGGCACTCACGTTCACCAGTGTCATGTTCAGCTCGGCCGCGTCGCCTGCCCGGTAGATCGCGCCGGACTTGGCCTGGCCGATGTAGGCGAAGCTGGCGTCGCGGACCCGGACGTCACCGGCGCTGCCCTGGTAGCCGTCGACGGCGGAGGCCTGGGTGGCGGTCTGGGTGATCTGCCCGGCCCCGCACCCGGTCAGCGTGCCGAGCCCGAGCGCGGCGGAGAGGGCGAGCGTGGCTACTGCGGCGGCGCGTCGCTTCACGACTGTGCGGGTCCTTTCGTGCGGCTGCTCGGCTGCGGTGCGCGGTCGGGCCTTCCGACCGGTGTGCGGCAAGGCCCTCTAGGTGCGTACCGGATGACCTGCCAAGAAGCCTAGCCTCGGCCGCTCTGGGTTGGTCATCGCGGTGGTGCGTGTGTTGCGCGGACATTCCGGCGCCGCGTCCGCGAGCTACCATAGGTTGACCTTGCTTGCATGATCTTGCGCTAAAGTCAACCCCCTGACCTGCGATGACGAGGCATGCCAGTGAGCCCGGCTATCACTCGCCGTGTTAACCTGGAGTCAGCGAAAGGGGCAGAGGACATATGGTTTTCAAGGTCGGAGAGACCGTCGTCTACCCGCACCACGGTGCAGCGCTCATCGAGGCTATCGAAACACGGATGATCAAAGGCGAGGAAAAGCAATACCTCGTTCTGAAGGTCGCCCAGGGAGACCTGACGGTTCGCGTGCCAGCGGACAATGCCGAGTTCGTCGGCGTCCGCGACGTGGTCGGCCAGGAGGGCCTGGACCGGGTTTTCGACGTCCTTCGGGCGCCGCATACCGAGGAGCCCACCAACTGGTCTCGACGCTATAAAGCCAATCTCGAGAAGCTCGCGTCCGGCGACGTCAACAAGGTCGCCGAGGTCGTTCGTGACCTGTGGCGTCGCGAGAAGGACCGGGGCCTTTCGGCCGGCGAGAAACGCATGCTGGCCAAGGCTCGACAGATCCTGGTCAGTGAGCTCGCGCTCGCCGAGGGCACCGACGAGGAGAAGGCCGAGCTGCTGCTCGACGAAGTGCTGGCCACCGCTTCCTGACTTTGAGCGTGCTGGCGCTCGTCCCGGCCGCCGGTGACGGTGTTCGGCTGGGCGCTGGCATGCCCAAGGCTCTGGTGCGAGTTGGTGGTGTGCCGCTCGTGGTGCGTGCGGTCCGAGGACTTTTGGACTCGGGCTCGGTAGATCATGTGTTAGTGGCCGTCCGGGATGCTGATCTGGCGGTCGTACGGGCGCTGTTCGCCAACGGGTCGGGGCAGTACCCGGCCGGCGAGCCAGCCCGGATCGAGGTGGTCACCGGCGGGGCTGACCGGGCTTCCTCGGTTGCCGCCGCGCTCTGGTACGGGACGCGTCGGTATCCGGAGGCGGATACCGTACTTGTTCATGACGCGGCGCGTGCGCTCACCCCGCCGGCGTTGGTCAGTTCTCTTGTCGCGGCCATTGCCGGTGGTGCGGACGCGGTGATCCCGGTGCTGCCGGTGGCCGACACGGTGAAGGAAGTCGACGCGGCCGGCTCGGTGCTCGGCACGGCGGACCGGTCCGTGCTGCGTGCGGTGCAGACCCCGCAGGCGTTCCGGGTGGCGCTGCTGCGGCGGGCCTATCAACAGGCCGGCTACGACCCCGACAAGGGCTCGTTCGGTGCGGCGGTCGTCGCGACCGATGACGCCGGCCTGGTCGAGCGACTGGGCGAGCCGGTGCACACGGTGCCCGGCGACCCGCTCGCGTTCAAGATCACTACGCCCTGGGACCTGCGGATCGCCGAGCTGATGGCGGGCGACTGACGGCGCAGGACATGATGGCGCCGTGATCGCGACATGACGGCCGCATGACGGCGGCACTGCCCAGGGTCGGCGTCGGCACCGACGTGCATCCGGTGGCGGCCGACCGGGACTGCTGGCTGGCCGGCCTGCACTGGCCCGGCGTGCCCGGCTGCACCGGTCATTCGGACGGCGATGTGGCGGCGCACGCCCTGTGTGACGCGCTGCTCTCGGCGGCCGGGCTCGGTGACCTCGGCGCGGTGTTCGGCACGTCCGACCCGCGCTGGGCCGGCGCGCACGGCGGCGAGCTGCTCACCGAGGTGCGGCGGCTGCTGGCCGCGGCGGGTTGGACGGTCGGCAACGCCGCGGTGCAGGTCATCGGCAACGCGCCGCGCATCGGTACCCGCCGGGAGGAGGCGCAGCGCGCGCTGTCCGAGGCGGTCGGCGGCCCGGTCTCGGTGTCCGGCACGACCACCGACGGGCTCGGGCTGACCGGGCGCGGTGAGGGCATCGCGGCGGTAGCCACGGCCCTGCTGGTCCCAGTTGACCCACTTACCACAGCCGGTACCGCGTAACTCCGCACAACACCCACCCGGACGGGTGATACGTCCTGTGAGGATCATCGCAGGGGTCGCCGGCGTGTCGAGGCTGCCGATTCGGAGCCGGTGCCGCCGCCGCGATCGTCCGTTTGCCGTCCCTCGGAAACCCGGGGTTCACCGCGCTGAACAGCCCCGGTCGTGCACCCCGTATCATTTTGTCGTGTGAGTCTGCGCCTTTACGACACCGCCACCAGAAGCCAGCGGGAGTTCACCCCGCTGCGGGCCGGGGCAGCGTCGATCTATGTCTGTGGCGCGACGGTGCAGGGCATGCCACACATCGGCCATGTGCGCAGTGGGCTCAACTATGACGTGCTGCGCCGCTGGCTCGGCCGAGGCGGTCTTGGGGGCGCCGCGCTGGATGTCACGCTCGTCCGCAACGTCACCGACATCGACGACAAGATCCTGAACAAGGCCGCCGACGCCGGGCGCCCCTGGTGGGAGTGGGCGGCCGCCCACGAGCGGGCCTTCGACGCCGCCTACGAGGCGCTGGGCTGCCTGCCGCCGTCCATCGGGCCGCGCGCCACCGGGCACGTGCCGCAGATGATCGAGCTGATGCAGCGGCTGATCGACAGCGGGCACGCCTACGAGGCCGGCGGGGACGTGTACTTCGCGGTGCGCTCCTTCCCGGACTACGGCGCGCTGTCCGGCCAGCGCCCCGACGAGATGCAGCAGGGCGAGTCGGTCGGCTTCAACAACGCCGACAAGCGCGACTCGCACGACTTCACCATGTGGAAGGCCGCCAAGCCGGGCGAGCCGTCCTGGCCGACCCCGTGGGGTCGCGGCCGGCCTGGCTGGCACCTGGAGTGCTCGGCGATGGCCACCATGTACCTCGGCCCGGAGTTCGACATCCACGGTGGCGGGCTGGACCTGGTCTTCCCGCACCACGAGAACGAGCGCGCGCAGTCCCGTGCGGTCGGCGACGGCTTCGCCCGGTTCTGGACGCACAACGCCTGGGTCACCCTCGGCGGCGACAAGATGTCGAAGTCGCTCGGCAACACGCTGTCCATCGACGTGCTGCTGCAGCGCGTGCGGGGCGCCGAGCTGCGCTACTACCTGGTCGCGCCGCACTACCGGTCGATGATCGAGTACTCCGATGCCGCGCTGTCCGAGGCGGTTGCCGCGTACCGGCGGATCGAGGCGTTCCTGCACCGGGTCGGCGAGCGGATCGGCCCGCCGACGCTGGCCGACGGGGTACTCGCGCCCGAGTTCATCGAGGCGCTCGACGACGACCTGAGCACCCCGGGGGCGGTGGCCGCCATCCACGTGGCCGTCCGGGAGGGCAACGCCGCGCTGGACTCCGGGGACCGGGCGGCCGCGGCCGCGGCTGCGTCTTCGGTGCGCGCGATGACCGACGTGCTCGGGCTGGACCCGTTGGCCGAGCGGTGGCGCCAGGCCCAGGGCGGCGCCGAGGCGGCCGCCGTGGCGGCGCTGTCCTCGCTGGTGGACGACCTACTCGCGCAGCGCAAGGAAGCCAGGGCCCAGCGGGACTTCGCGGCGGCCGACGCGATCCGGGACCGGCTACTGGCCGCCGGGGTGGTCGTCGAGGACACCCGCGACGGCGCCACCTGGACGCTCAAGGACGGTTGAAGAGCAGGGCATGGCTCCTGATGTGGCGCGCCCCGGCGTTCTCGATCGTCCCCTCGGCGGCAGAGGCACCGACCGGACCCGGGCAATTAACTTCGTTACCACAACACTAGGAGACAGGCCCTGATGGCCGGCAACTCACGCCGACACGGCGCAATTCGTAAACCTGGCACCAAGAAGGGCGCGGTGGTCGGGTCCGGTGGCCAGCGCCGGCGCGGCCTGGAGGGCAAGGGGCCGACGCCGCCCGCCGAGGCCCGCCCCGGCCACATCAAGAACAAGCGCGCGGCGGCCGCGGCGAAGAACAACAAACCGGCCCCGAACGTGGCCGGCCGGTCCCGCAAGCGCGGCGCCGACCAGGACACCGCTGAGACCGTGTTCGGCCGCAACCCCGTCGTGGAGTGCCTGCGCGCCGGCGTGCCGGCCACGGCGCTGCATGTCGCGCAGGCCACCAACGCCGACGAGCGGGTGGCCGAGGCGGTCCGGCTGGCCGCCGACCGGGGCATCGCCATCCTCGAGGTGCCGAAGGTCGAGCTGGACCGGATGGCCAATGGCGCGCTGCACCAGGGCCTCGGGCTGTCCGTGCCGCCCTACGAGTACGCCCACCCCGACGAGCTGCTGGAGATCGCGCAGGACTCGGACCGGCCGCCGCTGATCGTGGCCCTGGACGGGGTGACCGACCCGCGCAACCTCGGCGCGGTGATCCGCTCGGCCACCGCGTTCGGCGCGCACGGCGTGCTGCTGCCCCAGCGCCGTTCGGCCGGCGTGACGGCGGTGGCCTGGCGTACCTCGGCCGGCACGGCGGCGCGCATCCCGGTCGCCAGGGCCACCAACCTGACCCGCACGCTGCGCGAGTACGCCACCGCGGGGCTGATGCTGGCTGGCCTGGACGCGGACGGGCAGGTCAGCGTGGACGAGTTCAACCTGGCCGCCGACCCGTTGGTGGTCGTCGTCGGCTCGGAGGGGCGGGGGCTGTCCCGGCTGGTCCGGGAGACCTGTGACGTCACGGTGTCCATTCCGATGACCGGGCCGGCCGAGTCGTTGAACGCCTCGGTCGCGGCGGGCGTGCTGCTGGCCGAGGTGGCCCGCCGGCGCCGGCACGTCCGGGGTCACTAGGAGGGTCCTGGTCACCCGGTTCGGGGCCGTGCCGGCGAGGTACCGTTCGAGGGTGAGCAGTTCTGTGACCAGCGAGCCGTTGTCCGCACGGGAGCGGGAGGCGTGGCGTTCCGCGCTGGTGCTCGCCGACTCCCTGCGCAGCCTGGTGTCCGGCGTGGTCACCCCGGCCACCGGGCTGAGCTCGGCCGACTACCTGGTGCTGAACCGGTTGAACGACGCGCCGGAGAGCCGGGTCTCCGGGCTCAAGGCGCTGGCCGCGAAGCTGAACTGGTCGGCCAGCCGGCTGTCGCACCAGCTCAAGCGGATGGGCGCCCGGGGTCTCGTGGAGCGGGTCTACGAGGAGGGCACCGGCCAGGTCACCATGACCGCGACGCCGATGGCCGAGCAGACCATGCGGGTGGCCACCGCGCTGCACAACGAGGCCGTCCGGCGCTACTTCCTGTCCGTCGCGACCGACGAGGAGCTACAGGTCGTGATCGACCTGGCCAAGCGGATCCAGGCGCAGCGGACGGGCCAGGGCGACCCGAGGAATTGACGCCTCAATCCCCCTATGTGATCCCTATGTGCCAGGCGACTCTCGCGATCTTCGGTGCCTGGATGCGCTAGCGTCTTTGACATATCAATCCCCCCATTGGGGGCTGCGCAAGCATGGAGGAGTACGGATGGAGTACCTGCGCTTGGGGCGCTCCGGGCTCGAGGTGTCCCGGGTCGTGCTGGGGTGCATGAGCTTCGGCGACGCCGGCCAGGGCAGCTGGACCCTCGGCCTCGACGAGGCCCGGCCGTTCGTGCGGCGGGCGCTGGAGGCGGGCATCACGACCTTCGACACCGCCAACCGGTACGGCGCGGGCCGCAGCGAGGAGATCACCGGCAAGCTGCTCGGCGAGCTCGCCGACCGGGACGAGGTGATCATCGCGACCAAGGTGTTCTTCCCGATGGGGCGCGGGCCGAAGTCGGCCGGGCTGTCCCGAGGCGCGATCTTCGCCCAGGTCGAGCAGAGCCTGCGCCGGCTCGGCACCGACTACATCGACCTCTACCAGATCCACCGCCACGACCCCGAGGTGCCGATCGAAGAGACCATGGAGGCACTGCACGACCTGGTCAGGGCGGGCAAGGTGCGCTACCTCGGGGCGTCCTCGATGCACGCCTGGCAGTTCGCCAAGGCCCAGTACACGGCCGAGCGCAACGGCTGGACCCGGTTCGTCTCGATGCAGGACCAGTACAACCTGATCATGCGTGAGGAGGAGCGGGAGATGCTCCCGTTCTGCCTGGACCAGGGGGTCGGCGTGCTGCCCTACAGCCCGCTGGCCAGGGGGCGGCTGGCCAGGGACCCGGACGCGAGCACCGTGCGCACCGAGCACGACACCTTCGCCCGGATGCGCTACCGACAGGCCGTCGAGTCCGACCGGAAGATCGTCGAGGCGGTCGGCGACATCGCCGGCGCGCGCGGGGTGCCCAGGGCTCAGGTGGCGCTGGCCTGGGTGCTCCGGAACGCCGCGGTCACCGCGCCGATCATCGGCGTGACCAAGGAGCACCACATCACCGACGCCGTCGCGGCCACCGAGCTGGAGCTGACCGCCGACGAGGTCAGCCGGCTCGACGAGCACTACGTGCCGCGCTACCCGGAAGGCTTCTGACGCAGCGCGAGGCTGTACCTGCGCTGCGTCAGATGATGCGGCAGGGTCACTGACGAGGCCGGCTGCGGTCCCGCCGGCTACGGCCCGCCGGGGTCGAGCGCAGCTTCGAACGCTGGATAAGCTCGCTTCCGTCGGGAGATCAGGGACAAGCCGGGGGGTGGGGTTTGTTCTGCCGCGTACTCGGCCCGCTCGAGATCGAGATCGACGGTGCATTGGTGGACCTGGGAGGTCCGACCCCGCGTCGACTCGCCGCAGCGATGTTGTCGGGGCAGGGCGCGTCGGTATCGGACTCTGTGCTGGCCGAGTTGGCGTGGGGTGCCAGCCCGCCCGAGGATGTCTTCGGCAACCTGCGCGTCCTGGTTTCTCGGTTGCGGGCGGTGCTGGGCCCGACTGAGCGCGGATTGCTGCAGCGTGTCGGGTCGGGCTATCGGTTGGCCGTTGCGGTCGAGTCGACCGATCACGGCAGATTTGCCCGGTTGGTCGCTGACGGCGCTCGACTGCTCGGCAACGGTGCGGCGGCCGAGGCAGCGCAGGCGTTCGGGTCGGCGTTGCTGTTGTGGCGGGGCCAGCCGTGGGTGGAGCTGGGCGATGCCCTGCTCGCCGAGGGTGTGCGGGTTCGGCTGCTGGAACAGCGTGAGGTGGCCGTCGAGGAGTTGCAGGCCGCCAGGCTCGAGTTGGGCGAGATCGCGGCGGCGGTGGCCGCGCTGAGCGAGGCGGTGATCGAAAAGCCCTACCGCGAGCGCCGCTGGGAGTTGCTGGCGCTGGGGCTGTACCGCGCCGGTCGGCAGGGGCACGCGTTGGCGGAGCTGCGTCGGGTGCGCCAGCTGCTGGTCGAGGAACTGGGCATCGAACCGGGTCCGGCACTGCGCGAGATCGAGCGGCGGATGCTGTCCCACGACCCGACATTGTTGTCCGCCGACCCGGTGGGGGCGCCTCTCGCGGAACCTGCTCCCGCGCCGCGCCGTCCGGCCGAGGTCAGACCGTGGTCGTCGCTGGTAGGCCGGGCCGCTCAGTTGCGCAGGCTCGACGAGCTGCTGAGTACCCAGCGGCTGGTGACCATGGTGGGGCCGGCCGGGGTCGGCAAGACCCGCCTGTCGCTCGAACACGCCGCCACCCGGGAAGCCGCCGAGGGTGAGGTGTGGGTGGCGCGGCTGGCCGAGTTCCACGCGGCTCGGGATGTCGCGGCGGCGGTTGCCCCCGCGGTGGGTGTGGTGCACGTGGGCGGTGACCTGGTGACGCTGATCCGTCACGCCCTGCTCGACCGGCCGGGCCTGCTGGTGCTGGACAACTGCGAACACCTGCTCGAACCGGTCGCCGCACTGGCCCGGCGCCTCCTCGCCGACTGCCCGGACCTGCGGATACTGGCCACCAGCCGGGCGCCCCTCGGCGTGCCCGGCGAGCACCCCCTCGCGCTCGAACCGCTGCCGGTGCTCGACGAACGTGGTGGCGACGGCGCGGCGGTGGAGTTGCTGTTCGACCGGGTGCGCGCCAACCGGGCCGGGTGGCGGCCGTCGGAGGCGGAGCGGCGGGCCGGGCGGGAGATCTGCACGATGCTCGACGGGCTGCCGCTGGCCATCGAGCTGGCCGCGGCGCGGGAACGGGCCTTCGGGCTCGCCTCGATCGCCACGCACCTCGCCGAGCGGGTCGAGGTGCTCGCCGCCACCCCAGGGGCTCGGTCAACCCACACGCCGGCCTCGACGCCGCGATCAGCTGGAGCGTCGAACAACTCCGCCCCGCCGACCGGGCGATGCTGCTGCGCCTATGGCCGTTCGAGGGCGGCTTCTCCTGGCAGGCGGCCGAAGCCGTCCAACCACCCGACGCCGATGACGCTGTGCTGGCGGTACTCGGCTCGCTGGTGGACCGCTCGGTGATCACCATCGACCCGATGGCCCAGCCGGCGCGCTACCGGATGCTCGAGACCATTCGACGGCACTGCCGGGACGCCGACCCCGAGCCGGCGGCGAGCGAGCAAGCCCACACCACCTGGGTTCGCGGGTTGGTCGCCGAGCAGGTCCCGGAGCTGACCGGGCCGCGCGCGGGGCAGGCCTACCTGCTGCTCGCCGGCGAGTTGGCCAACATCAGAGCCGGCATCAGCCACGACCTGCGACACGACCCGATCGCCGCGCTGCGCACCTGCGCGGTGATGGAGTGGGTGTGGGTCAGCCTCGGGGTGCTGCCCGAAGGGATGCGGCTGCTCCAGTCGGCCCTGGACGCCAGCCCCGAGGCGCCCGCCGAGGATCGGGCCCGGGGCCTGCTGGCGCTGTCGATCGGGTCCTTCCACGCCGGCGACCCCGTCACCACGCTCGCCCGGGCCGACGAGGCGCTCGGCCTGCGCGACCGGATCACCGACCGGGACCTGCTGCTCAACGCCCTGTCCCGCCGCGCCCTCGCCGCAATCGAGCTGGCTGACCCGGAGCTCGCCCGCGAGGCCCTCACCCAGTTCCTGCGGGAGGTCGAGCACGGGCCCTCCTCGCCATGGCAGACCCCGATCGCGCACCTGGCCGAGGCGGTGCTGCACCTCATGACGGGTGCCCCGGAGCAGGGCGAAGCCGCATTCCACGCGGCGCGGCGACACAGCCGGGAGTGCGGGTTCCTGTGGGGCGAGGGCACCGCCGACCTCATGCTCGCCTGGCACCTGCTCGGGCGCTCGGAACCGCGGCCGGCGCGCGCCGAGGACGCGCTGCGGAGCCTGCACCGTGCGCTGCGCGCTTTCCAGGAGCAGACGAACAAGTCCGATGTGCTCGGTGTGCTCTACGCCGGGGCACACGCGCTCACCCTGCTCGCGGAACCGGCCACCGCCACGCAGCTGCGCGCCGCCGTGCTCGAGCACTCCGGCCGGATCGGCGTCAATCCGCGCCGCTACACCCAGTTCGCCGGCGCCGCGGCGGTGCGGTTCATGGCTGAGCGGCCACCGGGCCCGGAGTCGCTGGCCGCTGAACACGCGGGCCGCGCCATGAGTTGGACGGCCATGGTCGAGTTGTTCGCCCGCGCTTCGGCGCGGCTGCTGCACTGAATGGTGTTGCACATTCCGATAGCCCGTGCGCAATTGCTGGGCGCACGGGCGGCACGGGATTTGTGATGGGGTTGTTCAGTCGTCAGCTCGCCACGCAGATCTGGTCGTGGAAGTCCTTGATCCGCTGGTAGGCGGGGTCGACTTCGCCCTTGAGCTGCGCGTAGACCCGCCGCTGGTCGGCGATCGCCTTGTAGTCGGCCTGCAGCAGCTGGATGTCCGACTGCAGCTGGGAGGGGGTGTGGGGCCTCAGCGCGGCGAGCTTGTCGACATCACCGCCGACGTAGTCCTTCATGGAACCCGGGTCGTACAGCTGTGCGGAGTACTTGCAGTACGCACCTACGTCGTCCGCGGACATCGCGCTCGAGCCGCCGAACATGCTGCCCGACCCGGAGATGCTGGGCCCGGCACCGCAGGCGCCGACGGACAACACCACCGCGAGCGCAATCGGAACGGCTCGCAGGATACGTACCCTCGTGGTCGTGCTCACTTTCATCCCCCTTGGATTCTGGTGTTGACGGAAATTTGTCGGCGTTGCGACACGAGAAATATCGCCGATTTGCATTCCGCTGATCCAGGGGGTGATCCCGATTGAAGAGAAATGGAAAACCCGATAGCTCGAGGTAGGGTTTACCCCAACTATTTATGGCAGACGAAGGATCCGGACGGCTTGCAGCCGGGCGCTCACCGCTGACAGAATCCGCGACTCACCCTGACAGAATCCCCGACTCGCGGGGAGTGGGGCGGCGGAGGCGGGCGAAGAGGCGGCAGCCGACGTAACAGAGGAAGATCAGCGTCGCCACGTAGCCGGAGATCGGCACCCCGGGGCCGAGCGACAGCAGCACCCCGCCGATCAGCGAGACCTCGGCGAACAGCACCGCGAGCACGGTCACCACCAGTGGGCTGGCGGACACCCTGGCGGCCGCCGCCCCCGGCGTCACCATCACCGCCAGCACCAGGATCGCGCCGACCGCCGGCACCGCCAGCGCCACGCTCAGCCCGATCAGCACCGCGAACACGATGGACAGCATCCGCACCGGAACGCCACGGGCGGCGGCCACCTCGGGGTCCGCGCTGGCGAACAGCAGCGGCCGGTAGTACACCGCGAGCGTGCCGACCACGACCACCGCACAGCCGACGAGCAGCCACAGGTTGGTCGAGTCCACCGACACGATCGAGCCGGTGAGCAGCCCGAACTTGTTCTGCGAGCGCCCCGGGTAGACGGCAAGCAGCAGCACCCCGACGCCCAGCCCGAAGGCGAGCACGACACCGATCACCGAGTCCCGCTCGCGCTGGCGCAGCCCGAGGAAGCCGAACACCACCGCCGCGACCAGTGCGCCGGCCACCGCGCCGAGCCCGACGTTGACCCCGGCGACCAGCGCGGCCGCGCCGCCGGCGAAGCCCAGCTCGGACGTGCCGTGCACGGCGAACGCCATGCCCCTGGTCACGATCAGCGGGGCGAGCAGGCCGGCGATCAGGCCGAGCACCGCGGCGGCTAGCAGCGCGGTCTGCACGAACGGCAGCCGCAACGCCGCGCCGGTGCCGGTGAAGTCGAACAGCCGGGCCAGCAGGTCGATCATGCGTGGTGCTCCCAGCCGCCGTCCTCGGCACCTACCACCACGAGCCGGTCCCGTAACCGCAGCACGTCGACCCGGGTGCGGTACAGCTCGGAGAGCACCTCGGAGGTCATCACCTCGTCCGGCGTGCCCACCCGGAACTGCCCGTTGACCAGGTACAGCACCCGGTCCACCAGCGGCAGCACCGGGTTGATCTCGTGGGTGACGAACAGCACCGCGGTGGCCGCCTCGGTCCGCCGCGCATCGATCAGCTCGCTGACCACCCGCTGGTTGGCCAGGTCCAGGGACAGCAGCGGCTCGTCGCAGAGCAGCACCGAGGGGTCCCCGACCAGTGCCTGCGCCACCCGCAGCCGCTGCTGCTCGCCTCCGGAGAGCCGCCCGACCGGCGAGTTCGCGTACTCGGTCGCGCCCACCGCGGCCAGTGCCGCGTCCACGGTGGCGCGCCGGGACCGGCCACCGGCAGGGGCGCCGAACCGAGTGCCGAACCGTGTGCCGAACGCGCGCCGCGCGCCGAACCCGAGGCCGAGCCGGTGCCCGTCCAGGCCGAGGCCGACCAGGTCCCGGGCCCGCAGCGGCACGTCGATGTCCATCGCCTGCTGCTGCGGGATGTAGCCGACCCCGGTGCCGGCCCCGCCGGGCGCTCGGCCGCCGATCCGCACCGTGCCGCCGGTCAGCTCCCGCTGGCCGAGCAGCACCTTGAGCAGCGTCGTCTTGCCGGAGCCGTTGGGGCCGAGCACCGCGATGAACTCGCCGGCCGCCACCCGCAGGTCCAGCCCGTCCCAGAGCACCCGCTCGCCCAGCCCCATCCGCGCCCCGCGCAGCTCAACCGCCGCCACCCCGCTGGGGTGCTCGACCTGCCGCTGCCCAGGATGGGGTTGTTCGGGGCGCGGTTTCTCGGGGCGCGGCGAGGCGTCGAGTGCCGTCATCGATGGTCGCCGAGCGCCGTCGACAGCTGGTCGATCTCGCCGCCTATCCAGGTCACGTAGTCCATCGTGCCTGCCGGCAGGGTCTCCGTCACTTTCACCACGGGCACGCCACCCGCGGCGGCGGCCTGTTCCACCTGTGCGGTGGACGCACTTTCGGTCTGTCCGTTCAGCAGCAGCGCGGAGACCTTCTCGGGCCCGCTGAACAGCGCCACGGTCTGCTGCAGTACGGCGACCGGCGGGTCGTTGCCCTCCTCGATGGCGTGCGAGAACGCCTCCGGGGTGGCGTTGGTCAGCCCGGCCTGCTCGGTGACGTAGAGCGGCACCGGCTCGGTGACCGCGATCCTGGCCCCGGGATGGGCCGTCTTGATCGCCGCGAGCTTGCCGTTCAGCCCGTCCAGCTTGGTCTTGAACGCGGTCGCGTTGGCCTGGTAGTCGCCCGCGTTGGCCGGGTCGGCCTTGCTCAGCTCGGCGCTGAGGGTGTCGGCCAGCTTGGCCACCGTCGGCAAGCTGTAGAACACGTGCTCGTTGAAGTCGGCGCCGGTGTCCAGGCCGGAGAGCTGGGAGACATCGATCACGCTCGGCTTGGCGCCGGCGGCGGCCACCAGCTTGCCGGCGAAGTCGTCGTAGCCGCCGCCGTTCTGGATCAGCACCTTGGCCTCGCTGACCGCCGTCGCGTCGGCCGGGGTGGCCTCGTACTGGTGCGGGTCGGCGTCCGGCGAGTGGATGATCGAGGTGACGTGGGTGTGCGCGCCGCCGACGGCACTGGCGATGGACCCGTAGACGTCCGTGCTGGCCACCACGCCGACCGTGCTGGCGACCTGCGCCGGGGCGGCAGGCGAGGGGGCGGGCGCCGAGCTGCTGCCCTGTCCGCAGCCGGCCAGCGCGAGCGCGGCGGCCACGGCCCCGGCGACGGCGGCGACTGGCAGGGTGGCGCGGGGGCGGAAAGTCATGCCGGCGACGATACCCGAAAGTGGTAATCGTTGTCGTTTTATCGTGACCAATTCAGTGCCGCTGTACTGCGCGGACCTGCCTGAGCTGGTCGGCGCGGCAGTAATGGCGAGGTTCACTACCCGGTCGTCTTCTGAACCGTTACGGTCATGGGATGACTCGCAGCCCGCGTGTCCGGCGGCCCGCTACCCTGGCGTCCCTGGCTGCCGAGCTCGGGGTGTCCAGGACCACGGTTTCGAACGCGTACAACCGGCCCGACCAGCTCTCCGTCCAGCTGCGCACCCGGGTGCTGGAGACGGCTCGCCGGCTGGGCTACCCGGGTCCCGACCCGGTGGCCCGCTCGCTGCGCACCCGGCAGGCCCGCGCGGTCGGGCTGCTGCTCACCGAGGAGCTGTCCTTCGCGTTCCGCGACCCCGCCGCGCTCGGTTTCCTGGAGGGGCTGGCCGGGGCTTGCGAGGACGCCGGCCAGGGCCTGCTGCTGATGCCGGCCAGCCGGGGCGGTACGGACGTCACCGCCGTGCACCAGGCCAGCGTGGACGGCTTCGTCGTCTACTCGGTGCCCGAGCGGGACCCGCACCTGATGGCGGTGCTCGAGCGGCCGCTGCCCACCGTCGTCGCCGACCAGCCGATGGACGTCGAGGGCGTGGACCGGGTCGGCGTGGACGACCGGGGCGGCATGCTCGCGATGGCCAGGCACCTGGCCGAGCTCGGCCACCGCCGGATCGGCGTGATCTGCATGCGGCTGAGCAACACCCGCTACGACGGCTACGCCGACGCCCGGCGCCAGCGCCAGGCCGCGTTCCCCGTGCAGCGGGAACGGCTGCGCGGGCTGCGCGACGGCTTCGCCGAGGCCGGCGTGGACTGGGCCGACGTGCCCGTGATGGAACGCTTCGAGCACTCCATGGAGGCCGGCGCGTCGGCGGCCAGCGAGCTGATGGACGCCCACCTGGGGCTGACCGCGCTCGTCTGCACCTCCGACGTGCTCGCGCTCGGCGCGCTGCGGCTGGCCGAGGAGCGCAACTGGGCGGTGCCGGAGAACCTCAGCGTGACCGGCTTCGACGGCGTACCCGAGGCGATCCGCGCCGGCCTGACCACCGTCCGCCAGCCGGTCAAGGAGAAGGGCCGGATGGCCGGCCAGCTGCTGCTCAACCGAGGCGACCGCACCGAGCCCCGCTCCATCGTGCTGCCCACCGAGCTGATCCCCGGGGCCACCAGCGCCCCACCGCCCGCCGCCGACCGCTGGTTCTCCGGCCTCTGACCGGGTGCCCGCCTCGGGTGGCCAGCGTGCGCGCAATGGCCGGCCGGTGCCCGTGGTGGTTGGCGCTGGCCGACTGGCGTGGTGAGGGCGGCCGGGTGGCGTGGCTGGGCGGGTGGGTGGCGTGGCCGGCTGGCGTGGCCCGCTGGGTGGGTGGCGTGGCCGGGTGGGTGCAGTCGCCGTTTCGTCGACTTGTCGTGGGAAATAGGCACGACAGGTGGCTCTTGTCGTGGCAAATAGGCATGACAAGTGGGACGAGGGGCGCCGTTTCGGGTTGGGTGGCGCAGGGTCCGCGCGGACCATCTGTGGCCGGCCCGCACACGCCGTCCGTGGGTGGCACAGCTCGTACGTAGGCGGCACACGAGTTAGAACCCGTGTGCGGCGTGCCGAGCCTGTGTGTGGCCACGCGGAGCTATGTGCGGCCCGCCCACAGCGGTGTGCGGCCTCCCCGAGCCCGTGTGCGGTGTGCTAGCGCCTGTGTGCGGCTGGGTGGGTGCGGTCGCCGTTTGTTCGACTTGTCGTGGGAAATGGGCACGACAAGTGGCTCTTGTCGTGGGAAATAGGCACGACAAGTGGGACGAAGAGGCGCCGTTGCGGGGGTTGGGGCGGCGGAGGCCACCCCGAACCCGTGTGTGGCCTCCCGCCGCTGTGTGCGGCCTCCCCGAGCATGTGTGCGGCCCGCCGCGGCGGTGTGCGGGGACCGGCTGGGCGGGTTAGCGCTGGCCGGGTAGGCCGAGGGCGTGCAGGAAGGAGCGGGCCCAGCGGTCGACGTCGTGGGTGAGTACCTGGCGGCGCAGGGCTCGCATCCGGCGCCGGCCGTCCTCCGGCAGCATGGTGAGCGCGTCGTACATGGTGTTCTTCATGCCGTCCAGGTCGTGCGGGTTGACCAGGTAGGCGTTGTTCAGCTCGATCGCGGCGCCGGCGAACTCGGAGAGCACGAGCGCGCCGGACAGGTCGTACTTGCAGGCCACGTACTCCTTGGCGACCAGGTTCATGCCGTCCCGCAGCGGCGTCACCAGCATCACGTCGGCGGCGACGAAGAACGCGACCAGGTCGACCCTTGGCAGTGCCTGGTGCAGGTAGTGCACCGCGGGGTGGCCGACCCTGGCGTACTCGCCGTTGATCCGCCCGACGGTCAGCTCGATGTCGTCGCGCATCTGCTGGTAGTGCTCGACCCGCTCCCGGCTCGGCGTGGCCAGCTGCACCATGACGGTGTCCGAGGCGTCGATCCGGCCGTCCATCAGCAGCTCGTGGAAGGCGTGCAGCCGTACGTTGATGCCCTTGGTGTAGTCCAGCCGGTCCACCCCGAGCACGACGCGCTTCGGGTTGCCGAGGTCGTTGCGGATCTGGGCGGCCCTGGCCCGCACCGATGGCGTCCTGGCCAGCCGGTCCAGCGCGCCCGAGTCGATCGAGATCGGGAACGCGCCGACCTTGACGGTGCGCCCGTCGTAGGCGATCTCGCCCGGCCGCCCACCGGTGCCCGACGTGCTGCCGGACAGCCGGCTGCCGGCCAAGTGGGCGGCCAGCCAGCGGAAGTTGCGCACCCCGCCCGGGGTGTGGAAACCGACCAGGTCCGCGCCGAGCAGCCCCTGCACGATCTGCGCGCGCCACGGCAGCTGCATGAACAGCTCGGTCGGCGGGAACGGGATGTGCAGGAAGAAGCCGATCCGCAGGTCGGGCCGCAGCCGGCGCAGCTCGGCGGGGACCAGCTGCAGCTGGTAGTCCTGCACCCAGACGGTGGCGTTCGGCGCGGCGATCTTGGCGGTCGCCTCGGCGAACCGCCTGTTGACCTGCACGTACGTATGCCACCAGGCCCGGTGGAACACCGGCGGCGCGACCACGTCGTGGTAGAGCGGCCAGAGCGTCGCGTTCGAAAGGCCCTCGTAGTACTCGGCGACCTCCGGCTCGGAGAGCGGCACGGGGTGCAGCACCAGGCCGTCCTGCTCCACCGGTGCCAGCTCGACGTCGGGCACCCCCGCCCAGCCGACCCAGGCGCCGTCCCGGCCGCGCAGCATCGGCTCCAGCGCGGTCACCAGCCCGCCGGGGCTGCGCTTCCAGGACTGGCTGCCGTCGTCGCCGACCACCAGGTCGACCGGCAGCCGGTTGGCCACCACGATGAACTCGGATGTGCCGCTGTGCTTCACGACCACCGACCCTACTTCGCGCCGGCGCCCGGTGCGCTGAGCGGAGTGGCCGGCCGCAGCTGCGTGGTCAGCCATTCGCCGAGCGCAACGCCGCCGGCCAGCGCGAGCCCGATGGCCAGCGCGAGCATCACGGTGACCAGGCCGTCTGTGACGCCGGTCACCGCGAGCTGGTAGAAACCCTGGTAGGCGGTCAGGCCGGGTAGCAGCGGGGTGATCGCGCCGAGCGTGATGACCAGCCGGGGTGCTCCGGTCAGCCGGTGCAGCAGGCCGGAGAAGGTACCCAGCCCGATGGCCGCGATCCCGGTGGCCACCACCGGCCCGAAACCGGCCTGGTGCAGCAGCGTGTAGAGCACCCAGGCGGCCGCCCCGGTGCCCGCCGCCGCCGGCAGGTAGCGCACCGGGGAGTAGGCGGCCAGCGCGAACAGCCCGGACGTCATGCCGGCGGCGAACGCCCGGACGGCCAGCGACAGGTTGCTGCTGGGCAGTGGGCCGGCCACCGAAAGCTCCACGCCGAACACCAGCGCCGCCTTCAGCACGAGCACCACGCCGCCGAGCAGGCCGGCGGAGAACATGGTGATCTCACCGGCCCGGCCGGCGGCGGTCAGGAAGAAGCCGTCGATGGCGTCGCGCACCGCGCCGACCACCGACAGCCCGGATAACAGCACGGTCAACGCCGCCGCGACCACCAGGGAGGCCCTCGCACCGGCCGGCAGCAGCGAGAAGTACTGCAGCACCGCGGTGATCCCGGTGGCCAGCAGCGCCCCGGACATCTGCTGGAAGAACAGCGGCAGCCGGTACCGGTTGAGCAGCCGGCCGATCCGGTCGATCACGCCGGTGGCCCCGAACGCGACGACGGCCGCGACCGGTCCGCCGCCGAGCAGCACGGCCACCGAGGCGGCCATGCCGGCCCAGGCCGCCGTGGTCAGCCAGCGCGGGTAGGGGTGGCGGGCGCGGGTGATGACGTCCAGCTCCGTGGCCGCCTCGGTGAAGCTCAGCTCCTCGCGCTCGACCCGCCCGACCAGCATGGCCACGTCGGTGAGCCGGGTCAGGTCCATGGACCGGTAGCGGACCAGCCGCATCGTGGTCACCGGCGGCGCCACCATGCCCCGGTGGCAGCTCATCGTCATCGAGGTGAACGTGATGTCCACCTCGCAGGTCGGCAGGCCGCCGGCGTCGGCCAGCCGGAGCATGGTTTCGGTGGTCTCCGCGACGCCCTCGCCGCTGGACAGCAGTACCTCGCCGACGCGCATCGCCAGGTCGAGCACCTGCAGCACCTGCGTGTCGTCCGGCACGCTAGGACCGACCTCGGGTGCCACCGGGACCAGTTCGTCCGCGCCGATACCCGGGTGGCTGTGCCGCAGCTGCAGCCGCCCGTTCAGGTCGTGCAGCCAGCCGCCCCGGTGTCCGTTGGAACCGGGTTGGAGCTCGGGTCGGGCGGCGGGGACCGCCGCGGCGCTGCGCCTGCCCGGCGCCCACCGGCGCAGCGCCAGCCGCGCCCGCTGGCCGAATCTGGTCACCGCGTCGTGCCACCACCCGAGGCGGCCTGGCTGCCCCAAGGAGCGGCGAGCGGCACCGGCTGCCCGGCGATGAACGGTGTCATGTTGTCCAGGGTAGGGGCGGGGGTGCCATGATTACCGCATCGCGGCGATCACGTCGCCCCGCCGGTGTAGCTCAGTGGTAGAGCAATCGCCTTGTAAGCGATAGGTCGTCGGTTCGACCCCGACCACCGGCTCCAGCTCTGACCAGCGGTTTCATATGATCACTACGTTTCGATGATCGCCGTATGGATCCACATGTGGTGCGAAACGCGCTACGCTCTACGCCGAGCTGCGGCGCTGTCGATCGCACTGCAGCGGGAAGCGCTACATCCAGCATCGGACGACCCACAGGCACGAATGCAACGACAGGTGCGGCCCGCACCAATGCCGCCCCCTCGGTACGTCTGTCATCCTACTGGACGAGGCCCGACACGACGGGCCCATGGCCAGCGCCGTGAAGAGGTTCTTGCGCCGGCCCGGCCGACCGTAGCCTCGTGCCGTCGAGCTGCGACCTCCCCGGACGAGGAGAGCTCGCTTTGGCTCAGGCGGTGGTGTTGACGGCGAGTTCGGCTACAGCGAGCGCGGCGCGGGCGCGGCCGATGGGTTCGGCCTGGACGTTGATCACGGTGCTGTCTTCGCGTGCGGAGCGGTAGTAGTCGCCGCTGAATCGTTGTCCGCCACGCTCGCGGGACAGTTCGGTGATGTTGCCGGTACCGCCTCGATCCATGAGCTCTTGGAGTTGACGGGCCTGGTCTGGGTCGGGCATGTCAACCCAGGCCGCCGCGAGGATGGCCAGGTTGCCGCGGTTATCGCGGACTTCGAGCAGCGCCCGAAACAGCGCCGTGCACGGGTGCTCGCGGAAGAAGTCCTGCACCTGGCCGTAGGAGTGAGCCACACAGTCGGCGTCGCCGCGGACGTTACGTTCCCGGACCCGTAGCCCTTTCCTGATCAGCCGCGCGGTGGCGCGGGCGGTGCTGCGATCCTTGGCCTTCCCACGCGCTCCGCTGCTCCTGTCTCCTTGCGTACGCCCGCTGCCGTTGGCACTGCTGCCCGCGCTGGTCTTCGAGCCCGCGGCGTCGAGCCCGACACCCCCGGCACCGCCCTCGGCGCTGGTCGCGAGCGCGACAGCGAGGGCGATCGCCGCGAGCATCGTGCCGCCGCCGCGGGAGATCCACCGGCCGTCGGGTCCTCTGGGCTGGTCTGGCTTCCCCACGCACTAACTCCCGCTGGCCCCATGACGGCCGCCTGCCGGCCCCCGTTCAGAGTGGAGTCTGTGCGCAACAGCAGGCTCGCCGAGGGCGAACCCAGCAAACCCGTCGCGATCGCACACGACGCCGTCTAAAGATCACCGAGTGTCTTGTCGTAGCGGAGGCCTTTTCAGCTGGGACGGCGCAGGTAGCCCTCAGTGGCTGTTGACCGGACCACGGAGTGAACATGAACCGGACTCGCAGGTAAGCCCAGCCAGTTGGACTCAGGGCTACCGGGCGGTTCGCAATGCGCGTCGAGCGTGCGCGATGACATCGCGTTCGGGTAGTGCAGCGCCGTGGTTGAGTGCCGCGGTGGTTGGTTGTTCGCCGAGTCGTTTGCGGATCTGTTCGAGTGCGTGATGCGCGCGGTCGGTGTCCTCGGCGAGGCCGGCGACGTGGCCGGCGGCGAGTGCTCCGGAGAGGACTGCGGCGTCGTGGTCTCGTCGAAGGTCGGCGAGTAGTGCGACGATTTGGTGGAGTGTGTTTCCGGTGAGTCCGCCGTTGCCCAGTCGCACCCATTCGTCCAGCACGTGTGCGTATGCGTCGAGCGCTTCGCCGTGCTGGCCGGCGCGGGCGGCGATGGCGGCGGAGCAGCCGTGGGCGAGTGTGACGAACAGTCGGGAGTCGGCTCGTTGGCCGGCGGCGATCGCGGTGCGGCATTCGGCGGCGGCTTGGTCGGGCGCGGTGTGTGCGGTTGCTTCAGCGGCGAGGTAGTGGGCCCAGGCGATGATGCTGGGGTTGGCTGAGCGGTCTGCGAGGGGGAGGGTGGCCTCGACGATTCGCGCCGCTTCGGTGCGGCGGCCGTTGGTGATCAGGGCGTGCGCGGCGCCGAGCTCGACCAGCAGCGCGAGGGTGGGTTCGTTGCGTCGGCGGCGGGTCGCCGCGAGGCGCTGGTAGCGGGCTACGGCGAGGTCGGTCTGGCCGGTGAAAATGGCGATGGTGCCGGATTCCTGTGCTGGGATCGCGGCGGCGGGTGTGTCGGGTCCGCCGGCGATGTTGACTCCTCGCGCGGCGACCGCCGCGGCTTCGTCGACGCGTCCCGCTGCCCAGAGGGCGCAGGCGGCCGTACCGAGCGCGCCAGCCAGGTCGGGAGTGTCGGCCGACCAGGTGAGTATGGGCAGGCCCCAGGCCAGCAGTTCGAGGCGCTGGCGGTAGAGGGCGAAGTAGTAGATGTTCGCGGCCAGCCCTAGTGCGAGGGGGCGGTCGTGTTCGGCGGCGTAGCGCCAGGCTGTGTGTAGATCTGGGGTGAGCGCGGTGAGAGCTTGGACCGCGGTCGGTTCGTCGGCTGTCCAGAGCTGCGGGCTGGTGTGGGCGAGCCGGTCGGCGGTGTCGTGGGCGTGTGCTGCCCGCAGCCGCGGTTGTTCGTCGGTGGCTGCCAGCTGTTCTGAGGCGTATGCGCGGATCGTCTCGAGCAGTTGGAAGCGGTCGGGTTCGATACGCCGCACGAGGGACTGCTCGATCAGCCGTGCGAGCAAACCGGCGACCTCGGGCCGTGAAGGGCTGGGCTGTGGGCACACCGATTCGGCCTGATCGAGGGTGAACGAGCCTGGGAACACACCGAGTCGGCGGAACAACACCGCTTCCTCGCCGGTGAGCAGGTCGTAAGACCAGGTCAGCACCGTGCGCAGCGTGCGGTGGCGGCGGTCCGCGGTGCGGCGCCCTCCGCCCAGGAGATCCAGACGTGTGCCCAGGCGGGCATGGACGAGCTCGAGTCCGAGGGTGCAGGCGCGCGCGGCACCGAGCTCGATGGCCAGAGGCAGGCCATCCAGCCGCTGACACAGCTCGCCCACCATCGTGAGCCCGTTCTCGTCCAGTGGGCTGAGCGTGGGCGCGCGTTCCACGAACAGCCGCACCGCGGGGTTGGTGGCGTCGGCGCCGATCGGCAGCGGTAGCGGCGGCAGTGCCTGCACCTGCTCGTGGTTGAGCGTCAGCCGCTCGCGACTGGTCACCAGGATCGCCAGCTCGGGGGCCGCCTCGGCGAGGTGTTCGAGCAGGCTCGCCAGCGGTTCGAGCACGTGCTCGGCGTTGTCCAGCACCAGCACGCCATGTGTGCTGGCCAGGGCGGTGCCCAAGGCGACCGCGGGGTCGCGACCGGGCGCAAGCTCGACACCGGTCGCGGCGGCGACCGCGTCGACGAGGCGCGAGGGGTGTACCGGCACCAGATCGACCCACCACACGGCCCTCGCCACGGCGCTAGATCGGTGGGCCAGCTCGAGGGCGAGTCGGGTTTTGCCGACGCCACCCGGCCCAACAACGCTGACCAGCTGGCCTGGCCGTATCGCCGCGGCCACGGTGGCCAGCTCGTCCTCGCGGCCGATCAAGGTTGAGGGTCGGTCCGGCAGCGATTGGGTGAGCGATGGTGGCCTCGCGGCTGGCCCCGCCGGCGCGGCGCACAGCACTCGGCTGAAGAGGTCTTGAAGTTCTGGAGCTGGGTCGAGGCCAAGTTCGTCGCGCAGCGCTGTCGCGTGCTGTTGGTAGGCGGCCAGGGCTTCGGGCCTGCGTCCCGCCCTGGCGAGCGCTTGCATCAGCACCGCGACCGGGCGGGTGGCCAGCCGGTCCTCGGTGACCAGGTCGATCGCGCAGGCCGCCGCCTCGTGCATTGCTCCGGCGCGCAGTAGCGCGTCGGCCCGTTCTTCGCCGGCGGTGACCCGCAGTCGTTCAAGCCGTGCGGCGGGCGACGCGGCGAAGGAGTTGGCGAACTCCCCGAACGCTGGCCCACGCCACAACGCCAAGGCCTCGGCGAGCAATCTCGCGGCCACCTGGGGATCCTGGGTGGTTCGCCGCGCTGCTCGGCAGGTGGCTTCGAACACCTCAGCGTCCAATCGGGCACCGTCGAGATCGAGCAGGTAGCCCGGAGCGCGAGTCAGCACGCGGTCCCCACCGGGTCCTAGCGCTCGACGAAGTCGGCCGACCGCCACATGGACGCTGTTCTCCACGTTGGCGGGCGGCCGCTCGCCCCATACGGCGTCGGCGAGTCGATGTACCGGTACGACGGATCCAGGACGTAGCAGCAGCGCCGCGAGCACCGCGCGCGTGGTGAATCCCGGCGGCGTGCGTAGCAGCCCGTCGCCTAGGTCCAGTTCAAGCGGGCCGAGCACTCGGAACAGCACGCCGCCTCCCAGCGCAGAGCCAGATCGTCGCATGAGCTGGCGTGGCGGCGGAATGTCAGCGGCGTGTCAGGTCGGGCCGCCACCCTGGTCGCTGCTCACCGGTGTTCCAGAGGAGGACCCCATGACCGCTCAACAAGCCAGCATCGTCGGTATTCGCAAGGCCACCCCCGCCGACACCCCCGGCATCAGCTCCGCGCTCGCTGATGCGTTCCAGACCGACCCGTTGCTCAGCTGGCTCGTGCCCGACGAGGAAACCCGAACCGCCACCAACCGCGCCGCGTTCGTGCTGTTCTTGGACGAGATTGGAGTCCACGACGACGTATGGACCACATCAGACGGGACGACCGGGGCGGCGTTATGGGTGCCTCCCGGCCGGCCCCCCGTCGACGAGGAACGCGCTGAGCAGTTCATCACCGCAATGCTCGCCATTCCCGGGGCCGAACCTGACCGGACCGGCGCGACGTTCGCTCTGCTTGAGGAACACCACCCCACCCCGCCGCACGAATACCTGTGGTTCATGGGTGTGATCCCGGCCGAGCAAGGACACGGCATCGGCTCCGCCCTGATCGCCCCAGTCCTCGAACGGGCCGACCGAACCGGGACGCCCTGCTACTTGGAGGCAACCAGCCCACGTAACCGCGCACTGTGGGAGAGGCACGGATTCCGCGCAGCCGCACCGGTCAGCGTCGCCGGCGGCCCACCACTGTGGCCGATGTGGCGCACCCCAGCTTGAGGACTCGGCAGCGGCGAGCGTGCGCGGCCTCTCGGAAGGCGTATGGGAGTCAGACCATGTCGTCGCGTACCTCGGGGTGACGGGCGCAGGTGTCCGGCCGGGACGGCGGAGCAATAGCGGTTCTCCGCAGATCCGGCATTCGGTCGGCACGGTGTCTGCGGGAAGTTGACGGCGCGCATGGCTGGTCGACGTTTCGGGCTCGAAGCTGGGAGTCGACTTTGTCATGCGTCAAGGAGCTGGCAGGTTTTGATCTGCGGCTAGCTTTTGACGGGTGTGGCCTCGCTCGTCCCCCACGTCGTGAGGGGCGAGGGCTTGCCTCTCGCTCCGTGCCAAGAGGTTGGCAAGGAGCATTCGTTCGTCCTTGGTGATTGCTCGCTCACCGGTGCTGTCCCAGGTCGCTACCACCTTTGCGGTGCGATCGGTCCAGCCTGCGATCAGCAGCAGGTAGGAGTTGATGAAGTCAGTGAACAGGACCGCGAGGTGCTGACGTTGCTGGAAGTTGCCGCCGGTCGCGAGTGCGTCACTGACGCGTTGTCTGCCCTGCTCCATGACGGCCTCGGCTTGCTCGCGGGTTACGCGCAGAGCTTCGAGAAGATCCGTGACGCTGCCCTGGTCGGCGTACATGACACGCAGGAGGCCCTCGAATTCGAGCGCGGGCGGTTGAGGTGGGGTTCGTAGCCAATCGCGCATCGCTACTCGGCCGGCCGGGGTGATGGAGTACTGGGTACGGGATCGGCGCCCGAATCGCTCCTTCTCGGCGTCGGCGTAGCCCAGTTGGACCAGGCGCTTGAGCTCCGCGTAGAGATGGGCCTCCGAGCGGGGCCAGAAGTACTGCAGGGTCCGGCGCACCTGCCCAACCATGTCGTAGGCCGTCCAAGGCCGGATGCCGAGAAGTCCGAGAAGCGCGTACGAGGTCGGGGTCGGTTGCGGCATCCCTTGACCCTACTCCAGGCTTGAGTACCGTTACTCCAGCATGGAGTAGGGAGATTCTGACTGGAGGGGAGAGCGATGTGATCACGCTCGCGGACGTCCCGGAGGTTCCCCAGGTATCGGTGTTGGAGGCTTGGGACGAGGTGGCGCCAGCGGTGCTGGAGCTTGTTCGCCATGCTGGTGACTCAGCCCGCGCGGTGAAAGGCTGCGACTGGACCATCAATCAACTGGTCGCGCACCTGGTCAGCGGCTTGGAGTGCTACTGCGACATCCTGCGTGGCAAGGACTCCCCGTTCGCGAGTGTCAGGGCAGCTGATGTGGCGATCCTCAACCAGGCCCTCCTCGACGACGTTCTACGCCGCGACGAGGACTTGCCCGATCAGCTGGAACAGGCGCAGAAGGTCTGGCAGGAGTTGATCAGTGGCGAGGCACTGCCCGCGACCGTGCGCTACCACCTCGGGCAACCAGTCGCGCCGATGCGAGTCGCGGCCGCCCTGCTCTACGAGCCGATCGTGCACGGGCACGATCTGGCGATGACACTGGGCCGACCATGGTCCATCACTCCCGGGCATGTGGATCTGATCATGCGGGGGCTCGCCCCTATCCTGCATGGCGGGGTGGTGATCGAGAACACTCGTGGGTTCACCGCGACCTACCAGGTGCGCCTTCGTGGACAAGGCACCTACACATTCCGGTTCGAGGATGGTGCGTTGACTGTCGGCGGGCCCCACGAGGGCAGGATCGACTGCCGGATCAGCGCCGACCCGGCGACCTATCTACTCGTGGCCTCCGGCCGGCTCGGCAGAATTAGTCCGGCGCTGCGCGGACAGATGATCGTCTATGGGCGACGCCCATGGTTGGCTGCGCGCTTCGTCAGACTCCTGGAGGCTCCGTGAAGTCAAGGTTGGTCACTAGAACGTTTGTCCCGATGGCTATGAACGCTCGGCTGTGTGCCGTCACGATCGACTGCTCGGACCCGGTGCAACTCGCTTTGTTCTACCAACAGTTCCTCGGCGGGACGCTGTATTCCTCCAACAATGACTTTGTCGTGCTCAGTACCGATAGCGACGTCCGTCTCGACTTCCAGCGAGTGCCCAACGACCAGCCGCCCCCGTGGCCCGACCGCGCCGCGCCCCGGCGCCTCCATCTCGACTTCATCGTCGACGACCTGGACAAGGCCGAGATCCACCTGCTCGGACTTGGCGCTGTATTGGCCGATTCTCAGCCCGGCGGCCAGCGCTTCCGTGTACTGCTCGACCCGGCAGGCCATCCCTTCTGTCTCGCAACTGCTGCCGCCGCAGCCATACCGTCCGAAAGAGCCACCGAGAGCGCGAATTGAACTCGTTGGGGCGCTCGGATGCCCCACCTCCTCAGCCTGGCCCGAGCGCCTGACGACCCAGCCGCCCACAGCCTGGGGAGCGGGTCTCAGTCTCGCGTTGCGTTGAATGCAACAAAGTTGCATCCCTAGATGCTCGGCCACGAAGCGTCATCTATCGCCAAGGGGGCATTTGTGCAGGTCATCCCGGACGGATGTCCTCTGGTCGCAAGTCGGCCCGGATAGCTTTGCCGGACGGCACGTATTCGAACCCCGCGGTATCCGTTACGTGCTGCTGGGAGCTGATCAGAGCCGACAGCTGGGCGAAGCTGTCGGTAGCGAACGTGCCCGAGGTGTTCGTCGTAATGATGATCATCACTCCGCTGCTCGGATGTTGGAACATCGTGGCGGCGTAGCCCCAGATCCCCCCGTCGTGCCCAATGTTGCCGTCCAAATTAACCAGGTCCTGCTCCGTAACTCGCGCCGGGATGCGAAGTCACGAATGTGAGCTGCTCTTCATGGCTTGGATCGGTGAGCAGTGTGCCGCTGACCAGTGCGGCCAACCAGCGGCGAAGGTCGGGGACGGTGGAGATAATCGCTCCTGCGATTCCAGCTGACGTGAGGTTGGAGACACGATCGATTACTCGGCCCGGGGCCACACCGCTCGCCAGGCTCAGCCGAGGGTGCTCGGTTCGAGGCTTAGCTGGACCAGCCGGGTTCATGGCTCGGTCTGTATGCCGGGTACCGATGTCCTGTTCTTCGCACACTGCTTCGGACCGCGGGTGGACCCGGGGACCTGACCGGGCATCTCCCACCAGCCGGGATTGTCGCTGCCGTTTCAGTGGGTATCGTGATCTTGCCGTTCGGCTGAAGGGTGTCCGTGGATGGTGAGCTTGCGATCTATTACCGGGACGCGACCGAGCTGGCGGAACTGATCGGTACTAGACAGGTGTCGTCAGTGGGGGTGGTGCGGGCGCACCTGGACCGCATCGAGGCCGTCCTCGGCCGGCGCCACCGGTCGGATGCGTTGTGGCCCGGGTCCGGCGACCCGAATCATGTTTTCCGACCAGACGTGTCGGGCAGCAATCGGGACAGGAACACCACGCTGCCCACCAGCAGAACGTCTAGTACGAGTACGGGCTGGGCCGCGGCGACGAAATCGCCGTAGCCGCCTCGTCTGCCCAAGACCGCGAAGAACACCACCTCCAGCAGCGCCACACCGGCGGCGCTGGCGAACTGCTGCGCGGTGGTCAGTACCCCGGACGCGGCGCCGGCCTGATGGGGTGGAATGCCCAGCAGGGTCGCGCCGACTAGCGACGGATATGCCAACCCCTGGCCAAGCCCGATCAGCGCCATCACCGGCAGTAGATCGACCACGCCGACTCGCGCCCCGCGGAAATGCGCGAGCAGCAACAGCAACACCAACGCGGCGGTGGTGATCGCGCTGCCGATGGTGATCACGGTTGGGCCGTAGCGGGCGAGTAACCGGCGAGCGACCAGCGAGGTGCCGCCGAGCACCGCGCCGAGCGGGAGAAAAACTAAACCGGCGGCGAACGCGGACAGCTCCATGCCCGACTGCAGAATGATCGTGATGACCAGCAACAGGCTGCCGAAAAAGGCCATCATGGCCACATTGCACAGCAGGCCGGCCACAAAGGGCCGATTGTTGAACAGCGACAGGTCCAGCACCGGCTGCCCACCACGCCGACCAACCGCGCGCTCCCAACGTAGTACGGCGAACACCGCCGGCGCCGAGCAGATCAGGCACACCCACGCCCAGACCGGCCAGCCCTGGCCGCGACCGAGCGCCAGCGGGACCAGCGCCATTGCGAGGCTGGTCGAAATGCCCAGCGCGCCAACCGGATCGAGGCGGGGCCGGGCGCGGCCGGAGCCGGCCGGCAACAGCTTCCACGCTGCCACCACGGCCGCCGCACCGACCGGGACGTTGATCAGGAAGATGCTCCGCCAGCCCAGGCCGAACAGATTGGCGTCCAGCAGCGCCCCGCCGAGCAGTTGGCCGGACACCGAGCCGAGTCCGATCGTCACGCCGTACCAGGACATCGCCCTGGCCCGCTCGGCGACCGGGAAGGTCGCGGTGATCAGCCCGAGCACCTGCGGGACCATGGCGGCCGCGGCGAAACCCTGCAGCAGCCGGGCCACGACCAGCTCCGCCGGATTCTGCGCCAGCCCGCACAGCAGCGAGGCCACGGTGAAGCCGATCATGCCGGTGACGAACAGCCGGCGGAACCCGAACAGGTCGCCCAGTCGCCCACCGGTGATCAGGCCACTGGCGTAGCTGAACGCGTAGCCGGCCACGACGAGTTCCAGGATCGCGTCGGTCGCGCCGAGTTCGCGTTGCAGGGAGGGTGCGGCAACGGTGACGATGAACCGGTCGAGCAGGCCCATGAACGCCCCGCAGAGCAGGACCGGCAACATCCGCCATCGGGTCGTCAGCGGCTCGGCGGGCGTTTGTTGTGTGGTCATTCGTGGCGCCCGGGTCAGAAGAAACCGCAGGTGGGTTGCTCGCCGCTGGGCGCGTCGTGCTCGCCGAACCCGCTGCTGGCGTTGACTTCCAGCCGGATGCCGTCCGGGTCGAAGAAATAAACGCCACCGGATTTCGCGCCGGGCTTGTGTGCCACCAGCCCATCGTGGTGGATGGCCACGCCACGGTCACGCAGCCGTTCCTCCACCTGGCGCACCTCGTTGATGCCGTCCACCTGAAAGGACAGGTGATGCAGGCCGGACGTGCTGGTGGAGAACTCGGCGGTGCTCTGTTCCCACAGGGTCAGCACGGTGGTGGTGTCGGTGCCCAGAAAGGCGAACCGGTGGCCGTCATCGGCCGAGCGGCTGCGCACGGCGAGGCCGAGTACATCGGTGTAGAAGGCGACCGAGCGATCGAGTTCGCGCACATTGAGCCCGACATGGCCGACCTGGGACAGGACCGGAATCGTCATCTTCCACCTCCACAGTAGACTAACGGATCACATCGGTCCTAAGCATTAGCAAATACGGGCATCTTCCGTGCCTTCCGGCAAAGTGGTCGAGTCGGTGGGCAGGAACTCCGGGGGTTCGTACGCGCGCACCTCGGGCGGAGCGCCGCGATAGCGCTCTACCTCGACCAGACTGTGCTGGCCGGTGCTGCCCTGCGCCAGCCGTGAGGTGCCGCGATCCTGGGTCAGCACGTTCGAGTTGCCGTGCCCGCACAGGGATCCGTCGGCGTCCTCGGGATGTAGGCGCACGGGTTCGCGCCCGCCGATCTTGCTGGCCCGGCTGGCCGCGCCCATGTCCAACTGACTGAGTAGCCGAGCGTAGGGCTGGTTGGCCACCAGGTGCAGCGGGAACCGGAGGGCCTGCGAGCTGTGCCCAGCCATTCCCGCGGTTCCAGCCAGGTGGGGTGTCCCGGGCAGTCGGGGTAGCCGAATCCGGCGATGGTCGCGGAGCGGATCTCGATCCGGCCGCTGGGCGTGCGCAGCGGATGGCCGTTCGGGTCGGCGCGGAATTCGGCGAACAATGTGTCCCGATATTCTGGCAGCGGCAGCCGAAGACCGTCTCCGGCCCAGAATTCGCCGAAATCGGCGATCTCGGCGGTGAGTTTCTCCCGCCACTGTTGGTAGAGGTGGGCCAGCCGCTCCGCCGCCGCGCGGCCTTCGGTGAATTCGGGCAGTGTGCCGAGGCGCTTGGCCAGCTCGGTGAAGATGGCGTAGTCGTCCCGGGATTCGCCATAGGCGGCAAGGGATTTGCGTATCGGCACGATATGTGTGTCGCCGCGCCCGCTGCCGATGTCGTCGCGTTCCAGGGTGCCAAGGTGATCGTGGTGGGCAGCACGATATCGGCGTGCTTGGCCGTCGCCGTCCAGTACGGTTCGTGCACCACAACGGTGTCGGGCCGGGCGATCGCGGTGCGCAGCCGGTTTAGATCCTGGTGGTGGAACGGGTTGCCGCCGGCCCAGTACACTAACCGGATATAAGGATCATGCAGCCGTACCGGCCGTGGTCGACCACCGTGCGTGCGGTGCCGTCCGGCGCGGTGAAGGTGATCGAGCGGGCGTGCCCAATGATGTCCCCGCTGATCTGGTCCCAGATCAGCGGGGCGGTCGGGTCCGGAACGCAACGGTCGGACCCAGGCGGGTTCCGGTCCGTTTGGACGGTACATGGTGTTCCTCGCAACCGGTTTGGTCGGATGCGCAAGGGCGCGCCGCCACGGGCGACACGTCGCGCCGGGCGGGCGCTTTGCCCGCCAGCTTCAGCATGGCTAGAATGACATGATTACCTAACGGTCGCAAGGGTGCATAGGCGTTAGTCATGGCGGTACCGGTCGAGGCGTTGGAGAGCGGGGGCGCGCCGGATCGCGGCCAGCCGCTGGCCGTCGAGTTCGCGAACACGTCGTTCGCACGGCGCGGTGAACCGCAGGAGGGCATCGGCACGCCGGAGCACCTCGGCGCGTGGCTGCGCGACCGGGCCGGGCTGTTTGACAGCTCGTTGCCCGCGTCCACTCTGGTCCGATTGAACGGCGCCCAACTGGCCGGCTTCCGCTCCCTGCGGGACGCGATCCGCTCCGTTGCGGCGTCCATTGTGGACGAGCGACCTTCCCCATCTGGTGCGGTGAGCGTGATCAACCAGGTGTCCGCCCTCGCCCCTCGATGGCCCAGGTTGGTGTCCTCCTCCGCCGAGTTCCAGATCCTGGAGCAGACTTCGGCTTCCTCGCTGGACGCTGCCCTGGCCGAGATCGCCCGCTCGGCGATGGAGTTGTTCGCCAGGCACGAACGGGCCAACCTGCGCCGCTGCCAGGGACCGGGCTGCGTGCTGTACTTCCTGCGAGACAGCCCGCGACGGGAGTGGTGCTCCACCGCCTGCGGCACCCGAGCGCGGGTGGCCAGGCACTACTGGCGACACAAGGAGCAACGCTAGTGTCCTGCATACGGCAGACACCGGCGTGTCGTCGAGTCGCGCCCGGAGATAGACCGCGACGATCCCGAGAGGTCCCGCGACGAAGAACGGTAGGCGCCAGGCCCAGTCGACCAGTTGCTGGGGATCAAAGAGCTGTGTGATCAGGGTAGCGGCTCCGGCGCCGGCAGCGAAGGCGCAGAGGCTGCCGACCTCCAGCAGGCTGCCGAGTATTCCTCGACGTTTGGTGGGCGCATACTCGGCGATGAAGGTCGACGTCCGGGAGGTCAACTGATGGACCCCGTCGCCGAGGTCCGCGGTCGGATGATGCCGCTGGCGCGCGACGACATCGATGCCGACCAGATCATGCCCAAGCAGTTCCTGAGCAGGGTCAAGCGCGTCGGCTATGGCGAGTTCGTGTTTCACGACTGGCGCCGCGGGCCCGGCTTCGTGTTCAACGACCAGCGGTTTCGCGGAGACGCGTCCGAGCGTCCCCATCGAGTTCAGTTCGCGCTCTCGGTGGTCCCTTCGGGCGGTATGGCCGCAGCGGCAGAGGTTGCGAGACAGAAAGGATGGCCTGCCGGGTCCAGCAATACACGGAAGCGCTGGCCGCCGGGCTGAAAATCGGCCAGGGCAGCGCCCAGGCCGAGTAGGTGGAACTCGGCCCTGTCCAGGTCGTCGACGATGAAGTCCAGATGGAGGCGCCGGGGCGCGGCGCGGCTGGGCCACGGCGGAGGCTGGTGGTTGGGGACCCGCTGGAAGTCGAGACGGACGTCGCAATCGCTACTTAGCACGACAAAGTCATTGTTGGAGGAGTACAGCGTCCCGCCGAGGAACTGTTGGTAGAACGAGGCGAGTTGCACGGGGTCCGGGCAGTCGATCGTGACGGCGCACAGTCGAGCGCTCATAGCCATCGGGCCTCCTCCCAACGCACCTGGGACGCTGTTGTCTGGGTCCGGTGAGTGGCGGAATCGGTCGTCTCTTGCTGGGGGGTGACGGCGTCGCTGTGAACGCGTTGGCGTATCTCGTGTCGATCATTCATGATCGCTGGGCTCGTCGAAGGGCCGCGCGTGCTGGCAAGAATTGGCCTCGTTGGGCGTAATCCACGGCGTGTGGTCGAGTCATCGCGAGGGCCCGCTCCAACAGCGGATCAATCGGCATGGCTCGATCGTGCCATCCAGGCAGCGCAGGCTCCGCCGACTGACGGGCAGCAACGCCACCTACGTCGCGTGACTTGAACCTTCGAACGCGAGGGCGTCGCCGTGACGATCCTCCTCGGACCGTGGCCACGCATCGGCGGATTCGGCTACGTTCAGTCGGGTAGGACCGGCGGGTTGCCCCAGGCCCCCCACGGTGCGAGCTCCTCTCGACCCGGCGTGGTTGCGTTGGGCTTTGAGCAGCCGGCTCGGATCCGGTCGCGGCGGGGCATCTTGGGCGATACGTTCGCTCTGGGTGCCCCGTCTGGTGTGTCGGGGTAGCGTTGCTGCTCGTGCCCGAGTTCCACCACGTTGACGTGCTTCCTCTCGGCCCGGACGACACCGAGTACCGCCAGCTCGACCTGGGCGGCGTGACGCCGCTGCGGCTGGGCGGCCGGGAGTTCGTCCAGATCGAGCCCGCCACCCTCACCGGCCTGGTCAAGGCCGCCGTGACCGACATCCAGCACCTGCTCCGTCCGTCC
>Ga0137415_10000617_pt1 | contig 34779 bp, 21 predicted proteins | sample CZODoug3_1_1_16f_FD_183082 | JGI IMG/M metagenome (GOLD analysis project Ga0137415, IMG submission 183082) | Vadose zone soil fungal communities from Angelo Coast Range Reserve, California, USA - CZODoug3_1_1_16fungal (Hybrid Assembly) | ecosystem: Environmental > Terrestrial > Soil > Vadose...
TCGCCGGAACAGGATCTGCAGGGTGCGATCGAGGAGTTCGCCTACTTCTCCGACGAACCAAGCGCCGACGCCGGTGCGCTTCCGGTGTGGTTCCTTTCCAAACTTTGCAAGACGAAGACGACCGTGGCGCTTAGTGGCGAGGGCGCCGACGAACTTTTCGGTGGCTACCTGACATACCGCGCGAATCGTCTCGCCGATCGTGCTCGCCTTCTTCCGCGAGCAATTCCGCGGTTCGCTCTTGCAGCTTTTGGGCATTTGCCGGTTTCGGACGAAAAAATCAGCTTTGAGTACAAACTGAAACGTTTTCTGGAAGGCGCGCTAATGCCTTCGGCGCGCGCGCACGTCTATTGGAACGGCACCTTCTCCGATACGGAGAAAGCCTCACTCCTCAAAGAGAAGCTGCCAAATTCGCTCAACCAATTGCTGGCGGAACTGAATGGGTTGCCATCAGCGCCTGACGACCTGGCGCCGTATCTCTGGTTTGATCAGAAGTACTTTCTCGCGGATGACATTCTGACAAAGAGCGACCGCATGAGCATGGCGCATTCGGTCGAAGTGCGGCCGCCATTCCTCGATCACCGCATCGTTGAATTTGCGGCCAAATTGCCCGCCTCACTAAAAATTCGCGGTACGCAGCAGAAAGTCATTCTCAAGGAATTGATGAAAGACAAGCTGCCGCCGGCAATCCTCGGGCGCAAGAAAATCGGCTTCGATATTCCCGCGCATGAATGGCTTCGAGGGCCGCTCCGCTCTTTGCTGGCCGATGCCCTGGCATATGGCGCGGCGGAGTACAGCGATGTTTTTCGTTCCGATGTAATTGAAACTTTTCTCCAGCTGCATCTGGAGAGAAAGGCCAATCTTGGTTATCACCTTTGGGGCTTGCTGGTGCTGTTCCTGTGGATGAAAAAATGGCGAATTCAGGCAGCGTCGTCAGCGACGCCGAGCACTATCTTACAAGCAAAAGTTGGCGCGTATACCTGACCGTTTTGGTCTTCGCGGGAGCCATCTACCTGGGCTTCTGCAAATCTCCACCTTCCCTGATGGACGACGTCGATGCGATTCAGGCGCAAATCGCGCGGAACATGCTGACTTCCGGCGATTGGGTCACGGCTCGCCTCGACGGAATCCCATATCTCGAAAAGGCGCCGCTTGTTTATTGGACCATCGCGATTAGTTACAAGACCTTTGGCGTCCACGACTGGGCCGCGCGGATTCCCATCGTACTTTCCATCCTGGTGCTCGCCTGGCTTACAGCGGCTTTTGGCGTCTGGGCTATCGGCAAACGCGCCGGCCTGTGCGCCGGCCTCTGCATGGGCAGTTGCGTCGGAATTTTTCTTTTCACGCGAATCCTTATTCCAGACGTAATGCTGACGTTCACGATCGCCCTGGCGATGTGGGCATTTCTCCGCGCTCTCGACGAAGAGGAACCGCACCCGCGATTATGGGCCTTCGTGCTCGCCGCGAGCCTGGGAACAGGTCTGCTGTTGAAGAGCCTGGTCAGCGTGGTTTTCCCGGTCGCAGCCGCGCTAATCTATCTTTTCTTCACGAAACAGTTGTTCACCTTGCGGACCTGGCAGCGGCTACGTCCCATCAGCGGATTCTTCATCGCGCTGGCGATTGCCGCGCCGTGGCACATCCTGGCTACCATTCGAAATCCCCCTTACTTTTCTTTTTCTCTGCATGGCGGCCCAGGGGAGTACCACGGCTTCCTGTGGTTCTATTTCATCAACGAGCAGGTTCTCCGCTTCCTCAATCTGCGCTATCCCCGTGATTACAATACCGTGCCTCGGCTGTGGTTTTGGCTCTTTCACTTTTTGTGGCTTTTCCCTTGGAGCGTCTATTTCCCAGCGGTCGCAAAGCTTTCTTTCAAACCCATCGACCGTGCGGGCCGCGCACGTCTGCTGGCGATTTGCTGGATCGGATTTATCCTGGTGTTTTTCACGTTCTCGACGACGCAGGAATATTACTCGATGCCCTGCTATCCGGCGATGGCTTTGCTGCTCGGGTCGGCCATGGCCGAGGGCGGTGATTGGATCCGTCGCGGCACTCGCGCGCTGTCTGTTGTTACCGGCTGCGCAGCGCTCGCGTGCATCACCATTTTTTTCCTGGTACACAACGTCCCCACTCCGGGTGACATCTCTTCCGCGCTTGGCCACCATCCTGGCGTCTATAGCCTCTCCCTGGGCCACATGCTGGACCTTACCTTCGACTCCTTTGCTTATCTGCGCCTTCCGCTGGCGGTCGCAGCGATCGCTTTGTTCGGTGGCGCTCTGGCGGCTTACAAATGGATGGATCTGCGCGCATTCCTGGCAGCGGCGCTGATGATGGTTTTGTTTTACCACGCCGCTCGGCTGGCCCTGGTGGTATTCGATCCCTTCCTGACGTCGCGGCCAATAGCCGAGGCGCTTCTTAAGGTCCCAGATGGTAAATTGGTCACGGAACACAACTACTGGACTTTTTCTTCTGTCACGTTCTATGTCAACCGCGAAGCCTTGACATTGAACGGACGCTATTTCAACCTTGAATATGGATCCTATGCTCCCGGCGCTCGGGACGTTTTCATCGACGATGCGCGATTTAAGAGCCTTTGGCATGAGCCGCAGCGCTATTATCTTGTAGCGTACCAAGCCGACCTTGGACATTTGGAAGAATTAGTTGGCAAGGATCACTTCAGTATCGTCATCGCGAGCGGCGGCAAGCTCCTTCTTACGAATCATCCGTTGGAGCGTACGGGGCCGGCAGACGAGATACTGCATTTGTCAGCAGGCGTCAAAAACACGCTTGCAAAGCCATTGGTATACAGGTAAAAAAAGAAAGTCCAGTCCAAAGCACTATTTGCTCGGTACCCCTGTTTGTCCGGCTGTGCATCTAAGGAGAGTCACCCGCAGTTCGGACTGCCGTAGAAATTTGAAAGGAATCTGCCCGAAGGAGGGTACATGAAGATTGCCGTGCTCGGTGGGGACGGCTATTGCGGTTGGGCGACAGCTCTCTATCTGTCGCAGAGGGGCCACTCGGTCGCCATTGTTGACAATTTTTTGCGGCGCCTTTGGGACCACGAGCTTGGGGCGCAAACGCTGACTCCGATTCGTCCGCTCACGGACCGCGTGAGGGTGTGGCAAAACCTGACAGGCAGGACTATCGAGCAGTTTGTTGGCGACGTGGCCGACTACGACTTTCTCGCTTCGGCATTCAAATCCTACGAGCCAGAAGCGGTGGTGCATTTCGCGGAGCAGCGCTCCGCTCCCTATTCGATGATTGACCGCAAGCACGCCGTCTTCACGCAGGTCAATAACGTCGTTGGAACATTGAACGTGCTTTTCGCCATCCGCGAATTCCTGCCAAATTGCCACCTCATCAAGTTAGGGACTATGGGGGAATACGGCACGCCCAACATCGACATCGAAGAAGGCTATATCGCCATCGAACACAACGGGCGCAAGGACGTAGTTCCCTTCCCGAAGCAGCCCGGATCTTTTTATCACCTCTCGAAGGTGCACGACAGCCACAATATGATGTTCGCCTGTAAGATCTGGGGGATTCGCGCCACGGATCTGAATCAGGGCGTGGTCTACGGAACAATGACGGATGAAACTGCGCTGGATGAAGCGCTCATCAATCGGTTCGACTACGACGACGTGTTCGGCACGGTCCTCAATCGTTTCTGCGTACAGGCAGCCATCGGCCAGCCCCTCACTGTGTACGGCAAGGGTGGTCAGACGCGCGGTTTCCTGGACATCCGCGACACGGTCCGGTGTATCGAGATTGCGTGTCATAACCCCGCAGCCAAGGGCGAGTGCCGCGTGTACAACCAGTTCACCGAGCAATTCTCCGTCTTAGATTTGGCCCAAATGGTGGAGTCCGCCGCGAAGAAGCTTGGCGTGACTGTGGAGATCGATCACATTCCCGATCCTCGCGTGGAGGCCGAGCAGCATTATTACAACGCAAAGCACTCGAAGCTCATCGACCTCGGCTTGCAACCACACCATCTTTCGAATTCACTGCTTGATTCGCTGATGAACATCGCCATGAAGTTCCGCGATCGCGTGGACGCTTCGCTCATGCTGCCGCAGGTCAACTGGCGCGAGCCGAAGAACGATCGCCGCATGCAGATGAGCATGCCGGCAAAGTCCTCCGCTTCGGAGCTGCGCGTGGAGCATGCCATGTCCCGCGGCGCCAAAGCCGAGAAGGCTTAGGGCTCCGGCGGACAATTTCGAAATGACTTACGGATTCCTGAAGAACAAACAATAGTGATAAGCGATAGCGCCAAAGAAACACCCGGCCTTCGCTATGGGCGTTCTTTGCTTTTGGCCGTTTTGGCGGCCCTGGTGGTTCGCCTTACGGTCGTTGCCTTCGTGTATCAAGGCTTCCTGGAGCCCGGACGGGACTACTGGGAATTTGGTTATGAAGTAGGAATGGTCGCGCGATCCATTGCCACAGGGCATGGGTTTGCAAATCCTTACTGGGTAGAAACTGGACCGACGGCCTTACTCACGCCTGTCTTTCCCTATCTTCTCGCTTCTATTTTCGCCATCCTAGGGATCAAGACCAAAGCCGCGGCGCTTGCGATGCTGACCCTCAACAGCCTCTTTTCAGCGCTTACCTGTCTGCCAATCTTTTTTGTGGCCAAGAAAACGTTTGGACTTCGAGAAGCGAAGTGGGCCGCGTGGACTTGGGCATTCTTTCCTTACGCAATCTATAACTCAGCCGACTCGATGTGGTATCACTGCTTCTTTGCCCTTCTTCTTACGCTGCTAGTGCTGTTTGTGCCGCAATTGGAAAACACGACGAGCCTTTGGGCGTGGGCGGCTTTTGGGGTTCTTGCAGGGCTAACTACCTTGACCACTCCGGTAGTTCTAGGGGTGCTGCCGTTTATGGTTGGGTGGGTTTGCTACCGGCTTCGGCAACGGGCGAGGAGCTGGCTGGTTCCCATGGGCATTGTCGTGCTGTCCCTGCTTGCAACGATCGCCCCCTGGCTGGTCCGCAACTATCAAACATTTCATAAACCCGTATTCCTGAAAGACAATTTCTGGATGGAGGTGTGCATCGGGAACGTCGGCAATGGCCAGCACTGGTGGAATGGATCCGTTATCCCGCCAGGAAGGGCCGCAGAGTTGGGGGAAATGCAGCGGGTTGGAGAGCTAGCTTACCTGGAAGAGAAGCGGTCCCAAGCACTCAGCTTCATTGAAACTCATCCGGGGATTTACGTGTGGCGTTGCGTTCGCCGGGTCGTTTTCATGTGGACAGGGTTCTGGAGTTTTCAACGCGAATATCTTCGCGAGGAGCCGTTCGATCCCGCTAACATTTTTTTCTGCACATTATTCACATTGCTCGCGTTGGCCGGATTGCGGAAAGCATTTCGCGAGAGGCGGGATATGGCCATTTTCTATGCGCTCATTCTGGGGACTTTTCCGATCATCTTCTATCTTACTCATCCGGATCTAGCCTATCGGCATCCGATCGACCCTGAAATTGTCATCCTGGGGGCGTACGCAATCGTGTCGCGCCCGTCCTTTACCAAAGGAGAGAGCCCAAGCGGGCCCTTGCCGGAAGCCTAGCCTGCTTGATGGCAGACGCATGCCTTACGGCGGCGACTAGGTCCAGAACCTGGACTCTTATTGCGAAGAATTCTGCGCAGCGTTCGGAACCACAGGCACGAGCATCCCGCCTCGAATCTGGTAATCAACATTTCGCCAGCGGATGCTGCTGCGTCCGAACGTCAGAAGCCAAATCACAAAGGCCGTCGCGTCCCAAACGACGACGAGCGGCATCCACTTCCAGAGTCCTCTTTGGCGCAATCCCCAGGAGCCGATTAGCCACGTCGTCGCCACGCGAAAACCCAGATAGGCGGCGACGTAGGCGAGGCCAATTGCAGAGGAATGAGTCAGAGCAACGGCCAGACACCATGGCAAGCCCTGCGTGAAAGCAAGTCCCACATGCCCCCAAGGACGCATGTGCCGCATCACGGTCATCCAGCGGAGCCGCTTGGTGAAAAGTGCGCGTGGCGAGTCATAGTCCGGCACGGTCTGAACAGCATAGGGAAGCAGCTCGACGTGCAAGCCTTGCTGAGCGATCAAACGTCCCACTAGAAGATCATCGGCGGGTTTGTTTTCAATGGTCTCGTATCCGCCGAATGCGGCAAGGTGCGCGCGGGTTGTGACTATGGTTGGTCCCAGGGTGAACTTTATTCCATCCAACTGCCGGGCAACGAGAACTCCGGGGTAGAAATCGGAATACATGCCGATGGACTGAAGATGCTGCGTGAAGGTTTTGTCCTGAGTGGAAACGTATAAGCACGTGACTCCGCCGACTTTCGGATCGCGAAGCGGCGCCACGATGGTGCGCAGATAGTTTGGCTCGACGCGAACGTCGCTGTCGTTGATGACCAGAACTTCGTTGCGAGCTTCCTCTACCATCCTGACCAGCTTAGCCACTTTGTCGTTGATGGCGTTGCGTCCGGAGCCATAGAGGATTCGAATCGTGCGCTCGGGAAAGTCGCGCATCAGCTTTCGAAGAACGGGAACCGAAGGGTCATTTTCATCGCAGACGCAGAAAATCAGCTCGTAGTCCGGATAGTCCTGCCGGCAAAAGCTCGCAAAATTTTCATAGGCTTCCGGATCCAAGCCGCGGAGCGGCTTCAGGTTACTCACCGGCGGAGTGAAATCCACGTTTGGCGACGCGGCTTGTCGCGAGCGGCTAAAAAAAAGCCGGGAGCTGTACAGGACGAGCAAGTAGTAGACGAAAGGCGCGGCAGCTAAGGCGAGAAAAAGATAATCGGCAGCTTTCGAAATCATCGAACCTCGTACACTAGGATTGTGTCACGCCTGCTCCTTCGCTGATGAGACGTGACTTGAATGGCCGGTACTATGGAAAAAGCATAGCAAAAAATGAGCTATTACGCTGCTGGGCCTTTGGTTCCCGGCAAAACATCCTGTAAGATAATTTTCGAGTGATTTACGGGTCGTTGAGAGTGTTTCCGGATGGCTCACCTCCTGAGGTACCGGTAGCATCCCATTGCGAACCTCGTGCGTAAGGATTTGGCAGCGGGGCACGAGCGTTCGTCAGGCGGCCGAAAGACGAAACAGAAAACATATGAAAGATTCTCCAGGCTTGCACCTGAAAACCTACGCCCTCATTTTGTTCATCGTTTTATTTGCTCCCCTGGGAAACGTCCTGCTCAGTAAAGGAATGAAAGGAGTTGGCTCCGCCAAAAATTGGGCACCGGGAGATATTTTTCATATTTTGGCCAGCATCATCACATCGGGCTACATCTGGCTGGGGATCGCCTGCTTGCTCACGTTTTTTGTCGCCTACATGTTGGTTCTCACTTGGGCGGATTACAGCTACGTGCAGCCGGCCTCGTCGTTTTCCTACGCGGTGGTGGCCCTGCTGGGTTATTTCCTGCTGGGTGAAGCCGTGCCTCTCCTCCGCTGGATCGGCATATTTGTTATTTGCGTTGGCGTCTTTGTTGTCGGGCATACACATCCGCGAACCACAGAGAAGGCGTAAACGTGCGCGAGTTTCTATTCCTTTTCCTGATTGTTACTGCGGGAACCGGCGGTGAGCTCTGCGTTTCCCGCGCCATGAAAGTGGTTGGCGAAGTACACGACTTCCGGCCGGCGGCGCTCGTTCGTTTTGTTTTGCGCGCGATGGGCGTAGGCTGGATGTGGATTGGCATCGCGATGATGACACTGGCTTTCTTTTCGCTCTTGGCGATGCTTTCGATTGAAAACGTGAGTTTCGTCGTTCCCGTGACGGCCTTGAGCTACGCCGCCGGAGCCTTTGGCGCAATGTTGTTCCTACACGAACGTATTAGCCCGCAGCGCTGGCTCGGTGTTTTCATCGTTTGTGTTGGGGTTACGCTCGTCTGGCTCAGCAGGCGCTAAGCCCCGCGCGTGGGTGGCTAGCTTTACGGCTTCTCCGGGTCCACCTGCGTCGGCTTTCCAATCTTGATGGTGGAACCGAACCGCTTATAGTTCGTATATTTAACAGAGACGCGAATGCGCACATCAGGACCAGTCTTGAAGTGCAACACGTCGTCGGCTCGGGTGTAAGTCGGGAACCAGAAGTGGCCCTCGATATTTTCCCGAAAGGTCTCGAAAGTCGGGAAGGCCTGGTCTTCCTTCTTCTTCAGCAAACCGGTGGCTTTGCCTCTGGTCCTAACAATCTGCAGATCTTTGTCATCCACCCAGACGCGACCTTGGAAGTAACGCTGTCCTTTTTCCATTTTTAGGGGCGTGATGTCAAAAACGTAGGTGCTTACTTCGTCGACCTGCTCCCGACCTACATACTTGACGTCATACTTGGGCAATTCGTCCGGGGTCATCACCAGCGGCCACACTTTTTCAATATCGTCAAAATCCTGCTGGGACATTTGAATGCGGCTGAGAGTCGAAACGGGAGCAAAGACATCTTTTTGGTAGCGCTTGCCAGACGGCGTAAAGAGAATGTCACTGGTCAGACGGTACTCTCCGTCCGGCTGGCCGTCATCATCGATCGTCTGCATAATAACGAATTGCGTGTAGGTGTAATTCTCACGTTCCCTGCGGAATTCATCCTCGTGCTCGGTGAATTTCTGGATGATTTGCTGCACGGGAACCGCGGGCGCGTCAGTAGTGATGTGGGAGGACGCCTCTTGCCGGGGAGCACTTGTCTTTGCGGGCTCCGCGGGCGCACTGGAAGGCATCGCAGTGCCGGGAGGCGGAGGCAGTGGACCTTGACGCTGCGCAGCCATAGGCAAGGCCAGCGTGGCGCACGCACATATCACCAGCGCGCACGATCCCAACCTCTTACCTTTGCTTTCTGTCGCCACAGAAATGACTTCACTCATTCTTTCTGGCTCCTCGCTCTCTTCAGTCTCTACTGTACTTGAAGATTGGATGCGGCGAACACGGGTTTCGTATCCCGCACCTGGCCTGTAAAGGATGGCGTCAATGCTTGGGAACGTTTGCTTGCAGCTTCGCAAGGACAAGGCTTGACTGTGCTCTTCGATACACCATGTCGTCAAGAAAGTCTTGCGTCGATCTGCGGCTTTTTGCTAGGTTATGTTTAGTGGCAGATTTTTATGAAAGGAATTACGGTTTCCATTAACAAGAAATCCAAACTCAGATCCGGCAAAAAGGTCTCCTTCAGCGCCCAAGCTTTTCTCGATTCGGCCGGCGTAGCGAGAAAAATCAAGGAATTTAAGAGGGGGGAGATCGTCTACTCTCAAGGTGACGCCGCCAAGAGCGTATTGTACTTACAAGAAGGCAGCGTACAGCTCTCCGTCGTCAATGAAGCGGGCAAAGAGGCGGTTGTCGCCATTCTGGGACCGGGCGGTTTCTTTGGTGAAGGCTGTCTGGCAGGTCAATCCGTTCGCATGGGAACGGCTACCACGATTACCCCCAGCACTGTGCTCGTCATTGAGAAAGGTGAAATGTTCAAGGTGCTTCATCAGCAGCATGCGCTCTCCGACCGCTTCATCAGTTTCATGCTGGCGCGGAACATTCGAATCGAGGAGGACTTGATCGATCAGCTGTTCAACTCGAGCGAGAAGCGGCTCGCCCGCACTCTGCTATTGCTTGCCCGTTACGGCAAGGAAGACAAGCCTCACGGATTACTGCCCAAAGTATCGCAAGAAATGCTGGCAGAGATGGTCGGTACAACGCGCTCGCGGGTGAATTTTTTCATGAACAAGTTCAGGAAGCTCGGCTTCATCAAGTACAACGGCGGTCTGCAGATCAACACTTCTCTATTGAGCGTAGTGCTGCACGACTAACGCAAGCCACCATGCACTCAATGGCAGGGCTGAAAACTCAGCATCTCGGATACCGCAAGAGCGATCAGGCGACGTGACCCGCACGGGCAGCTTTTGAGCGCTTTTGTTTCATGGCATAGAGAGCCCTGTCGGCTGCGTAGAGCAGGGTTCCGATGGTCTCGGCGTCCTTGGGATAACTGGCAACCCCTACGCTGACGGACAGCGCTGGTTCCTCGCCATCGTTCGCAAGAAGATCGCAAATTCGCCATGCCACCAGTGTAGCGGCGTCTGCGCCTGTTTCCGGCAGAACCAGAGCGAACTCGTCCCCACCTTGCCGCGCTGCAGTGTCTACGGACCGGCAGCAGTCAGTCAGAATCTGCGCCAGCCGGCACAGCGCCCGGTTTCCCACGAGATGCCCAAATCGATCGTTGACCTCTTTCAATCCGTCGAGGTCCAGCAACAATAAAGAGAACTCGCGCTCGGTTCGCTTTGTCCGGCAGGTCTCCGCCTGCAGGACATCGAAGAGAAGGCGATGATTGGCCAGGCCAGTCAGCGAATCGCTGAATGCCTGGCGGCGCAATTGATCCTCAAGCGCGCGTTGTTCGGTGACGTCAACAACAATGATCTCATAGCTGGCAAAATCTCCATTCTCGTTATAAACGCCGCGACCGCTCAGCCTGGCTTTCAGTGTCGTGCCGTTTTTCCGCCTCCACTCAACTTCGACTGGTTCGATTCTCACTGACTCGCGGAAGCATCCAGGCAACGGCGCCCCGTAACCAAGATCGAGAGCGATTTTGGACGTGTGGTTCGCGGCCAGTAGTTCCGCCTTGGTTTCATAGCCAAGCATCGTCAAGAGCGCCTGGTTGACGTCGAGAAACTTTCCTTCCACATCGCACCGGCATATTCCGTACGCCGGGTTTTCCACCAGCGCCTGATATAGCGATTGTGAATGGCGTAAGGCCTTCCCGGCCTCTTCCAGCTCGGTGCGGAGTCTTTTTTCATTCAAAACTCGGCGAACCACCATGGGCAATTGAGCGAGATGCTGTCGATCAACGCAATCAAAGACATCAGCAACAGCTAGCTGGGCTATGGATTCACTTGCTATGGCGGTGGTCAATAAAAGCAAGGGAATCTCCTGCACCGTTTGACGGAGGAGTTGCAAAGCCTGCGATCCCTTGCAACTCGGGCTGGGATACTCGGCGACGACCACATCATAAGATTGGGAGCGGAGCTGATGCGCACATTGCGCTATGGTCAAAACAAAATCGGCCCTTACGCTGAACTTCGCTTTCTTGAGCTCTTCCAGACAGGCGTCTGCTACGTCCGCGTCGCGGTGGATGAAGAGGACGCTAACGGCCCGGCGTCTGTGAATATCCCCGCTATCCGAACGGATTCTCCGCAGATCAGATTGGACTTCGCTCTGTGCCAGTCTTGCCATCGAAGCCTGTACCCGGAGTTGCCGAGACCACAGTCAAAGTCATTCTTGAGTCGCTAGGAGATCTATTTTTCCTTATTTACCTTAATTCCGGCAGACCAGCACGTCTGTTCAATTTTGAACAGTTGCCGTATTAGAGAAGCCGGGGGTTAGGAGAAGTCCGCTGGGAGCCGGCTCCATCCAGTTCGGATATCGATTCACAGAGTCGGTGAGTTCCTCTCTCCTGAAACGGTTCAGGAGCTTCTCTTTGTCTTTGGTCGTATGCGCTATCCTCTTTCTTTCACGTCCTCATTGGTTGATGATACTATTTCGAAGTGCAGTGATTTAGACCCACTTGTGGGCGGAGTCCGCAAGACGCAAATTCAAAGAGAAGACTGGGGTAGCTTCAAAATCGAAATGGCTGGCAGGCACAATACGGGCAGCAACTTGGTTAGGGTGTTAGCTCTTACGGTGGCGGTGCTGTTCGTACTGTTCGCTGCCCAAGCCCTGACTCACTCCCACACCGAGGGACGGAACGAGGTGGCTTGCCAGCTCTGCCAAGCGGCGCACCTGGGGTCGGCACCGACAGCAGGAACCACATCACTGGTAAGCCCTCTTCTTGCAGCGGGATATGTTCAGCCGTTCGTTGTAACGATTCACCAAGAGCTTTTCTTCCACGATTCGCCTTCCCGCGCTCCGCCTATCGCATAATTTACTTCTGCTCCGTTCTCCATGACACCGACCCCACCATTGGGGCGGTGCAACCGCCCTTTTTCCAGGCGGCCACTTCCAACAACAGCAAACACACATCGCCCAACTTAGGGGTCGGAGGAGAAATTCAAATGGGTTTTAGAAGGCTTGCATTTTTGGTTTTGAGTTTAGGCTTGCTGATTTGCGCGACATCCAGCCGGGCACAGCTTGGGAATTCCGGTTCGATTGAAGGTGTGGTGAAGGATCCCTCTGGAGGAGTGGTGGCCGGCGCGACGGTCGAGATTTCCTATGCGGTGAGCGGTTTTCATAGGGAGACGACCACGGGAAGCGACGGGAGCTTCAAGTTCACGAACGTGCCGTTCAATTCCTATCATATGGCGGTGACGGCGGGGGGCTTTGAGAACTACGCACAGGATGTGGACGTGCGCTCATCGGTTCCCACGACGATGCAGGTTACCTTGAAGATTGGGACGGCAGTACAGACCGTGAATGTGGAAGCCAAGGACCTGGTGGAAAATGAATCCACGTTTCACACGGACATCGACAGAGGCTTGTTCGACAGGCTTCCGCTGGAAAGCGCATCGTCGTCCGTGAGTTCGCTCGTAACACTGGCATCGCCGGGCGCGGTTGCTGATTCCAACGGCCTCGTTCACGCGATCGGAGATCATGCGGAGAGCTCCTTTTCGATCGATGGCCAACCAGTCACGGATCAGACGAGCAAAGTCTTCTCCAATCAAATTCCCATTGATTCCATTCAGTCGCTGGAAGTAATCTCCGGCGCTCCGCCGGCTGAATTTGGCGACAAAACGAGCCTGGTCATCAAGGTAACGACGCGTTCCGGCCTAGGCCAGACGAAACCTGTCGGAAGCGTGAGAGCTTCTTATGGGAGCTTCGGGTCGGTGAATGGGGGCTTTGACGTGGCGTTCGGAGGCCCGAAATGGGGCAATTTCCTTGCGGCGAATGGCTTGAACACGGGCCGTTTCCTCGATCCGCCGGAGTTTCAAGTAATCCATTCCAAGGGTAATGAGCAAAACGTATTCGACCGCGTGGACTTGCAGCTTTCAGGCGCGGACTCTGTGCATCTAAATGGCGGCTACACGCGCTCCTGGTTCCAGAATCCGAACTCGTTTGATGCGGTGGCATCCGGCCAGGATCAGCGCGCGCAGATCAAAACGTACAATATCGCGCCGACCTGGACTCACTTGTTCAGTACCAACACGTTGCTCAATGTCGGCTTTTTCGCACGGCACGATCAGTTCAACTATTACCCTAGCGCAAATCCTCTGGCGGACGTTTCCGAGACGGCCACGCAGCGGCGCAAGCTGACCAATCTGGGCCTTCGCAGCGATCTTTCCTATGTGAAAGGCATTCATAATATAAAAGTGGGGGCTATGTTCGAGCATACGCTCTTGACGGAGGATTTCAGCCTGGGTCTTACGGACCCGACGATCAATTCGCCGTGCATAGCGCAAAACGCCGCCGGGGACTGGGTTGGCGTGGGCGATACGACCTTGACTGATCCAACGCAGTGCACTGGAGCCAATCAGCCAAACATACAGAGCAATCCGAATGCAACCGCGCCCTTTAGCACGATACTGGCGTGCATCGATCTTTCAAGACCGACGCCCGCAGCAGGCCACGGTTGCACAACTCCACAGAGCGCGCTCTTCAGCTTTCATGGCACAGGCGACGTTCGAGAGATCGCGCTCTACGTCCAGGACACCATAACAAAAGGTAATTGGTCCTTCAATGTGGGGATACGCGGCGATTTATATCGAGGCCTCACCAAAGAGTCACAAATTGAGCCACGTGCCGGAATCTCTTACAACATCAAGCCAAGCAACACGGTTCTGCGCATGTCCTACGCTCGAATCCTTGAGACTCCTTTCAACGAGAATCTGGTGGTCGCCAGCGTAACGGGTAATCCTTTGCTGGACGCTCTCTTTGGCGGGTCGTCGGGGCCGATTCGCGCCGGGCAACGCAACGAATTCCATGCGGGACTTCAGCAAGCGTTTGGCAGATACCTTGTCGTCGACGGCGACTACCTCTGGAAGTACACGCATAACGCTTATGACTTCAGCGATCTGCTGAATACGCCGATCTTCTTTCCGATTGGGTGGCACAACTCGAAGATCAGCGGGTTCAACGCGCGCGTCAGCGTGCCTAACTTCCATGGCTTCACGGTCTTGACCGTTATGGGCCATGCCTCTGCACGCTACTTTCAGCCGCAGGTCGGCGGACTCGGCACCAGCGATGGACCCGTGTTCCGCATCGATCACGACCAAAACTTTCAGCAAACGACACACGTCCAGTACCAACCACGGAAACGCGCCCCATGGGTGGCGTTCAACTGGCGCTATGACAGCGGCCTTGTGGCAGGCGCCGTTCCCTTTGCAACAGATACCACGACGCCAGTGGATCTCACAGGTCTAAGTGCGGACCAACAGATGCAGGCCGGACTCTTCTGCGGTAATGTTTTCCCGACCCTGACCGCCCCGCTGGTCACTTGCGCCCCGTCTCTCTATGGGTCGACAAGGCTCAAGATACCGGCTCCGGGAACGGAGAACGACGATCACAATCCGCCGCGTGTCGCTCCACGACACCTGTTCGATACCAGCGTGGGCGATGATGACCTGTTCCACGGCGACCGCTACAAGTGGAGCCTGCGGTTCACGGTCATCAACCTGACGAACAAGACCACGCTTTACAACTTCCTTTCCACATTCAGCGGAACGCATTTCGTGACGCCAAGGAGCTACACGGCGGAACTCGGTTTTCACTTCTAAGACCGGCCTGACGGGAAGACGCCCCGCGAGAGTTTATCTCTAATGCCTCGCCAGGCAGATCGCTAAGTTGTTGTTGGGAAAAAAGGATGGCTGGTAGGGGCGGCAGGGACCGAACTAAAAGCGGGTTGAAGAGACCATCAGCGTCTGCCTTGCATTCGCTTATAGGATCGCCTGCACTAAGTTTGGCATTGAACCTGCACGCCTGGCGCCTAATTCGAGCGGATGAACGCTTCGGGGCGTGCCGAAGAAACCAACGCACGACATGTTTCAAACTTTTGGATAGGGAGGCACATTTTTGACGAAGAAATTGTGCTGCGGCCCCGCTTGAACCGGTTTCGTCGGATCGTTGGGATTCGGCACGAGCTGATACCATGTGGTCTTCAATCCGGAAGCGAGATAGCCTTCTTCCTCCACGACCCCCTTCTTGTCGTCATCATTCGAAATCTTTCTTGGGACGCCGGAGTAGTCGGCTTCGACTTTGTAGTACGCCATGCCCTTCCTGGTCGCACCCCCGGCGCCGCTCTCTCCAATCAAATCCTTCAGCAAGCTCTCGACAAACTGTTCGTGATTGGAGTTCGCGGTGTAGGTAATTGGCGTCAAATTCTCTTTCGCATTGCCGCCTCCAAGCTTTTGGTTCAGCAAGTGCCCCCGCACATAAAGGCCCGTACCTTGCCGGCGGAGACCGGTAGAAGTGCCTTTCCTTCCGGGCTTGACGATTGACCAAACGTCCCAATCGGTGGAACCGGGCGAGGCGCCGGGAGGGTGTTTCGAAGTCAGCGGATCGGCTTCCATCCAATTGGCTCCAACTTCCAGTCCGTCGGGTGCGAACAGCGGACCCGCGGTAATCACGGAATCAATCGGTTTCACAAGCGGAAGGTTTTTCATGATCTTTTCGATCAATTCCGCAATGTCGTCGAACTTCTTGACTTTGTCTTCTTGTTCTTTCTGCTCCTTTTCCGGCAAGGCTCTCCAAGTGTCGTATTTCGCCTTCAGTATCGCGAGATCACTTTCGAGGTTTGGAACGCCGGCGCCGTTTTGCCTCGCGTAGGTGATAAAGGCGTTTATCGCCATTTTGTCGCTCTGGACGTAGATTTCGTGTGTTTCGCCCGAGCCTTCGGCGCTAACGGTGTGGCCCTCCTCGGCTATGGCGAATTTTTTCTCCGGGAAGATCATTCCGACGACGCTCTTGACGGCGCCGGCGACCGCTTTGATCACCGAAGCGGCCTTCTCGATGAGCCAGTCAATGCCCTCATCCACTTTTTCACGAATGGTGGTGAGCGCTTCCTTAATGCGTGTGCCAACGTCGCCGAGGCCAATCAGGTTCGCGAGGAAGCCGATGACAACGGGCATGCCTTTGTCCATGGCGTCCTCGATCAGTTCCGCGGCGGGAGCGATTACTCCGGCGGCGATACCGAGAATGCTGTCGAGCATGGTGTTCAACATTACGAGGATGCGGCGCATGTACTGCACAACCGTTTTGATCGTGCGGTAGAGGTCAATGATGAACATCACGACTTCACTTATGCCGGTGGGGTCGGCGGTCGTGAGGAGCTGCAACATCACGCCCTCGATGACCTCCTTCATGAGCCAGTCGACGACGGCCTGAATCAGCATGTCTCGGAGGTTGGTGATCTTTTCCTTGATTTTCTCCCACAACTCGGTCCATTTGCCTTGCACAATCAGGCTGATCCATTCCCAGGCGCCTGTGGCAATGCTGATTGCCCGCCGCAAGCCCGCGGCGACGGCCGGGTACTTCAAGGCCACGCGATCAATCACGTGATTCACGGAGATTCCGAGGATGCTGGCGACAAACCCGAAGATTTCGCTCGGGCTGGTCCAGCTCTGCGGCCAGTAGAGATTGGCGCCCTCGAGGGAAGCCGTTAGCCAGCCAACGATGCCGTTGGCCAGGTGCTTCAAGATGTTTTTGAAGAAATTCTTAAGAGCTGACATCATCGTGTGGAAAAGGTTTTTCAGGAATTCGACGGGCTTTTCCTTGATGACGTCCCACGCCTGCACGAGCTTCCCGAAAACAGCCTCGAGGAGTTCGAGCGGGACGTCCAGGACGCGAAGGAGCAGCTTGAACGTGCGCTTCATGGCGCCGGTCAGGTCGAAATCGACAAAGATCTGCTTGATGATGGCCCCGACTTCGGCCTTGGTCTTCGCCCATGCTTCGGGCGTTCCGGCGATCGTGCGGAAAATGGGGATGCGCCCCAGGATCTGCATGCCCAGGAAATCTATGAACGGGTCGCGAATGCAGGCTGGAATCAAGTTCCAAATCTTGCTCATCAACAGGTAGGTGATCTTGAAGATGTCCTTCACAACCTGTGCCACGTGCTCGAGAAAATCGAGAATGCGGTTTAAGAACGCCCCCAATCCAGCCACAACACGCTCAATCCAGGAAACGAATTCGAGCACCGCCTGCTCGCCCCATTTCACAAAGTCATCCAGACGGTCAGCGACCCAGTCAAGCATGCCAGCGAGAAAGCTGAAGATCGTCTGGGCGGCGGCGCCGGCCGCGTTGCGAACCACATCGCGTGCGCGGCGCAAGGCGCCAACCATGCCCCGGGCTGTGCCGGCCAGCAGCCCCGCGAAGCCGCGAATGACAGAAATAAGCTTGGGCAAGACAACGGTCTGCAGAATCTGCCGTGCGGAGACGACGCCTGTGCGTGTGCCAAAATATCTCTTGATCGCGCGCACGCCTTCGATGACTCCACCAATTGCGAGCCCGATGGCGATCACTGGGCCCGCCGGACTGAGCATCACCAGGATTCCTCCCAGGACCATCAGCGGCTTCTTGATCGGCTCGGCTTTTTCCTTGATCCAATTCCACGCTTTTTCGACCTTTCCCTCGACCCATTGCAGCAGCCCGTTTTGGCCCTCTTCGCCCTCGCCGATACCGAGCTTGTTCTTGATCCAACGCCATGCGCGGCCGAGCCACTTGCGGATCCATTCCGTCTTGCTCCAGATCCAGTCGGCGATGTCCGTGATCACCTGCCAGACCTTGCCGGCAAATCGTTTCAGGGCCCCCCAGATGGGAGCACCGAACCTCTCCCAGAGGCCGGTGAAGAAATCTCCGATTTTCTTGCCGATATCCCGGATGCGCTCGAAGATGGGCGAGACGATACCCCCGACCACCTTCTCCACATAATCCACGGCCTCGTGCAGCACGCTGCAGTCGCCTTTGGCGATGCTGGCGGCAGCCTTCTTGATCCAATCCACGAGCTGTTGCACATGCTTCCAAATGGAGCTGACCGCTCCCTGTACGGCACGGACCGGCTTAAGAACGAAATCCACGACCGCTTCGAAGGCCTCCGAAACGCGGTCTTCGATCCAGCCTGTAATTCCGCGGTCCAGGATGGGCTTGATCCACGGAAAGCGGTTGACGACCCGGTTGTACCAAAAGCCGTGACTCTCCTCATCGGGCTGCGGTCCGCGCTGCGGCACCTGCTGCCGCACGGCAATCGGGCCGCCTTCGAGCGCGGCTACGGCATTTGCGCGGGCTTCTTCCTCAAACGCATCGTCCACGGAGCCGACCCGATCGTCCGACCGGCCTTTTGCACCCGACTGTTGAATGGTGTGGGTTAGCTCGTGAGCGAGCAGGTTTCGGCCTTCGGACGTGTTTGGCGCATATTCGCCCGAGGAAAAATAAATATTGTTTCCCACAGTAGCCGCGCGGGCTAGAGGCACGAGGTTTTCGACTTTCGCTTTCGAATCGGGAAAAATGCGGACATTGGAGAAGTCGCGCTGAAAGCGCGCCTCAAAGGTCTGGCGCGCAGCGGAATCTAGGGGTTGTCCGCCGGCCACAGTCGGTTGCGTTGGCGCGGGCGCAGGGCGCGCAAAAGCGGGGAGAGCTGGCGCGGTGGATTTTGCCGCGTGCGCGGGAGCTTCGACTTTCGGCGCAGCAACTTTGGGCGCCGGAGCGTGCGTCGCCGGTTTTGCGGCGGGCTTTGAAGCGAGAGTAGCGGCGGTCGCCATCGCGAGTTCAGCCGCCTGCAACCAACGGCTGCCGGAGTTCACTGGGGATCTGGCGATTCAGCTTGCGATATTCGCCGGAGAGGCCAGTCAACAAATGTGAATAGTGGATCGTGCCGCCGTCGGGCGACGCGGAGATCGCGCTGCTTAGAACGGCATTGCGAATCTGGCCGCCCGAGAGATCGGCAAAGGCCGCCACGAGGTTCAGTTGCTCGGGAGTCAAGTCATGAGCGGCACCGAGGTGGGCTTGCCAGAGCGCGCGGCGATGTTCGGGGCCCGGGAGGCTGAATTCGAGAATGACGTCGAAACGACGGGAGAACGCAGCGTCGAAGCGGCTCCTGTTATTACTCGTGAGGAGGGTTATGCCGTCATAGTTTTCCAGGCGCTGCAAGAGATAGTTCGTTTGCGCGTTGGCGAAGCGGTCGTTTGCATCCTGAACGTCGGTGCGCTTGCCGAAGAGCGAATCAGCCTCGTCAAACAGGAGCAGAACTTCATTCTGTTCGGCCTTCGTGAGCAGCTTGCTGAGATTTTTTTCCGTTTCACCAATGTATTTTGAAGTGATCGCCGAGAGATCCACACGGAAGAGCGGCATTCCGAGCCGGCTGGCGAGCCACCCAGCGGCAAGAGTCTTTCCAGTGCCGGAAGGGCCGACGAAGAGGGCGCGCACCGCGGGACGATAGCGGACGCGAAACGACGGACCAAGCGAGCCCGAGAATTGATCGCGTAACCGGCAGCGCACGACAAGCGCCTCGAGTTCTTCCCGCAATTGCGGCGTCGTCACAAGCGCGTCGTCGGTGACTTCGCTGGTTTCCAGCTCAGCCAAGGCGCCCAGCCCGCACGCTTCTCCGCGCCGGGCAGCGCCAAGGACGTCCGCGCAGGTCAGTTCGCTCAGCGGCCTTTCGCCAAGCCCTTCCTTTGCTTTGGAGCTGATCACGGCAATGCGCCCGGCGGTGTGCCGGTGTTCGGCAGCGAGCCGGCGCGCCAGATCGGCATTTCCGATTGCCTTGCTCCAGAGCAACTCACGCTCCTGGGCGTTGGGGATTTCGAGACGCCATTCGATGATTTCGCGCGTGTCGCATTCAAATTCTCCATCGGGCCCGGTTAAAAGAATGAGCGGGCCGGGAAAGCTCGGGATAACCGGGACGCTCTTGCGTTCCCCTGGGCCAAGCCACTGATTGAAGACAGGGACTAAACCGTTCAGGAACATCCACGGCGCCATGCCCGCCAATTGGTCCGATTGAATGAAGACCCCGCGCATGCCAGCACTACGGCACACGACTTCCGCGGCCGAGCGGGCTTCTGGTGAATCTCCGCTGCGAATCGCCAGGACAGGACCAATCGTGGCAACGCCACGAAGTCGCTCTCCGAGTTCCGAAGCGCGCTCCTGGGCGGACTTGGACAAGGAGACATCCGGACGTCCACCGTCAATCCATGAAGTTCCCGGCCATGGACCTTCCATTCCCTGAAGGGCCAGACAAATGGGAAGAGGAACACGGACCTGGCGCTCCGGCAGTGGGAGATCATCGCCCGATAGCTGCAACAGTCCGCAGCGGACGGCGGCGCCCTGTCCCAAGACTTGCACAACGCCGATTCCAAGATCTTCGCCAAAGGCGCGAGCGAGCAATCCGACCGTGGGACGCGTGGTGGCAAGAGGCTGCTGCAGGTGAGCGAGAAGGTTGCCCACGGTGAGGTCTTCTTCCGCCGCCGCGGCGAGCCTCAGCGCGAGCGTTTCGATTAACGTCAAACCGAAGTAATGGGCCGCGGAAAGAAGCGGACGATCCGTTTCGCCGGGACCTTCAAGGTACTCACGAAAAGGCGGCAGCAGATCTTCGTGAATGTCCAGGTGCGGAGAAACGATCGAGCGGAAATTGTCGAGGGCCGAATCGTCCAGGACACGGCGAGACTCGGCAAGGCGCAAAAGGCCGGCAAGAGCGAACGTGTAGGTTTCGAGCTTGGAATTCGCGGCCGTTTGCAGTTGAGCCTTCATACACATATCCCCGGCGCGCTCTGTGTGTAATGGAAGCGAACGACCCGCCCGAACCATGGAAGCCAGCCGGGGTCGAGATCCAAACCAGCGCGACGGATTCGGATATCCACCGAGCTGAGTAGCAGAACGACGTCCAGGTCCGCCGAGGAAGCAGACAAGGTGGCCGTTCGCAGAATGATCTCCGGCACGGGGATTCCGCATTCCCGGCGGCAGTAGCGGCGCACGCCCAACGACCAGACTCGCATCAGAAATTCTTTGCCGACGGTCTCACCCGTCGCCAGCTTCAGGTTGCGAGGCCAGTACGCCTGTTGCATCGCATATGTCTTCGGCTCTTCCAACCCGACCCCATCTGCGATTCGGCGCTGGCGCTCGAACCGCAATTCCTTCAACCAGAGCAGCACGGGATCCGAGTCAGGGACGCCCGAGAGATTCGCCAGGTTGGCGAGCAAAGCGGGAACGAATCCGGGATGAATCTCGGCCAAACCGGACTCGAGCGCGCTCACGATTCCGAGGCGTTCTGCAACGACAAGCAGGAAAAACAACCCGCCGGCTTCGGTCGGCTCCCCGTGGACAAAGCGTCCGGGCGCGAAGCTCGCGCGCATTTCCTCTGTGCGGCTTGCGCGAAGCGAGAGGCCCGATGAAGTTGGCTGGGATGGTGACGAGCTGGCGCTTGGCGTGCTCGAAAACGTCTCCAGGGTTTCATCGAAGCGCATGGGGTGTGAGTCGGGGAGATTCGCGGTTGTCTTTGACGTGTCGGAACGCGCGCCAGGAATGGTTTCAGAGATCCAGAGGGAGTCGGAAGCAAGGTAGTTCAAAGAGGAGCGCGCTTTGGCGATCAGATTCCTCGCTTGTATCTCGATGGGCGCGTCGTGAATCAACGCGAGAACCGCGAGCCAAATTGTTCGCGTATCGTTTACACCAAATCTGTGCACAGCGCGCAGGACCGCCTTCCCTGTGGCTCGGCTTAAGCGCAAGGGTCGCGCTGTGATTTCCGCGCCAGTCTGCTCTCCGAGTTCGCGGAGCCAAAGACGAGCGTGCTCATGGGGGACGATTTCCAGCAGGCTCTCTGTGTCTTCGTCGGACATCTCGGCGAAGATGGCGCGTGAGACCGCGTGCCAGGAAGATGGAAGAAGACGCAATCGCTCGATCAGAGAAACAGCCTGCTCGGATCGAGTGGATACGTTGGGTGTTGCCGCAACCATGGACCAGAACCATTCGTTCGTGTACTCGAAGCGGGCGATTTTGCGTAAGAGTTGCTCGAAGGCTTCCTGCTGGCTTTCAAAGAAAACGGCTTCCGCGGAAGACGCCCGAGGATCGGCGCCGTGAACCGCACGACGCGCGAGTTCTCCCAACGCCGCTTGGATGCGGTCAAGCCAAACGTTGCGGCCGGCGTTCGCTGCAATCTGGTGGAGGCGAAACCGGCGAAAGTAGTAGGTTCGTCCCTGGTCTTCGCCGGGTAGCGAAGTCAGGCGCAACGCTTCCTCCAGAAGAACTGTGGCACGCTGCCGGGAGACTCCCGCGCCCAGGTAAAGGCGGCTGCGCCGAACGACGCGATCCGAGCGATTCTGTTGTGGGAAAGCCGTCCAATTCTGCATTGGATCCTTACTTTGCAAACGCGCGCAGTACCGCAGCCTGCGGAGCTTGCGCTGAAAAATGAACCATGTCCTTGGCTTCTATGAAATCGTTCGCTTTGTACACGGCGGTCACGGTGGCGCGAACGTTGGAACTGTCGAGGTCGCTCACGATAGCCTCCGCGGCAAGTTCGCCGGCGCGGAAAATCTGGACGCTCATTCCGTGGGCGATGCGCCCGGAAGGAAGCGTGAGAGGAATGATTGTGCCGATCGCGGGCTTGAAGCGCTGCACGACTTCGCCGACGATGATTTCGTTTGCCGGAGCGTGGCTTGCCAGCAAAATGCAGACGCGCACGACGTCGCTCATGAAGGCCGTGGCGGCGGGGTTCAGCTGATCGATCTGCCGGAAAAGCCAATCGACGAGCAGCTGCATTTGCTGGCGGTCGACGTAGTCCTGTGTGTTCCACTTGGGCAGGACGTAAAGGTTTCGCAGGGGAACCGTAGCGCCGGGTCCGCGGAGGTATTCGGCCCATTCGAGGCGGTCCACGGGGAGGGTCAACCCGACGCTCACGTAGAGACATGTCGCTACGCTGGAAATCTGCTGGATCAACCGAGACGTTGCGTTCGTAATCTCGGCGTGCACACCCTCGGCAGCTAGCAAATCGGCGATCGCAGCGAAGTTGCTGAGGATTTCGACCTGCGAATTCCAGCTATGCGCACCGAACTGCGAGAGACTGGAAGAAGCGCGCTGTTCCTGGAAACCGCGAAAAACTTGCTGGTGCGACGAGTAGATGCCGGAAATGACGGGAGCATAAATGCCGGACTGGGTGGCCGCCGAAGAAGCGCGAAGCGGCAGCTGGACTTGCACAGAAGCTCTCACTTGCGCGCTCACGGCGAGTTCGTGCAACAGATTCGGACGCTCGAGCTTCGGGAGCAGGACGTTCACGGAGGGCAGCCATGCCAAGGGCGCCTCGCGCAATAGGGAGACCATCTCGCGCAATTCGGGAGGGATCGCTACTGATTGCTGCAAACAGGCGGGAACTAGACTGACCACGTTCCCGGGAACGAGTTGGCGGCTGGGCACGTCCGCTTCAACCTGCAGCGTTCGGGCGCGCGTGTAGACGATCAGCGGCACAAACTGCCGCAGGACCGACGTTCGCCGATTGTTGACGTCGTCGACGCGCTTCGTTTCGTCCGCAAGCAGCGCCGCAATCAAGTTCAGATTTTGTCTCGCCTCTGTGAGGTCATTTTCCAAGCGCGCTAGCAAAGCCCGCGCCTGGTCCAGATCTGCCCTGATGGCGGAGATCGAGGACGTGCAGAGCGTAACGAAATCGCGGTAGAGCTGAATGCGCGATTCGAGCACGCGCAGGAGTTGCGAGTGTTGCTCCAGCACGCGAACGCCAACTGAAAATACGTGAGCCTCATCCGCGTCCGAAGCAATGCGCGGCGCCTGAATCTTCGCCCAAATGGCGGGTGAGGCCGCAGCGTCTCGGAGTTCCGCAATCGTGTGAGTTTCCGTCGCGATAGGCGGTATCGAGGACGTCGCGGCAGGCGGCGTTCCCGCCGCGGGCGGGGGTGGAGGTGGAGCGTCCACCAGGAACTGCAGGTCATCCATCGGGATTTCGAGAGTAAGAAGGAGTTGCAGGAAGGCAACGCGGTTGGCTACCGAGTAGAACATCCCTTCCTGAGCAGGCGATTGCTTCAGGCGCTCGGCGATCGTCAGCGTTCGCAGGTTCAATTGTGCTCCGACGATGGGGGACTGTGCTTGAATATCGGTGGTGGTCGGAGCCGTAGGCGTCGGCGTCAGGTCGGGGAAGGCCGCCCTCTGAAACGGCTGCCGAAAGGCAGCGACGCCGGAGGTAATGGCTGCGGTCTCGACCGCCCCCGTCCTGACGGTCAGAGCGGGGGGCGCCGGGGTTGAGACGCGGAGAACGGGAGTCGTAGAAATGACTGTAGCGAAGCTGGATCGCTCGGCCAGGAAGCCGGTGCGAGAAACGGAGGAGGTCGTGGCGGTCACACCCGTCGGGGAAGCTGGAGTTGGCGCTGGTGTGGGCGCTGCGCCGGAGGGTGCCGAGGGAGTTGAAGGCTGTGTCGTAACGGAGTTCAGGTAAGTCCGTAGATTCGCGGCGGTGGCCGCCGCCGTCTCGCCGGTGGCCAGATTGGCAAGGATGGTAGAAGTCGCAAGCCGGGTTGCGTCTGTCGCGCCCAAAACATTCTGGCGGAAGCGGTAGATGTCCGTTTGGGAAGTCAGGAACGCAAGGTCGAGCAGATCGTCCGCTCTGGAGATCTTGGCGTTGATTCGATCAATAAAATGTTGGAGACCGTTGGCGGTCAAATCCTTGAAGTCGTCGTCGGAAATGAGAGCGAGCTTCTGGTTGTTCGGCAACGGAACGGTGTAGGGAACCGCCGCGGCAACATCATGAAGATGCTGAATGTCGCTGGAGACGAGAACGTTGTTTTTCGTGGCGGTTCCGAAGGACTCGTTGGGCGAGGGTTGAAACAACAGCACGCCGTCGCGCGCGGCCTTTTCCGCGGCAGACAAATCGGCGTCCGGATCGATGGCCGTCTGGCCGAGGGCATTCAACAGTACGTTGGACTTCAGCTGAATGTCCTTTCGATGCTGGAGGGCGATCGTGCGCTGCTGTGTCGCCTTGGCGAATTCTTGCTGGAATTCGGGCGCTACGGTTTCCTTAACAAATATGTCCGGGTCGTACAGGTCATCCGAAAGGGGTACGAGAACCTCGATAGGCTCGGGCTGCGTCACGTCCAGCGGAGCGTCCGTCATTCCGGTGCGCAACGCGGTTTCGAGTTCCTCCCCGTGAATCGGAGCCGCACGGATAATCCAGTTCGCCGGGAACCACAGATTCTTACGGTTGACGAGATCGAGAGCAACGGCCGGAAGGATTCCCACAGGCGGTAGCGTGACAAAGCTAGCGGCGAGATTCGGCGAAATCTTGGACTCGCTGATCTGCTCCGCCAATTGCGCAATGCGGGCCTCGGCCAGCGCCGGTTGGACAAGTTTTGGAGACGTTCCTGATGCGTCCATCGCCGGCAGGACGTAGCGCCGGCGGCGGAGTCCGCCGGAACGGACCACCGACGAACGATCCAGAAACAGAGGTTTCCAACCGTCATCGAAACCAACCAGGGCGAGAGGGACACCGGCAAGTTGCCACGGAAAGGCGTCGTCCGGGCCAAGAGAAAGTTCTGCATTGAAGACCGTGTATGCGCATCGGTTCCGAAACGTCGCGGCTGGAGAAGTAGCCGGAAGCTGCAGCGCCGCGGTCAAGCTCGGCCACGCAACCAGGACAAGCCGGGCTCCGTCCGCAGTCTGCCAGTCTTCGAATGCGAATAACTCCGGATCCTGGTCGCAAGAAGTCCCCAATTGTCCGGTGACCTCGATGGGGCCGGTTCCGGAATCCACTTGCGCGCCGTTCACGTCGGCGCTAATTGGCTGCAGCACGAAAACGCCCGCGTGGTTCTTATTGGCTGCGTCGGCGCGGAACTTATCGAAGGTTGTTGGCACGGCGCCAGATTCAAGGTTGAGAACTACCAGCGTGCTGAGTTTCGTCTGAAGGGGTTGCAGCAGGGTAAGGTCTTCCCCGGTGGCCAGGAGTCCGTAGCCGGGCGTGACCTGCAGCACCGGGTCGGCTGCCGAGGCATCCATCGAAATCTCGAGACCCAGAACGATTCCCGGAGTAACGGCTTGCCCCAGCAACGCGAGCCTGCCCGACCTGTATTCCTGCTCACCTCTGAGCGCGGTATCACTCAGCGCGCGACCCGTAAACAACGACAAGCGCCTGCGCCATCCAGGATCAGTCTGTTGCAGAAGTTCCGGCTCGATCCCGAGAAGGTCTTCGCCGGGCAGCGGTTTCTGAATTGGTGTGACGCTCATACAAGCACCTCAATCGTCATGGATTAGGCGGCCGCGGCGGAATCGGCGTTGGTGTTGGCAGAGGCGTAGGGGTCGGTGCGGGAGTTGGCGGAACCGGCGCAGGAAGCGCGGTAGCGAAGTCCGCAAATGTAGGCATGCTCTTGCGCCGCGTATAAAACCCAAACACGTCCTGCCCAATCGCCCGCTTCCAGGCGTTGTTCACGGTTGGCGTTGGCAGTGTGATCGACACCGTGCCTTTGTAAAGTCGCAGCAACTCGATAGGATGCCGGAACCCAAGGACCTGCGGCAAAGTCGGGCGGAGCGGAACGTCCGGCAAACTCGCCTTCAGCGCGGCAAAGCCATTGCGTGGCACGGGAATCAGCGCGAATACCGCTATGTTCTTGTAGTCGTCCGCCGAGAGTGTCAAATCAATCGGCGGCAGCGACATGCTCTCTTCGATCAGGGACGGCAGCTCGTCTTGCGGGATTATGCTCAGGCGCACGTCGAGCTGTTGCGGAAAAAAGACCTGGGAGAAATCATCAACGCTGATGCTCCCGAGTGGAAACCGGCCTGCCGGGGGTAGAGCCTGAAAGTAGTCACTGGCGGAGAATCGAGAAGGATTGGGCAAGTTCGCGAGTTGACGCGTGGAAAGAATTTCCTGCAATTGGGCGTCGTACTGAAGCAGAAAAGCCTGCTGGGTTGCGGGATCGGTCAGCCCAAGGCGGACTCCGCTGAATTCCGGTCCCGAGTCACGCCGCACGAGGTAAGGATCAAGCCAATCGATCGTTCCACGTTGCACGCTCAGCAACGCGATCGGTAGGACTGCGTCCGAGAGCTGTCCCGGGCGCCCCATCAGGAAAATCTGCCTCGCCACGGCGGCGCGCCGATGCGCCGGATCGAAGTTTGTCATGGGATCCGGATAGGGGACCAGCGTCACGGCGGTCGCTTCGACGATATCGCCATCGTGCGTGGTCCGCGAACCTTGCAGGCTGGTCGGATAGGAAGCAATCGGATTGGCAGTGAACTCCACGGGTCGCAGCGCGACGACATAGAGTCCAGTTCTGGTGCGTGCGGGTGGACGCGGAATTCTGGACAATCCAAATTGCAGATCGAGCTTTTGCTCTTCGGGGAGGTCCGAGAGCCGCAGCGTGAGGTCTTGCGGAATCATCACGAGCTCGCCCGCCGGAGTAATACCCTGCCCCGCGCGGATGATAATGGTCTCGGCATCCTTCGGCTTGCTGGCCGCAGCCGGGCGATCCACCCACAATCCGTGAATGACGCCAAATCCCGCGGCGCGTCCAAGGTCGGCCTGGCGCTGAAGAAAATAGTTTTGTTCGCGAGCCAGGTCTCGCGCTGCCATAAAGCGCCCATCAAACCAGAACGGTCGGGTGCGGCGCGCATCCAGAACGACGGAGCCGCTGGCCTGGAATGTGGCGAGGTCAGCCAGGGAAAGCTTTACTCGAGTTTCGCCTTGCGTGAAGTTAGCCACGGGAACCTCCTAAGCCTCAGCACCAGAGCCAAGGCCAGTCCAGCGCGCCAAGAGCGCCACGGGATACAGGAACAACCGGGAAAGATTGTTGATGTTGATTTTGGTCAGGTCGGCGACGGGCCGCTGCCCCGCGCCAGCCTGCGTCGCCACGATTTGCAGGCGGGCCAGAAAGACTGACGTTGCGTCGAACTGCGGTGGATATTCCGTGGGCGCAGCGGCTGGCCCGGCGGTTGCGTCCAGAATCGCTTGCCTGAGTTCGGCCGGCGTAGGATGCGCTGGATTCGTTCCCGGCGTGGTCACGGGACCCGTGGGGAGCCAGGGATCCGTCGGGGTTTTCGGCGAGGTATCGGTGCGCAATACGAGCTGCATAGCGAAGGAATCGAGCCAGCGATTGGGAGAGAAAGCGTCGGTCGCGTCGTAGTCGTCCTGCGCCGCGAAGCACGGCGTCTTTCCACGCATGCACGCGACGAACGACGCGAATACATCGCACAGAATAAAAGTTCCCTTGAACGCAAGAATCAGGTCCGAGTCGGTCTGCTGGTCCAGCCAGGGTTTCACCCGTATGCAAACGGTTCGCGGAACTTCGATGATGCGACCGATGCGATCCAGCGCAATACCGGGCGTGACTTGAATCTCAAGCTTGGCCAGATCCGCATTTCCGTCGGTCTGCACTTTCAGACCGGAAACTGTGCCTGTCCCGTGCAACTGAAGCAGCGCGCGAGCGAGCCGCCCACGGTGATAGTTCTGGTCGGCTTCAAAGTCCTCGACACCCAGCATGCGCCCCGTCGAATAATAGACGCGCGACGGTGCCGGCGAGGGGGTCGCGTTGAGAGCATCTTTTATAGTGGCCATGTTCCCTCTCAATCTCTCTTCATCCGTGATCTGGCGCGGGCGCCGGCGGAGACACCTGTACACTGAATGAAACCGGTTGGCTCACAACGCCGAGATCATCGACCACAACGAGCTCGAAAACATAGGTGCCGAGCTCCGTCATCCCTGCCACGTCCAACTGCGCCGACGTTGTCATGATCGGCTTCCCTGGTTCCAACCGCACGGGCCTGGCGGCCGGCGCGGGCGTCACTTTGCTTTCCACCAGAATGGGGTCCGTGGCTTCCCGCGTCCCGAACGGAGCTGTAATCGTGGCGTCTTCCGGTCCGGCTCCCTGAGTGCCGGCCTTTGAGCTTCGCGCTTTGCGTTTGCGATTAACCATTGGGAGTCACCGGCTTGCTTACGAGTTCCCACCGGTAGGTCTTAATATGTCCCGCGGGTGTTGAGTCGCCGCCCGTTAGTGTGATCGTCTGGCCCGCGGTGACAGTCTTCGGGCCGCTCACGACAGCAACGGGAGCCGCTTGCACAGCAACGTCAACGAAGGCAGTCTGGCTGGTGTTGCCGAGGTCATCGATGACGGTGAGCGCGAAACGCAGGGTCTGTCCACCGCCCGGCGATGGTCTCACCGTTACGCGCGCGACCGAATCGCGCGTGTCTTGTTGTGCAGCCGCCTGATTCAATGCAATGTCCGACATTCCGAAATCCTCCGTCGCCGAAGTTCGCCTATTTCGGTGGCACCAGGTTCCAGCGCCACGTCGAAATGCTTCTCCCCAGCGGCGCGCTCGAAGCGCTGCCGTCCAGCGGAATCGTTTGCCCCGGCGGAATCCCCCTTGGGGCTTTCAAGCGGGCAATAACTTTTGCAAAAGCGGCATCCACGTCGTTTTCCATTCGGGGATCGAGGCTTGGCAGATGCATCACGAGGTCATACCGCCCAATCTGGCTCTCGCCCACGCGGACGCTCTGCCGCGGCGGCTCCGGAGCGAGATAACTGTTCACTCCGAGCAGCGACGCCAGTCCAACCATGAAAGGCTGCGTCGCGCGGCGAACCGTAGCCGCGACATGGGCGGGCTTTTCGCTCTCAACGATTCGCTGAACCAGATTGCTGTCGACGGGCTCGACCTTATCGTGAGTGAACACGGTCATGCGATACGCCAGACGGTCAAAGAACTGTTCGACCGATTGATCTTCACTCGGCGTGAGGAGGTCATTCGCAAAGAGCGATAGGAATTCCTTACGATTCGGATCGCCGAGGAAAAGAGTGTCTCCGACGAACGAGTTGCTGCTCGCGGAATAGCCCGGCAACAGTGGGTCGTCATGAATGGCGAGGTCGGCTCCGAGAATCGTCGCGAACGTGTGACGCAAGCGGAAATCCTCGACCAGGATCACGGCACCCCGGTCGCAGAGACCGTTTGTCGCGACGTTTATGGCCCTTCGAATCCCGGCGATCGTGCCGCGCTCCCGGTAGAGATTTGAAGTCTCCATGAGGCGCGCGCGCCTTCGGTCCGGCGGATAGCTGTCCGGCGGGACGCCGATCCAGCCGCCGAGCCAATCCACCGAGTCGTCCGGCGCGGATTCCGGCCGCGTCACCAAGTAGGCGTTTGCGACTCGGTCTTCGATTTGAGTGAGCTGGGATTCAAAGATGTCCACGAAGCGCTCAAAAAAATCGCGGCGGGTACTGTCGCTGTTCGCATCAGCTTCTGGGCCGAATGTATTTTCTTTGTATATTTCCGGCAGGTAGTGTTCCACGTAGGAAAACCGCGAGGCATAGACGCGCAGCGCAGCAATCTCCGGTGTGTTTCTCCGGTCACTGTTGAGCTGCACGGAAACACCAAGAAAGCGGCCGCGCAAATTGCGCACTGCTTTTCCGGTCCGCTGAACGAGCGCCATGAACAGTCCCTGGCGGTCCTGAGCGGGCTCCTCGCCCAGCATTGGTTTTGCGAACGGAACCTCAGACGCTATGCTCTTCCAGACTAGGCACGGAGTTTGAGCGGGCAAGCGGGCGGCGGTGGCCGGATCCACGCTGCCCAGAACATGAGGGAACCACTCTGCCGCGGGGCCGGTCAGATCGGCGGGCTTGTTCGCGGCCGCCAGCCACACGATCACACCACATCGTGGCGGAATAACGGCTTCCACAAACACTCGATGCCACGCGGTCTGCGTCGAGCCGCTATCAATCGTTCTCACTTTCGCCGGATCCGTCGTGCCGGAACCCGCAAACGAGTTCAAAGAGAGCGGCAGTAGGGGCTGCATCTCCGAGCCAACGGCATAGTAACGAGTGCTCTCGAACCCGTGGACAAAAGGACCGACGTTCCAGTCGGCGAGAATGTACGTGTCTCCGGCGGCCGAAACTTTCTGGCTGGCGGACCCGGCGGCAGCTCCACCGCTTAGCGCATCGGTCAAATCGAAGACCAGTGCTTCGTTGAGACCCGTGCCCAGCACCGCAAGCTTTCCTTCGCCGAGCCACGCGATCGAGTCTGGAAAACGGAGGTCCGCAAGTTGCACCGGCGCGCTCAGTAGGCCGTCTTCGTCCCAAATGCGAACAAAGGACGCCGTGTTCGTCGCGGCGTAGGCATTCCATGAGAGCACCACAAATTGATTGGCGTCTCCGCGGCACAGTCCTATGTACGCTTCCATTGAAGGCAACGGGACGCGCGACACGATTCTCGGGGGCATCGCGTTCGGGTCGCACGACGTCAAGATGCCCGGATTCGGCGTCTCCACCGGACCTGTCTGAAGCGGCAGTCCAAGCACTCGTCCCAACTGATGATTCTCGCGGTCCAGCGCAACGACACCACCGCCTGGATGCGCCGCCAGACGCCAAAACTTGAACTTTCCTTCCGGCGGTTTGAAATCCGCGTCGCTGAGCGTGAAATCTGGCCAGCGCCTCCGTTGGTCCACGAGGATCAACGTCCCATCCACCGCGACGTACAAAACCCCGTCGTAACCCATTGCGACGTCGGTCACGTCTTTCAAGGGAGGCGGCGCAAAGATAGGGATCTCTCCCTGCCCGCCGCCTCCCGCCACGACGTGCCCAACCGAAGAGTCCCATCGCGCATAGTTGCCGAAAGTGTCACGCGTCATCGGCGAAGTCCCGACCACTCGAGTGGCAATGGTGAAATCCTCCGCGATTGGACCGCCGCTTCGAACGCTCCGGAGTTGAAGCCGTTTCGTCTTCTTGCAGTAATACAGATTTCCGGAGTCGCCGGGCGGAAGCCAGTCGCTTCGCTCGCTAAGCATCCAAAAACGTAGTCCGTTAGCATCCATAAATCCCGCTTCAGCAAACCTTCGGCACAACTGGAACCGCGACGCTGTCATCTGTCGGCGCTTGTGGCTCCAAAGTCGTCGCTGGCGCAACGCCCGATCCGTCAAGTCCTGCTATTACGCTCACTTGCAGCAACTCCGGCAGTTGCCAAGCCTTAAGCGTTAGCTCAGGCTTGCCGCCGGGAAGGGCGTCAATCTGTTGGTTGCCGGTGCTCGTCGGAGTGAACAGATTCAGTCCATTCACTTCGATCACGCCTCGAACCTGGCTGACGATCACTTCCAACTCGAGTCCGCGGACGTGGCGTCCGAGCGGCCAGCCTTGGTTGTCGATTCCGCCCGGTTGGATTGGCCATAGGTACCTGCGCAGGGCTTTTTCCACTTGCTTGCTGACTTCCAGCAATTCGAATCCCGCACCCACCTCGACCGCCACGCTGATCCCGAGCCCCACGTACTCCGTGCCGATCACGTATAGCTCCGCTGTAGCGGGTCTCCGTGAGTCCAGATAGTGGTAAACGGTTTCGAGCAGCGGCCGGTCCGCGCGCGGGCATGGAGGTTGCAGATCGTCCTTCTCCGGAATCACCATGACGGAAACCACTCCCGGCACATCGCTCGTTCGCGTTTGCGGCTTGAAGAGCGGCAACACCTCAACGCGCCCTACTCCCGCTCCAGGAATTTCCTCCGCCAGGCCTTGATAGTCCGAAGCGGTAACGGCTCGTTCCTGATGACGGAGTCTTGCTGGGAGGCGTCTTTCGGCTTGATCCAGCGTTTCGGCGTCACCGCCGCCCGTCGTCGCAATTGGCTGCTGAACGATCAGTTGTCCCGCTGCCGTGCCAGTCGTATCCATTTTTGTCAGGGTGCCGGGAGGCAAGTTTCCCGCAGCACCTCCGCCTGCCCTCATCTGACGAACGCGGATTCTTCGGCCAAGCGGCGGAATCATTCCCTGCATCTGGTTTCCGAACTTCACTGTCCCGGCTTCCCCGTCGAGGACGTACGCGAGTACGGGCCCCTGCAAAACGGCAAGGTCATCGACGGATTTCCAGAGTTGAAAGCCAAGCCCCGGCATATCGACCTCGAGCTCGAAGCTTTCGGAATCCACCTGCGTCAGAGGCAGAACAAATTGCTGGTCTGCGGTGCCGTCGCTGACGCCGATGACCACGGACTTTTGCGTAGTCCTCTGGTCAATTTCAACAGCGTTTACGCCCAGCCAACTGACGCGGAGCGAGCTCTCGGCGCCCAGGCGAATCCAAGTCACGAGCAGATTGTCAAAGCCCGGGTCGTCAATGCGCGGCGGCTTGGGGCCCACTCCGGCCTTTGCATCCGCCCGAATATCGTTCGAAGGCGCGCCGATCTCGGCGGTCTGTGGCATTAGGAGTCGCACAACACCCGGCCGCGTGAGCCCCTGCGTCGTGTCGGCGTCTACTTTCAGGGTAACGAAGCCCGCCGACTGGCCTGCTGCCGTGCTCACGCTCATCTGCCACGTAGCCGTAACCGCGGCACGCGGCCCGATGTCCGCAAACGGGTCCGGTAGCTGCAACGACGGGACGAATCCAATGTTCAGAATTTGCTGACCGGCGGTCTTTCCTCCAATCGCCGCGCGAATGTCGTCCTGCATTCCCGGCTTTCCAGCCACGAGCGCAACCCACAGGCAGTGGTCCAGCGTGTCCGTTTGAAGATCAATTCCGCCCGGAGCGGCCTGATTGCCCACAAAGACCGGTGTGGCCATGTAGCCGGAAGGGGTGCTCGGGAGTTTGTAAAGCGATTGCATGCCCGTAAGGAGTGGCAATGCCTCCCTATTTTGGTCGGCTGAAAGCGGTGCCTTGATGTATAGCTGTCCGGTCACGGGCAGCACGTCAATTTCGCCAAGCGTTTCGAATTTCACTGGTCCCGGCACGCTCATCGCCGCGGGTAATGTCACCGGGTCCTTTTTTGCCGGATCCAACGCCAGAGCCAGGATGCCCCGCGCCGCGGCCGCCGACTGCATCGGCTGTCCCAGCAGCCGCAGGAACGCGATCCGTTGCTTCTCCGGAATCAGGTTCGCGCGATAGAGCACGGCGTCTGCAAGCCATGCGAAAAGTTCAATCAAGGTTCTGCCGGGATCGCCCTGTTGCGGCGAGGTCCATTCCGGCGTGTGTGCCGGAATGCTGGCCAGCATTTCCTGCACGAGATCGTCGAACGATCGGTCATCCAGAGATGGGGGTATCAGCGGCACGGTTTATCCCAGTTGAACTGTTAAACCAAGCTGTTGCGCCGAGTTCGTTCGCAACAGGCGGTAGTAAATCTGGACGCGAACCTCCGACGGCACGTTGACGACGTTATCCACATCCACGCGGTCCAGAGCGATGCGCGTTTCATACTTTTGCAGGTTCTCCAGAATCGCCGTTTGGATCTGGCGGCGGACCGCGACCGTGTTTCCCTCGTCCAGAAAATTTTGCAGGCCCGCTCCGAACTGCGGCCGCATGAGCTGCTCACCGGGGCGAGTCCTGAGCAGAATTCGAATCGAATCGCGCACGCTTTTCTCCAGATTCGGATACGCGAGCTGCCCCCCTTTCGGATAGGGCAGCAAAGGCCAGCTGATTGGGTCTTTGAATTCGGTCGTTGGCATCATTCTTCTCCCGAACTCGCCGCGGGCATCGGGAACGGTATGCAAATCTTGATAAACGGCAGCCAGAAGAAAACAATGTTCAGCAACTGCAGGAAAATATTCAGGACAAAGAAAGCGCAGATCGTGATCAGCGGAATGTTGAATCCACAGATCCAGTTCAGGCTCGGCCCGCCCTTGTTTCCCGACCCGCTCGTCAAATCAGACATCTTGTTCGACTGAATTGCGTTCATCAGGCCGGCGGGCACCGCAAACGCAGCGTTCGGCCTGGTCTTCTTGAGGAAGTTCTTGTCCGTCGGGTCCGGCAGCGGCACCGGCGGCAGCGGCCTCCCGCCTTCGTACCAGGCGGCAATCCGGAATGGCTGGCTGTACTCGCTCCACAAGAGTTGCGGAGGGCAGTCCGGTGAATGGCCTTTGACGCGCAGAAACATGCGCAGCTTGTAAAGGCGCGTCGGATCCTGATAACGCCCTTCGGGAGTAAGTATCTTGCCGCTCTGGGCCTGCGCCGATTTTTTCAGCGCGTTTTCGATCTCAGCCTGGTCTTGATCGCTGAAGGA
>Ga0137415_10000619_pt1 | contig 34748 bp, 30 predicted proteins | sample CZODoug3_1_1_16f_FD_183082 | JGI IMG/M metagenome (GOLD analysis project Ga0137415, IMG submission 183082) | Vadose zone soil fungal communities from Angelo Coast Range Reserve, California, USA - CZODoug3_1_1_16fungal (Hybrid Assembly) | ecosystem: Environmental > Terrestrial > Soil > Vadose...
GCGGCGCGGGAAGCGGGTGAGCGCACCAAGGTGGCGGTGGCAAGCCGGGACAAGGACGTGGATCCCGTGGGTGCGTGCGTGGGCATGAAGGGCATGCGCGTGCAATCGATCATTCGCGAACTGCGCGGCGAAAAGATCGACATCATTCCGTACAGCGAAGAGACGGTGGCGTTCGCGCAAAAGGCGCTGAGCCCGGCGAAAGTCACGCGCGTGCAGATTATCGATCCGGAGACGAAAAAGCTGGAAGTGATTGTGGAGGATTCGCAGCTTTCGCTGGCCATCGGCAAGAAGGGGCAGAACGTCCGGCTGGCGAGCAAGCTGATCGGCTGGGACATCGATATCAAGAGCGAGGAAGAGAAGCGGCGCGAGATCGAAGAGCAGATGACGGCTCTGACCGCGCCGACTACGCCGCTGACCGCGCTGGCAGGCGTGGGGCCGAAGACCATCGAAAAGATCGAGGCGGCGGGAATCACGAACGTAGAGAAGCTCGCGGGGATGACGCCGGAGCAGCTGATGGAAATTCCGGGCATCGGCGAGAAGATGGTGGACAAAATCTATCAGGCGGTGAACCGCTTCTACGAGGGTGGCGAAGCGCCGGCGGGCGAAGCGGTCGAGAATACCGATGCGCTGGCAGAAGATGCCGCAGTTGAGGAAGGCGCGAGCGGAGAGGTAGAGACGGCGGAAGCGAGCGCCGCGGCTTCGGAAGCAGGTGCTGTCGAAGCGCCCGAGGCGGCTCCTGAAGGCGAGCAGGCTGCTGAGGAAGCGCCGGCGAAAAACGAAAATGAAGAAGAGGTTGAATCCGCGGAAGACAAGAATGCTGCGGAGCGGCCGGAAGAGGCAAAGTCTTAAGAAGCATGTCAGACGCAAATCAAGTTCGAATCAATGAGCTGGCGCGCGAGCTGGAGGTCAAGGCCAAGGCGATTATTGACCTGCTCGCGGGGTACGGCGTCACCGAAAAGAAAACGCACTCCAGCTCTATTCCCGCGGATGTCGCGGAGAAGGTGCGGAAACACATTCAAGGAGTAGCGGACGCGGAAGCGGCGCAAGAGGCCAAGGCAAAGGCGGATAAAGATGCCAAGGATGCGGCGGCAAAGGCGGCGCGGATGCGCCCGGCTGCTGCACCGACGGCCACGGTTCCAGCTCCTGCGGCCCCGGCACCACCGAAGCCTGCAGCTCCCGCGGTGGCACCGGTAACGAGCGCGGCAGCTCCTGCCGCGCCGAAGCCTGCTGCGCCGAAGCCGCCCGCGCCGATTGCTGCGCCCACAACGACTACACCGGTGGTTGCGGCTCCTCCCGCCGCAACGGCTCCCGCTGCAACTCCGCCAGCGGCAACTACCCCTGCGCCTCCAAGCGCGGCGAAACCTGCGCCGAGTGCACCTGCCAGCGCTCCTGCTCCGACTCCGATTCGGCCTGCCGCGCCAGCGGCTCGACCTTCGGGTCCATCTTCGGCACCCTCATCTTCACCAAGTGGTTCTTCCGCGCAACGGCCGGCCGCAGGAACCCCTGCACCGCGTCCTGGGCAGGGCACACAGCCGTCGGCGGTACGTCCCGCAGCGGCAGCTCCGGGAACGGGTACACGGCCTACGCCTGCAGTACGTCCGCCCATGCCTACGGGCGGGAATCGCGGACCGTTACCAAGCGCGCCCTCAGGCCCGCGCCAGGGCGGACCGCGTCCGGGGCAGCCGATGCGTCCGATGCCTGGCCAAGGCGGGCGCCCGTATCCTTCGCGTCCGGGAGGATCAGGCGGTCCAGGTGGCGGACCTGTGGGTCAGCCAAGACCTTTTGAGCAGCGGCGCGGCGGGGTGACTAGTGGCACGCGTCCGGGACCGCGCACGCCGGGACGTCCCGGGATGTTGCCGCCATTGCCGCCGGACAAGGCGCCGCCAAAGGCTGAGCCGGGGAAACCGCTCTATACGCGGAAGCCGACACAGCGTCAGCGTCCGGTGCTGGACAAGCGAGAGATTGAGGGTGAGCGCAAGCTGCACCCAACGCGTCAGCGTCCCGGAGCCGGGCGATCCGTTGCGGCCGTAATTGCGCCGCCGGAGCCGCGTCCTCCGCGGGATGTGACCATTACGGAAGGAATCACAATCCGCGAGTTAGCGGAAAAGCTGGACGTGCGCGCGAAAGAACTGCTGAAAACGCTGCTGGATCGTGGCGTCTTTGCCAGCATCAACCAGGCGCTGGATGTGCCGACAGCAACGACATTGGCCGAAGCGTTCAGCGGCGTGGTGAGCGTGGTCTCCTTGGAAGAGGAGATGGTTCTGGAGGTTGCGAAGGAAGAGACCAAAGAGAGTCTGAAGCCGCGGCCACCAGTGGTCACGGTGATGGGACACGTCGACCACGGAAAGACCAGTTTGCTGGATGCCATCCGCAGCGAAGACGTAGCGGCTGGCGAGGCCGGCGGAATCACGCAGCACATCGGTGCGTATAAAGTGCAGGTGAACAATCGCAGCGTGGTGTTCATCGATACGCCGGGCCATGAAGCGTTCACGCGGATGCGTGCGCGCGGCGCGAAGGTCACGGACATTGTGGTGCTGGTTGTAGCCGCAGATGACGGCGTGATGCCGCAGACCAAAGAAGCGATCGATCACGCGAAAGCGGCAAACGTGTCGATCGTGGTCGCGATCAACAAGATCGATAAGCCGGAAGCGCAGCCCGAGCGCGTAAAGCGGCAGCTTGCGGATAACGGGTTGCTGCCAGCCGAATGGGGCGGCGACACGGAATTTGTGGAAGTATCGGCCAAGCAAAAAAAGGGAATCGATAAATTATTGGAAACGCTGCTGCTCGTGGCGGATCTGCGCGAGCTGAAGGCGAATCCGGACGCGCCAGCGACCGGAACGGTACTGGAATCGCGGGTCGACAAGGGTCGCGGGCCAGTTGCCACCATCTTGGTACAAAACGGGACTTTGAACCCGAGTGACTTCTTCATTTGCGGCGCGGTGTTCGGCAAAGTGCGCGCAATGTTCGACGATCATGGTCGCACGGTGAAAGACGCGCCGCCGTCTACGCCTGTGGAAGTGCTGGGCTTGCAGGGTGTGCCGGAAGCGGGCGACAACTTCCAGGTTACGGACGAGGCGAAGGCGCGGCACATTGTCGAATACCGGCAAGGCAAGCAGCGCGACGCGGCGATGGCACGCACTTCCGGTGCGCGCATCACGCTCGATCAGTTGCATGAGCAATTGAAGTCCGGCGACGTGAAGGAATTGGGAATTGTGATCAAGGCCGACGTGCAGGGCTCCGTGGAAGTGCTCAGCGAAATGCTGCCGAAGCTTTCTACGGACCAGGTAAAGCTGAAGATTATCGGCTCCGGCGTTGGCGCGGTGACGGAAAACGACATACTGTTGGCGTCGGCATCCGGAGCGATCGTGATTGCGTTTGGCGTGCGTCCGGACCGCAAGGCCCTGGAGCTGGCGCAGCAAGAGCACGTGGACGTTCGCACGCACACCATCATCTACGAAGTTTCCGACGAGATTAAGAAGGCCATGGAAGGCCTGCTCGAGCCGGTGATTCAGGAGACCTACGTGGGGCGCGCGGAAGTGCGCAATACGTTCCGCGTAAAGGGCGCGGGCACGGTGGCGGGCTGCTACGTAGTGGATGGCGTGCTCAAGCGCGACGGGCAAGTGCGCGTGGTACGTGACGGAGCGATCATCTACACTTCCAAGCTCAGCTCGCTCAAGCGCTTCAAGGATGACGCCAGCGAAGTGCGCACGGACTTTGAGTGCGGCGCGGGCATTGCGAATTTCAACGACGTGAAGGTTGGCGATATACTGGAATGCTTCCAGGTGACGAAGTTGAGCGCCGCGGAAGCCGCAGCACAGAGCAGCGTGCCCGCGTCGCGTAGATAGACTGCACCCGTCCCGCGGAGCGCTCATGCCGGTTGGTCTACTTACCCTTGAGTTGCACATTCCGCATGCACATTCGCTAAAGGACAAGCGGCAGATCGTGCGCAGCTTGAAGGACCGGCTGCGGCGGCATTTCAATGTTGCCGTGGCGGAAATGGAATATCAGGACGTGTGGCAGCGGTCGATCATCGGCGTAGTGACGTTGTCCACCGCGGAACAGCACGTGGAGGAATCCCTGCAACTAGTGCTTCAGGAAGCGGACCGCTTGCTCGGTCCGGTCCTGATCAATCACGTCGTGGAAATGATTTAGAAGGCTTGCGATGAGTCCGACGAATCACCGTCATGAACGCGTGGGCGAGGAGATTGCCCACGAAATCAATGCCATGCTGGCCGGCGAGCTGAAGGATCCGCGGCTCGAGGGCATGGTGGTGGTCAGCGAAGTGCGTGTCCAACCGGACATGAAGCATGCGCGAGTTTTTGTCAGCATGCGAGGAACCGGCAAAGAGCAGACGGACGCGATTAAAGCGCTGGAGCACGCGTCGGGTTATATTCGCAGCGAACTCATTGAACGGCTGCAATTGCGGCGCTTGCCGGAACTGCACTTCACCCTGGACCTTTCGCAGGAGCACGTGGAACGGATCGAGCAACTGCTGAAGGATATGAAGAAGGACAAGCCTTCCTCTATTCCCTAGTTCAATCCACCTTCTGATGCCAAAACAGCCCCAACCTGCGCCCTTCGACGGCGCACTGGTAATCGATAAGCCAAAGGGAAAGACATCGCATGACGTAGTGGATGCGGTGCGGCACCTCGCCGGCTTTCGGCAGATCGGGCACCTTGGAACGCTCGACCCGCTGGCCACCGGTGTCTTGGTGCTGCTGCTGGGGCGCGCGACGCGACTCGTGCAGTTCTACTCCGGCCGCCGGAAGCGATATACGGCGGGATTTCGCTTCGGCTTTGCGACCGATACCTACGACTCTGATGGCGAAGCGCAGGGAGCTGACGCCGCGCCGGCGCTGGATGCTGCTGTGCTGGAGAGATTGGCCGGCGAACGCGTCGGACGCTTTCAGCAGATGCCGCCAGCTTTCTCAGCGAAAAAAGTGAAAGGCCGCCCAGCGTACGAGCTGGCACGCAAGAAACAACCGGTCGAACTAAAGTCGGTGGACGTCGAGTTGTTCGAATTCAAGTTGAAAGAAGTTGAGGGCAGCATCGCTCGTTTCGTGATCGAGTGCTCTTCGGGCACGTATATACGTTCGCTGGCGCACGAAATGGGGCAGAAACTTGGATGCGGCGCGCACCTTGCGGAAATTGAGCGCACCGCCGTCGGCGAATTCTCCCTGGAGCAAGCGGTGAAGCTGGAAGAACTGGCCGAAGGTGCGAGAGCCGGCAAGTTCGCGGATTATGTCATCCGGCTTGAGAATCTGCTGCCGAACTTTCCGAAAGTGAATGTGCTGCCGATTGTCGAACGTCGCGTGCGGCATGGGACGAAGTTCAATGTGACGCTGGCACAGGTGCAGCCCGGACGCGTCGAGGCAGTGCCTGGAGCGACGACGGAACTCGACGGCGGGGAACCGCGACCACCGCGGCTGCGCGTATTCAGCCAGCAAAACAGCCTTATCGCCATTGCGGAAGCTGTCGTGCCCCGGACGTATCAACCCATCGTAGTTTTTGAGCCGCTGCCTTAGAAAATCAAGGTTGCGGTTGCGGCTGCGGTTGCTCTGGAATTTGCTGCGGAATGCCTCGCGGTGCCGCCCGGCCCGTCGTGGGCTCGCCGCGTCCAGCATAGATGCTGCGGGCGTTGCGGATCGGGTCACGAAGCCTGCGCGGCGTGATGAGAATCATAAATTCCGTATTCTTCAGCGAATTGTTCCTGCTGCCAAAAGCGTAGCCGAGCCCGGGCAGGTTGGCGAAGCCGGGCAGGCCAACCAGCGAACGTGTTTCTTCATTGTCTAACAGTCCAGCGATCATTGTGGTTTCGTCGTCCTTGATGCGCACCGTTTGGGTCAGCGTGCGATTGGTTATGACGGGGATGCCGTTGACATTGGAGCCAGCTAGCGCGCGAATTTCGAACTCAAGCTGCAGCGTGACCTCGTGATTCGGATGCAGCGTCGGTGTGGCTTTCACCTTCACGCCGAGGTCCATATATTCCGAGCCCGGGTAAGGAATTTGGTTCGTGCTGGAGCCGGTGGCGAAAGATGACGAGTCCAGGATGACGGCGACCAAGCCTTGATTAGGCGTAGTCCCCAGCGCCGTCAGGGCCACGTCGGGCAGCGAGGTCGAGCTCAAAATGCTCGTGAGAATCGCACTGGGGCTAGCCGGCGTGGCAATCTCGAGGCGGTTCGAAAATGTGCCCGCCCCCAGCCCAACGTAGATTCCCAACGTTGACACGCCCTTGTTGGTAACCGCCAGGGAAGGAAAGTTGCCTCCAGTAAAGTTTGCAATCACGATGCCCGCGGGCGTCGTGGCAGTGGCCAGCGGTGATCCTGTCGCGGCGGTGAAGGTGGCATCCAGATTGGTGCTGCCCAGCAAGATGGAAACTGTGTTGTCCCCCTGATTGACGACAGCGAGATCGGGAACAGTGTCCGAATTCAAGTCGCCGACGGCAATGGCCACGGGCGACTGGCCCACCGCAATGGGGGAATTCGTGGCCTCGCTGAAAGTGATATTGGAATTAGGGTCGACGGAGGTCAGCAAGATGGCAACATTGTTGGTGGATTGATTGACCACTGCCAGGTCAACCTCGGGCAGGTTGGTGGTTGCGTTGGTGGCGCCGCGGAAATTGCCAGTCACCATGGCCACCGGGCCCTTTTCAGAAATGGTCGAGGTGTTGGTCAGAGCGAAGGGCGAGTTCGGAAATTCTGTAAAGCCACCGCTGCCATTGCCTTTAAAGACGGTGATGGTGTTGTCCGCCTGATTGGTCACGGCGAAGTCAGCATTGCCGTCGCCATTGAAATCCGCCACCACAATGGAGCTGGGACTCTTGCCTACAGGAAAGGGCGAGCCCGTAGCTTCGCGAAAGGTACCGTCACCATTACCGAGCAGGACCGTTACGTTGTCAGATGTGGAATTGGCGATCACCAGGTCGGCGGCTTGCGTCGTGACCCCGGTGGTCGTAGTGACGGTGTTACCGAACAAGCCGGTTGCAATGGCCGAGGGCGCGGTCTCCGCTTTCTGCAAGGCGATCGGCGAACCCGTGGCCGCCACGAAGTTTCCATTATCTTGATTCAACAAAATGCTGATGGTGCTGTCGCCCTGATTGGCCACTGCGAGGTCCGGGAGATTATCGAAATTGAAATCAATCGAGGCCAGCGCAACGGGATTGTTGCCCACGGCGAACGTGGTTTCAGGAAAAGTCGTGGGTGTTGGCACGCCAAGAGCCGAGGGAGTGGTGGCGGATGGATTTGCAGCAGTGCCAAGGCTTGCCGACAACAGAGAGAGTGTGACGGGGAAGTGGTCGCCCACAAAAAAAGTCGCGGGCTTGCCGTCTTGCGCGCGCAGCAAGACCTGCCGGCCGCTTTGTACGAGGTTGAGCGCGTCGGAGAAATTGGCGGCGACGCCGGGCAACGTCAGCAGAAAAGTGGTGTAGCCGCCACCAACCAGCGTGAAGCCCGGAATGCTGGAGAGTCCCTTTGCGCTGAAAAGCTGCCCCAGAATCGTGAGCGCGTTATTAAGGTCCGTCGCGCTCTGCAAAGTATGTATGTCGCTGGGACTGATCAAGAACGCCTGCACCGAAGAAGGCGGCGTAATCCCAAGCTGCTGCGCTTTGTTGCGGTCCACCTCAAGCAGTTCGATGTCGAGCATAAGCTCGCCTCGCGCACGATCGACTTGGTGGATCAACTCGGACGCCAGCGCCAGCCGTTCTGGCGAGTCGCGCATGGTGATGGTGTGGCTGCTGGTGTCCAGATCTACGCGCGATGTACCCGTGATCTCGCGCAGCATGCGCAGCAGTTCCGTCATTTCCTCGGGTGTCGCCGAGGAGGGAAGCAGAAACGTTTGCTCCGCCTGCAGACCGAACCGACGGCGTTTTTCCAGCGTGTCCGGGGCGACAAATATCTGCGTTGCGCTCACCGGCGTCCAAAAAGATCCCGTCGTCGAACCAAGCACAGACACGGCCGTGTTGAAATCCACGTCGTCCAGGTGCATATGCAGTTGCCGCGAAACCAAGTCGGGGTCGAAGAGAACTTTCACGCCAAAGGCTTGTGCAACTTGCTCGTAGGCGCTGCGCGTGTCACCGCGAAAGTCGAAGCTGTGTCTTCCCGGTTGCGGTTTTAGCCGCGGCATCCCCGAAATTTGGTTGCCGGGCTGTGGCGGTTCCTCGTCTCGCATCGATTCCATTTGCGCGTAGCGCTCCGCAACGATCTTGTTGGAAGGGTCGATGCGCATGGCTACGGTGAGCTCTTCCTTTGCTTGTGGGAGCTTGCCGGCCAAAGCGAGCTGTTCGGCCTTGTCCACGTGGTCACGGATGAGTCTCGAGCGCAATGCCGCGCCACGAGTGGCAAACGCCAGATTCTGCGGTGCCAGGCGTGCGGCTTCGTCGTAGGCCAGCAGCGCTTCGTCGTTGCGCCCGTCGGCCTCAGCCTTCTGTCCGCGCTCGACAAGCTTCTCCGCGCGTTTCGGATCGGGACGCACGATGGCATTGGGAGCCGTAGAAGAGAGCTGCGGCTGCTGCGCGAGAGCTGAGGCGCAGAGCAGCGCGGACAACACAAGCGACACGGCTTGGCGAAGGAACACTAAGTTCATGAATGACTGGCTCGAGGCACCATCATTCTACGCGAGGAAGTGCGCGCGGAGTGCGGCTTGACGCTGGCCGGGGGTGGCGCGTAAACTCGTATTCGTAGTTGCAACTCATTTTCAACTGGAGTTTTATTGCTCGCTGCCTTTCTCATTGCCCTCCGTGAAGGTGTGGAAGCTGCCCTTGTTGTCGGCATCATCCTCGTTTATTTGTCGCGCACCGGCCGCGCGCATCTCGCGCGGTTTGCCTGGTACGGCGTCGCCACTGCCACGGCGCTGAGCCTGGCTGTTGCTATGGCTTTGCAGCGCTGGCAGATCAGCGAAGACGGTTTCGAAGGCCTGATGCTTCTCGTCGCCGCCTTCTTTGTAATTACGATGATCGTTTGGATGAACCGCGTTGCGCGGCATCTGAAAAAAGATATTGAGCAAAAAGTGGAATCTTATGCGGTGCGCGCGGGAGGTGCCGCAGGCTGGGGAATATTTCTTTTTGTTTTTTTGATGGTGGTGCGCGAGGGCGCGGAGCTGGCGCTGATCTTGCGCGCTGTGGAAATGTCCACCGAAGGCTTGCAGACGTGGATTGGCACGATTCTGGGCATCGCCGCTGCGGTCGCGGTCGGCCTTTTCTTCTTCAAGGGCACGTTGCGAGTGCCGCTGCATCGGTTTTTCTCTGTGACTAGCGCGATCTTGATGCTCGTTGCGTTTCAGCTCGGTTTGACCGGATTGCACGAGCTCAGCGAGGCCGGTTGGCTGCCATCGAGCAAGCAGGAAATGTCGCTGATCGGTCCCATCGTGCGCAACGAGCTGTTTTTCTTCGTCTTTGTGTTTGGCGCCGCAGCGCTCTTGATTTTCCGGGAGTGGCAGGCCGCTACGCACGCCAAGTCGGCGAAAGAAGCCATGGGCGATGCCGAACGCAGGCTCGTGGAATCGCAGAATCGCAGGGCGCAGCGCTGGATGATGGCGGGGTCGGTCGGGTGCCTGACAGTCATACTGGTGCTCACGGCGGACTTTATCTACACACGCGCGAATTCGGCGCCGCCGGCTTCGCGGCCGATTGCCGCGATTGGCAACGAAGTGCGCGTTCCGTTGAGCGAGGTTCAGGATTCGAACATGCATTTGTTCACCGTGAATGTCGCGGGTCAATCGCTTCGCTTCATGGTCATCAAGAAGCCGAATGGATATGGCACGGCGCTGGATGCTTGCCGGATTTGCGGCGCGGAGGGCTACCGGCAGGATGGGCAGAACGTGGTCTGCCGGCACTGCGGCTCGGCCATTTATGTGCCGTCGATTGGCGAAGCAGGAGGCTGCAATCCCGTTGGCGTGCCGTCGCATATAGCCGGCGGCGATCTCGTGATGGATGTGAGTGCGCTGACGCAGGCGGAAAAAGAGGTCCCCCAGTAGCACAGACACTCTTGTTTACCCTGAGCCGCGAAGGGTCTGTGCCTGAGTGGGCGACGAACATGCCCTATACACGTCGAACGGTCACGATTTATGCCGTTCTTTCTCCCGAATATTGACATTCCATGTTCCTAAGACTAGTTGCCGATTCCTTCAGCCGCCGACCGCGCCACAAGCTCCTCACCGGGGCTGCTCTTGCGTTGGGAATGGCCGTTGCGACTGCGGCAATTAGCGTCTCGCTGGACGTTGGTGATCGCTTGGCGCGCGAGTTTCGCAGCTTGGGCGCGAATCTCGTCGTCACACCGAGAGCGGATTCACTGCCGTTAGAAATTGGCGGCGTCGATTATCGGCCAGTGAACGCTGGCGCATACCTGCCGGAATCCGACCTCGGCAAACTGAAAACAATTTTCTGGCGCAACAACATCATTGCCTTCGCCCCGATGCTCGAAATTCAGGCGCATGTCTTGCCAATGGACGGGAACTGGTCGGACACATCGCTGATTGGAACGTGGGCGGAACACCAAATAAGTCTTCCTGATGGCGGAACATTTAGCACGGGCGTTGCAAAGTCCAATCCGTGGTGGCGAATCGACGGACGATGGTTTCTGGAGAATAGCAAGGAGTGTATCGTCGGAATCGAATTTGCAAAGAAAAACGGCATTAAGGTTGGCGACTGGCTTTCGATAACTGCTGGTGCCGTCACTAAGATTCCCAGCCCGGAAAAGGTCGTCGGCATATTGTCGTCTGGCGGCCCAGAAGATAACGCTGTCATCGTTCCTCTCGGAAGGGCTCAGATCCTCGCGGATAAAACCAGCCAATACCGAAGACTATACGTCAGCGCGCTCACAAAACCAGAAGACGACTTTGGGCGGCGCGATCCGAAGACACTCGCCCCTGCCGATTACGATCGCTGGTACTGCACGCCGTATATTTCGTCCATCGCGCTGCAAATCAGTCAGGTTTTGCCAGGCGCGGACGTGCGCGTGATTCGCCGCGTGGCCGATGGCGAGGGCGCCATTCTCACGCGGGTCCGCACCTTGCTCTGGCTGGTGACATTTGCTTCGCTGCTAGCCGCCGCGCTCGCGGTTGGCGCGTCCTCTGCCGCTTCCGTGATCGAACGTCGAACGGAGATTGGCTTAATGAAGGCGCTCGGCGCAGGGTCAGGTACAGTCGGCTTTTTGCTGGTGGCAGAGCAGCTTTTGCTGGCGCTGCTCGGGGGCGGCCTCGGTTATTCGCTGGGCATTCTGCTCGCTCGCCTTGTGGGCCAGAAAATCTTTGGTGTTGCGCCGGAATTCTCGTTTCTTGTGCTCAGCGTGATTATCGGACTTGCAGCAGTCGTTACCCTTCTTGGCAGCGCGATACCGCTGCGCCGCGCTTCGCGCTACGAACCCGCACCCATTCTGCGAGGCGAATGATGCCAGACCGCAAAATGTTCTGGCGCATCATCCGCCGCATCTTCGCCTCCAATCGCGCTCGCTTGTTCGTCATTTTGCTGGCCCTTGGAGCTGGCGCAGCGGTGACTGCCGCGCTCCTGAATCTTCAAGTCGACGCCAAGCGCCGCCTCACCACCGAATTCCGCGCCTTTGGTCCCAACGTCTTACTTGTCCCGAAAAATTCCCCTTCCGCGGACTCCAGCACTCTCCCAGAATCCGCCGCCCGCTCCGTGCCAGCTCATCTGCCAGCGGGTGATGTCCGCGTTTCATCCGCCCTCTATTTGATTGCCGATGTTTCCGTCCCATCCTCAGGTAAAGCAACGTCCGCCGTGATTGGTGGCTTGAATCCGTTTGCATTCTTGACGGCTTTCCCACGCTCTCCCGTTTACACCGGACCGAATCACTCCGCCAACAACGTATGCGTGCTCGGAGCCCGAGTTGCACGCCAACTCAACGCGCAGCAGGACGCCGAACTAATCTTATCCGTCAGTGGGCGCCGCGGATCGTGCCGCGTCGCCAGCTTTAGGGAGACCGGTGGCCCCGAAGACGACCGCGTCGAAATCAGCTTGCCTGCGGCGCAAAGCTTGGCCGGCCTTCCCAATCGCATCAGCGCCATCGAACTTCGTGTTCCGGGAACTCCCGGCGCAATCCAGGCCTACGTCGCGGACCTGCAGCGCCTAATTCCTCAGGCTGACGTCCGCCCCATTCGTCAATTCACCGAGGGTGAGGCAAAAATTTACGATCGCATTAGCGGCATTCTTTCCGCGACCGTCGCGCTTGTGCTTGTGCTTACCTCCCTCTGCGTGATGGCCGCGATGACCAACGTCGCGATGGAGCGCCGCAACGACGTCGGCTTGATGAAGGCCATCGGCGGAGCCACTCGCCGCGTGCTACGCCTATTTTTGGCGGAGGCCGCCCTTCTCGGCTTGACCGGCGGCGTTCTCGGCGCAGCGATTGGCATTTTGCTTTCGATGTGGCTGGGCAAAGCCGTGTTCGGCATTGCAGCGCGTCCGCGGCTGATTGTGTATCCTGTAACTGTGGCATTGACCATCATCGTGGCGATTGCGGGCGCGTATCCTCTGCGGCGACTCGCCAATATTCGTCCAGCTTCTGTATTTCGGGGTGAAGCGTGAGCTCCGCCCAGGTTGCCATCGAATCGCTCACCAAGAAATATGGTTCGCTGTGCGCCGTCGATGGGCTGAGTTTCAGCATCGCATCTGGCGAGTGGGTTGCGCTGATGGGCCCCTCCGGTTCCGGCAAGACCACGCTCATCAATATTCTTGGCGGCTTGGATACGCTGACTTCCGGGTGCGTCATTGTCGATGGAGTTGATCTCGCGAAGCTCAGCGAAGGCGAACTCGTTCGGTATCGTGCCGAAAAGGTTGGCTTCGTGTTCCAGCAATTCCATCTCGTGCCCTACCTGACGGCGCTCGAAAACGTAATGCTCGCGCAGTACTTTCACAGCGCAACCGACGAACAGCAGGCCAGCGCAGCCCTGCAACGCGTCGGGCTCGGCGACCGCCTGACGCATCTCCCCGCGCAACTCTCCGGCGGCGAACAGCAACGCGTGGCCATCGCTCGCGCGCTCATCAATGAGCCCAAGCTGATTCTCGCCGACGAGCCCACGGGCAACCTCGACGAGGTCAACGAAGCTATCGTGCTGCAGATTTTTCGCGAGCTGCACAACGCCGGCCACACCATCCTGATGGTGACGCACGATCCCGACATCGCCCGCCAGGCCGACCGCCGTATCGAACTCGCGCACGGCCGCTTGCATTTCGATACTCTGCAGCACGGTCCCGGGCATCCGCTCGCTTGCCCGCTCGTCAACACCGCCGACTGCTGCAGCAATGTCTCTACCGACGACGAGATTCGCTTCGATCATCTCCTCGAGCAAATTTGGATTTGCGGCGAGGAAGGCAAGCCGGCCCTGGTCGAGGTTCTTCGCGCCACGGGGCCAGCCGGCAATCTCCCCGTGCTGCCCGATGAGCCCGCCTCGCGCGCGCTCCGCCGTATGTCCGAATTGGAGCTAGTCGAATTGAGAAATGGCGAAGTGCAGTTGACGCCGGGCGGCAGCCACCGCGCGCGCAATGTGGTGCGGCGTCATCGGCTCGCCGAGCGCCTCTTCAAAGACACGTTTGCGATCGACGAATCCGAAGTGCATAACCAGGCCTGTAAATTCGAGCACATCATCAGCCCGGAGCTCGACCAGCGCATCTGCACCTTCCTCGGCCATCCAAAAACCTGCCCCCACGGCAATCCCATCCCCCCAGGCGATTGCTGCAACGGCAAACTCCCAAAATAGCGCACCCACGAATCGAGACCGGCTCCGAAAATTGTCATCCCGAGCGAAGCCGAGGGACCTGCTTTTTCTCTCATCACCGAAATCGACTAATTCGAGTGCAGCACAGCAGGGTTTCTCTTTCCACAACGTTCGCCTGTAAACTGTCAACGTAAAACGAACCCATGCCCATTCCCCTCGATCCGCGAAAAAGACCTGCAACGGTAAAGGTCCACGTAACCAGCGGCGCCGGTGTCGACATCGTTTGGGCCGACGGCCACGCCAGCCATTACGATTTCCCATACCTTCGCGACGAATGCCCTTGCGCCACCTGCAATGACGAGCGAATACGAAAAAGCGCCGGTGCGGGTCCCGCTCCCGCGGCGGCATTGCCAATGTACAAGCCCAAGGCGCGCGCCCAGGCCGCCACCACAGTCGGCAACTACGCCATCCAGATCACCTTTACCGACGGCCACGCCACCGGAATCTTCAGTTACGATCACCTCCGCAGCATCTGCCCCTGCGCCGATTGCGCCAGGGTTTTCCGAGGCACATGAATCTGCTGACGCGCCGGCTTTTCCTCGAAAAGATATCTGCGCTTGCCGCCGTCAATTTCATAGCGAGCGCAGCGTCGAGCGCGCTCGCGAACGACACCCCAGGACCTCACATTGCATTCCCCAGCGCGCCAAGCGGCCGCATCGCCATCGCCTCCTACCCCTTTCGCGCTTACATCGAGAGCCCGGGCAATCGCGATCGCAATCCGAGTTTGCACGGGATGGACCTCCTCCAGTTTCCAGCGGAGGTTGTAAAAAAGTTCGGCGTTCACAATATCGAGCCGTACAGCCGGCATTTTCCCTCGCTCGATTCCGCGTACCTGGCGCAATTCCGCGAAGCATTAGCCAAAGCAAACACGAAAGTTGTGAATATCGCGGTCTCTCTGCAGGAAAGCTTTTACGACGCGGAGCCGGCAACTCGGGCCAACGCGATCGCGTCCGCGAAAAAATGGGTGGACGTCGCCGTCGGCATCGGCTCGCCGAGCATTCGCGCCCACATTCACACTGCGGCCAACTCACGGCCAAACCTGCAACGAACAGTCGACGCTCTTCGCGAAGTGGTGAAATATTCCGCCGGCAAAAATGTGATCGTAACTTTGGAGAACGACGACCTGGTAAGCGAGGACGCCTTCTTCCTGGTGAACGTAATCGAGAGCGTCAATCATCCGTATCTCCGCGCCTTGCCCGATTTCGCAAATTCCATGCTCACCGGCGACGCCGACTTCAACTGCCGGGCCCTCAAAACCATGTTTCAGCACGCCTACAACATCTGCCACGTGAAAGACGGCGAAGCCGACGATCACGGCAAGCAGTTCAATATCGACCTGCTGAAATCCTTTCAGATCCTCAAGTCCAGCGGCTACCGAGGCTACTGCTCTATGGAATTCGACGCCCCCGGCGACCCCTACGCCGCCACCACAAAACTAGTCGAGCAAACCATCCGCTATCTCTGAGCGAATCCGCTTCGGCCTGCACGAAATCGCGAGCCAAAAGTCCTTGACATCGGATTACTATCTGTTATACTTGTCTTGGGTATTCCCATCTAGATAAGCTAGGTAGAACGTAACTCCTTTAGAATCCGCATTTGTGGACGAACTCCGTGTTTTGCCCGGTTTTAGCCGAAATCGTCGCAGCGTAAGTCCTTTATATTCCGCATTTAGGTGACGGTGCCTCGGTAAGTCCTTTAGAATACGCATTTACGCGAAACCGGGGGGTGGGGGGCAGCCCTGCTAAGCTTGACCTCGCTCGGAGAACGTCTCACTCGCCGGATCCCAATACTGTTTTTTGCCGGACCAGTAAGACTCCGCAGCCATCATGTTCGCAACGGAATGGGCTAGTCCGTCCTGCACGGTGCAATGCGGCTGCTGCCGCGAGCGCATGCATTCAAACCAGTTAGCCATGTGCTCCAACGTGCGGTCGTCAATTCCCATGGGTGGCACTCCAGTCTGGCCCGGCAGTAGAACGTAGTTCGATGTGCGCTGCTTGTCGATGTCCGGATCGTCTTCGTGCGTTCCTTTTTCCTCAACCAACTGGTATCGCGGGCTGCCCTCGCCGCCAATATTCTCCAGCGTGGCCTTCTTGCCCATGTAGCGCGTGAAGCTCGGCGAGTCGTTGCCAAAGCTGGTCGAATAGCTGACCAGAAATCCTTTCGGATATTCGAGCAACGCCTGAAACGTGTCGGCATTTTCTCGCCCATCACGCCAGGCGAAAATGCCGCCGTGCGCCGTCACCGAGCGCGGAAAGCTGTCGTTCATGAACCAATGCACCATGTCGATCGCGTGGCTCATCCACTGATCAGGAATGCCGCTCGAGAATTCCTTGTACAAGCGGAATTCGCAATATACTTTCGGATCAAACGGGCGGTAGGGCTTAGTCAGCAGCCATTTGCGCCAATCCGTATCTTCCTCGCGGATCAACTTCGTTTCGTCACGTCCGCGCCATCGCGGTCCGTGGTAATTCCAAACCACTTCCACCTTGCTGACCTCGCCCAAGACTCCGGTCTGCACGAGGTCATGCGCTGCTCTGGGATAAGGTTCGCTGCGATGTTGCGTGCCTACTTGCACAATGCGGTTATGTTGGCTGACAGCGTCTCTCGCCGCCTTCGCTTCGCTTAGAACATTGCCCATGGGCTTTTCGACATAGGCATCTTTGCCGGCTTCCACCGCCATTTTCAGAATTGGCGAGTGCGCGTGCTCCGGCGTGGAGATAATCACCGCGTCTATATCTTTCAGCGCGAGAACATCCTCGAGATACTGGAATGCGCGCGGCGGCCGCCCGTAGTATTTCGCATTCGTCGCCACTGCTTTCTCGCGATTGTGTCGCCACAAATCGCAGACCGCGCTCATCTCCACGTTGTGCGTCGGGCTAACTTTCGAGACGATCCAATCGAGGTCTTCACCGCGGCTTCCATTTCCGATGTGACATAGGGAAATTCGATCGTTCGCGCCGGCGATGCGGTCATAGGAAAGAGCCGTGCTCGCGAGGGCCGCCCCTCCAACGGTCAACGCCGCGGACTTGCCCAAAAATGTTCTTCGGTCAATCGTTCCGTCTGGGTCGCTCATACTTCTCCTCCAAGATCGCTGTGCTATTCTTCCGCGCATGATTTTACGTGGAAAACGAAAAGCTTTACTACAAATAGCATCGCTCTTGATTTGGGTGATCTGCCTCGCAGACTCGCTCAAGGCCAAAGTGGTTCGCGTCGAGGTTACCTCGCGCACCGACGTGCTGAACGGCCAAACTTTTGGCGGCACCGGGGCCTATGAACGCATTCTTGGGCGAATTTATTTTTCGGTCCCGGTCGCCAACGCTCACAATCGCCGCGTCGTCGATCTCGACAAGGCCGTGAATCTCAAAGACGGCGAAGTGGAGTTTTCGGCGGACTTTATCGCGGTGCGTCCGAAGGACCCGGCCAAGGGCAACGGCTCGCTGCTGCTGGAGGTGCCGAATCGCGGGCGCTCGCGCATCATCGGCCTCGTTGACGGCGGTAGCTGGGATCTATCTGGTGACGCGGGAGACGCGTGGCTGCTGCGCAACGGCTACACGATTGTCAGCCTTGGGTGGCAATGGGATGCCGCGGGAGAAAACGCTCTGCGCTTTTACGCGCCCGTAGCGAAAGAAAACGGGAGAACCATTACCGGCCTGCTGCGCGGCGATTTGATGCCCTCGAAAGTGATGGACGAAATTCCGCTGGGACATCTCATCATCGGCGATATCGGCGGGACGGAGTATCCGGTTTCCGCCCCAGACGACAAGCGCAACGTGCTCACCGTCCGCGGATCACGCAATCCCAAGCGTACGGTGATTCGCCGCGCCGACTGGCAATTCGCGCACACGGTAGACGGCAAGCTGACACCGAGCGATCGGCACATTCATCTGAACGGGGGCTTCCAGCCGGGGAAAATTTACGAGTACGTTTACGTCGTCGCGGACCCGGTGATTGCCGGCCTGGGCTTCGCAGCCGTACGCGACTTCGCGTCCTACGCGAAACACGTAAGCGACGCTATCGCTCCGGCCGCGCGCGTCTATGGCGAAGGCATTTCGCAGAATGGCCGCTTTCTTCGCGATTTTCTCTATCAAGGTTTCAATGCGGACGAGGAAGGAAGAATCGCGCTCGATGGAGTTCTCGCGCACGTGGCGGGAGCGGGCCGCGGCAGCTTCAATTATCGCTTCGCACAGCCTTCGCGAGACGCGCAACCCACTTCATCCGTTTTCTTTCCCACGGATGTTTTTCCGTTCACGGATCAGCCCGAAACCGATCCTGTAACGCAAGAAAAAGGAGCGCTGCTCGACCGTGCGGCTACGGACAAGGTGCTGCCGAAAATTTTCCTGTCCAACACGTCATACGAATACTGGGGACGCGCAGCGGCACTGATTCATGTCACTGCGGATGGCAAGCGCGATGCGGCAATTTCTCCTGAAGTGCGAATTTACCATTTCACGGGACTCCAGCATTTCTCCGGTCCCTTTCCACCCGCAAAGGGCAAAGGAGATCTCTTCGGTCAGCAGCCGCAATCGCCGCTCCCGGTGAAATATTTCTGGCGCGCGATGATCTCCAACGTGGACGCCTGGGTTCGCAGCAGCACGCCTCCGCCCGAAAGCAGCTATCCGAAAATCGCCGACGGAACCCTGGTGCCCTTGCGAGATTACGCCTTCCCTTCCATACCAGACGTAAACAAGCCGCGCGAAGCGAATGAAGCATGGCATCTGGACTTCGGCGCAAATTGGCGCGACGGCATCCTGACGCTGCAACCGCCAAAAGTCGGCCAGGTTTTTCCAGTGCTAGTGCCGCAAGTGGACGCCGACGGAAACGAACGGGATGGCGTGCGCCTGCCGGAGATAACCGTTCCGCTCGCGACCTATGCAAGCTGGAATTTGCGAGATCCCTCGATTGGCGCGCCAGACCAGCGCGTTTCCTTCGAGGCCTCGTACATTCCGTTTCCGAAGACCGCGGCCGAGCGCCAAAAGCTCGGTGACCCGCGCAAATCGATCGCCGAGCGCTACACGGGTCGCGAAGACTATCTCAGCCGTTACAGCCGCGCCCTCGACGAACTTGTGAAGCAGCGCTGGTTTTTGGAAGAGGACCGCGCAGCCCTGCTACGTCGCGCCGAACAGGAGTGGGACGAAGCAGTTAGGTGAAAGCCACCTTACATTGCAGCTAAAACAGCAATGGGGCGGCTAGACTTCGCGACGTAAAAATGCGAGCATTTTAATCTGCTAGGTCATAAGTTCACCCAGACATGAGCAGCAATCCTCCTAATCCCGCTGCCACGCGCGGCCGGGGCAACGGCGTTCCCCGCGTTATCGTAGCGACTACCGCTCTACTCACTTTCATTTCTTTTTGGCGTGCCGCCGCTATCGTCCTGAATGATTTGGCCTCCTCCGCCTACTACGCCGGCGGTGAAGCCGAAGGCTACATCGGCAAAACGGCGCCGTGGTTCATTTTGGCGATCATGCTGTTTTCCTACGCCGTGCGCGCGGTGTACGTCGAGAGCTGCAGCATGTTCGTGCGCGGCGGCGTGTACCGCGCGGTCAAGCAGTCTCTTGGGGGCGGCCTGGCGAAATTCAGCGTCTCGGCGCTGATGTTCGATTACATCCTCACCGGACCGATCAGCGGAGTGGCGGCCGGTCAGTATTTAGGCGGCTTGCTCAGCGAACTCTCCCAGCACGCTCATTTGAGCGGGCCTTTTTCCGACTCGACGGTGGCGGGCATTGCCACGATTTTCGCCATCGTCATCACCGTGTATTTCTGGTGGGAAAACACCAAGGGCATTCCGGAATCGAGCGAAAAAGCGCTGCACATCATGAAGCTGGTCACCGTGATGGTGGTGCTGCTGATCGGCTGGTGCATTTATACCATCGTGTTGCGGCACTCGCAGCTGCCCCCGTTTCCGTACCCTCGAAATCTGCGCTTCAGCCCTAACGCATTGGGATGGCTCGCTCACACCGCGTTTCCTCAAATTGGCATGGTGGCCATCTTTATCGCGCTCGGGCATTCCGTCCTGGCCATGAGCGGCGAAGAATCGCTCGCGCAGGTGTATCGCGAAATTGAAAGCCCGAAGCTGCAAAACCTGAAAAAGGCAGGCCTGGTCATCTTCGTGTACAGCCTGGTGTTCACCTCGATGGTTTCCTTCTTCGCGGTGATGATCATTCCCGACGACACCCGGCAGCATTACCTCGAGAACCTGATCGGCGGCTTGGCCATGAGTCTCGAGGGACCGCTGATCGCCCGCCTGATTTTTCATGGATTTGTGGTCGTCGTGGGTACGCTGATTCTTGCGGGCGCGGTGAATACCGCGATTGTCGGCTCCAACGGCGTGCTGAATCGCGTCTCCGAAGATGGCGTGCTCAGCGAATGGTTCCGCCAGCCGCATCCGCGCTTTGGCACCAGCTACCGGATTATCAATATCGTCGTCGGCTTGCAGCTTCTCACCATCTTGATCAGCCGCGGCAATGTGACCTTCCTCGCGAATCTGTACGCCTTCGGAGTGATCTGGAGCTTCGCGATGAATGGCCTTGCGGTGCTCGTCTTGCGCTACACGCGTCCGGGCCAGCGTGAATTCCAGGTCCCGCTAAATTTCTACTTCCGCGGCGTGCAAATCCCCGTGGGACTTGGCCTCATCACGTTGACGCTGTTTGCCATCGCGGTCACGAACCTTTTCACCAAGCCGATTGCGACAGTTGCCGGCGGCGTGTTTTCCGTGATTTTGTACATCGTGTTTACGATTTCCGAGCGTCGCGCCAGAAATCGCGGCGGCGCCCATGTGGAGATGGACCAGTTCAACCTTGAACTGGAAGGCGAATTGAGCCCTGAGGCTGTCGGCGCGCGACCCGGGAATATTCTGGTCCCCGTCAGCAACCACTTCAATCTGTATCACCTTGGAAATGTTCTGGACCGGATCAAGCCCGGACGCCGCGACGTGGTCGTCCTTCATGTGCGATTACTGCGACGCTCTGGATCGGGCGAGAACGAATTAGACGCCGATCAGCTCTTCGGCAGCATCGAGCAGCACTTGTTCTCGCAGGCGCTCTCGATGGCGGAGAAGCGCGGGAAATCGATTCGATTGGCGGTCGTCGCGGCCAACGACCTCTGGGATGGTATTTTGCGCGCCGCCACGGCGCTGCAGTCCAGCACGATTGTCATCGGCCGCTCCGCCAGGGAGAACACGGAAGAGCAGGCGCGGCAAATCGGCGAAGCATGGGAAAAGCTGCCCGATCCGAAACCGCAATTCAACCTCGAAATACATCTGCCCAACGGCGACAAGATTTATAAGGTGCTCGGTCCGCACGCGCCCAACCTCACGGCGAACGAAGTGAATCTCCTGCATCGACTATGGTTGCGGTTCAGCGAATCGCTCGCGCGTGAAGAGCTGCACCATCATGATGTGGTGCATTTCGCGTTGGAAGAAGTACAGAAGGAAATCGAAGAAGGCCACGAAGACGAAGTCGTCAATCGCTTGCGCAACCACCTGGTAAACAATCAAAGCAAGCGCAAAACCAAAGTCTAAAAGACAGTCGACGCAGGATACCGCTTCACGCGATTTGCGTGGTGCAGTGCGGACACTTCTTCGCTCGTATGGGAATCGTCATGGTGCATTGCGGACATTCCTTGTTTGCTGGTTCCGCGGGCGCCGGCTGCGGCTTCCTGGTCCAGCGGTTCACTTGATGCACGAGAAGAAACACGCAAAACGCCACAATCAAAAAGTCGATGATATTGTTGATGAAAATCCCATAGTTGATGGTCGCGGCGCCGGCCTTCTGCGCATCGGGCAGAGACTCGTAATGCTTTCCGTCCAGAGATACAAATAAATTAGAGAAATTGACATTCTTCAGAAGAAGACCAATGGGCGGCATGAGTATGTCTTGCACGAGGGAGGAGACGATTTTGCCGAATGCTGCTCCGATAATGACGCCGACCGCCAAGTCGATGACGTTGCCCCGCATGGCAAATTCTTTGAATTCCTTTAGCATGGGCTCTCCTGATTGGTGGCTAGTCGCAGCCTGCGCAGAATCCGTGTGTTGCGGGGGATTATATCCGACGAAGAGGCTAAATCCAGAAGGGAACGATTGTAGGGAACTAACGAGGTCGAAGGATTAGCACGGATCCGATCAGGCCCCGAACTACCAGCACGATGCCGGCGAAGGCCAGCAGTGGTCCGACCCACAAAAACGGAACGCGCGAGATTGCCAGCATCACTAAGCCCAGCAGTGTCAGCGACAGACCGCGCGTCCACTGCTCCGTCCGCGACCACCATTTGACGGGCTTATACAGTGCGCGCAGACCCCACAAGATGACCGCGATGCTCAGCGCCAGCCATCCGGGTTTTCGCCGGTCAAACAAGATGTGCCCGCTCAGCCCGAGCCAAACCACGAGCCCGCCGAGCAGCACAAAAATTATCTCAATCGTGATTCGCAGCACTTGCTGCGGCGTGAGCATTCTTCTCCTAGACCTCTATGTTTCGCCCACCTGCGCAACCTACGAATCCAGCGGTTACTGCACCCGCTCGATTTTCACCTTGTTCAAAGTGATCGGCGTGCGTGGACGATCGCTGGAATCGCGTGGAGCTTTGGAAATTTTGTCGGCCACGTCCTGGCCTTCCACTACCTCGCCGAAAATAGTGTGTTTATTGTCGAGCCAGGGAGTCGCCTCCACGGTGATAAAGAACTGACTGCCATTCGTTCCTGGGCCGGAGTTAGCCATGGAAAGCTTTCCAGCCTTGGAATGTTTCAGGGATGGATGAAACTCGTCCGGGAAAGTGTAGCCGGGTCCGCCACGTCCATCGCCGCGCGGGCAACCACCCTGAATCATAAAATCGGGAATCACGCGGTGAAAGGTCAACCCGTCGTAATAATTCTTCTTCTGTTTCTTCCCGGTCATTTCATCGGTGAACTCTTTCGTGCCCTCCGCCAGGCCTACGAAATTGGCTACCGTCTTGGGAGCTTCCTTCTCGAGCAGGCGAATGACGATGTTGCCCTGGGAAGTCTCGAATACAGCGTACGTTCCAGTGGGTCGAGTCATGCTTTCTCCTCAGCACAATCGTACACGAGCGGCCGCGAAGCATGCCAGTTCACACTCGAACGCTCGTCTTGCCATTTTCATTTCAAGGTGTATTGATTAATGGTAATATCCTATGATGATAACTATGCAGTATGTATACAGTTTCGTTCCTCGCCTTGCCGCGGAGGCAATCCCGGTCAAGCGTGGACTCGTTAGACGCTCGACCGAATTCGGAGGCCGGTTGTGAAGGGTTGCGCCAGTTTGCTCAAAAGCCTGACGCGTTTGGACCGTTGCTCAAGGATGTGCCTGGCGCGCTTCGATACGGATTCCGGTTGGACGCTGAGGTCTGGAGACACGGATGAATTGGCGCACACGGCGCGGGAAATCATTCGCGTCCAGTCGAATATGATGAAGTTGTCGCGAGAGCTGGCAGCAATGTCCAATCAAATCCGGGGATTATCGGCCCACAGGGAGCCTTGTCTGGTAATGCCGGCGCCAGTTGATGCCCGCAGGAATCACGGAAGGAATAACTCCAAGGCGAGTGCAACCGAGGCACGCGAGCGCTTCGCGTTTACGGCGGTTATCACGGGAACCGGTGCTAGGGTCGTGCGTGTCGTGGCGGATACATCAGGGTTCTGCCCTCAGGAGGAGTATGGGTGCTTTGAAACATGGACCGAGGCGCAGGACTTCGCCACCGTGCTCAATCAAAGGTGTGGGATTGAACCGATGGAGGCGCAATACATAGTCGTCAGCGCCAGCCTGGCTTTGAGGTCCAGCAAGCAAGCTTGCTAGAGCTGTGATTACCAGCCTTTTTGTTTGCGCAATTCCGTAACGTGCGCAGTATGGTGCCGGCCATGCCACGCATATAGAAACAGCATCCAATCGAGCGTGCGTATGCCGTGATCCGGATGGCGAAAGGTGCGCGCGAAATCTTCTTGGTTCAGCGAGCGAAGCAGGCGCGCCCAGCGCTCATGCAGCGAATCCAGCAGAGCCAGGGATACTTCCGGCGGCGCGTGTTTGGCATCCTCCAGCTCCGCCCAGCGCGCCTCTTCGTACGGCTTGATCGTCGGCTCCTGCTCCGTGAGCGCCAGACGAAAGCGAATATACGCGTTCATGTGGCTGTCCGGAACGTGATGCGCGACCTGCCGCACAGTCCAGCCGCCATCGCGGTACGGCGTGTTCAACTGCTCTTCCGTTAGTCCTTTTGTCGCGGCGCGCAATTTCGCGGGCGCCTCCGCGATGGCTTCAATTGCTTGCTGGCGCAGCGCGGGTGTAACGTCTTGCGGCTGCGTGTACTTCCCAATGGGATAACGCGGATCCATAGTTCGGTTTTCCTCTTCGATTCGGTGACGAGAAGTCTTGCTTGGCAAATCCAATCCGCAATATAAACGCGGTATTGTCCCGGGTCAATTGCGGGCGGGCAATGGCTCTTGACCAATTTGGCTGTCCTGCCAGCGGAACGATACAATACCGCTCTCGTTGTATCGGCCGGGCAGGGTAGCGAATCCAATATACCCAGGAGCATTTGAATGCATAACGTCGTCATTATCGGCAGCGGCTGCGCCGGGCTCACCGCGGCCATCTACGCCGCCCGCGCCAATCTGAAGCCGCTGGTCATCGATGGCCACGAACCCGGAGGCCAACTTACCCTGACGACCATGGTCGAGAATTTCCCGGGCTTCCCCGACGGCATTCTTGGTCCCGAGCTCATCGAAAATATGCGCAAGCAGGCGGAAAGATTTGGCGCGGAGTTCAAGTCCGGCGCGGTGAGTGAAGTGGATCTAAGCCGCCGGCCGTTCAAGATTGTCTCCGGGAAGGAGACGTACGAAACCAAGACTCTGATTGTAGCCGCAGGTGCTTCGGCGCGGCTCCTGGGACTCCCTTCGGAACGGCAGCTGATGGGCCGCGGCGTTTCTACCTGCGCTACTTGCGACGGCTACTTTTTTCGAGGCAAGCCGATTGCCGTCGTAGGCGGCGGCGATACAGCGATGGAAGAGGCTGTCTTTCTGACGCGGTACGCCAGCCGGGTCTATCTGGTTCATCGGCGTCCGGAGTTTCGCGCCTCCAAAATCATGATCGATCGCGCGCGTGCCAACGACAAAGTGGAGTTTGTCACTCCCGCCGTGGTGGACGAGATTCTTCCGCATCCCAGTGGGCACGTGGAAAAAGTGCGCCTGCGTAATCCGCAGACCAATACCACTACAGAACTCGAGCTTGAAGGCGTGTTCGTCGCTATCGGGCACGACCCCAACACGGCGGTCTTTCGCGGCAAGCTCGAAATGGATCCTAACGGTTATCTGATTTCCCTTAATGGCAGCAAGACGACGGTTCCGGGCGTTTTTATCGCGGGGGACGTGCAGGACCATCGCTACCGCCAGGCGGTCACTGCCGCCGGCTCCGGGTGCATGGCCGCGCTGGACGCCGAAAGATTCCTGGAAGAGCACAACGAAGAAGTGCTGTCCTAGTAGGCTGTCTTTCCAGCAGGCATAATTGAGCTTCATGCTTCGTTCGACCCTGCTGAAACTCTCGGTGAGTCCCGGCTTCGCTCACTGGGTTACCTCCAATCCAAGCACGCGCCGCATGGCTCGCCGCTTTGTCGCCGGTGAGACGTTGGATGAGGCCATCATTGCCGCGCGCGCCTGCAATAGTCAGGGGATGTACACCAGCCTTGATTATCTCGGCGAAAATGTCGCTACCGTGGCCGACGCGCAGCGTGCTCGCGACGCCTACCTGCAAATTTTCGATCGCATTGCCGAGGAACGGCTGCATGCCAATGTCTCGTGCAAACTAACGCAACTTGGGTTGGACTTAAGCGCCGAGTTCTGCGAAGGGCTGCTGCTGTCGATTGTCGAGCGCGCTGCCGCCTACGAAAATTTCCTTCGCGTGGATATGGAAGGTTCCGATTACACGCAGCGGACCATCGACACCGTCAAACACGTCCGCGCTCGCAATCCCGCCGTCGGCACGGTCATCCAGTCCTATCTGTATCGGAGCGAGAAAGACGTTCAGGAGCTGCTGGGCTACGGCTGCCGCATTCGCCTTTGCAAAGGCGCTTACAAGGAATCGGACGAGGTGGCGTTCGCGCGCAAGAAAGATGTGGATGGCAATTATGTCCGGCTAATGCAGATGCTGCTGCCCAGCGGCTTCTATCACGCGATCGCCACGCACGATCCGCGCATGATTGCGCAGACCATTCGCTTCGCGGCGGCCAAGCAAATATCCAAGGACGATTTCGAGTTTCAGATGCTTTACGGCGTGCGCACCGATTTGCAGCGGCAGCTTGTGAAAGATGGCTACCGGCTGCGTATTTACATTCCGTATGGGCGCGATTGGTTTCCGTATTTTATGCGCAGGCTAGCCGAGCGCCCGGCGAATTTGGCATTCTTCGCTCGCAACTTTCTGCGCCCTTAGCCCGCAATCACAATGCGGTGCTACTGCTTGCGGCAAACTGTTACGCCGTCGCGCAGCGGAATCAACACCGGAAACAAGTCTTTCGAGGAATAAACGAGGCGGTTAAACTCCTGCACGCCGCGCGTGTGTTTATCGTCCGGCGCCGCGGGCCGCGCCACCTTTCCGGACCAAAGCGTGTTGTCGGTCACGAACAATCCGCCGCGCTTCAGCTTGGGCAATGCCGCTCGCAATGCGTCGGGGTATTGATGCTTGTCGACGTCGTTAAAAATGAGATCAAACTTTCCCGGCGTTTTCTTCACCAAGTCCAGTGCGTTCCCCACCTGAACCTTGATGCGTTTGGCGACACCGGCCTTGCGGAAATACTCCTGCGCGCGCTTCGCATTTTCGGGATCGCCATCGGTGTAGAAAACCTGCGCCTTCGGCCCGGCCGCGCGTGCCAGCCAAATGGTCGAGTAGCCTATCGCCGAGCCCATTTCAAAAATTCGGGTCGCCCCTGAAACATGTACCAGCAATGTCAACAAGCGCGCCACCGCGGGTCCAATAATCGGCACGCGATTTTCGGCAGCGTACTTTTCGATCTCCTGTACAACAGCGTCGCGCTCTGGCAGCAAATCGTAAATGTACCTGTCCACGTCTTCCTGCGTGAAAGCGCTGCGCAAGTTGTCGCTACGGATCATCGGCTCTCTCCAGGGAGGCTCTCTCCAGGGAGGCTCTCTCCAGGCTTCAACGCGTGAATCTCGAGTCCGGCGATATCTTTTGTTTGCTGCTTCAACTGTTCCGGTGTTCCCGTTAAGAATGGAAATGTCGCGTAATGCATGGGAATCACATGCTTCACACCGAGAAAGCGCGTCGCATGCGCCGCTTCGCGCGGTCCCATCGTGAAATGATCGCCGATCGGCAGCAACGCAACATCGGGCTTGTACAATTCGCCGATCAATTTCATGTCGCTGAAAAGCGAAGTGTCGCCCGCATGATACACCGTAAGCCCTCCGGGCATGCGAATCGCCAGACCGGCCGGCTCTCCGGCATAGATTATCTTTCCGCCGTCTTCGATTGAGTTGGAGTGAAACGCGTGGGTCATGGTCACTTCAAATTCGCCGACCTTCTGCGTTCCGCCCTTACTCATAGGCCTGGTCTGGTTCTCGAATCCCTTACTCCCGATCCACAAACACGTCTCGAAAATAGCTACCATCTGCGGCTTGTGCTGCTTCGCAAGCGCGAGCAAGTCCCCGAGATGGTCGGAATGGGCGTGCGATAGGAAAATCACATCCAGCTTGGGTACCTTCTTCAGATTGTCGGGACACCTCGGGTTTGTCATCACCCAGGGATCGATCAACGCAACTTGTCCGGAAGCGGTAGTGAGTGAGAACGTGCTATGGCCGAAATAGGTTATGCGATTGCCCTTCATGTCGAGCATGTTGCACCTCGGAGAGACGAATGCGCTGGGACAGGTAAAAAACTTAGATGCGGATGTTAGCGGGAAGTTCGGCGGTGGTCAGCGCGAAGCGCTCGCGCTGCCAGCGAGCAGTTGGCGGATTGCGGCTTCGTAGGTCTCTCGCGTGCCGGCGCCAAGCACACGGCCCACTTGATTCCCGTCCTTGTCATAGAGAAACGACACCGGGAGCGCGCCGTTCCACTGCGGCCAGACTACCTGGGTAAATCCGGCTTCGTCTCCATGCTTTTTGCGGTAATTCGGAAAAATCGGTTTGTATCGCGCGATAAACCGGCGCATCAAAATCAGGTCGCCGTCATCGTTGAAATTGACACCGATGACTTGCAATCCCTGCGGCCCATACTGCTTGGCCAGCTCGTTGAGCATGGGATATTCATCGCGGCAGGGCTCGCACCACGTCGCCCAGAACGTCATGAGCAGCGGTTTCCCACGATGCTGCTGGACCAATTTCTGATAACCCTGTGCATCGATGACTTTGGGGTCCGTCGGCGCTTTTGCCTGAGGTGCCCCGGCGGTTGAAAAAGCGGCAAGCAGCAGCGCGGCAACGGCAATCTGGGTTCGCATTAAGTTCCTTCCTTCACCATTCTATCTATAGACGCGCCAAGTTGAGAAACCTATTCCCCCCGCGTACAATCAACGTGTGCCGCTTGTTGCCCCCGATGGGGCCGTGGTATAAGAAAATTCTCGCTCGTCGCGCACTCCGTAAGTGGTGCCTGCGGGCCGCGCTCGAACAAAGGAGAATTGAATGGCTTACGTGATCGCCGAACCTTGCATCGGCACAAAAGATACGGCTTGCGTGGACGTGTGCCCGGTGGACTGCATCCACCCTCGCAAGGACGAGCCACAGTTTGAGAGCGAAAAGCAACTCTACATCAACCCGACGGAATGCATCGACTGTGGCGCCTGCGTGCCGGTTTGCCCCGTGACTGCGATCTTCGCGCTCGAAGATCTGCCGGAAAAATGGCAAAGCTATACGCCGGTTAACTCCGAGTGGTACGCCAAAAAGTAACTGCGACCTCCTAGCCCGTAGACCCGTATCGCGGCGGCGTTTCGCATCGTTCAACGTGCAGTAAGCATCCAACCGGGGTGCGTGATTAGCGCACTACCTCTCTGTCGAGGCATTGTAACTTTGAGCGGCAGAGTTATTCTGTTTCCCTGGAGATCGCCCCGTCCCCGTGCCGCCAAAGTTCCATCTGGTCCTTCTCATTCACGCGCATCAGCCTTGCGGCAACTTCGGTCATGTTTTTGAGCAATCTTTCGAACGTTGCTACCTGCCATTTATCGAAACCCTTGAGAAGCATCCCAGTGTTCATGTTGGCCTGCATTACTCCGGTCCGCTGCTGACCTGGATTGAAGAGAATCGCCCCGCGTATTTCCAGCGCCTCAAGACTTTAGTGAAAAACGGGCAAGTGGAAATGGTCGGCGGGGGATTCTACGAGCCCATTCTCATTTCCATCCCGGCCGCCGACCAGCGCGTGCAACTGATCCGGCTTGCCGATTATCTCGAGCACCATTTTGGCGAGCGCCCGACCGGCGCCTGGCTCGCGGAACGCGTTTGGGAGCCGCAACTCGCTTCCGTGCTCGCCGAAGCCAATATCAGCTACACCGTGCTCGACGACATTCATTTTCTGTCGGCCGGCTTTGAACCGGAGGAACTGTTTGCCGATTACATCGCGGAAGATCACGGTCAAACCATTCGGCTAATACCCGGCCAAAAGATCCTTCGCTATTTGATTCCGTTCGGCACCATCGAGCAGGTCATCAACTATCTGAAGGAAACTGCAGCGGCGCACCCGGACCAAATGGCCGCCATGGGCGACGATATGGAAAAGTTCGGGGTCTGGCCCGGTACATTTGACCATTGCTACAAAGACGAGTGGCTCGAAAAATTCTTTGTGGCTCTCGAAGAAAACTCTTCATGGTTGCACGCTTCCACTCCCAGCGAATACTTTGCGACGCACACCCCGGCGGGACGCGCTGATCTGCCGACTGCGTCTTATACGGAAATGATGGAATGGGCGCTGCCTACACGCGTGCGCCAGCGTTACAACCAGGTGCTGAAGGAATTTGGGTCGCGTAATGAAGTACTCGCGTTTCTACGCGGCGGCTCGTGGCGCGGCTTCTTCCGCAAATACCCCGAATCGAATCTGCTGCACAAGAAAATGCTGCACGTTGCCAATCGCATCGACACCTCGCCTGCGCGGCGCAGCGTCTCGAAAGCGGGTGAGGAGCTCAAGAAGGCTCGCGATCTTCTCCTGCGCGCGCAGTGCAATGACGCCTACTGGCACGGAGTTTTTGGCGGTCTCTATGCGCCCCACCTGCGCACCGAGCTTTGGCGCAGCCTCATTCGCGCGGAGCTGATTGCCGACCAGCAAACACCCGGCGGCCTGGCGCCGCGAGTCGAGACGATCGACTATGATGGCGACGGGACTTCCGAGCTGCTTTTCACGTCCACGGAATATCAGGCTCTGGTGAAGCCCTCGGATGGTGGCACATTAGCCGCTTTGGATTTCCGTCCGACCGGTTCGACTTTGATCAACTCCATCGCGCGGCGGCCGGAGGCCTATCATGCGCGCCTGCGTGAAATCGCGAAGAATCCGTCAGGTGCGGTCACTTCCATTCACGAACAAACACGCGTGAAGGAGCCGGGCCTCGAACGTTATCTCCGATACGATCGCTGGCCGCGCCACACATTTCGCCTGTTCCTGTTCGACCCATCGCGGACTCATGCTGATTACGAAAATATTCAGCTGCAAGAGGATCCGGGTTTTGCCGGTGGCGCATTTAGCATCGAACGCACTACGGAACGCGAAGCCGGGCTGGTTCGAGAGGCTCCGCTAGCCTGGCATGGGCAGGAGGATTCCGGCCCTCGCCTTTCCGTCTCGAAATTGTTTTCGTTTGGTCCCGCGCCTCGCGGCTGCGAAGTCGCGTGTGAAGTGAAAATCGGCTTGCCTGCGGCGCTCGATCGCAACCTCGCGGTTGGAATTGAGTCCGTGCTGAATTTCCTCGCGCCGACCGAGCCGGATCGTTTCTTCCAAACTCCTTCCGGCCCGCAGAATCTGCGCTTCAGCGGCTGCATTCCAGGCCCCACGCTTCGCGTGGAAGATGGCTGGCAGCGCATTCGCGTAGCGCTCCACGCTCCGGGCGCCGAGCAGTTCTGGATTTCACCGATTGAAACCGTCTCCGAATCGGAAGAAGGCTTCGAGCGGGTCTATCAGGGCTCGCAAATTCTAGCCGTCTGGCGCCCCTCTCTCTCCACCACGAAGCCCTGGGCGGCCCATCTATTCTGGCGCATCGAATCCTTCTGAAGCCGCTGGACCGCCGCGTCTCCTGCTAACGCGCAATCAGCAAGTTCTGCGCGAAGGGCCACTCTTCATCGATCCACTGACCGTCGCATCGGAATCCCGTGCGCTCGGCCATGCGCACGACTTCCTCAGGCTGGTACTTGTGCGAGCTTTCCGTCCAGATGGTCTCGCCCTCATTCAGCATTAGCCGCAAGTTGGCTACCGGGATTCTTACGCTCTGACGGCGCATCGAGCGCAGATGCATTTCAATCCGGCGCTCCTCGTAATTCCAGTGCGCCTCGTGGCGGAACGAGGCTAAATCAAAATCCGCCCCCAGTTCTCGATTGATGCGTGCCAGCACATTCAGATTGAACGCCGCGGTCACGCCTGCCGGATCGTCGTATGCCAAAAGCTGCGTTGGTACGTCCTTTTCCAAGTCGGTGCCAAGCAGCAAAGCGTCGCCCGGTTGCAGGATTTCCTGAACCTCGCGCAAAAATTCTTCGCCGGCGGCGCGGTCGAAATTACCAATCGTGCTGCCCAAAAAGAGGACGAGCAGGTGATCGCCTTCATCGCGCCCCTGGGCGACGGCGCGCAGTCCCTCTAAATAGGGCTGCTCGTAACCCACCATGCTGACCATGTCGATCTGGCCCAACTCTTTCTCGCAAGCGGCCAGCGCGGCGGGCGAGATTTCAATTGGGAAATAGTAGGTTCGTTGACGGCGTGAGAGCGCTTCCAAAATCCAGCGCGTCTTTTTTCCGCTGCCACTGCCAAGTTCCGCAACGTGAATCGGCGATGGCAGCCGGTCCACAATTTCTTGCGCATGCGTTTGCAGCAGTCGCGCGTCCGCTCGCGTCAACCCATACTCCGGCAAAAGGCAAATCGCCTCGAACAACGCCGAACCCACCTCGTCGTACAAATATTTCGACGGCAGCTCGCGTTGCCCGGGCTTCAACAAGCCTTCGCGCACCGCCGCGGCAAATTCAGACACATGTCGGGCGGGTAGAGTTTGGTAAGTCAGCATGGAATGGCTCCCAAGGGCTTGGGCTTTACTGGATTTTCCTGGATTAGTCCTCGACGCACCGGAAAGTTGCGTACACATACGGGTAATGCGGCTGGAACCAGTTGCGGAACGATCGCCGCAGCATGCAAGCTGCCGTGCGCGGCGAACCGCCCTTCATAACATAGTGCTTGCCATCGAAAAAATTCGCTGAGTATCCGGGATAAAACGGCATCGCCGCAAATCCGGGGAACGGCTTGAATTCCGTGCGCGTCCATTCCCAGCCGTTGCCGAGCAGATCGTGAACGCCATGCGCGCTCGCCCCGCGCGGATACGATCCCACTGGGCTCGGATCCCAATGCGCAAAATCAAAATTCCCATACCGCCCGTCCGGTGCGTCGTCGCCCCAGGGATAATTTCGCTCCACCTCAGAATCGGATGTCCCATACGCCGCGCGATGAAATTGCTCTTCGGTCGGCAGCTTGCGCCCGAGCCATTTGGCGTACGCCGTGGCTTCCGCGTGACTCACGTAGACCGGCCAATCCAGCGGAAGTTGAACGTCCCCGAACATCGTGCGATACACCCACAAATTTCCCGCGCGCCGCCAGAAGACCGGATGCGTCACGCCTTCTTTTTCTTTCCACTCCCACGATTCTTTATCCCACAGCGACGGCTCGGAATATCCGCCGGCTTGCACAAACGACATGAAGTCGCGGTTCTTCACGTTGTAGTTGTCGATCGCGAAATCCGCGACGCGCACCTCATGCGCCTCAAGCTCGTTGTCCCAGCCGAATTCGTCGCCGCTCACGCGCCGAAGTCCCAGTGTTGCGCGCCCGGCTGGAATGTCCACCAGGTGCGACTTCGCCCGCGGCGTCTTCCACACCGCTTCGTGCGCCGCAGGAATTTTCCTCTCCGCCGGAAGCTGGTGCAGCATGTACGCGAGCGTCTCCGCGTGCATCAAGCGATGCTCCACCGCGACTTCCAGCATCGTCGCCAGTTGCGGATGTCCATCCGAGGGACGCCGCAGCGCGTGCGAAATCGCCTGATCCAGTTCGCTCTTCAGTCTCTGCGTATACCGGTCGACTTCTTCGCGCTTCGGCCAATCCGACGGCTTATCCGTAGGCAAGCCACCGTCAACGGGATCGATCCCAAACGCAAAAAGACGATCGAATGCGGGGTGAAACGATTGCAGCCCGAACGCACGCTGCGCCAGCAAATTCCAATCGAACGCTTCCACGTGTCCAATGTAAAAAATAATGCGATGCCGCTCGGCAATCGGGCGGTCGTATAGCGCGTCCTCCCGCACGATGCGGAATACATCGTCGGTTCGTTTGCGCGCATTTATAAGGCGAGTGTGAAGATCGTGCCGAATGCGGACAGCGCTAGCCGAGGCTCCCATGACGTTTGCTCCTCCCATTGGATGCGGCTTCCGCTGCTGCGATGCATAAAAGATTCGTCAAGATTCGACTGCAAAATTCGACCTGCAAAATCTCGACGACCAGGAGGCTGAGTGAACTATATTATGTTCGCTCCCGGGTACGCCGAGTGTCAATCCAAATGAACCCGAAAACCGTTCCAGAGAAAGCCGACCCTACCATTCAGTTCCAAAATGTGACATACAGCATTAACAGTACCGTCCATCACAAAATTGTTAGCGAAATAAGCCTTGCTGTTACGGCTGGCCAGACTCTCCTGCTCCTCGGCCGCAGCGGCAGCGGCAAAACCACGCTCTTGCGACTAATCAATCGCTTGCTCGTTCCCAGTGGCGGAGAAGTCATCGTTCACGGGCGCCCCACCACCGATTGGGATCCCATCCGCCTGCGTCGCGGAATCGGCTATGTGATTCAAGACGCGGGGCTTTTCCCGCACTTTACGGTTGCCGAAAACATCGCCCTCGTGCCTACCCTCGAAAAATGGGATGTGGCCCGGACCACCGCCCGCGTGAATGACCTCCTGATGCTTGTAGGGCTCGACCCTGGGGAATTCGCCGGCCGGAAGCCGCACGAACTTTCCGGCGGCCAGCGCCAGCGCGTTGGCGTTGCTCGCGCGCTCGCAGTCGACCCGCCGATCCTTCTCATGGACGAGCCATTCGGCGCGCTCGATCCTGTGACCCGCGCGGAGCTTCAGCGCGAATTCAGCGCTCTCGCTTGCCGGTTAGGCAAGACGATTGTGTTCGTCACCCACGATCTTCGCGAAGCTCTGCTCCTCGCTTCGCGGATAATCCTCTTGGAAGGCGGACGCATCGTCGCCGATGCCACTCCGCAAGAATTTCCTCGTATCGATCATCCAGAAGTGCGAGCCTTCACCGCGTCTCTTGCCCCGCTCAACGGTGCGCAGGCATGAACGCCTGGCGATTCTTCCTCGAGCATCGCGCCGAAATCCTGGGAGCGACCGCGAATCATCTGGCCCTGGTCGTAATCAGCATGGCGTTTGCGATTGCCATTGCCGTGCCCCTCGGCATGGTCATCGTTCATCGCAGGACGCTACGCAATCTCGCGCTCGGCCTCGCCAGTATTTTCCAGACCATCCCCAGCCTCGCCCTTTTCGGCTTCCTGATTCCCATTCCATTTATCGGCGGCATCGGACGCCGCACCGCGATCGTCGCGCTCGTTCTCTATGCGCTCCTTCCCATACTTCGCAACACGTATGTCGGACTGACGGGGATTGACCCTGCCGTGCTCGAAGCCGCGGAAGCTATGGGCATGACTGAAAGGCAAATCCTCTGGCGCGTTCGCCTCCCGCTCGCTCGCGCCGTGATTCTTGCCGGTATTCGTACCGCGACAATCATCACCATCGGCGTGGCCACGATTGCCGCGGCCATCGGCGCAGGCGGGCTCGGCACGTTCATTTTCCGCGGCGTTGCGATGGTCAGCGA
>Ga0137415_10000620_pt1 | contig 34735 bp, 27 predicted proteins | sample CZODoug3_1_1_16f_FD_183082 | JGI IMG/M metagenome (GOLD analysis project Ga0137415, IMG submission 183082) | Vadose zone soil fungal communities from Angelo Coast Range Reserve, California, USA - CZODoug3_1_1_16fungal (Hybrid Assembly) | ecosystem: Environmental > Terrestrial > Soil > Vadose...
ACGATGGCGTCGTCGACCACGAAGCCGGTGCCGATCGTCAGCGCCATCAGCGACAGATTGTCGAGGCTGAAGCCGGCGAAATACATCACGCCGAAGCTCGTGATCAGCGACAGCGGCAGCGCCACACCGGCGATCAGCGTGGCGCGCAACGAGCGCAGGAACAACAGCACCACCAGCGTCACCAGCACCACGGAAAGGATCAGCGTGAACTGCACGTCGTGGACGGAGGCGCGAATCGTGACGGTGCGGTCAGAGACCACGGTCAGGTTGATGCCGGCTGGGATCAAACGCTGTATTTTTGGAATCTCGGTGCGGATCTGCTGGACCACATCGATCACGTTGGCGCCGGGCTGGCGCTGGATGTCGATGATCACGGCGGGCGTACCTTGGTACCAGCCGCCGGTGCGGTCATTCTCCAGCCCGTCGACGATGATGGCGACGTCACCGATGGTGACCGGCGAGCCATTGCGGTAGGCGATGATGATCGGCCGGTAGGCGTCCGCGGCCGCGATCTGGTCATTGGCGGCGATGGTGTAGGACTGTTGCGCGCCATCGAGCGATCCTTTCGGCCCGGAGACGTTGGCGCCGGCAATGGCGTTGCGCAGGTCTTCCATGGCGATGCCATAGGCCGCAAGCCGCGCCAGATCGGCCTGCACGCGCACCGCGGGTTTGAGCCCGCCGAGCACCGCGACGCGGCCGACGCCGGAAATCTGGCTGAGCCGCTGGCCCAAAATGGTGTCGGCGAGATCGCTCATCGCGCGCAGCGAAATCGTCTCCGACGTCAGCGCCAGCGTCATCACTGGCGCGTCCGCCGGGTTCACTTTGGCGTAGGTCGGCGGATACGGCAGGGTCTTCGGCAGGATTCCCGCCGCCGCGTTGATGGCCGCCTGCACGTCCTGCGTGGCGCCGTCGATATCGCGGTTGAGGTCGAACTGCAGCGAAATCTGGCTGACGCCGAACGAACTGGTCGAGTTCATCGACGACAGCGACGGGATCTGGCCGAGCTGGCGCTCCAGCGGCGCCGTGATCAGCGAGGCGATCACGTCGGGGCTGGCGCCGGGCAATTGCGTCGTCACCTGCACCGTCGGGAAATCGACCTGCGGCAGCGCCGACACCGGCAACGCCCAATAGCCGAGCGCGCCGCCCATCAACAGCGCGATCCCGAGCAGCGAGGTCGCGATCGGCCGACGGATGAACGGTTCAGAGACGCTCATGGCTGCGTGCTCGACGTTGCGAAGCGGACATTCAAACGATGCATGATTGCGTCATGGCTGCGACTTCGCCGCGCCGCCTGACTGTTCGCCCCCCGCCGCCGGCCCGGCCTGGCCTTTTTGATCGCGCTTGCCGCGGGGCTCGCCGTCCGTACCTTGACCCTGCTTGGCTTGACCATCCTTGGCTTGAGCATCCTTGGCCTGGCCGTCCTTGCTGCTTCGCTTCTTGCGCGGGGCGAGATCGGCGGTCGGCGCAGCATTGTCCTTGCCGACGACGACTTTGGCACCATCGGCCAGATTGGCGAAGCCTGTCGTCACCACGCGGTCGGAGGTCGCAAGCCCGCTCGCGATCACGGCATCGTTTTCGTTCTGCTGCGTCACCACGACCGGTTTGGCGGAGACGATATTGCCGTCGCCGATCACATAGCTGAACGTACCGGCCGGGCCGCGTTGAACCGCCGATGTCGGCACCACGATCGCGTTCGGCAGCGTCTCGACCTTCAGGCGTACATTGACGAATTGGCCCGGCCAAAGCTGGAAACTGCCGTTGGGGAATTCGGCCTTGAGCTTGAGCGTACCCGTGGTCTGGTCGACCTGGTTGTCGATGCCGGTCAGCTTGCCGATATCGACCACCGTCACGCCGTCATTGCCGAACACATCGACCGCGAGCGGGCCCTTGGCCGATGCCGCGTTCACCCGCACGATCTGCTGCTGCGGCAGGCTGAACCACACCGCAATCGGCTGCAGCTGGGTGATGATGACGAGACCGGTCGCGTCCGTCGCGTGGATGATGTTGCCCTGGTCGACCTGACGCAGCCCGGCGCGGCCCGACAACGGCGCGATGATCTTGGTATAGCCGAGCGTTGCGGCCGCATTGTCGATCGCGGCCTGATCGGACCTCACCAGCGCCTCCTGCTGCGCCACCGTCGCCTTCTGCGTATCGGCCTGCTGCTTCGATCCGGCGTTGGATGCGGCGAGCTGCTGATAGCGCGCGAGATCGATACGCTGGTTGGCGAGCAGCGCCTCGTCCTGCGCCTTCTTGGCGACGGCCTGATCATATGCCGCCTGATAGAGCACCGGATCGATCTCGCCGAGCACGTCGCCTTTCTTGACGTCCTGTCCCTCGACGAAATTCACCGCGATCAATTTGCCGTCGACCTGCGAACGCACCGTGACCGTGTTGAGCGCGCGGACCGCGCCGACCCCGTCGAGATAGACGGGCACGTCCTGCATCCGCGGCGTCGCGGCCAGAACCGGTACTGGCAGATCGGGAGCGCCGGCGCGATTGCCGGCTTGCTTCTGCTGGAACGCGAGCCAGCCGATATAAAAGAGGCCGCCGAGGATCACGAGGGTTATGGCCAGCGACACCATGCGCTTCAGCAGGCGCGAGACGAGGCTCGGCGCGCGCACGCCGGGCGTCTGCGTATCGTCCTTTGAATCCGGCTTAAAGAGCATCGACCGGCCTTTCCATCTTCGGCTCCCAGCCGCCCCCCAGCGCCTGATAAAGGCTGACGATCGCCAACAGCCGAGCCAATTGGGCCTGCGACAGCGAATCTTCCGCCTGGAATAACGTCAGTTGCGTGTTTAGCACAGTTACGATGTCGGCAGTCCCGGCCCGCAACTGCTGCTCGGACAATTGAAATGCCCGTCTCGAGGCGGCCACCACCTCGCGCTGCAGCCGCAGCTTGATGGTGGTCTGACGGATCGACATCAGCGCGTTGTCGACATCGGCAAAGGACTGCACCACGGTCTTGCGATAGGTCTGCAGCAGCTCATCCTGCTTGGCCCTGGTGTATTCGAAATTGCCGAGGATTTGTCCGCCGTCGAAGATCGGCTGGGTCGCGCTGCCGACGAGGCTGAAGAACGCCGCGTGCGGCTGGAACAGCGCCGACAGTGCCGAGCTTTGATAGCCGCCCTGCCCGGTCAATTGAATGCTCGGGAAGAATTGCGCGCGGGCGCTGCCGACATTCGCCGTGGCGGAGGCGAGTTGTGCCTCCTGCCGCCTTACATCCGGGCGCTGCGTCAGCAATTCCGACGGCAAGCCCGGCGTCACCGTTGGAATGGCAATCCCGTTCAGCGAGCCGCCGGTGACGCGGACGCTCTCCGGCGGCCGCGACACCAGGGTCGCCAGCGCGTTGACGTTCTGGTCGAGCGTTTGCCGCAACGGCGGAACGAGCGCGCGCTGGTTGGCGAGAACGCTCTCCTGCTGGGCGACGTCGAGATCGGTCCCGGTACCGGCCTGCAGCCGCTCCTTGATGGCGTTGAGAATGCGCTCGGCGCTGGCGATATTGCGATCGGCGGTGCGAATCCGGTCCTGCGAGGCCAGCACCTGGAAATAGGCATTGGCGACACCAGCCAGCGTCGTCAGCGCCACCACTTCGCGATCGAAGCGGTTGGCAACCGAGGTCTCCTCCGCCGCTTGCGCGGCGTCGCGGTTCTTTCCCCAGAAATCGAGTTGGTAGCTGGCGCTGAGCGAGGACGAATAGTTGACCACCTCGCGCCCGCCATTGGTCAGACCGCTGGCGCTGGAGCCGGAGGTGCGGGAATAGGTTTCCGAGCCGGAGCCGCTGAGGCTCGGCAGCAGCGCCGCGCCAGCCTGGCGCGCCAGCGCGTCGGCCTGGACGAAACGCGCTACCGCCGCGGCGATATCCAGATTGACCACCTGGGCTTCTTCCATCAGACCGGTCAATTCTGACGAGCGAAAGGCGCGCCACCAATCGAGCGTCGGCGGCGCGCCGGCCGATTTGGACAGCCTGGCGGCCTTGTATCCGTCGGGAACGTCGAGCGCGGGATCGGGAAGGTCCTTGGTCAGGATGCAGCCGGCGGAACTCACCACGATGGCAAGCGCCGCAAGGGACCGCGCAAGGCTGCGCAGGCCCGGGACGCGCGCAGCCAGGCCTTGGGCGGCAGCCCCAGGAATGCGATGGGTCACTTCCGTGCTCCGCCGGAGACAGAATCCCACCGCGACGTGCACGCAACGCTTTCGGGGGTGATCTGTGTGACCTTCACGGGGTGATGCTTCCGATGAACCGGGGGCATACTACCCCTGGGATCGGGGCGCGGACAGTCCTGTCCACCTCTCAGCAATGTTCAGACAAGGCGGACTGGCTGACGACAGAAAGCTGAGTTTCCCTTATTTCACCGGCCTTAGAGCGAGATCGGCAGGCGCGCCAAGCAGCAAAATCTTACCAAGATTTCATGGGGATTTCCCGCTCCTGTGGCCTCGAATCCCCATGGCTCCGCCGGTCGTCGGCACCCGGTTTGAAACTCCGGGAAATCCCACCTCATATCTTTCGCCACAATGGAGGGGCTTTCAGATGCGGGTGGCGGTTATCGGGACGGGAATCGCCGGCAATGCCGCGCCTGGAGCCTCTCAGGACGCTATCCGGTCACCGTCTATGACCGCGAATTGCGCCCGGGCGGCCACAGCCACACCGTCGACATCGATTATGACGGCACCCGGCTTTCGGTCGATATCGACTTCATCGTCTACAACGAGCTGAATTACCCCGACCTGACGGCGCTGTTCGCCCATCTCGGCGTCGAGACGGTCGATAGCTGCGTGAGCTTTGCGGTGACGGCGGACGCCGGCCGCTTCGAGTGGAAGGGCGGCGGCGACAACTGGGTCGAGACCGCCAAGGGCCTGTTCGCGCAACGGCGCAACCTTCTGTCGCCCTCGTACCTGTGGATGCTCCGCGACATCCTGACCTTCAACCAGCAGAGCGTGGAGGATGCCGCGGCGGGGAAACTCGCCGGGCTGACGCTTCGCGACTATTTTCGCCAGCGCCATTTCGTACCCCGCCTGCTGACGGATTACCTGGCGCCGATGGGGGCGGCGATCTGGTCGGCGCCGGCGACCGAGATCCTGGACTTCCCGGCGGAGAACTTCGTCGCCTTCTTCAATAACCATCGCCTGCTGCAATATGACCGCGCCCGTCCGGACCCGGCCAGCAATACCGGCTTGGCGACTCCGAACAGGAACGATTATACTTCGCCGGTGCTGTCTGCCCGCGCAGAAGGACCGAGCTAGGTCGATAGACCTCGCAAGGCGTGGGCACGGTGCAGTTCGATGGGGCGCCCATGACGGAGATGATCTCGGTCACCTCGGAAACCGTAGACGCTTTATTGCCGGACCTGCCGCGCCTGGTCCGGCTGGCGCTCGGCTTCGGCTCAAAGCTGAAACGCGGCACGCTCGATGTGACGCTTCCCGATGGCCGCACGGTGCGGCTCGGCAGCGGCGCTGGCCCGGCAGCAGCCATGAAAGTCTACGATTACGGCTTCGCCTCGCGGCTGTTGCGCAGCGGCGACATCGGCATCGCGGAAGCCTATATGCGCGGCGAATGGGACACGCCCGACCTGACGCAATTTCTCTATCTCTTCTGCCTCAACCAGGACTGGATGCAGACCATGCTCATCGGCAAACCGGTGATGCGCACGCTCCAGAGCATCCGACACTGGTTCAACCGCAATACCAGGCGGCAGGCGCGGCGTAACATCTACGCGCATTACGACATCGGCAACGCCTTCTATTCGGCCTGGCTCGATCCGAGCATGACCTATTCGTCGGCGTTGTTTGAGGACGACACCACCGATCTGACCGCGGCGCAGAACAACAAATACCGCCGGCTCGCCGAGGCGATCGATCTGCAGCCCGGCCAGAAATTGCTGGAGATCGGCTGCGGCTGGGGTGGCTTCGCCGAGTTTGCCGCCAAGACTTTCGGCGCTAGGGTTGTCGGCCTCACCATCAGCAAGCAGCAGCGCGATTTTGCGCAAGCGCGCATCCACAAGGCCGGCCTCGGCGACCGGGTCGAGATCAGGCTCAGGGATTATCGCGACGAGCGCGACCGCTACGACCGGATCGCCTCGATCGAGATGATCGAGGCGGTCGGCGAACAGTTCTGGCCGAAATATTTCTCACAGTTGCGCGACCGCCTGCTGCCCGGCGGCCTGGCCGGCATTCAGGCCATCACCATCCAGGACAATCTGTTTCAGACCTATCGCCGCGAGGTCGATTTCATCCAGCGCTACGTTTTCCCCGGCGGAATGCTACCCTCGCCGCAGGTGCTCAAATCGCTTGGCGAGAAGTTCGGCGTTCCCGTCATCCGCGAACGCATTTTCGGGCAAGATTATGCCAAGACGCTGGTGATGTGGCGAAGCAATTTCCGCGCGGCCTGGCCGAACCTGATGCCATCAGGTTTCGACGATCGGTTCCGGCGGCTATGGGAATATTACCTCGCCTATTGCGAGGCGGGATTCCTGTCGGGAAATATCGACGTGCGACAGGTGATCTTCGCCAAGCCCCGGTAGATTTCGCCGCACTGCAAAAGCCTTCCACTTTGGCTGATCGCGCTCTAGGGTCGCGCCGGATTTCAACAGACCGGCGAAGATTCCCCCGATATGACCATCAACAAAGACGTCGTCGAAGCGATCGGCAACACACCGCTGATCAAGTTGAAGCAGGCTTCCGAACTGACCGGCTGCACCATCCTCGGCAAGGCCGAATTCATGAATCCCGGCCAGTCGGTGAAAGACCGCGCCGGCAAATGGATGATCCTGGAGGCCGAGAAACGCGGCGACCTCAGGCCCGGCGGCCTGGTGGTGGAGGCGACCGCCGGCAATACCGGAATCGGTCTTGCGGTGGTGGCGAGCGCGCGCGGTTACCGGACCTTGATCGTCATCCCGGAAACCCAGAGCCAGGAGAAGAAGGACATGCTGCGGTTGTGCGGCGCCGAACTCGTCGAGGTACCGGCGCTGCCCTTCGCCAATCCGAACCAATACCAGCATGTCGGAAAGCGGCTCGCCGATCGCTTGCGAAAGAGCGAACCGAACGGCGTGTTGTTCGCTGATCAATGGAACAATCTCGATAACGCCAAGGCGCATTACGAATCGACTGGCCCCGAGATCTGGCAGCAGACTGACGGCAAGGTCGATGGCTTCATCTGCTCGGTCGGCACCGGCGGCACGCTCGCCGGCATCAGCCGGTACCTGAAGGAAAAGAACAAGGGCATCGTCAACGCCTGCGCCGATCCGCACGGTGCTGCGATGTACCAATGGTTCAAGCACGGTGTCGCCAAATCGACGCCGGGCGGATCGATCACCGAGGGCATCGGGCTCGGCCGCGTCACGCCTATCATCGAGACCGCGAAGGTCGATGATGCCTTCCTGATTCCGGACGAGGAAGCGGTCCCTGTGATCTACCAGTTGCTCGAGCACGAAGGCCTGTGCCTCGGCGGTTCGACCGGCATCAACGTCGCCGGCGCGATCCGCCTCGCCAAACAGCTCGGGCCGGGCAAGACCATCGTCACCATCCTCTGCGATAGCGGCAACCGCTATCAGTCAAAGCTGTTCAATCCGGAATTCATGCGCTCGAAGAATTTGCCCGTGCCGGCGTGGCTGGAGAAACGGACGAAGATCGACGTGCCGTTCGAGAAGGTGTGATTTCAAGATGCGAATGGCGAATAGCGAGTGGAATGAAGCGCCATTCGCCGTTCGCACGTTTCAGCGAAGAATCTGACTGAGGAACAACTTCGTCCGCGCGTGCTGCGGGTTGGCGAAGAATTCCTGCGGCGTGTTGGATTCGATGATCTGGCCGGCATCCATGAACACGACGCGGTTCGCCACCTCCCGCGCAAATCCCATTTCGTGGGTGACGACGAGCATGGTCATGCCCTCCTTGGCGAGGTCGACCATGGTGTCCAAGACTTCCTTGACCATTTCGGGGTCGAGCGCCGAGGTCGGCTCGTCGAACAGCATCACCTTCGGGTTCATGGTCAGCGCGCGCGCGATCGCCACGCGCTGCTGCTGGCCGCCCGACATCTGGCCCGGAAACTTGTTGGCCTGATGCGGGATCTTGACCCGCTCCAGGAATTTCATCGCGGCCACTTCGGCATCCTTTTTCGGGATGTTGCGCACCCAGATCGGCGCCAGCGTGCAATTGTCGAGCACGGTCAAATGCGGAAACAGGTTGAAACTCTGGAACACCATGCCGACTTCGCGCCGCACTTCATCGACGCGGCGCAGGTTCGGCCCCAATTCGATGCCGTCGACGACGATCCGGCCTTCCTGGAATTCCTCCAGCGCATTGATGCAGCGGATCAGGGTCGACTTGCCGGAGCCTGAGGGACCGCAGATCACGATGCGCTCCCCCTTGGCGACTTCGAGGTTGATGTCGCGCAGCACGTGAAACTCGCCGTACCATTTGTTGAGGCCGTTGATGCTGACGATCGATTTCTCGGTCATGATGAGTACTCAGTTGCGGCGATGCGCGTTCAGCCTGTTCTCGACGAACAGCGAATAGCGCGACATGCCAAAGCAGAAGATGAAATAGATCAGTCCGATGAAGGCAAAGCCGGTGAACGCGGTGGTCGGCGTCGCCCAGACGGGGTCGCTGAAGGATGCTCTCAATTGTCCGAGCAGGTCGAACAGAGCGACGATCGAGACCAGCGAGGTATCCTTGAACAATGCGATGAAGCTGTTGACGAGGCCGGGAATGACGTGGCGCAGCGCCTGCGGCATCACGATCAATGCCGTGGTCTTCCACCAGGACAGGCCGAGCGCGCTTGCCGCCTCGCCCTGCCCGCGCGGGATCGCCGCCAGGCCGCCTCTGATCACTTCGGCCTGATAGGCGCCGGCGAACAGCGCGATACCGATCAGGGCCCGCATCAGTCCATCGATGGTGAAGCCGGCCGGCACGAATAGCGGCAGCATGTAGGTGGCGAAGAACAGCACCGTGACCAGCGGCACGCCGCGCCAGAATTCAATGAAAGTGATGGAAAAGATCCGGATCAGCGGGATGGTCGAGCGCCGGCCGAGCGCCAGCGCGATGCCGACCGGCATCGAGGCGGCGATGCCCGTCACCGACACGACGAGCGTCACCAAGAGACCACCCCACAGCCGCGTATCGACGATCGGCAATCCGCCACGGTCGAGCCCCATGATGGCAATGACGAGGCCGACGCCGGCAAAGACCGCCAGGCTGGTGATCAACGCGCGCCAGCCGGTACGAACGCCGCCGCCGAGCAAGAACAGACCGAGCGAAACGATCGCTGCCGTGACCGCAAAATCGATCCACACCGGCCGGCCAGCCGCCTGGATCTGGTCGCGCAGCCAGGTCAGCGGCAACAGCAGCCAGGAAATCGCAGTACTGATCAGCACGATCAGCTTGCCGAGCGCCCACAGTAGCGGCCCGATCACGGCGGTGGCTGCGCCGGCATCCGCGAGTTTCCGCCCGCCCTCGCCGATGCTGTCATTGAAGCCGGCAACGACGCTCGCGATCCAGCTCACGCCGAAACCGTCGAGGCCGCCGCCATGCAGCAGGAAGAACGCGACCGCAGGAAATGCCACGAAGAACAGTCCGGCATTGACGCCCTTGGCCGGCAGCCGCGGGATCAACAGCGGCAGCAGCAGGACCGCGCCCAGCAGGAAGGTCAGATTGACCCGCCAGCGTTCGGCATCCGGATAGAACCCGTAGATGAACTGGCTGAATTTCGCCTGTACGAACGGCCAGCAGGCGCCGACCACGTGCCCAACATTTTCAGTGAGGCAGGCGTTGCGGTCGGCGCCGCTCCAGACCGCGTCGACCACCAGGAATTTCAGCGCCGGCACCACGATGAACCATAACAGCAGCACGCTCACGATCGTGATCAGGATATTGGTCGGCGAATTGAACAGCCGCGTGCGCAGGAAGCCGACAAAGCCGGTGGTCTTCACCGGCGCGGGGCGCTCGGGGACGAGGTCCTGACGGACGAAGGCGGATGCCGTGATGTCGCTCATCAGCCCAAGCTCCGACTGAGCCGCCAACCGTAGAAACTCATGATGGCGCTGGTGACCAGCGAGATCAGGAGGTAGACGCCCATGGTGATGCCGATGATCTCGATCGCCTGTCCGGTCTGGCTCAGCGTCGTTCCGGCGAACACCGAGAACAGATCGGGATAGCCGATCGCGACCGCCAGCGAGGAGTTCTTGGTGAGGTTGAGATACTGGTTGGTGAGCGGCGGCAGGATCACGCGCATCGCCTGCGGGATGACGATCAGCCGCAGCACCGAGCCGCGCTGCAGCCCGAGCGAGGAGCCGGCCTCCATCTGTCCCTTGTGCACCGACAGGATGCCGGCGCGCACGATCTCGGCGATGAAGGCCGCGGTATAGGTCGACAGCGCCAGCGTCAGCGCCACGAATTCGGGAATGACGCGCGAGCCGCTGGCAAAATTGAAACCCTTCAGGACCGGCATCTCGAAAGTCACCGGCGCGCCAAAGATCAATGCGGTCAGCAGCGGCAGGCCGATCAGCAAGCCCAGCACATAGGGCCAGACCATGATCAGCTTGCCGCTTTGGAACAGCTGATGACGGGAATAGCGCCACAGGCCGATCGAGACTGCGATCGCGACCAGAACGGCCACGATAAACGGCTCGAACCCGGGATCACCGATCGGCTTTGGAATGACCAATCCGCGGTTCGAGAGAAAGAAAGCGCCGAAAAGCGAGATGCTCTGCCGCGGGCTGGGCAATGCGGCGAGCACCGCGAGATACCAGAACAGGATCTGGAACAGCAGTGGCAGGTTGCGCACCCCTTCGACATAGGCGCCGGAGATCCGCGACAACAGCCAGTTCGGTGACAACCGCCCCAGCGCAACCAGAAATCCGATCAGGGTCGCGAAGAAGATTCCGATCGCCGAGACCAGCAGCGTATTGAGCAGGCCGACCCAGAATACGCGGGTGTAGCTATCGGAGCCCGAATACGGAATGAGGTTCTGGCTGACGTCAAAGCCCGCGGTATTCTGCAGGAAGCCGAAGCCCGCGGTGATCCGCTGCGCCTGCAGATTGGCGCGGGCATTGGCAACGATCTCGTAGCAAATCCAGGCGAGCGCGGCGACGAACAAGAGCTGGAGGACGAAGCCTCCCCACCCTGCCCGGCCGCCGAGCGTGCGCTGCAGTTTGGCGACAAACTGCGACGGTGGTTGTCGGGGCTCGATCGCCATCGCCGCGCGCTTCAGCTGGCGATCAGCGGATCGGCGGCGCGTACTGGATACCGCCCTTGTTCCAGAGATTGTTGAGGCCGCGGGCAATGCCGAGCTTGGAGCCGGCACCGACGTTGCGATCGAAGGATTCGCCGTAATTGCCGACCGCCTTCACGATGCGCGACACCCAATCCTTGGTCAGGCCGAGCTGTTCGCCGAGATTGCCGTCGGTGCCGAACGCGCGCTTCAACTCGGGCTTGTCCGATTTCGCCATCTCGTCGACATTCTGCTGGGTCACGCCCATTTCTTCGGCATCGACCATCGCAAACAGCGTCCACTTCACGATGTCGAACCACTGATCGTCGCCGTGGCGGACCATCGGGCCGAGCGGCTCCTTGGAAATCACTTCGGGAAGCACGACGTGGTCGGCGGGATTGGCAAGCTTCAGACGCTCGGCATACAATTGCGAGACGTCGGAGGTAAAGACGTCGCAGCGTCCGGACTCATAGGCCTTCACGGTTTCGTCGGCGCCGGCGAACGCAATCACCTCATACTTCATGTTGTTGCCCTTGAAGTAGTCGGCGAGATTCTGCTCGGTGGTGGTGCCGGTCTGCACGCAGACCGAGGCGCTGTTCAATTCCAGCGCGGAGTTCACCTTCAGCGACTTCTTCACCAGAAAGCCCTGACCGTCATAATAGGTTACGCCGGTGAAGTTGGCGCCGAGCGAGGTGTCGCGCGACAGCGTCCAGGTGGTGTTGCGCGACAGCACGTCGATTTCGCCGGACTGCAGCGCCGTGAAGCGGTCCTTGGCCGACAGCGGCACATACTTGACCTTGGTCGCGTCGCCGAAGACGGCCGCCGCCACCGCGCGGCAGATGTCGACGTCGAGTCCGGTCCAGTTGCCCTTGTCGTCCGGCGACGAGAAACCCGGCAAGCCCTGACTGACGCCGCAAGAGAGCATGCCCCGGTCCTTGATCGTCTTGAGAGTTTGCGCCGAGGCGGCCTGGGCCGAAAGGCCGGCGGCGACGGCAAGGGTAAGAACCAGAGATACGCGTTTCATGGGCAAGGCCTTTCAGGGTCGTCCGGGAACGTTAGCTTGTGATCGTCATGACATTTTGAGGCCAGCCCGATGATCCCCTGCTGCAAAACGCTGATCCGACCGGCAGTTTGACGTGCAATTCGGCCAGGCAATGGATCGACGGTCGCGGCAGGCCCCTCAACGTGCGGCGACTGGATAGTTGCGCCGCATCACATAGCGACTGGCGAGCCGGGTCAAGGGGTTGACGGCCCTCTTCTGTGTCCTGTTATTAACAATCCCGGCCCGAACCCGCCTTTTTTCGGAAGCGTTGCGGCTGCGACAAAAAGTCTTTGGTGGCAGCAAACGCATGGCATCTCCTCACCGGATCGTCCAACCGGTTACAGGCCGAAACCCGACTGGTGACGGCCGGTCGCGACACCAAGGCGCAAAGGGGTTTTGTCAATCCCCCGGTCTTCCACGGTTCCACGGTGCTCTATCCGACCGCGAACGACCGCCACGCCCATCGCGGCGAGTTCCAGTACGGCCGACACGGCACGCCGACCACCAGGGCGCTGCAGGATGTCCTGATGGCGCTGGAAGGTCCGCAATGCGCGGGCGTTGGTCTGGCACTATCGGGATTGGCCGCGATCACGACGACGCTGCTTTCGGTGTTGAAGGCCGGCGATCATCTCCTGGTCTGCGACAACGTCTACCGCCCGTCGCGACTTTTCTGCACCGACATGCTGTCGCGCATCGTCTTGAAGCCGGCGTCGCGAGAGGCCGTCGATGCCATGCTCGATACGGTCAAGCTGTTCGGCATGGGCTATTCGTGGGGCGGTTTCGAGAGCGCGGGTTCGCGGCGGCCTGACGCCCGAAACCCGTTGCGGCGATACCCGTTATTAACCACGGGCGCCACGAGCGCCGTTGGCGACGCGCCACGTCGCGTCATCGGGACAGGCGGGATTGGCCGACACAAGGGGGTCCGGATTTTTGCGGGCTGGTTCTGCCCGACGATAACCACCCGTTCACCATCACGAACAATCCCTAAATGCTTCCTGCCAATAAACCCCGCGCATCAAGTTCCCTTACACCTTTGATGCCTTAGTGATGCAGGTGGGAAGGGCTGCACCATCAGGCAGTCAAGGCATCCCGGCGTTAGAGTAGACAGTAAAGCGCATGAACACTGCACGCATCGTCGTCCTGACCATCGCTCTCGGTGCTGGCGGCGGTGCCATCTATTTGATGCGCGCGTTCGACAACCCATCGCTTCCGGCCGCAGCGCCGGCTGCGCAGTTGCCGACGGTGGACATCCTTGTCGCGAAATCCGACATCGGCCTCGGCCAATCGGTCAAGCCCGAAGACATCCAATGGCAGACCTGGCCGGCTGCGACCGCGAGCAACAGCTTCATCCGCCGTGCCGACAACACCGACGCCACGAAAGACATTCTCGGCTCGATCGCGCGCGCCCCGTTCATCGCGGGCGAGCCGATCCGGGAACAGAAGCTGGTGAAAGCCAACGGGTCCGGCTTCATGGCGGCGATCCTGCCCACCGGCATGCGGGCGATCTCGACCGAAATCTCGCCGGAGACCGGCGCCGGCGGCTTCATCCTGCCGAACGACCGGGTCGACGTGATCCTTTCCAGGCGCGAGAAGAGCCCGGACAAGGCCAGCCCCGACATCGTCAGCTCCGAAATCATCCTGACCAATGTCCGCGTGCTCGCGATCGATCAGGCGCCGAAGGAAAAAGACGGCGCCAACGCGCTGGTCGGCAAGACGGTGACGCTCGAGCTTAAGCCCGAGCAGGCGGAGACCCTGGCCCGTGCACGGCAGAGCGGCATGCTGGCGCTGGCGCTGCGCAGCATCGCCGATGTCAACATGGTCGAGAACGCATCCGACAATCAGGCCCCGAAGCGGGGCGAGAGCATCAATGTGGTTCGCTACGGCGTCCTCAGCTCTACGACGACACAGAAGTGACCAAGAGGGCGTTCGATATGAAGTGCGGTGGAAATCAACCGGCGATACGGACTTCCCTGGTCCGCATCCTGTCCTTTTCGGCGGCCGCCGCGCTGATCCTGAATCCGGCGCTGTCGCCCGTCATCGCGGCCGATTCCGACACCCACCCCGCGCCGGTTGCCGCCAGCGGATCGGTCAAGACCCGCTTTCTTTCGCTCGGCATCGGAAAATCGGTCGTGCTCGACCTGCCACGCGACATCAAGGATGTGCTGGTCGCGGACCCCAAGATCGCCAACGCGGTGATCCGCTCGCCGCAGCGCGCCTACATCATCGGCGCGGCGGTCGGCCAGACCAACGTCGTGTTCTTCGATTCCGACGGCCAGCAGGTTGCGGCCTATGACATCGCGATCAAGCGCGATCTCAACGGCGTGCGCGCGGCGCTGAAACAGATGCTGCCCGCGGCAGCAATCCAGGCCGAAGGCGTCGGCGACGGCGTCATGCTCACCGGCGCGGTGTCCAGTCCGGTCGAAGCGCAGCAGGCAGGCGATCTCGCCGCGCGTCTGGTGGGCGGCGCGGACAAGGTCGTCAACTCTATCGTGGTCCGCGGCCGCGATCAGGTGATGTTGAAGGTCACCGTCGCGGAAGTGCGGCGAGACATCGTCAAGCAGATGGGCGTCGATCTCAGTGCGAGCATGAATTACGGCACCGCCGTCGTAAATTTCAACAATAGCAATCCGTTCACCGCCAACAATGCACCGCTCGTCTCTGGCAACGGCTTGAGCGCGTCGGCCTTGACCAAGGCTGGTCTGCCGTCGGTCACCGCTACCCTGCGCGCGATGGAGAGCGCGGGCGTAGTGCGGACGCTGGCAGAGCCAAATCTGACGGCCATCTCCGGCGAGTCCGCGACATTTATTTCAGGCGGCGAATTTCCAATTCCGACCGGCGTAACCTGCCAAACGACGACCGGGGGCGCTATCGGCAATTGCGTCCAGACCGTCAGCTTCAAGAAATTCGGCATCTCGCTCAACTTCACGCCGGTCGTGCTGACCGAGGGACGGATCAGCTTGCGGGTGATGACCGAAGTGTCGGAAGTCTCGGCCGAAAACGCTTTGACCGGCGGCGCCGGTGGAACGACGATTCCCTCGATCAAGACCCGTCGCGCGGAAACCACGCTGGAAATTCCGTCCGGCGGCTCGATCGCGATGGCGGGCCTGATCCAGGAGCAAACCAAGCAGGCCGTCAACGGATTGCCCGGCATCGACCAGTTGCCGGTTCTTGGAGCGCTTTTCAGGAGCCAGGACTATGTCAATAACCAGACCGAGCTGATGGTCATCGTGACGCCCTATGTCGTTCGGGCGGTCGCCCAGAAGGAGCTGTCCCGTCCCGATGACGGGTTCGCGCCCGCCACTGATTCGCAATCGACCCTGCTGGCCCGCATGAACCGGATCTACGGCGTTGCCGCCCGCGTCGAGCCGGTTGGAAGCTACCAGGCCAATTTTGGTTTCATCATTGACTGAGACTGAGCTGCCCGAGTGACGGGAGACGAGGACAGAACGATGACAGGCAGAACATATCTCGATTGCTACCGAACGCTGCGCTTGCTCGGCGCCCTCGCTGGCGTGTCGGTTGCGCTGGGCGCGTGCAACTATACCAGCGGCGAAGTGGTAACCGCGAGCGTTCCCGTCGATTATCGGCTGCGTCATCCGATCGCGATTACCGAAGCCGACCGTTCGGTCGTCATCTTTGTCGGCCATGGGCGTGGCAGCCTGACCGCCCCGCAACGCGCCGATGTGCTGGGACTGGCCCGGATTTGGGCCAATGAAGGTACCGGAGCGATCATCGCCGACGTGCCGGTCGACACCCCGAATTCGCGGGCCGCGGCAGCTTCATTCCGGGAAATTCAGGGGCTGCTGGCCGCAGGCGGCGTGCCGTCAGGCGCCATTACGCTTCGGCATTATCATCCCGACGATCCCCGCACGCTGGCGACGATCAAGCTGAGCTATCCAAGGATTGCCGCGGTTGCCGGCCCCTGCGGCCTTTGGCCCGAGGACCTCGGCCCCAACGTTGACGACCCCGCCTACAACCAGAACAAGCCGTTTTACAATTTCGGTTGCGCCAACCAGCGCAATCTTGCGGCGATGATCGACAACCCGGCGGATCTCGAGCAGCCGCGATCCGAAACCGCCGCCTATACGGCGCGGCGCACGGCCGCGTTCGAGAAGTATCGCAAGGGCGAATCGACCGCCACCACCTACCCCGAAGCCGAAAAGGCCAAACTGAGCGACACAGGGAAATGATCAGCCGCGCCCGTCAACCATCAGAACAACAACCGGACATCACGCCGCCGCATGCAGACGAGTATATCAGCCCGGCGCCCCGCGTGTCGGTGCAGGCGTTTTGCGCGACGGTGGCGACCGCGACCACGGTGAAAGCGGCGGCCGAAGACCGCCGCCTCGGCAAGGTCCATCTCTCGGTTCATATGGGCGGCATCGTCGCCGCGATCGACGCCTATCACAAGGCGCCGACCCCGAACGTCATCATCCTCGAGACCGAGGCCGACAAGGATATCCTGGCCGGCCTCGATGAACTTGCGACGGTATGCGATCCCGGAACCCGCGTCGTCGTGTTCGGCAGCGCCAGCGATGTCGCGCCCTATCGCGAGCTGGTACGTCGCGGCGTCAACGACTACGTCATCGGGCCCGTCGAAGTCCTCGATGTCGTGCGCTCGATCTGCAGCCTGTTCTCGGCGTCGGAGGCCGTCACCATCGGACGGATGATCGCCGTTGCCGGCGCCAAAGGCGGTGTCGGCGCCTCCACTGTCGCGCACAATGTGGCCTGGGCGCTGGCACGCGATCTCGCGCTCGATTCCGTCGTCATCGATCTCGATCTTGCGTTCGGTACCGCAGGTCTCGACTACAATCAGGATCCGGCGCAGGGCATCGCCAATGCGGTGTTCTCGCCGGAGCGGCCGGACAGCGCCTATATGGAGCGCCTGCTGGCGAAATGCAGCGACCACCTCAGCCTGCTGGCGGCGCCGGCGACGCTCGATCAGGTCTACGACTTCGGCGCGGACGCGTTCGATGCGATTTTCGATACGTTGCGCCTGACAACGCCCTGCATCGTGCTCGATGTTCCGCACCAATGGACGGCATGGACCAAACGCGCGTTGGTCGGCGCGGACGACATCCTGATCGTCGCCGAACCCGATCTCGCCAACATGCGTAACACCAAGAACATGATGAATCTGCTGAAGGCGTCGCGGCCGAACGACCGGCCGCCGCTGTATTGTCTCAATCAGGTTGGTATGTCGAAGCGTCCGGAAATCGAGGTGCGCGCGTTCGCCAAGACCATCGAGAGCCAGCCGATCGCGACCATTCCATTCGATTCGCGAATGTTCGGCACGGCGGCCAATAACGGCCAGATGATCGCGGAAATCTCCGCGCGTCACCGCACCGCCAGGACGTTCCTGCAGATCGCGCAGCGGCTGGCGGGCCGTCCGGATACCAGGAAGCCGCGGACATTCCTGTCGCCGATCATCGAGAAGTTACGGGCGGGCCGCGGCGGTTCGTAAGGCCTGTGGCTGCCGGGCGACGGCGGCCGTTACCTGTTCTGCCGGCGGTCAATCGGGACGTCCAACCGCGGCGACCGGGATTTTATCCACGTCCGCCCGGGTCCCCTCTTTCCGGGACAGCAATCGCTTCAGCGAGGCGACGTTCGCAGCGGCTTCCTCCGGCGGCAAATCGGCCTTCACAATGCTTTCGGCCTCGGCGGCGCGGCCCTCGAGGCCAACCACGACAGCCAGATTGATACGGACGCGAGGATCCGAACCCGCGCGGATATTGGCGCGGCGCAAGGTCTCCTCCGCCTTCGGCAGGTCTTTCGAAAGCAAGTAGGAGAGACCGAGATTGGAAAGCACGGACGGTTCGTCCGGCGCGATCTTCAACGCGCTTGCGTAATACTGCCGCGCCTCATCGTGCCGGTCGAGTTGATCGAGCGCCGCGCCCTGCGCCGACAGGATCCGCCAATCGGGATCGTCGGGGCTATGCGCCTGACCGAGCACGTCGAACGCCTGCTGGAAATTGCCGTTGTCCGCCAGCGCCCGCCCGTAGCCGGCCAGCAGCGCCTTGTTGCTGGGCTGGGCGATCGTTGCCAGCTCAAGCACCGCGACCGCCTGCGCCCGCTGCCCCGTGGCCCGGAGCGCCTTTGCGTATTGGAGCGCAGCGTCGGCGTCCTTGGGGTTGGCCCGAAAGCGTTCGTGATAGGATTCGATGTCCCGCCGCGGGTCGGCGGTTTGCTTCGCTTCGGCCTTGTCACCGAGCGATCCCGTGATGTCAGACGGGCCTGAAGTCTGGCAGCCGCAGAGCCCCAACAGCAAGACCGCCCACGCAAGAGGCCTCGCGAGGCGAGATTGTTGGCGCAACTTCTGGAACATGTACCCTGACCATGGCCGGCGACTGTCCAGAATGTTCCCAGCTTAACCCTAAGTTCAGGTTAAGCCGGACAGCGTTTTGTGGTCGCAGATGGCGCGATCGAGGTCGGTGGCTCGGGCTTCGCGGCCCCGACAAGACGTGCTCGCCCGCCGCGGTGACCCGCAACGCAGTTCGATTCAGTCGACGAACTGGGCGCCGAATTCGAAACCAATGCGCCACGCCAGCCGGCATTGGCGCGGACTGCCGGTCGAAAGTATGATGGTGAATTCAGGCGGAATTTCCAGATGTTCGGCGATTATTTTGACCCCGCCGTCCGAGACGTCCGTGATCACGCAGTCGCGCGGCAGCGACCCGGTCCCGAACTGGATCTTCGCGACCCGTCTGCACAGACGACGTTCGCTCTGGCGTCGATTCATCAACATGTCGATCCCCAGCCCTCTCGATAATCACTCCGGGCGTCCTGTTGCTATACCGAAGAAATGTTGGAATCTGCCTAGCGGAACCGCTCGCAATCTAGCTGTTCTTTATGAACTCCATTTACCGAACGGCGTCCGATTCGCTGCCGGCCGGGCAGCGCGGCCCCCGTCCGGGTCTGGATCGACGGGCCGCGCCGGCGGCTTGCCGGAACAAAAGGGGTTGATCCACCGTCGTTTGACGATAGCCTGACCCTTCGACTCGACTTCGGAAGCCGGCGAGCATGGGAACCATGGTTCTTCTCGACCTGATGGGTGGCGTGGCGTTGCTGCTGTGGGGCCTGCACATGGTCCACAGCGGGATTTTGCGCGCGTTCGGGCCGGATCTGCGCCTCCTGCTCGCAAAAGGACTGAACAACCGCTTCACCGCTTTCGCGGCCGGCCTCGGGCTGACCGCCCTGCTCCAGAGCAGCACCGCGACCGCCCTGATCACGAGTTCGTTCACCGCCGAGGGCCTGGTCAGCCTGGTCCCGGCGCTGGCGATCATGCTTGGTGCCAATGTCGGCACCACGCTGATCGTGCAGATCCTGTCGTTCAATATCGCGGCGATCGCACCCGTGCTGTTCATCCTCGGCCTGGTCGCCTTCCGCAGCGGTCCCCGTTCGCGGATCAAGGACATCGGCCGCGTCGCGATCGGCCTCGGCCTGATGCTGCTGGCGCTGCATATCCTGCTCGATACGCTGGCGCCGGCCGAGAGTGCACCCGGCGTGCGCGTGTTCATGAACGCGATCACCGGCGATCCCGTGCTTTGCATCCTGATCGGCGCCGCCGTGACCTGGGCCGTGCATTCGAGCGTCGCCAGCGTGCTGCTGGTGATGTCGCTCGCCTATTCGCAGTTCATCTCCCCCTACGCCGCCTTCGCGCTGGTGCTGGGCGCCAATCTCGGCAGCGCCATCAATCCGATCTTCGAGGGCGCTCGTCGCGACAACCCGGCGAGCTATCGTCTGCCGCTCGGCAATCTCGTCAACCGCGTCGTCGGCGTTCTGCTGGTGGCGCCGTTGCTGGGGCCGATCACCGAGCATTTGCAGGCGTGGCAACCCGACCTCGCCAAGGCGACCGCCGAATTCCACATCGCCTTCAACGTCGGCACCGCGATTCTGTTCATCGGCGTGCTCGACGGCGTGGCGCGGCTGTTGAAGAAGTTGCTGCCCAAACGCGTCCAGGAAGCCGATCCGTCCCGGCCGCGCTACCTCGACGAAAGCGCGCTGGAGACCCCCTCGCTCGCTTTGGCGGACGCCGCGCGCGAAACCCTGCACATGGGCGATCATGTCGAGGTGATGCTGCGCAAGGTGATGGCGGCGATGATGACCAACGACCGCGCCTTGGTCGATCAGGTCTCGCGGATGGACAACAGCGTCGACGGCCTCGACGAAGCGATCAAGCTCTACGTGACAAAACTCACCCGCGGCAGCCTCGACGAGCGCGAGGGACAGCGGGCCATGGAGATCATTTCCTTCGCCATCAACCTCGAGCATATCGGCGATATCATCGACAAGAATCTGAGCGAGCTCGCCACCAAGAAGATCAAGCGGCGGTTTCAGTTCTCCCCCGAGGGCGCCGAAGAACTCGCTGCATTCCACAAGCGCACCGCGGATTCGCTGCGCATTGCCTTCGGCGTCTTCATGTCGGGCGACCTCAACGAGGCGCGCAAGCTGCTCGCCGAGAAGACCGCGTTGCGCAACACCGAACTGGCCGCCACTGAGCGGCATCTGGATCGGCTGCGCGAAGGCCGCCCCGAAACCATCGAAACCACTTCGCTTCACCTCGACGTGCTGCGCGACCTGCGGCGCATTCACTCGCATATCTGCTCGGTCGCCTACCCCGTGCTCGACGCCGCCGGCGAACTGGCTGCCCATCGGCGTACCGAAGGCGATCTGGCGGCGCTGCCGGCAACCGCGGTGCAGCCGTCGTCGCGGTAAACCGACGCGCGGACAGGTTTCACGTGCTCGGCCAGCGGCTAACGGAATTGTCCGCGTTCGTATCGGTTGGCTTGCGCCGCCGTCATGACCGGCGCGGGTGATCGGTTGGGCACTGTGGCGGCGGGCGTTGCCGCAGTGATGGCGTTGCTCTTCGGCATGTTCTGCCGCAGGATCAAAACATCAATATCCTGCGGGGCGATCTTCATCGCGAAATCGTAACCTGCAAGGATGCGCGCTGTAACGCGCGGCAGCGGCCCATCGAAAGTGCCGGTCATCCAGGTATCGAGCACATCGCTGGTGCGATAACGAAAGTTGAACTTCGTCCGCAGTGCGTCAAGGACCTCCTGAAGCGGCGCATCGCGGGCGTCGATGTGAACCGCCTCCGGCGGCCCTTCGACCAGAACCTGGGCGTACGCCTTCTGACCGCCGCTACCGGCTAGCTCGACCGACATCATCGCCAGCACAAGAAGAAAGCAGTGCGGAAACGTTGCTGACCGCGGCGGCGCCGCATTGCCGATTCCACGGACGCGCCAAAACCCGCGGGCAAGGCCAGCGGGTTCGGACTCATGTTTCGGCGGTTGCCCCATCCGCTCAGTGGTGGTCGTGATCGCGGTCATCATCGTGAGCAAGATCTGCCACCCGATCGATCAGCGCGCGAGCGCGGCGCGCCAGCTGATCCTCCTGACGGTCGTTGATCGGCTGATTGTCGAAGGCCGCCGCCTTCAGCAGCGGTTTGATCTCAGCGACCAGCGTGTCGCGCTGGCCGGTAATGTCGGCAATCTTGGCGAGAAATTTGCCGTAGGCCGCATCGTCGCCCAGGATCGACCGGTTGGCGAAGCGCAGGCTGTTAAGCCCGACCGAGCCGAGCGGCGCGTTGAGTTGTTTGTACAGCTGCGCCAGATCGAGGAAGCTCTCGCTCCGCCGCAGCGCGTGCGGCAAGGCACGGTCTTCGAGGAACTCGATCAGCACCCGGCCATCGTGCGTATAATCGTCCTTCAGGCCGGCCAACGCGATCATGGTCGGGCGCAGGTCGGTGTGATCCGAAAACACATGGTCGTCGCGGCCGGAGCGGGTAACGCCGGGCCCGACCATACCCATCCAGGTGCGCGTGATGTCCTTCTGCACGTCGCCGTGATTCCAGGCGAAGCCGGGATTTTCGCTGACGCACGCGGGTGCCTGCGAGCAATCCTTGCCCTGCCCGGTCGACGGCGACGACGTCGTGTTGAAGTAGTCGGGATTGCCGAACATGGTGAAGCTCGGCGAGCGCGCCGGGTTCGACGTGATCATGTGCAGGACCGTCATTTCCGCCCGGTCGGCCAGGAAAGCGTTGAGCTTCTCGACCCGGCCGGTGATCGGGTTGGTCACCTGCAGTGCATTGACGTCACCCTCCATGGTGCGCGTCAGCGCATCGGTCGGCGCCGGATTGCCATGAATATAGAAGCTCGGCGCATCGTCGAAGTGGATATCGAACGGCGTCGTATTGCCTCGCTGGGTCAAGAGCAGCCGATCGAGGAAGGTGTTGATCTCGCCGATCTTGGCATAGGTGCAGGGCACGTGAACGCCGTCACAATTGGCCGGGCTTGCTGGGCCACCGACGAAATGATCGTTCTCGTCCGCGGTCACAACGAACAGGGTGTTTTCCTTGGTGATCCCTTTGGCGGCAAGACGCGCGAAAAACTTGCCGAATGCAACATCGTAAGCCTTGAGCTGCGCGACGTATTCGGCTTCCCCGGCGCCGAACGCGTGCGATGGACCCGGCAGGTTCGTTGCGGGGTCGAGCGGCACCGGGTTGCGATCATGTGCGTCGGCCAAATAGACGTAGACGACCGGGATACCCGCTTCCAGCATGGTCGCGGCATAGCCGAGCGACTGCTTGGGTAGGGGGCTGAAAATATTAGGGAAACCTGGACGGCCGTAGGCGTCGGCAATGACCGCGCCGTCGGTATCCCTGACATTGCCGCTGCCGTCGCAGCCGGCCGGCGCGGTTGCGCAAAGCACCGGCGCGACGTTCACATGGCCGAACAGGGCCTTGAAGCCGGAATAGGTGCCCGGCTCGTCCGGCAGCGCGTCGGCACGGGCGTGGCTGTTGTTGCAGATCTGGCTACCTTGCGCGCAATGCACCGCAATGCCGAGATAGTCGGTATTCGGCGCCTGGCGCGCGGGCGCGTTCGCTGGCGTGCGTGGCAAGGCGAGTGCCGCTGAAACCGCCGCGTCCTCGGGCGAGCCAACGCCGAATACGGTGCGCACGTCCGCCGGCAGGCTCTCGAATTCCAGGTTGGCGATCGAGAAGGCGCCGACGTCGCAGCCGGCCCGCGTAAACGGCGCCCACGGCGCCGGGAAGGTCTTGCCATCCTCGCCGAGCATTTCTGGCTTGCCATCGGCGCTCAGCGCAGTCCAGTAGAGGAACGAACTGGAAAAGCCGACGGAACCGTCATTGCGGAAAAAGCCGTAGCTGTTCGCAACCGGCACGCCCATGCGATCGCCATAGGCGCCGGTCAGCACGGTCAGGATGTCGGTCGCAGTGTGCGAGATCAGCGGGGTGTGATGATTGCCGCTCACGACGCCGTTGTTCTGCATGAAGTCGAGCAGGTTCGGCATCTGCTCGAGATCCGACGGCACATTGGGATTGTCGCGTCGCAGATGGACATTGTCGAACTGGATGTGCACGACATGCTTGATGCGGTTGTCGGCGGACTGCAATCCGCACGCCGCCTGCGCGGCCGCCGATCCTCCAACCAGCAACGCGGAACCGAACAGCAACGGCGCGCCGATGCTGAATATGCGTTTTTGGCGCATGGTTTTCCTCCCCTGAGACGCCGATTCACTTGAAAGGCTTGGTGCAGGGGCGACTTAATGCGCCGCGGATGACATCCGGGTGACGCACGACTGACGGTAGCGCGACGCTTGAATGACGCGTTCGGAGGCGATGGCCCCATCGAGACACTGCCGGCAAGCGCCGCGCAGCCCTCGTCGCGGTAGCGGATATCAACCAGCGGATCGGCGAGATCAGGCTTTCTCCTTTGACACGGACCTGACCGCGGCACGGCGCGCGCCGGACGGCGACAAGCGGTTTTGGATATCCTCAAGAAACCACCGTGCGGCGGGCCGGGGCGGACGGCTGCGCTCATGGGCGGCATAGATTGGCAGCACAAAGTCCGGCGCGACAGCGGGGTCCCTGATCTTCAGCGCCGCAAGCATTCCATTGGACAAGTATGGCTCAATCAAATGCGCCGGCATCGTCGCCCACCCCGAGCCGGCCAGCAGGAACTCCAGTCGCGACCCCATGTCGACGAAGCGCCAGATGCGCGGGCTGACGACGCCATGGCTCGGACCGCTCGAATCGTAGGGATCGGTCAGGATGAGCTGAACGTGCTCCTGCAGAACATCGCGCGTGATCGGACGCCTCTCCTTCGCCAATGGATGGGACGAGGATGCAACCAGGACCAGTCTAATCGACGTCAACGGATAGGTCTGGATGTCCTGCTGTGCCGTTGGAAGCAAGGCGCACAGCGCCAGCGCTGCCGAGCGGTTGCGCAGCCGCCGCTCGGCCGCTCCAAGTCCCTCGGTAAATAGCGTGACCGGGAGATTTGGGTATTTGTCCCTCAGCGCCTGCAGGCTCTCGATCACAGGCTGCGTCGGCAGGAAATTGTCCACGGCAAGCGTCAATTCCGGCTCGAGTCCGGCAGCAATCTCCGTGGCAATGCTCTCGAACAACTCCGCCTGGCGCAGCACCTGCCTGGCCTGCGCCACCAGGACCCGTCCGGCTTCGGTCAGAACCGGCGTCTTTCGCGATCGATCGAACAGCTCCAAGCCTTGCGAAATCTCCATCGTGCGAACCGATTGGCTGATCGCCGACTGCACCCGCCGCAGCTTGCGGCCAGCTGCCGAAAAACTTCCGGAATCGGCAATCGTCGTCAGCACGCGCAACTGATCGAGCGTCAGGGCACCGAGCATGATGTATCTCCATTTGAGATAGATCATATCATAATTTGATCGGTTTTAAGCTGAGCCGATCGGGCCTATTACGGGGAAGTGTATCTGCGCTTACCATTCAATCGGTCGCCAACCGCAGCCATCAACGCCAAAGGACACTTCATGACCGCCGCCGCCCTGCCCGCCTCCCGCGGTAAAATAATCGTTGTGTGGATTCTTCGGATCCTGATGGCCGCGCTGTTTCTGTTCGCCAGCTTCATGAAGTTGTCGGGCAAACCGATGATGATCGAGGAATTTGATACGATCGGGCTTGGACAGTGGTTCCGCTACTTTACAGGCGCGCTGGAACTCGCGGGTGCCATCGCGATCCTGGTGCCGTCAGTCTCGGCGTTCGGCGCGATTGTCCTGCTTGCCGTCGACGTCGGCGCCTTTGTTACTCAGATCGCCATCCTTCACGGCGACTGGATCCACACCATCGTGATCGGCGCAATTCTCACAGCCGCGATTTATCTGCAGCGTCATCAGCTCGGAAGCGAGAGGTGATGCGAGCCCGCTGACGAGACTGAGCGCGGGCCACGCTCAGTCGTTCGACGACGCCTGCCGCCCGTTGACGATGATGAAATAGAGATTGCGGATATAGACCACGAGCCCGAACGCCTGGCCGGCGATGAAGACCGGATCGCGGCGATACAGTGCATAGATCAGGAGCAGCACACCGCCGCCGATCGAGAAGAACCAGAACGCTACCGGAACCACGCTCTTGCGCGCGCGTTCGGAGGCGATCCACTGCACCACGAAGCGCATGGTGAAAAAGCCCTGCGCGATGAATCCGAGCACGACCCAGGCATCGAACTTGATGACGAAGACATCGTGCAGGTAGTTGAGAAGATCATTCATGGCAGGTCACTCATCTTGGGACGTCACCTCGGTCGCAACAGGCGTCGGCTTCTTGCGGCGGATCAGCCACCATACGCCGGCAAGATCCATGATCCCGATCCATAGCCGGTCGAAGAATCCATAATTCGACACGCCGGAATGGCGCGGGCGGTCGACCACATCGACATAGGCGATCTCAAGTCCCTCACGGCGTACCAGCGCCGGCATGAAGCGATGCAGGCCATCGAAATAAGGCATCGCCAGATAGACATCGCGCAGAAAGGCCTTCAGCCCGCAGCCGGTATCGCGCGTGCCATCGCGCAGGATCGCGCCGCGCACGGCGTTGGCGATGCGCGACTGCATTTTCTTGAAGCCGGTATCCTTGCGCCCGACCCGCTGGCCGGCGGCGAGGCCGACGCGGCCGCCGCCGCTTTCGATCGCCGCAATCAAATCCGGCAGGAACGCCGGATTGTTCTGCCCGTCACCGTCTAGCGTCGCCACAATGGCGCCGCGCGCGGCCTTAACCCCGCTGCGCACCGCCGCCGACTGCCCGGTCGAATTCGCGTGACTGATCTGCCTTAGGTTTGGACGCTGCCTCATGAGCGCGCTCAGCCGCTCCGCGGTCGCGTCCGTCGAGCCGTCATTAACGTAGATGATCTCATAGGCGAAGCCGCCGTCGAGCGCGGCGGCGATTTCCGCGACCAGAGGCGCAATGTTCTCGGCTTCGTTGCGCACGGGCACAACGATGGAAACCGCCACCGCGGTTTGCTCGGAAGAAGGCAAATCGGCACTCGTGGTTGGAGTTGGGCTCTTATTTGTTTGGCCAACGGGGCCGGAACCGGCCGACAAGGCCGTCACGGCGACCGCTTTTATGGGGCGAATGCGCCTCCGGCAACCCTTTTGAGGCGGCCTGGCGAGGGGCCGGCCAGTGGCACGATCGCCCCGTCGCGATGGATCGCAAAGCCCAGCCGGCGGGCGGCGAACCAGTAACGCACGGCCATCGCGCCGGTGATGCCGATCAGCGCACCGGCGACCACGTCGCTCGGATGATGCGCCAACAGCAGAAGGCGGCTTGCCGCGATCACGAGGGCGTAGGCGATCATCGCGGTCCGCGCCTGCGGCCATATCGCCGAGACCGCAAAGGCCAGCGCAACGGCGGTGGTCGAATGGCCGGACGGAAAGCTGGAATAGGCCTCGGTGCCCGAGAAATGCGAAAAGTTGAAGGGGTTGGCCTTGCCGCCGACAAACGGGCGGCCGCGGCCAACGATCCATTTGATCAGTTCGCCGGTGAGCACCGACAGCAACACGGCAAAGAACAGGAACTGCAGGCGCGTGCCGAGACCCAGCAACAGCGATCGCGGGATTGTGCGCAATACGGGCGCGACGATCGCGACCGCAATCAGAAGCCCCGCCAGTGTCCCCAGCACATACTCATCCTTGCCGAAATCGGTCAGGATCCGGACCGGCCAGAGAGCGGGTGTGCCGCGCGACGGCATCATGTCGATCTCTTGCGCGTCAAAGGCATACATCAGCGCGATAATGGCAATTCCGACGATGGCCATCAGCAGCACAGCATGGCGCGCCGAGCGGCGTGCGGCCTCCGCGCGCCGCGAATGCGATGGCGCACGCAGCAATTGGGCGAAGGATGCCGAGGCAAGCGCGAAGAAGCCGGCGACATAATTCGCCGAACCGTCGGTGCCTGATCGCGCGGCCATCCTACTCCGTGCCTTCGGAGCGGAAGATCGCGATCGAAATCGCCCTGCCCTGCGAGATGTTATAGCCGTCGATGCGGGTGGGCGCGTTGTAGCGCAGGCCGATCGCCTCGGCGCGCTGGATAAAGGCGCGCTCGGAGCGCTGCTCCACCAGTGCGAAGCGGCACGCACCCTGCCCCAAAAAGTCCGCGGCGCCCGATCCGTCGGTAAGTAATGTCGAGGTTCCGGTCATGAAGACGAGGCTCGGCTCGTGAAAGCCGGCGGCCGCGGCTTTCGGTCCGACGCAGACGACGTTGCGCAACGCGCGCGCGACTTCCGCGCTCGGAAACAGCGTCGTCAGCGACGGCATCACGACGCCATAGACCGCAGCCGACAGCAGCGCGGCCGATATCACCGCGTTCAACAGCGACCGCTCGGCGCGGCTGTCCTCGAACAGCCACCAGGCGACCAGGCCGAAGATCATCGCTACCGCCAGCAGCGGCCACGCCGGAAATACCGGCTGATGGATCAGCTTGATGGCGCCGACGATCGCAAGGACCGACGCGATCGCGGGGATCGCAAACCACCAGGCGGCGCCACGGATCAGCCAGGAGCGCGACAGCACGCGGCGTTCCAGCGCGCCGACGGTGAGGATCGCGATCGCCGGGTAGAGCGGCAGCACGTAATGCGGCAGCTTGGTCAGCACCGCCTCGAACACGATCCAGGACGGGATCAGCCACGCCAGCAGAAATTGCGCGCCAGGTTCCCGCCGCGCCCGCCACACCGCCGGCGCCGCCATGCCGGCGAGCGGCGCCCCGGGCCAGAACGTCACCCAGAACAGCAGCAGATAAAGTCCCGGCGGCGCGCCGTGGGATTCCTGGGCGCCAAGCTTGCTCAGCATGTCGCCGCCGATCGAATCGGCGAAGAAGGCATCGCCGGCGCGCCAGAAGATCGCGACGAACCACGGCAGCACCAGCACCAAGAGCCACATCAGGCCCCACACCGGGCGCATGCGCCAGAACCAGGCCGCGCTGCGGTCGAGGATCGCGAGCACAGCGATCGTGAGGCCAACGAACATCAGGATCAGCGGCCCCTTGAGCAGGATGCCGCCGGCCAGTGCGGTCCAGAAGATCGCGGGCCACGACCACGGCGGATGCGCCGGATCCTCGCCGCGCTGCCAGGACAAATACACCCGCGCCATCGCCCCCATCGCCGCGGTGACGGTGAGCAGCAGCATCGCATCGGTCTTGGCCAGCCGCGCCTCGCCGCCGAGCAGCACGCAACTGCAGATCATCAGCGCGGCGCACGCGGCCCCGCGCCGGGTCACAAAGGCGAGCGCGGTCCAATAGGTCAGCAGCACTGCTCCGATGGCGCCGATCAGCGAAGGCACGCGGTAGAGCCAGATCCGCACCTGTGCCCGCGGCAGGCCGAGCGCCGAGGCAGCATCGACGGTCGCGGCCTGTAGCCAGTAGATGCCGACCGGCTTCTTGTAGCGGACCTCGTCCTGGAAGCGGATGTCGACGAAATCGCCGGTTTCGACCATCTGCTTGGTCGCCTGCGCAAATCGCGCCTCGTCGCGATCGATCGGCGGAATGTTGAAAAAGCCGGGCAGGAAAAATACCAGCCCGCACAGCGTCAGGAACACGATCGCGCGGAAATGTGTTGACGTGGCGAAGTCGAACGCAGCGACCAGCCTGCGGCTGGAATTCGCAGGTTTCACAGACTGTTGGCCTGCTCCGAAGCGCCTGACTTGGACGATTTCAACCATGCTGTTCGCATACGATGAAACCGCACTGCAAACAACTCCACAGTTCCTTCTATCCCTGATGTCCCGGCCTTGCCCACCTGCCGGGGAAGTTTTAAGAGGGACGCCGGACAAACTGAGCCCGTATCGTTACCAAAATGGCGCTTGAATAATGGCAATTGACCGCAATAGCCGCAAGCGCATCCGGCGTTTTGCCATTGCGCTGATCGTGCTGGTGCCGGCGCTGTATTTTGCGCCTTACGTCACGCTGTTTTTCCTGTTCTGCGGCGCGCTCGACATCAGCCGCCATTTCAAGATCACGCCCGAGATGGCCGAGAAGTATTTTCTCGGCAATGGCATTCCGACCTGGCTCTTGTCACCGGTCAATTTGCTAGCCGACATGCTGTCGGCGCGTAACCTCGGCACCTACCGGCTGGAGGATCTGCCGGAGCAGCACCGCGCCGAGATCGAGGCTTGCGTCAAGGCTTTCATCGACAATGGCGGCCTCATCAAGGCGCGCGTCGCCGCGGTGCTCGGCGACAAGAAACGCGGCATGCTGACGTTCAAATGGTACGCCAAGCAGCAAGATATCACCGTCCGCATTCCCGCCTTCGAGCAGGACTACCGCTACATCAAGACCATTGCGGTGTCGGTGTTCAACACCCGGGAAAAAACCTCGTGGCATTTCGGGCCGCTGCGGCTGACGTTCCGCGTCCTCTACAATCTAGATCCGGTCGACAGCGATCAGGTCTTCATCAATGTCGACGACAAAACCCACTTCTGGAACAAGCAGCCGCTGTTCGTGTTCGACGACACGCTGTTCCATCGCTCGGTGAACGATGTCGACCAGGCGCGCTACTGCCTGTTCATGGACATCGTGCGGCCCAACCATCTGCAGCCCGTGTTCGATGCCGCCGTCGCCGGCGCAGCGCTGGTCGCGTCCTCCTTCAAGACGGTGTTCTACAAGAACTGGTCGTTCATCCGCTGAGCCGCAGGCTAATCACTGCACGCGGATCACGACCGTATCCGCGGCCCCCGTCGCGTCGATCACCGTCAACCGCGCAAAGCCCGGCCCCGGCGGATCGATCAGGCGCTGGCGGCGGCTATCGATATCGCCGGCGGAAATTCCATTCACCAGCACCGTCAGCGGCAGCACGCCACCGGCGACCTTGACCGGCACCGCCGCGAACTGGCCGTTGCTGGAGTGATCGACATCGATCCGCGAGCCGTTGAGCGGAAACTGGATGTGCGGCGCCTGATCGCTGCCGGTGCGGACCAGTTCTCCCAGCGGCCGGAACCGGCGCAGCGGCAGCGGCAGCTTTGCGTTGTTCGCGACCAGCACGCCTTTCGGCGCCTTCGGCAAGCCTGCGGGGATTTTTCCGGTGCGCGCGAACGCGTCGAACAGGATCGGCGCCGCGGCGGTGCGGCCGATCAGGCCCGGCACCGGCGCGCCGTCGGGACGGCCGACCCAGACGCCGATCGTGATGCGGCCGTCAAAGCCGACCGACCAGGCGTCGCGATAGCCGTAGCTGGTGCCGGTCTTGAACGCGATTTTGTTGTGCACGCCGTTTTCCGGCGGCGGCGTGCCGATCAGGACATTGCCGACCTGCCAGGCCGCGGCCTGATCCATCAGCCGCATCGCTTCGCGGTCGTCGTTTGCGGCCATGATCTCGCGCAACGGCTTGGTGGTGCCGAGCCGCGCCAGTCCGGCATACAACTGCGCCAGATCCTGCAAGGTGACGCCGACGCCGCCGAGACCCATGGCGAGCCCCGGCGCTTCATCCTTCGGCAGAATGAGGCTGGTGCCCGCCTGCTTCAGCCGCGACGACAGCCGGCTGGCGCCGACTCGATCGAGCAGCGCGATCGCCGGCACATTCAGCGACAATTGCAGCGCCTTGCGCACCGGCACCGTGCCCTGAAACGTCATGTCGAAATTTTCCGGCGCGTAGGAGCCGAAGCGGATCGGCCGGTCGTCGATCAGGCTCTCCGGATGCACAAAACCGTCTTCAAAGGCGAGGCCATAGATGAACGGCTTCAGCGTCGAGCCCGGCGAGCGCACCGCGCGGGTCATGTCGACTTGCCCCGCCCGCCGCTCGTCGAAATAATCCGACGAGCCGACCCGGGCCAGGACATCACCGCTTTCATTGTCGACCGCGATGATCGCCACCGAAATGTTCGGCCCTTGCGCAATCGCGCGGTCGCGCGCCAGCGCTTCCAGCGTTTTTTGCAGACTCGAATCCAGCGTCAGCCGGATCACCGGCGTATCCTTCATGGTCGCGATCGCGGCATCCGAGGAATGCGGCGCCAGGATCGGTATCTGCTTGCGCATCTTTGGCACCGCGGCGGCCTTGGCCTGCGCCGCGTCGTCCCGCGACACGACGCCATCCTCGACCATGCGGTCGAGCACGCGATCGCGCGCGACATCGGCGGCTTGCGGATAGCGATCGAGCCGCCGCCGCTCAGGCGATTGCGGCAGCGCCACCAGCAGTGCTGCTTCCGCCAGCGGCAGCCGCTTCGGCTCCTTGCCGAAATAGGCGATCGAGGCAGCGCGGATGCCCTCGAGATTGCCGCCGAACGGCGCCAGCGCGAGATAGAGATCGAGGATCTGGTCCTTGTTGAGCTGCCGCTCGAGCTCGATCGCGCGCACCATTTGGCGCAGCTTGGCCGAGAGCGAACGTTCCCGCCGCGGCTCCATCAATCGTGCGAGTTGCATCGTGATGGTCGAGCCGCCCGAAATGATGCGACCGCGCGTGACGAGCTGAAACGCCGCGCGGCCGAGCGCCAAGGGATCGACGCCGCCATGCGAATAGAAACGCCGGTCTTCGTAGGCGAGCAGCAGTTTGAGATAGAAGGGGTCGACGGCGGTTTTGGCGTCGACCGGCAACCGCCAGCGGCCGTCGGCCATCGCGTAGGCCCGCAGCAGCTTGCCGTTACGGTCGACGATGGTGGTGGAGACTTGTCTGGCTTGGTCAAGCGGCAGCGGCCCGAGCGAGACCACCCAAGCCGCGAACGCGCCGGCCACGACCAAGCCCGCGACGGCCGATATCGCCATCGCCTTCTTGATGCCTCGCCAGCGGCCCTCAGGAGCAGCCGGCGTTATGGCCGCAGCGTCGCTCATTTGGCCGAACGCACCTCGACCGAACCGGTGCCGGAGCGGCCGTAGCGCGAGGGATTGTACATGTCCTCGACATAGGCCTGCGGCAGCACGTAGTTACCCGGCGTGACCGCGCGAACCACGTAGGCCACCGTGAACACCGCCTTGTCGGCGCTGGCGCGGTCGATGGCCGCCGTAAAGCGGTCGTCGCGGAACTCGGTGTTTTCCGGCTCCTCGCCATCCTCGATCCAGTCGAGCGTGCCGGTATCGCCCGAGGACACCAGATGCGGATTGTCGATCTCGAGCCCGGCCGGGAGATAATCCGACACCATGATGTGCCCGAACTCCGGCTTGGCCTCGGTGACCTTCAGCACCACGGCAAAGCGATCGTTCTGCTTCGCCTTGGTGACGTCGGCCGGCTTGCCGTCGAGCGTGAAATAATTGCGCTCGATCTTGAAGCCGTTGGAGGCGGCGGGTTCAGGCGTCACCGGCGAACCAGAGACCGAGACCACCGCCTGTACCGGCGCCTCGCCGGTATTGGTGATCTTGATCGGCTTGCCCGTCATCTCCTCCGCCTTGTAGCTGCGAAAGACCGCGGTCTTGACCGGCGCTCCGTCGATGTCGAGCGTCAGCGTCTCCTTCGCCAGCGCGCGGGCGGCCAGCACCATCCACGCGTTCTCCTGGGTCGAGGTGTAAGGTGTCAGCCCCCGCGCCGCTTCGACGCGCAAAACGGCCTGCGTCAGCGTCGCGCGCGGGGCATTGCCTTCGCTCGCGAGCGACACCAGCGCCGCGGCATCGCGCAGCGCCGAGCCGTAATCGACCCGGCCGAACTCAATGACCGGTTTCGGATTGAGCGCGTCCAGTGCGGCGGCATAGACCCGCTCCGCCCTCGCTCTGTCGCCGACCAGCGCCAGCGCCGCCGCCAATTGCGACTTTGCAATCGGCGTCGCCAGATTGTTCAGCTTGGTGTCGGCGAGGTAACGCAGATCGCCGATCGGGGCGGCGCCGTTGCGGGCGAGCACGTAAAGGCCATAGGCCAGATTGCGGCCGCCGTCCTTTTCGGGCTCATTGGCGTTGACGACCGAGTTCCTGATGCGGTCGAGCGCGGTCTTGAACAGGACATCGGGCACCGCAAAACCCTTTTCACGGGCGCGGGTCAGGAAATCCGTCACGTAAGCATCGAGCCAGGCGTCGTCGCCGCCGGCCGACCACAGCCCGAACGAGCCGTTCGAGCCCTGCCGTGCCAGCAGCCGATCGATCGCATCCTTGATGCGCTGATCGACCGCGGTATCCATCGCCAGATGGGCGCCGGCGGCGAGATCGTTGACATAGAGCAACGGCATGGCGCGGCTGGTGATCTGCTCAGAGCAACCGTAGGGATAGCGATCCAGCGCTTTGAGGATGGTCGCGGCATCGAGCGCGGTCGACAGGCCGGCCGACAACGACACGCTGCCGGTGCCCGCGACGAGGTCGGCGAACATGTCGGAGGTCAGCGTCAGGCTCTCGCCTTTCGCCAGCGTGCGGATCGAGCGGCGCGCCAGAACCTGCGTCGCCGGCTTGACGTCGAGCGCATAGTGCCGTGCCAGCGCCAGCCCGTCCGGCCCCTTGATGTCGACGTCGAGGTCGGCGGTCCCGGCGCCGCCGGCGTCCAGCGCCAGCGACATCGAGGTCCGCTGTTTGGCGGCGAGCTTTACCGTCGTGGCAGGATTATCCGTGACCTTCAGCGGCCCTGAGGTTTTGACGTTGATGATGTAATCGCCGGGCGCGCCTTCGACGTTGTCGAGATCCATGCTCATGGTGCCGTGGTCGCCGGTGAGCAGGAAGCGCGGCAGGGTCGCGGTCAGCACCACGGGATCGCGCACGGTGACATCCGTCGTCGCCCGGCCAAGCCTGGTCGAGCTCCACGCCACCGCCATCACCCGCGCGGTGCCGGCAAACTCGGGAATGTCGAAGCTGATCTCGGCCGCGCCGTCCGGACCGACCGTGACGATCCCGGAATAGAGCGCGAGCGGCTTTTGCGTCGGCGGGCTGCCCTGCAACTCGGCGCCGGCGGAATCGCCGCCGGTCTTGATCTGCCCCCGCGTGCCCTGCATGCCGTCGATCAACTGCCCGTAGAGATCGCGGATTTCGGCGGTGAGGCGGCGCTGGCCGAGATAGTAATCGTCCGGCGCCGGCGGCTTGTAATTGGTCAGATTGAGGATGCCGACGTCGACGGCGGCGACCACGATTTTGGCGTCCTCGCCGGGGTTGAGCCCGCCGAGTTTGACGGGAATCTTCAGGGTGCTGCCGGGTCGGACCAGCGAAGGCGGCGACAGACTGACCTGGAGCGTGCGGGCCTTCTTGTCGATGCCGAACCATTTCAGCCCGATCGCTCGCCCGGGCATCCGCTGGGCGGCGCTATCAAGCGGACGGCGCAGCGTCGCCAGCACATAGGCGCCGG
>Ga0137415_10000621_pt1 | contig 34717 bp, 29 predicted proteins | sample CZODoug3_1_1_16f_FD_183082 | JGI IMG/M metagenome (GOLD analysis project Ga0137415, IMG submission 183082) | Vadose zone soil fungal communities from Angelo Coast Range Reserve, California, USA - CZODoug3_1_1_16fungal (Hybrid Assembly) | ecosystem: Environmental > Terrestrial > Soil > Vadose...
CCCTTGATGCTGCGCTGGATCGCGCGCTGCACCTCGGACTGGATCCGCTCCGGGATAGCAGCCAGATCAAGGCCCGCGGGTCTTAGGCCAGCGCTGGCGTTCATTTTGGTTCTCCGTCGGCCGATGGCGGACGCCTGGTTCGCGGCGGCCGCGGCGTCGCGCCATATCCGCCTTCCGGCGCCAGCGAGTTGTGATGAACCTGGTGCAGCAGCGCCTTGATCTCGTTCAGCTGGCCTTCGATCGACTGAATCCGCTCGGCCATGCCGACGAGCTGCGCCCGGCTCGGCAGATTCATACTGACGAGATATTTCTCCATGAGTTCGCCGAGCTGCTTTTGCGCGCCCGCCGTCACGCCGCTGACCTGATTCATTACCTTGCTGAATTCAGGCGACGCCATCGCCTGGTTGGCGAAGGAGTTGAAGCCCTTCTCCATCTCGCCAATCATCGTCTGCCAGATCACGGCAGGATCGTTGCCCTTGTCGGCCATAAGCGCCCTCCGAACCAATGACGAGCGCTTGCCACGCTTCGCTTGTTTGAAGGCCATACCACACCGTTGCGGCGCGCCGGTCAACTGCGGGTGGTTCAGCGGCACCGGAAAGCCTTCTGCGGTGCGACAAACCGTGGCATAGAGTTACCTGATCGCGATACCACCCAAGGGATAGTCCGCCGTGAACCCGCAAGCCCATCAGCCGCCGCAGATCGTCAGCGCCAATGGCATCGACATTTGCTACGAGATTTTCGGCGACGCCAACGCGGAGCCGTTGCTGCTGATCATGGGGTTAGGCGCCCAGATGATCCATTGGGACGACGATTTCTGCAGTCAGCTTGCCGCCCGCGGATTCCGCGTCATCCGCTTCGACAACCGCGACATCGGCAAATCAGGCAAATTGACCGGCGGCAAGCGGCTCACGCCCGTCGAACTGCTCAAGCTGCGGTTCCTGAAGATCCCGGTCGCCGCGCCCTACACGCTGCTGGACATGGCCAAGGATACGGTCGGGCTGATGGACGTGCTCGGCATCAAGTCGGCGCATCTAGTCGGCGCGTCGATGGGCGGCATGATCGCCCAGGAGATCGCGATCTCGTTCCCGCAGCGGGTGCGCTCGCTGACCTCGATCATGTCGACGACAGGCAATCCCAAGGTGCCGCCGCCGACCCGCGAGGCGGCCGCCATGCTGATGGCGCCGCCGCCGGCGACGAAGGAAGAGTATTTCGAGCGCTTTGCCAAGACCTGGAAGATCTTGCGGGTCGGCTCGTTCCCCGAAGATGAGGCGCGCGACCGTTCGCGCGCCGAACGCACCTTCGCGCGCGGCCTCAATCCGGCCGGCGTCGGGCGGCAGCTCCGTGCGGTGCTCGCGTCCGGCAGCCGCAAGGAACGGCTTCGTCAAGTGAAAGCGCCGACCTTGGTGATCCACGGCACCGTCGATCCGCTGGTGCGTCCCGAAGGCGGCAAGGATACCGCGGCGTCGATATCAGGCGCGAAGCTCCTGATGATCGAGGGCATGGGCCACGCACTGCCGATCCCGATGTGGCCGCAAATCATCGACGCCATCGACAAGCACGCGCATGGCGCCGCGGCGCAGGCGGCGTAACCGGTTTTTTTTACGCGCTTTCTTGACGCGAACCGGCGGCCACCCCGCTATCCAAGTGCGGGGCAGGCTTTCGCTCGAAAACGCTATGCGTCCTTTGTCGCGATCCAGATCAAATGGCGCGCCCCGCCGCCTCGTCCGGTAGCGCGCACGGCAACCTCGTTAACGTCGAAACCGGCTCCGCGCAGGCGTTTTGTAAACGGCGGATTGGGCCCGGACGACCAGACCGCCAGCACGCCACCGGGCCGCAGCGCCGCGTACGCCGCTTTCAATCCAGCGGGATTATAGAGCGCATCATTGGCCTCTCTTGTCAGGCCTTCCGGACCGTTATCGACGTCCAACAGGATCGCATCGAAGGTCCGCGGATGCGACCGGATCACATCAGTGACGTCGGTCTCCAAAATGCCCACGCGCGGATCGTTCAGGCTGCCGCCAAAAATCTCCGCCATCGGGCCCCGGGCCCAGGCGACCACCGCCGGCACCAGTTCGGCCACCATGATCCGCGCACCGGCGCCCAGGACGGCGAGCGCGGCACGGAGCGTAAAGCCCATGCCCAAGCCGCCGATCAGCAAATGTGGCTTCTCGATCGTCTCGATTTTCTTGGCGGCGAGCGTGGCGAGCGCGGCCTCGGAGCCGCTGAGGCGGCTATTCATCAATTCGTTGGTGCCGAGCCTGATGGAGAACTCGGCGCCGCGCCGCATCAGCCGCAATTCCCCGTCAGTGCCGGGAACGCGTGTGGTATCGATTTTTACCCACGGAATCATGGGGAGCTTCTAGCACGACCGGCTGACGCTGCGCGGTCGCGCTGTGAGTTCCGCGTCAGCCCCCCGCCCACACGTCGAGCACGTAGCGGTTCCTGGCACCGAGATCCTCGATCCAGCTCGCACCCGCATTCGCGTCGGCGCCAGTGCGCTCGCGATAGATCGCAACCAGTGCCGCCTTGACGTCGGGCTCCATCTTGCCGCCGTCGCCGCAGACATAGACGATCGCGCCCTGTTCGATCAGGCTCCAGACCTCTTCCTTCTGCGCTGCGACCAGATGCTGCACATAGGTCTTCTGGCCGTCGGCGCGCGAGAACGCGGTGTGGAGTTCGGTGACGCCGCTGGCCTCAAAGGCTTTCAGCTCGTCGCCATAGAGAAAATCCTGTTCAGGATGGCGGCAACCGAAGAACAGCATCGAAGGCCCGAGACTTGCGCCCTTTGCTTTACGGTCGGCGCGCTCCTGCAGAAAGCCGCGAAATGGTGCGAGCCCGGTGCCGGGCCCGATCATGATGATCGGCACCGACGCGTCATCCGGCAGGCGGAAGCCGGCCTTGGTCTCGCGCACGGTGGCCTGGATGGTATCGCCGGCGCGGCGGCGGGCGAGAAAGTTCGAGCAGACGCCCTTGTAGATCCCGCGTCCCGAGCTCGCGGGCGCCTCGACCACGGCAGCCGTGACGCTGCAGCGCGCGGCATCGCCCGCCGGCGACGACGAGATCGAATAATAGCGCGGCGCCAGCAGCGACAGCATTTCGAGATAGATATGGAACGGCAGTTCGCAGGCCGGATGTTCCTCGAGCAGGTCGAACACCGATTTGCGCCTGGCCAGGATCTCGGACTTGTAGCGCTCCGCTGAAGCCTCATCGTCGCCGACATAGGCCGCAAGCTTCGGCTTGGTCACCGGACAGCGCGTCTGTTCGGCCATGATCTGGATCTGCTTGCGGGTCGCGACCTGCTGCAACTCGACGAACTCGGTCAGCAATCGACCGACCGAGACTGCGTCACCAACCGGCAATTGCGCGCGGCGGCCTTCGGCGACCTGAAGCCTGATCTGATCGGCCGGCAAAAAGCCGAAGCGGCGCGCGACCGAATCCACCAATGTGGGATCGTTGCGCGGCACGACGCTGAGATGATCGCCGACGCGGTAGCGGATGTTGGCCGGCAGTTGCACCTCGATATGCCGCGTCGATCGGTCGGAGGCATTGGCGCCGGACTTGTTCTGCAGCTCGCTATTGACCAGCACCTTCATCGGCACGGCGCCGCCTTGCGTCACGATGGTGTTGACCGCGGTCGGCGCCACCGGCTCTACCTTGTAGAGCGGCGCGTCGTCGGCACTGCGCACGAAGCTTGCAGAGATGCCAAACTCCTTCACCGCGGCGGAGCTAAGTTTCCTGAACCAGCTCTCGAACTGGCCGTCGAGATCGCTGCGGGCATCGCCCTCGCCGCGCGTATGGACGCTGCGCGCACCGTGCGCCGCCAACCGTTCGTCGATCGTCCGCGGAACCGACTGATAGGTCGCGGCCCAGTCGCTGTTGCCGCAGCCGAACACGGCGTAGCGCACTTTTGCAAATGCATCTTTCGGCAGGTCGCTGCCCAGCCATTTGACGAACTGCGCCGCGTTGTCCGGAGGGGCGCCATTATAGGATGCGCAAAAAATCAGCAGGCCGCCGTTGCCTGGAAGCTTGCCGGAAAACTCATCGAGCGAACCGAGCTTGGTTGCGTAGCCGTTGATTTCGGCCAGATCGGCGACACGCGTCGCAAGTTCCTCGGCGGTCCCAAGGTTTGAACCGTAGAGCACCAGCAAGGGCGTGTTGTGCCCCGGTCGAGAGCGCGCGAAGCCAACCGGCGCGGACGCCATCGACGCCATCGATGCCGCCGCCGCTCCCACTGGCACGTTGCGTTCCCGATCGGTGCGCGGACGCACCTTGATCTTGAAGCCGTCGGGCTTCATCGTCAGCGTCTCCTTGAGTGCCAATTGGTAGCGTTTGTGATCGATCAGCTTGAAGCGCTGCAGGATCATGCCGATCGCGAGCGTCGCCTCGTGCATCGCAAAGCCGCGGCCAATGCAGGCACGCTGGCCGTTGCCGAACGGCTTCCAGGCATTGATCGGACGCCTGGCTTCGGCCTCGCGGCTGAAATTTTCCGGATCGAAGATTTCGGGGTTCGGTCCCCACACGCTGGGATCGCGGTGCAATGCCAGCGCGAGCACCATGACCATCGTGCCTTTCTTGAGCTTGTATCGCCCGCCGATGATCTCGTCCTTGAGCGGCGCGACGATATAGGAGGGCGCGGGCGGCCAAAGGCGCAAGGCTTCCTTCAGGATCTGCGTGATGTAGGTGAGTTGGGTGACCTGCTGATAGGTCGGCTTGGCACCGATGTCGGCCCCGAGAACGCGGTCGACCTCGTCGTAAGCCTTCTTGAGGATCTCCGGGTGTTTGAGCAGTTCGTAGATCGAGTAGGACAGCAGGCCGCTGGTGGTCTCGTGCCCCGCGATCAGAAAAGTGTTGATCTGGTAGCGGATATTGACATCGTCAAGCTGTTCGCCGGTAGCGCGATCGACGCCGGTCATCATGGCGCCGAGCATGTCCTTTTTACCTTCACCTGCTTCGGCATTTTTGCGTCGTTCGGAGACGATCTCGTCGACCATCGCGTTTATGAACGCGATATCCTGCACCATGTCGCGGTTGCGCTTCTGCAACCACAGTTTTTCGAGCGGAAGACCGCGGGCCTGCATGATGGTCTCGAAACAGCGCATCATCGCCGCGACGAAGGCGTGATAATCTTCCCGATAAAACGAGTTGAAACGGTAATCGAACCCGCAAAGGCCAATGGTATCGATGGTCAGCGCCGTCATGTCGTGGACGACATCGATCTCATCGTCGGCGTTCAACCGCTCCCACTTCGTGATGAGTTGCTCGGCGATATCGACCATGCCGGGATGGTAGGACTGCATCGCGCGATTGCCGAACGGCGTCATCAGGATGTTATGCGCCTTACTCCAGTTCGGTTCGCTGGTGTAGGCCGTAAATAGTCCGTCGCCTGCGAAGGCGCGTATGCGTCGCAGCGGCCCCTTCACCAACTTGTCGAAACGTTTCTCGTCGCTGATCTCATCCATCAGATCGGCGCCGGTGACGATCACAAAGGGCGTACCCATCATGTCGAGCCAGAAGATCGGACCGAATTCCTTGGCCATTTTCATCAGATGCTGGAGCGGCGCGGAGGCGTCGAGCGACAACAAATTGCCGACCACCGGCTTTTTCGGTGGATGCGGGATCGGATCGAGTGGATTGCTGGACGCCATGTGAAATTGTCTCCTGTCTGGTCTCAACCGTCATTGCGAGGAGCGAAGCGACGAAGCAATCCATATTTCCTCGCGTCGAGATGGATTGCTTCGCTTCGCTCGCAATGACGGCGTGTTGTCCCCGTTCCCTACCCAAACCGCTTCCGGCGCCATTCGATCAGCTTGGCGCTGACCTCCTCCGGCTTTTCCTGCTGCGTCCAATGGCCGCTGCCGCGCACCAGATATTTTTCGAGGTCGGGAATGAGCTTTTCCATGCCGTCGGCCGAGGACGGCGGCAGCACCTGATCGTTCTCCGCCATGATCATCAGCGACGGCACGCGAACAATATGATCGATATCGGCCGAACGCTGCCAGTTGCGCGACATGTTGCGGTACCAGTTGATGCCGCCGGTGAAGCCGGTTTTGGTGAAGGTATCGACGAACACCTTCTTTTCCTCCGCCGACAGGATCGGCGTCCGCGGATCGTGCCTGGCATCATAGCCCGCGATCATCTGCGGGAACGCCAGATTGAGTCGCGGCGAGGCGCCGACACCAGCGACCACCTGTTCCGCGGGTGCGTCGGCGTGGCGCGGCACCGGCTTGCGCATGAAGGCGTCAAAGGTCTGTTCGACCCGGCTGCCAAAAATCCGGTCCGGCTCGCGGCCGGGATCCTGGAACTGTACGATATACATCTGATCGCCGAAACGGGCGCGCAGCAGTTCGATCGGGTCGGCCCAGACGCGGTTGGTATGCGGGGTATTGATGCCGACGACGCCCGCAACGCGATCGATATGCCGCAGCGGCATCTGCCAGACGATGAAGCCGCCCCAGTCGTGACCAACGAAGATCGCCTTGTCGATCTTGAGATGGTCGAGCAGGCCGATGAGATCGCCAGTCAGATGCTCGATGTCGTAGGCCTCGACCGGCTCCGGCCGGTCGGTCGCGCCATAGCCGCGCTGATCCGGGGCTATCACCCGGACGCCGGCTTCGCTCAGCGCCTTGATCTGGTGGCGCCAGGAAAACGCGATCTCCGGCCAGCCATGGCAGAGCACGAGCGGCGGCTTGTCGGTCGCAGGGCCTGACTCGTAATAGCCCATGCGGATGCCGTTGGTCTGGGCGAATTGCAGCGGCGGCATTTCAATCATCGCAATTATCTCTTTCTCTTGGGCATGATCTCATCGGAAAACCGGTTCGCACTTTTCCGGATCATGCCCCTATTCGGCCGCGCCTTTGAGATCGGCCGGCGGTGGCGCGAACGCCGCTTCGAGGGCCTCGAATTCGAGCGGCAGCATGTCGCACAGAACCTGCACATGGGGAATGATATTGGCGCCGGCGATGAAGCCGAAATCGAGCTGGTCGCGATAGCTCTGCACGGTGATGTTGAGCGCAAGCCCGTGGGTCGAGATCGAGACCGGGAAGATGTGCAGCAATTCCGCGCCAGCGGCGTAGAGCGTCTGTCGCGGCCCCGGTACGTTGGAGACCGTGATGTTGGCCGCCGGCGGCAGCACGTCCGACAGGTTCGAGCGGCTGTAGAGCAGCGCCAAGATCTGCACCACGATCGGCGCGCCCAGCATCGAGATATTGGAAACCTGCGGCATGAAGGCGCGCAAGGGATGCGACATCTCCTTGGACTTGGTGGATTGCGCGATGATGGCTTCCAGCCGCGCCTTGGGGTCCGCGACGTTGGTGGCGATCGCACAGATCATGCCGAACACCTGGTTGTTCGCTTCGGTGTTGCCCTCTTCACGCAGCGAGATCGGCACCGCCGCCGTCAACGACTTGTTCGGCAGCGCGCCCTGGCTGAGCAGATAGCGCCGCACCACGCCGGAGGCGAGCGCCAGCACGACGTCGTTGAGCTTGCCGCCGGATTGCTTGGCCAGCGCCTTGGCCCGCGACAGCGAAATCGAGGTGCCGGCAAAGCTGCGCTCCGACGAGATCGCCTTGTTCAGGATGGTCGGCGGCGACACCATGCTGGCGAGGCTGTCGCGCGACTTGGGATCGCTGATCTTGCCGACCACCTCGGAGACATTTTTGAGCATCGTCGGCACGCTGCTGGCGAACTTCACCGCGTTCTCGATCTGGAACATGGCGTTGTCGAACAGGATCGATCCGAGGTCGCTTTTTCCCGAGCGCGGCAGCTCGAGGCTCTTCGGCGCGGTGGACACATCGAACGGCTGACGCCAGAGCTGCTGATAGGAATCGATCAGATTGGCGGCGATGTCGCGCGGCTCCGGCGCGACCTTGCGCGCCGTCGGCGGATCGACCTGCCGCGGCACCGGCGTCACATCGTAGATCATGTTGGTCAGCGCAGCGCCAGCACCGCCATCGATGCAGGCATGGTGCATCTTGGAATAGAGCCCGATCTCGTTGTCTTTCATGCCTTCGAAGACGTAGAACTCCCAGAGCGGACGGGCGCGGTTGAGCAGTTTGGCATGCATCCAGCCGACGAGGCGCTCCAGTGTCGCGCGGTCGTAGGGCGCCGGAAGGCTGCCGCGGAAGATATGGCGGTCGATGTCGAACTGGTCATCCTCGACCCAGGACGGATGGTCGATGTCGAGCGGCGCCTTTTCCAGCCGCGCTTTGAGGATCGGCGCGACGTGCAGCCGCGAGGCGATCATCGCCTTGAAGTCCTCGAAGAAATTGCCTTTGTAATCCTCGGGCAGGCGGAAGATCGCCATGCTGCCGACATGCATCGGCATCTCTGGCGTTTCCAGATAAAGAAACGACGCGTCCATAGAGGACAGCTTCTTGGCTTCGCTCATGGTTTCCTCCCGAGAATCAATCACGCGGCGCCTTGGCGGCGCTCTGGCGTTCAGTCAGGATAGTGTATTTTCCGGGGGCGCATATGCAATGGCAAACGGCCCCGATCGTTCAAAATGCCTGAATTCGCCATCGGGCTGCGCCAGGCGGTCGGCCACCGCCCACAAGGCCGCGGGGTTGACGCCGAGCCCGATGTGGCTTGCGAGATGCACCTCGATGTTTTCGGCGGTGGCGGATGGCCGCAACAGGCTGGTTTTCCAGTTCACGATGCCGTCGGTGCGGGAATAGATCGAGGTCGCGGGCACCGGCATGTCGCCGGCGATCGCCTGCCTGATCTCGGGGATGTCATCCACCCCCTCGCCCGACAGCGCCTCATAGAGCCGCGTCGCATTGGTTGCCCTGATGTCGTTCGCGAACGGGCTCCCCAGCGTGATCACGGATCGCACCATCTCCGGCATCTGCAGCGCCAGATCGCGCGCGTAGATGCCGCCGAGACTCCAGCCGACGATGCTGACCTTGCGCCCGGCGGTTTGGTGAAGTCGCATCACGAGATCGCGCAGCGCCCCGCGCTTGGAGGCAATGCCGCCGAGATTGCGGCCCATGTTCCAGGCATAGGCGTCATGTCCGAGCGCCTTCAGATAGCGCCGCATCGGCGCCATCGACAGGTCGCTGGCGAGAAATCCCGGCAGCGTCAGCACCGGATGACCGTCGCCTCTCGGCGCCCGCATCAACAGCGGCGAGAGCAAGAGACTGGAATTCAGTTCGAACAGGCTCCTTGCTTCGGCCAGCATCAGCAGCAGGCTCGGCGGGCGCAGCCGGCGTTCAGTTACTTCCGCACTGCCGTCGACGGCCGCCACTATTTCCTGTCTTTCTTGCTGGTGCCGCCGAGGCCTGCCATGGTCACGAACATGTCCTGAAAGCGCTCGGCGATCTTGGGATCGAAGGTGAACCAGCTCTGGATCAGGGCTTCAGGCGAAACCTTGTCGATGTTGCTGATCATCTGTTGCTGCAGCTTGTCCATCACGGCCGTCTGCATCGGCTGCACATCCGGGAGTCCGAAAAACTGCCGGGCTTCGAGGGGCGTGCAATCTATTTCGACGTTGACCTTCATATCGGCCTCCTGAAATGCGCCTGAACCGAGTCAGTATCGCCGCGACCGGGTCAGTAACGCAAGCGACCCGAAAGGGCAGGACGGCGCACCCCGCCTCATTTGGCCCGTATGGTCAACCAAACCGCTCCGCCGCAAAGGGCCTGGCATCGGCGAACGGGGTCTCGCCGGTCATCATCTCCGCCAGCAGGCGGCCTGAGGCCGGACCGAGCGTCAGCCCATGGTGCTGATGGCCGAAATCGAACCACAGCCCGGGATGGCGCGGCGCCCTTCCGATCACCGGCAGCATATCCGGCAAACACGGGCGCGCGCCCTTCCAGGGTTTTGGGTCGATCGCCTCTCCCAACGGAAACAGCGCGTGCGCCCGCGGCAGCGCCCGTTCGACCTGAACCGGCGACGCCGGAGCGTCGCGGTGGGCGAATTCCACCCCCGTGGTGATGCGAATGCCGCGGCTCATCGGTGCGAGGCAATAGCCGAAATCGGAATCCAGCACCGGATGATTGAGCGCCGCGTTGCCGAGCGGCGCAAGATGCAGATGATAGCCGCGCTTGACTTGAAGCGGGATCGGATAGCCGAGCGGGGCGAACACCTGGTCCGACCACGGCCCCATCGCGACGACGACCTCGCGCGCGGACACCGCGCCTTCGGACGTTGCCACCCGCCAGCGGCCGCCGGATTGTTCGAGCGTTCGGGCATCGCCGACAAGATAGCGGCCACCCTTGCGGCCGAACAGCGCAGTATAGGCTTTGGCGAGACCGCCGGGGTCGGGCACGAATCCCGGCGTCGGCACATAGGTCGCGCCGGCGAACTCACCCGACAGATTGGGTTCGCGCGCCGCGATCGTCTTTGGATCGAGAATCTCGCTTTCGACGCCGTATTGCCGGGCGCGCTCGAGGTCGCGCATGGCCTTGGCCAGCGTCGCCTCGGAACGATACAGCTTGATCCACCCGGTCTTGCGCAGGAGATCCGGCACGCCGGCCTCCGCGACCAGCGCTTCATGCTCGATCAGGCTGTTGCGGATCAACGGCAATTCGGACATCGCGCTGTGCAGCGCACGCTCTGGCGAAGACGCGAGGTAATAACGCATCAACCATGGCAGGAAGACCGGCAGATCGGCGATGCGATAGCGCACCTGCGGTGAGCGGTTCAGCGCGTATTTGAGGATCTCGCCAAAATCCCGGGGAAACATATAGGGGAAAACCGAGGCGCATTCGACAATGCCGGCATTGCCGAAGCTGGTCTCTTCGCCGGCGAGTTCGTGGCGGTCGATCAGGACCACATCCCGGCCGCGCTTCTGCAGGTGCAGCGCCGCGCCGACACCGACCATACCCGCCCCCAGCACGAGAACGTCGGCCTTCTGTTCCGTCATCCGGCACTCCGAAAGTTGAATGTAACGCGCGCGCTTCCGCCGCCTATGGTGAAGCTAGTCATTGCGGCACCGCCGCGCAAACCGGCCGGTCATGCGGGGAAATCGCGCTTGCGCGGCCGGTAAACTCTGGCAACATGGAACGGTAATATCTGCCGGCTTTCACAAAACGGCTGGCGATAAAGGGGAACAGGATCAAAATGTCGGTACGTCAGCGCTCGCTTGCAGCGACTATTGCCTCAATTGTCGCTTTTACCTTAGCACCGGCATCCGCCCAGACGCTGCGCTACGCCAACCAGGGCGACCTCAAATCGCTCGATCCCTATACGCTCAAGGAAACCACGACCATCGCCCATCACGGGCACATCTATGAAGGGCTGGTGACCCGCGACAAGGACCTCAAGACCATTCCGGCGCTCGCGGAAAGCTGGGAGACGCCGGAGCCGACCCGCTGGCGCTTCCACCTGCGCAAGAACGTCAAATTCCACAATGGCGATCCGTTTACCGCCGACGACGTCCTCTTTTCCGCCGACCGCGTTCGCACCAAGGGCTCGAACTTCCTGACCAACGTTCCGGCCGACGCCAAGTTCGTCAAGATCGACGACTATACCGTCGACGTGACGTTGAGCTCGCCGAATCCCATTCTCATTTCGCAATGGGATAGCTGGTACATCATGGACAAGAAGTGGTGCGAGGAACACAATTCGGTGGCGCCGACCCCAGCCGCGGCGACGACGCCGAGCTACGCCTCGCTCAACGCCAATGGCACCGGTCCCTTCATGGTCGAAAGCCATCAGCCTGGCGTCAAGACGGTGTTCAAGGCCAACTCAAACTGGTGGCGCAAGCCCGGGCATAATCTGAAGGAAATCATCTTCACGCCGATCGGGTCCGATGCGACCCGCGTCGCAGCCCTGCTCTCGGGCGAAGTCGACGTGATCGAACCGGTTCCAATCCAGGATATCGCGCGGGTGAATTCCAGCTCCAATGCGAGCGTGCTAACCGGACCGGAATTGCGCACCATCTTCATCGGCATGGACGAAATCCGCGATGAGCTGCTGTATTCGAACGTCAAGGGCAAGAATCCCTTCAAGGACATCCGCGTCCGCGAGGCCTTCTATAAAGCCGTCGATATCGAATTGATCAAGAACCGCGTCATGCGCGGGCTGTCGACACCGTCGGCGTTGATGATCGCACCGCAGCTGTTTTCGCTTTCGAAGGATTTCACTCGGCCGAAATTCGATCCTGACGGCGCCAAGAAGCTGCTGACAGAGGCCGGCTATCCCGACGGCTTCGAAGTCACCATGGATTGCCCCAACGACCGCTACGTCAACGACGCCGCGATCTGCCAGGCGGTGGTCGGCATGCTCGCCCGCATCGGAGTCAAGATCAACCTGCTGGCGCAACCCAAGGCGCAGTATTTCGCCAAGGTACTGAAGCCCGGCGGATTCCAGACCTCGTTCTACATGCTGGGCTGGACGCCGGCGACATCCGACTCCCAAAACGTGCTCTACGACATCATGGGTTGCCGCGACGATCCAAAATCCCCGCGCGGCGAGGCCAATCTCGGCGGCTATTGCAACAAGGACATGGACACAATCGCCGACAAGGTGCTGCTGGAAATCGATCCCGCCAAACGCGATCTGCTGATCAAGGAAGCCTTCGAGATTGCCGCCAAGGATTACGCTTATATCCCGCTGCACCAGCAGGCGCTGGCGTGGGGGGTGTCGAAGAAGGTGAAATTGACGCAGCGCGCGGACAACCAGGTGCTGCTGTACTGGGCGACCAAAGACGAATAAGGCGGCTCAACTACCCAGGTCCCGGTGGCTTCACGCTCCCGGGACTTTTCGTTTCCGGCGGACAGCGACGTCCGCCACACCGTACAGAGAGAAGTGAAAGGATCACATGCTCGCTTTCACTCTTCGCCGGGCGATCCAGGCTATTGGCGTCATGATCGCGGTCGGGATCATCTCGTTTTCGATGTTCCGGTTCGCCGGCGACCCGGTCAACCAGATCGTCTCGCAGGATACCTCGGCCGCCGAACGCGAAGTGATACGCAAGTCGCTTGGTCTCGACGATCCCGTGCTCGTGCAGTTCGCGCGCTATTTCGGCAATGCGGCCCAGTTCAAATTCGGCGTGTCCTATCAGTTCCGACAGCCGGTCTCGAACCTGCTCGCGGAACGGATGCCGGCGACATTGGAACTTGCGATTTGTGCCACGATTTTCGCAATGGTGTTCGGCATCCTGATGGGCGTCTATTCGGCGCTGCGGCGTGACACCGTGCTGACCAGGATATTCCAGGCAGTGTCGCTGATCGGAATCTCGCTACCGACCTTTCTGATCGGCATTCTCCTGATCTATCTGTTCGCGGTGACACTCGGCTGGCTGCCGTCGTTCGGCCGCGGCGAGGTGGTGCGGCTCGGCTGGTGGACCACCGGACTGCTCACCGTTTCAGGCTTAAAAGCCCTGATCATGCCCTCGATCACGCTTGGTTTGTTCCAGATGACCCTGATCATGCGTTTGGTGCGCGCCGAAATGCTGGAAGTCCTGCGCACCGACTATATCCGCTTCGCCCGCGCCCGCGGCCTGACCACGCGGGCGATCCATTTCGGTCACGCGCTGAAGAACACGCTGGTTCCAGTCATCACGGTGGCCGGGCTGCAGTTTGGCTCGGTTATTGCATTTGCCATTATCACCGAAACCGTATTCCAGTGGCCGGGCATGGGGTTGTTATTCGTGCAGGCAGTGCAAAACGTCGATATCCCCATCATGGCGGCGTACCTGGTGATGGTGTCGCTGATGTTCGTTACCATCAACCTCGTGGTCGATATTCTCTACACCGTGGTCGACCCGCGCCTGCGCTCGACCCTCAGCCGTCCGGCCTAGAGCGAGATTTCATGTCCGACGCCGTCGTCCCGCATCAAGCCGAACAAAGCGCGCCGCCTGCGCGCAGCAGTAGCGGCTGGTTCAAGCGCGCACTCGATAGCGACATATTCTATTCGTTCCGCCGTTCCAAACTGACGATGGTGGCGGCGGTCACCACCATCCTGTTTTTCCTGCTCGCGATCTTCGCCCCCATCATCTCGGTGCAGAACCCGTTCGATCCGGCCCAGCTTCAACTGATGAATTCGCGCATCGCCCCGCTGTGGACCGCCGACGGCCAAAGCCCGTTCCTGCTCGGCACCGACGAGCAGGGCCGCGACGTGTTTTCGGCGATCCTCTACGGCATGCGCATTTCGCTCACCGTCGGCGTCCTCGGCGTCGTCTTCGCCGGCACGCTTGGCATCACGCTCGGGCTGATGGCCGGTTATTTCGGCGGCGCCGTCGACAGCATGATCATGCGCATCGCCGACGTGCAGCTGACCTTCCCGGCCATCCTGATCGCCCTGCTCGTCAACGGCGTCGCCAAATCGGTGTTCGGCAACCGGCTGGACGCCATGAGCACGCTCGCGGTGCTGGTGGTGGCGATCGGGTTGAGTTTCTGGGTGCAATATGCCCGCACCGTGCGCGGCTCGGTGATGGTCGAAAAGAACAAGGACTATGTCGCTGCGGCGCAATTGATCGGCCTGCCCTCCCCCGTGATCATGCTGCGTCACGTGCTGCCGAACACCACGGGCCCGATCCTGGTGATCGCGACCATCAACCTGGCGCTTGCGATCATCACCGAGGCGACGCTGTCGTACCTCGGCTCGGGCATGCCCGACACCATGCCGTCGCTCGGCACCTTGATCCGGATCGGCAACAATTATCTGTTCGCCGGCGAATGGTGGATCGTCGCTTTCCCGGGTTTTGCCCTTGCCGGATTGATCCTGTCGATCAATTTGCTCGGCGACTGGCTGCGCGACGCGCTCAATCCGAAGCTCAGATGATCGCCCCGGTCCTCTCCGTGCGTAACCTCGAGGTGGAGTTCGTCACCCGCCACAACACGCTGCGCGCGATCGACGGGATTTCCTTCGACATTGCCAAGGGCGAGGTGCTCGGGGTGGTCGGCGAGTCCGGGGCCGGCAAATCGGTCACCGGTCTTGCGGTGATTGGGCTGATCGATCCGCCCGGCCGCATTGCGGGCGGCGAGATTTATCTCTCGGGCATGCGGATCGATCATCTGCCGCCGGAAGAGATCCGCCGCATCCGGGGCAAACGGATCGGCATGATCTTTCAGGATCCGCTGACCAGCCTCAATCCGCTCTACAGGATCGGCGACCAGATCGTCGAGACCATCCGCACCCACACCAATCTGTCGGAGACCGCCGCGCGCAAGCGCGCCATTGACCTGTTGGCCGAAGTCGGCATTCCCGCGCCGGAAAAGCGCATCGACGCCTACCCACATGAATTTTCCGGCGGCATGCGCCAGCGCGTCGTGATTGCGCTGGCGATCTGTGCCGAGCCGGAACTGATCATCGCCGATGAGCCGACCACCGCACTCGACGTCTCGGTGCAGGCGCAGATCATTTCGCTGATCAAGCGCCTCGGCCGCGATCACGGCACCGCGGTGATGCTGGTGACCCACGACATGGGCGTGATCGCCGAAACCTCGGACCGGGTCGCGGTGATGTATTCCGGCCGCATCGCCGACATCGGCCCGGTGCAGGATGTGGTGCAGAACCCGCTGCACCCCTATGCCAGGGGCCTGATGGGCGCGATCCCGACGCTATCAGGCGAAGACAAACGCCTGGTGCAGATCCCGGGCTCGATGCCACGGCTGTCGGCGATCCCGCCCGGCTGCTCGTTCAATCCGCGCTGCGCCTTCGCCTTCGACCGCTGCCGGATCGAGCGGCCGGAACCGATCCGGCATGAGACGCAGGCGGTCGCCTGCCATCTCTTCGATGCCGTGCCTAAGGAAAACGCCAACGAGAGCGCGGCATGAATTCGGCACCCTTTATCGATGTCAGGAATTTGCGCCGCGCGTTCGACGTCTCCAAACCATGGCTCAACCGGGTGCTCGAAGGCGGTCACCTCGAATTTCTTAGGGCGGTCGACGGCGTCAGCTTCGATATCAAGCGCGGCGAGACCTTTGCGCTGGTCGGCGAATCCGGTTCGGGCAAGACCACCGTCGCGCGGATGGTGGTCGGGCTGTTGCCGCCCAGTTCGGGCGAAGTGATGATCGACGGCGTTTCGATGACCGACCCGAAACAGGCCCAGGCGCGCCGGCGCCTGCGCCGCCGCATTCAGATGATTTTCCAGGATCCCTATGCGAGCCTGAACCCGCGCTTCCGGGTCGACGCCATCGTCGCCGAGCCGATCCGCGCCTTCGACCTGATCCAGGGCGAGCGCGATATCCGCGCGCGCGTCGGCGAACTGTTGAATCTCGTAGGCCTGCATGCCGATGACGGCCTGAAATTTCCGCACGAATTTTCCGGCGGCCAGCGCCAGCGCATCGCGATCGCCCGCGCGCTGGCCTCGGAGGCCGAATTCATCGTCTGCGACGAGCCGACCTCGGCGCTGGACGTTTCCGTGCAGGCGCAGATCCTCAATTTGATGCGCGACCTGCAGGACAAATTCGGCCTCACCTATCTCTTCATCAGCCATAACCTCGCCGTCGTCCGCCACATGGCAAGCCGCATCGGCGTGATGTATCTCGGCCGCATCGTCGAGATCGCGGAAGGCCGCCAATTGTTCTCCGATCCGCGCATGCCCTACACCAAGATGCTGCTGGGCGCGGTTCCGGATCTTGCGATGTCGGGCCGCCAGCGGATTCCGGTCAAGGGCGAAATCCCCAATCCGATCGATCCGCCGCCCGGCTGTTCCTTCAACCCGCGCTGCCCGCTGGCGTTCGATCTGTGCCGCAACCAGACGCCCGAACTGATCGACGGCGTCGCCTGCCACGCCGTCAACAGTCCCGCTCCTGCCGCCGTCTCCGCATGATCACGCGGATGGGAGCTAGCCATGTCAACCCGCCGGTTGGCAGCAGGCCTCGCCTGTGGTCAAGTGCGCCCGCACCAAAATACCAGCGCCGCGATAGGTCTTCATGAGCAACGTCAATCCTGATCCGTTCACCACCAGGCCGGAAATCGAGGGCACGTTCGGGGTTGTGACCTCGACGCACTGGATCGCCACGGCGATAGGGATGGCGACGCTGGAAAAAGGCGGCAACGCCTTTGATGCAGGCGTCGCCGCCGCCTTCACGCTGCAGGTGATCGAGCCGCATCTGAACGGCCCCGGCGGCGACGTGCCTGTTATCGTGCACGATGTCAAACGCGGCCGCACCGAGGTGATCTGCGGCCAGGGTCCGGCGCCGGCGAAAGCGACCATCGCGCATTATCGCAGCGAGGGGCTCGAGATGGTGCCCGGCACCGGACTTCTCGCCGCTTGCGTGCCCGGCACCTTCGAATCCTGGATGCTGCTGCTGCGCGATTACGGCACCATGAAGCTGCGCGACGTGCTGGAACCGGCGATCGCCTATGCGGCCGACGGCTATCCGCTGGTGGAGCGCGCCGCGGCCACCATCCAGACTGTCGAGCAACTGTTCCGGAAGTACTGGACGACATCGGCTGCGGTCTATCTGCCGAACAACGAAGTACCGAAGCCCGGCACGCTCTTCACCAACAAAAAACTCTCGGAGACTTACGCGCGCATCCTGAAAGAGGCCGAAAGCGCAGGAGGCGACCGTGTCGCCCAGATCGAAGCCGCGCGAAAAGCCTGGTCGCGCGGTTTTGTGGCGGAGGCGATCGACAAATTCTGCCGCACCCAGGAGGTGATGGACGTCAGCGGCTCGCCGCATCGCGGCGTGCTCTCGGCCGACGACATGGCGCGCTGGCAGCCCACCATCGAGGCGCCACTTACTTACGACTATGGCCGCTACACCGTCTGCAAGCCGGGCGTCTGGAGCCAGGGCCCGGTGATGCTGCAGCAGTTGGCGCTGCTCAAAGGGTTTGAGCTCGACGGGCTCGATCCCGCCGGCCCCGAATTCATTCATCTGCAGGTCGAATGCGCCAAGCTCGCCTATGCCGACCGCGAGAAGTTCTACGGCGATCCCAACTTCACCGAAATTCCGATCACCACGCTGTTGTCGGATGCGTACAATGACAAACGCCGCAAGCTGATCTCGAGGGATAACGCCTCGCTCGATTTCATCCCGGGCTCGGTCGAGGGCTTTGGCTCGGTGGTCAAGCTGCGCCGCGCCGAAGGTCATCGCGAGGCGGTCGGCGCCATGGGCGCCGGCGAGCCGACCGTCGGCCGCTTCGGCGAAGTGCGCGGCGACACCGTGCATTTCGACATCATCGACAAGGAAGGCAACATGATCTCGGCGACGCCGTCGGGCGGCTGGCTGCAATCCTCGCCGGTGATTCCGGATCTCGGCTTCTGCCTCGGCAGCCGCGCCCAGATGTTCTGGCTGGAAGAAGACCATCCCGCGGCGCTGGCGCCGGGCAAGCGCCCGCGCACCACGCTCTCGCCCTCCATGTGCTATCGCGACGGCGAGCCTTATCTGGCCTGGGGTTCGCCCGGCGGCGATCAGCAGGACCAGTGGATCACGCAGTTCTTCCTGCGCCACGTCCACGCCAAACTCAACCTGCAGGAAGCGATCGACGCGCCGGCCTGGCACTCCGAGCATTTCCCGATTTCGTTCTGGCCGCGCACCGCGCGGCCCGGCGTGCTCGTGGTCGAAAACCGCGTGCCGAAGGCGACGGTCGATACGCTGAAGAGCCGCGGCCACATCGTCGAGACCGGTCCCGACTGGTCCGAAGGCCGCCTGACCGCCGCCTCGAAAGTCGGCCGGCGCCGCCGCGCCGCCGCCAATCCGCGGGGCATGCAGGGCTATGCAGCCGGACGGTAACGAGGACAGATGAGTTTTAAGGCCTAAGATGACCTGGTCGATCATCGCCCGCGATAGCGCTACCGGCCAGTTCGGCATCGCTGTCGCGACGCGATTTTTCGCCGTCGGTGCGCGGGTGCCCTATATCGCCGCGGGCGTTGGCGCGGTCGCAACGCAAGCGCTGGTCAATCCCTATTACGGTATCGACGGTTTGACGCTGTTGCGCGACGGGCGTGAGCCCGGCGACATCGTCAAAGCCCTGACGGCAACCGACAGCGGCCGCGAAACGCGGCAGTTGCACGTGATGGACGCCAAGGGCCGCATCGCCTCCCACACCGGCCGCGAATGCGTCGACTGGTGCGGGCATGTCGAAGGCGACGACTTTTCGATGGCTGGCAACATGCTGGCTGGCGCTGCCGTGCTTGATGACACCGCGAAGGCCTACGCCGCGAATTCAGATCTGCCGTTCCCGCAAAGGCTGATCGTAGCCATGCTGGCCGGCGAGGCCGCCGGCGGCGACAAGCGCGGCAAGCAATCGGCCGCGCTCCTGATCCACGGCGAAGAGGAATGGTCGGCGCTCGATCTTCGCGTCGACGATCACACCGATCCGCTCCGCGAGCTGGAACGGTTAGAGGCGGTCAGCCGCGAGCGCTGGGTACATTTCCGGCAGTTTCTTCCGACGCGCAAGAATCCGGCCGGAATCACCGATCGCGAAACCATCGACATTGGTATTGAAGCTGCGATTGCGAGCCAGGGATTAAGCCGAGCATGACGGCGAGCCCGCTGATCGAGATCGAGGGCTTGCGGGTCATCTTCCACGGTGACGACGGCCGTTCCACCCATGCCGTCGATCAGGTCGACCTGAGCGTCGCCAAAGGCGCGACGCTGGGGCTGGTCGGCGAATCCGGCTGCGGCAAGAGCGTGACCTCGCTCGCGATCATGGGACTGCTGTCGAAGCATTCCGCCGAAGTCACCGGCTCGATCCACTTCGATGGCTTTGACCTGCTCGAAGTGCCCGACCAGACCCTGCGCGACCTCCGCGGCAATCGCCTCGCGATGATTTTCCAGGAGCCGATGACCTCGCTCAATCCGAGCTTTACGATCGGCGACCAGATCATCGAGACCATTTTGCGTCACCGCGGCGGATCGAAGCGCCAGGCGCGCGAGCGCGCGATCGACCTTTTGCGGCGCGTCCACATCCCCTCCCCCGAAAAACGCATCGACGAATATCCGCACAAGCTCTCCGGCGGCATGCGCCAGCGCGTGATGATCGCGATGGCGCTGGCCTGCGATCCCATGCTTCTGATCGCGGACGAGCCGACCACCGCGCTCGACGTGACGCTGCAGGCGCAAATCCTCGACCTGATGCGCGAGTTGAAGGCCGCGAGCGGGGCGGCGATCATCCTGATCACGCACGATCTCGGCGTGGTCGCGGAGGTCTGCGACGAGGTCGCGGTGATGTATGCCGGCGAAATCGTCGAGCGCGCGACCGTCGACGAGCTGTTCGCCAATCCACAGCATCCCTACACCGTCGGCCTGCTCGGTTCGATCCCGCGGCTCGACCGCCGCGCGTCGCATCTCGCCACCATCGAGGGCATGGTGCCGAACATGGCCAATCCGCCGCCGGGCTGCCGTTTCGCCGCGCGCTGCCCGTTCGTCAGCGACATCTGCACCACCAAGCCGCCGCCGCTGGCAATGCTGAGCCCGGCCCACGCCTCGCGCTGCATCAGGGCGCCGCTGGAGAGGCTGGTGTCGTGATGGCGCTGCTCGAAGTCGAAGGGCTGGTCAAACATTTCGTCGCCGAGCGTTCGGTGTTCGGCCGGCCGACCGCCCACGTCAAAGCCGTCGATGGCGTCAGCTTCAGCGTCGACGCCGGCAAAACACTGGCGCTGGTCGGCGAATCCGGCTGCGGCAAATCCACCGTGAGCCGGCTGGTGCTGCGGCTGATCGAGCCGGATGCGGGCACCGTCCGCTTCGAGGGCCGCGACCTCGGCGCCTTGAACGCCAACCAGTTGCGCGCGTTCCGCCGCGACGCGCAGATCATCTTCCAGGATCCGTATGCCTCGCTCAACCCGCGCATGACCGTGAGCCAGATCCTGACCGAGCCCTTGGCGCTGCATAATCTCGTTCCGCCGCCGCGCCGCCGCGAACGGGTCGAGGAATTGTTGCGGCTGGTCGGCCTCGAGCCGCGCTTCGCGCGCCGCTACCCGCATGAATTCTCCGGCGGCCAGCGCCAGCGCATCGCGATTGCACGGGCGCTCGCGGTCGAACCAAAGCTCGTCATCTGCGACGAACCGGTCTCGGCGCTGGATGTATCGATCCGCTCGCAAATCCTGAACCTGCTGCGCGATTTGCAGCAACGGTTGGGCCTCGCCTACATCTTCGTCTCGCACGATCTGGCCGTGGTGAAGCACATCGCCGACCGCGTCGCGGTGATGAATCTGGGCGGTATCGTCGAAACCGCCGATACGCAGGCGCTGTTCGCGACGCCGCGCCATCCCTATAGCCGTGCGCTGTTGTCGGCCATACCGGTGCCCAAACCGCGGGCAAAACGCAGCCGCATTGTGCTGCAGGGCGAGATGCCGAGCCCGCTCAATCCGCCGCCGGGCTGCCGCTTTCACACCCGCTGCCCTTACGTCATCGACCGCTGCCGCGCCGAGATGCCGGAATTGCTGGCAGATGGCACCGGCCACGCCACGGCATGTCACCGCGTGGCGGAATTGCCGCCGCCGGAGAACATCGTACCATCCGATGGCGGCTTCTCGCCGACGCTGGAAAAATTGGTCGCGGCTTTCGGCAGGGCTGCGGAAGGTGCAGACCGCAACGGGGTTGATATAGTCGGGGCTGCACCAACGGCGGTGTAATCCCAGGGATATGGGGACCTAAGCGATGAAGATTTTACGTTTGGCAGTGACCGCGGCGGCCTTGCTGCTGTCGTTCGAGGCGTCCGTTCAGGCCCAGACCACGCTTCGCATTGGCCTCGCCGAAGACCCCGACATTCTCGATCCCTCGATCGGACGCACCTATGTCGGCCGCATCGTATTTTCGGCCTTCTGCGACAAGCTGTTCGATATCGACGAGAAGCTGAACATCGTGCCTCAACTTGCGCTGTCGTATGAGACCTCCGCCGACGGCAAGGAGATGACGATCAAGCTTCGGCCTAACGTCAAATTCCACGACGGCGAGCCGTTCGACGCGGACGCCGCCAAATTCTCGCTGGAGCGCCATCTCACGTTGCCGACCTCGTTCCGAAAGCCGGAACTGGCCGCGCTCGACCATGTCGATGTCGTCGATCCCCTGACCGTCAGACTGGTGCTGAAGACGCCGTACTCGCCGCTGATCGCCCAGCTCACCGACCGCGCCGGCATGATGGTGTCGCCGAAGGCCGTAAAGGAAGCGGGCGACAAGTTCGGGCTGCATCCGGTCTGCGCCGGCCCCTACAAGTTCGTCGAGCGCGTGCAGCAGGACCGCATGGTGTTCGAGAAATTCGCCGACTACTGGAACAAGGATAACATCTTCATCGACCGCGTGGTGTTCCTGCCGATCAACGACGCCACGGTGCGGCTCGCCAATTTGAAATCCGGCGGCCTGGACCTGATCGAACGCGTGCTCGCCACCGATATCAAGGACGTTCGCGCCGATCCGCGGCTTGTGCTGTCGACGGCGCCCGAGCTCGGCTATCTCGGCCTAACCATCAACATCGCCAACGACAAAAATAAAGGACCGCTCAGCCAGTCGGAAAAGGTGCGCCAGGCGCTCGATCTGTCGATCGACCGCGAGGCCCTCAATCAGGTGGTGTTCAACGGCGAGTTCACCCCGGGAAATCAGTGGGTCAGTCCGGCGCATCCCTACTACCAGAAGGCCTTCCCGATCCAGAAACGCGACGTCGCAAAGGCAAAGGCGCTGTTGAAGGAGGCAGGCGTTACCCTCCCCGTTGCGGTCGACCTCATGGTTACCAAGGGAGCCGAGAACGAGGCGGTCTCGCAGGTGCTTCAATCGATGGCGGCGGAAGCGGGATTCGACCTCAAGATCAGGGTCATCGAGTTTGCGACGTCATTCAAGCAGGCCCAGGCCGGTGAATTCCAGGTGTTCCAGATCAACTGGAGCGGCCGGATCGATCCCGACGGCAATTCCTACGTCTTTCTGCACACCAAGGCGCCGCAGAACGACGGTGGCTATTCCAATCCGGAAGCCGACAAACTGATGGAAGACGCGCGCCTTGTGTCCGACCCGGCGCAGCGCAAGGCGATCTATGAGAAGCTGACCAAGATCTTGCTCAACGACGAACCCATCATTTATCTCTACCACCGCAAGCTCTTGATCGCACATACGACCAAGCTCGAGGGCTACAAGCAGATGCCTGATGGGCTGGTACGCGTGGTCGGGCTGAGATTCAAGTGAACAAGGCCGCGCCCGGGACACGAGCGGCACCATGCTGAACTTCCTCGCCCGGCGCCTTGTCCAGCTGGTTCCGACGCTGTTCTTCGTGTCGATCCTGATCTTCTCGCTGCAGCATTTGCTGCCCGGCGACCCCGCGCTGGTGATGGCCGGCGAAGAGCGCGATCCCGCGGTGATCGAGCAGATCCGCCAGCAATACCGGCTCGATCAGCCGATTCCGGTGCAATATCTCTACTGGGTCAAGGGCGTGCTGTCGGGCGATTTCGGCGAATCGCTGCGCAACAAGGTGCCGGTAACAAGCCTGATCGCGCAAAAGCTGCCGGTCACGATGCAGCTGGCGTCGATGGCGATCGTGATCGCGTTCCTGATCGGCATTCCCGCCGGCATCGTCTCTGCGGTCAAGAAAGGCACGGCCTGGGACTATGGCGCGAACCTGTTCGCGCTGTGGGGCATCTCGACACCGAATTTCTGGCTCGGGATCATGCTGATCTTCCTGTTCTCGATCGAACTCGGCTGGCTGCCGGCGTCGGGCTATGTCCCGCTCAGCGAAAACTGGCGCGCCAGCCTCGCCTCCACCATCATGCCTGCCTTCGTGCTCGGCAACGCGATCGCCGCGATCCTGATGCGGCATACCCGCAGCGCCATGCTGCAGGTGCTGGAAAGCGATTACGTCCGCACTGCCCGCGCCAAAGGCCTCTCCGAACGTTCGGTGATCCTCAAGCACGCGATGCGCAATGCGCTGACGCCGGTCATCACACTCGGCGCGCTCGAACTCGGCACGCTGCTGTCGGGCGCGGTGCTGACCGAGCAGATTTTCTCGATCCCCGGCTTCGGCAAGCTGATCGTCGACGCCGTATTCAACCGCGACTACGCCGTGGTGCAGGGCGTGGTACTGACGACGGCGACGATCTACATCACGCTGAATCTCGTCGCCGATATCGCCTATGTCCTCGTCAATCCGCGGCTGAGGGCGTAAGCGATGACAGATGCGACCCTCGGCACAATCCCGATAGCCGTCTCCGACGAGATGGAGAGCCCGGCACGGCGCGCGCTGCGGCGGCTGTTCAAGCGCAAGGGCGCGGTCGCAGGCCTCGTCGTGATCGCGGCCTTCATCCTGCTCGCGCTGTTTGCACCCTTGGTCATGCCGTTTGACCCGATTGCGACCAGCTGGTCGCTGGTGCGCAAACCGCCGTCGGCGCTGCACTGGTTCGGCACCGACGATCTCGGCCGCGACATCCTGGCGCGCGTGATCTATGGCGCGCGGGCCTCGCTGACCGCGGGCGCGATTTCGGTCGGCATCGCGCTCGGCATCGGCGTGCCGCTGGGTCTGCTGTCGGGTTACCGCGGCGGCTTCATCGACGCGCTCATCAGCCGGATCACCGATGCGATGCTGGCATGCCCGTTCCTGATTCTGGCGATCGCGCTGGCCGCGTTCCTGGGCCCGAGCCTCGGCAATGCCATGATCGCGATCGGGATTTCCGCGACCCCCATTTTTATCAGGCTCACCCGCGGCCAGGTGATGAGCGTCAAGGTCGAGGATTATGTCGAGGCGGCGCGCGCGATGGGCAATCCGCGCTGGCGCATCGCGCTGTTCCACATTTTACCGAATATCATGCCGGCGCTATTGGTGCAGGCGACGCTGTCGATCGCCGCCGCCATTATCGCCGAAGCCGCGCTGTCGTTCCTGGGGCTCGGCCAGCAGCCGCCCGCGCCATCCTGGGGCAGCATGCTCAATGCCGCGCAGCGCTTCCTGACCAACGCGCCGTGGATGGCGCTGTGGCCCGGGTTTGCGATCTTCCTGGTGGTGCTGTCGTTCAACCTGGTCGGCGACGGCCTGCGCGACGCGCTCGATCCGCGGGCGCGGTAGTGAGGATTCGCCGGCCTCAAGACCGTCATTGCGAGCCAACGGGTCGCGCGAATGCGCGCCCGATGACAGGCTCCGCGAAGCAATCCATTGTGCCGCAAAGGAAAGATGGATTGCTTCGTCGCTACGCTCCTCGCAATGACGAAAGGGAGGTCTCGCCCATCTCAAGACGCGCGCTCAGATCACCATCTCCCGCATCACCCTTCGGCAATCCATCTCGTATTCGAGATCGACCACCGGCGGGCGCGCGAAATGCCAGGTCAGGCCCGAGCGGGTGGCGCCGCGGCGCACCAGTTCGTCGGCGATGACGGGATGGAAGTCGTGTACGGTGTAGGCCTGCACCGCCGTGGTGTCCTTCCAGCCGAAGCCGAACTCGGCGAGGCGGCGTTCCATCTCGGAGGTCGTGAAGCGGACCTTTTCCGTCCACGCCTCCGGGCTCAGATCGCGGTAGCGCACGATGCGCTCGGGATAGCTGCCGCTGCCGCCGCGCGCTTCGGCGCCGCCTGATATCACGAAGGACGGCGGCGTGTTCGAACTCGGGCGGGTGAACGAGAACGCGTAGAACGACGGCTCGGCCGGCGGATCGATCTCCGGACAGACATTGCTGCGCGCCACCGGATTGGTCGAGCCGTCGAACAGGCCCCATTCCGCCAGCGTCTTGACGTAATGCTGGTTGAAGGCGCGAAAGCCGTCCTCGGTGAACGCGGCCGGCGAGCGCAGCTCGCAGGCGCAGAACGCCGTCAGCGGCCGTCCCGCCGCCTGGATGTATTTCGCGATCCGAACAAAGCCTTCGGCCAGCGGCACCAACTGATCGAACCTGACACGCTCGACCTCAAAGCCGGGGTTGGCCGCAGCCCCGCTCGAATACTGAAACACCGCCGGAATGAACCGGTAATTGCCGGCCGGAAAATCACTCGTCATGTCCGTTCCTCGGGGAACCTGCTATCGAATCTTGTAGTTCGGATCTCGTTACAAGGAAAAGGCGGCAATGGCCATCGCCATTGCCGCCCTGTCATTTATCGGAATGAGCTCAAGCGCTCACGTCGGTTTGAGCTCCGTCCTGCCGAGATCGAAATCCGCGATCTCTTTGGTTCGATCGGACCCGGCTTTGGCCCGGTGGTCGGTGGCGATCGTCACATAGACCGCGGGCAGCACGAACAGCGTGAACAGCGTGCCGATCGACATACCCGAGACGACCACGAGCCCGATCGAGAACCGGCTCGCGGCGCCGGCGCCGGATGCGGTCAGCAGCGGAACCAATCCGGTCACCATCGCCGCCGTCGTCATCAGGATCGGGCGAAGCCGGATGCGCGCCGACATCTCGATCGCCGAACGCCGGTCGAGGCCTTCGTTGAGCTGCAGTTCGTTGGCGAACTCCACCATCAGGATGCCGTGCTTGGTGATCAGGCCGACCAGCGTCAGCAATCCGACCTGGGTGTAGATGTTCATCGTCGCCGCACCGAAGAACAGCGGGATCAACGCGCCGACGATCGCCATGGGAACGCTGACCATGATGACCAGCGGGTCGCGCAGGCTTTCGAACTGCGCCGCCAGCACCAGGAAGATGATGATCAGCGCAAAACCGAAGGTGATCGCGAGCTGGTTGCCTTCCTGCACATATTGGCGGGAATCGGCGAGATAATCGTGGCTGAAGCCGGCCGGCATCTTCTTGGCCTCGCTTTCGAGGAAGTCGACAGCCTGGCCCACGGTGACGCCCGGCATCGGCACCGCCTGGAAGGTCGCGGAGTTGAGTTGGTTATAGTGCGTCAGCGCATTCGGGTCGGTGGCGGTCTCGATCGAGACGATGGTCGAGAGCGGCACCAATTGCCCGGTGCTGGTCGGCACGTAATAGCCACCGAGCGATTCCGGCGACAGCCGCAGGCCGCGCGGCACCTGCGGAATCACCTGGTACGACCGCCCTTCGAGATTGAAGCGGTTGACGTAGTTGCCGCCAAGCAAGGTCGCCAACGTATTGCCGACCTGCTGCATGTTGATGCCGAGGTCGCTCGCCTTGGAACGGTCGACCTTGATCCGCACCACCGGCTGGTTGTAGTCGAGGTCGCTGTCGGAGACGATGAACAACCCGCTCTTGCGCGCGGCCGCCTTCAGCTTGTCCATCTGTTCATAGACGGCCTGGAAGCCCGCGGTGGTATTGATGACCATCTGCACGGGCAGACCGCCCGGTCCGCCCGGCAGCGGCGGCAGGTTGAAGGCGAACGCATTGACGCCTTCGATCTTGGAGAGTTCCGCCTGTACCAGCGGCTTCAGCTTGATCGACGAGCGATCCCGCTCATCCCACGACTTGAGCAGCATGCCGGCGATCCCGCCCTGCGGTCCGCTGATGCCGTTCAGAACGAAGCGAAGGTCGGTTTCCGGAAACTTCTGGAACTCCTTGTCGAGCTTCTCGCCGTAATAGTCGATGTAGTCGATGTTGGCGTATTTCGGCGCCTTGGTCACCGCGAACACGATGCCCTGGTCTTCCTCGGGCGCGAGCTCCTTGGAAGTGTGCATGTAGAGGAAGCCGACCAGGCCGAGGATCGTCAGTGCGAACAGGCCGGTGATCGGACGATAATCGAGCGAACGATCGAGCTTGCGGCCGTACCAGCGCGTCATCGCGCCGAACACCTTGCTGACGAGTTTTGCAAAACGCCCCTCTTCCGCGCTCTTCAGGAACACCGAGCACATCATCGGCGACAGCGTCAGCGCGATCACGCCCGACACGATCACCGAGCCCGCGAGCGTGAAGGCGAATTCGCGGAACAGCGAACCGGTAAGGCCGCCGAGGAAGCCGATCGGCGCGTACACGGCCGCGAGCGTGATCGTCATCGAGACCACAGGACCGACGATTTCGCGCGCGCCCTGCAGCGATGCCTGCACCGGCGTTTTACCCTCTTCCAGATGGCGGTGGATGTTCTCCACCACCACGATGGCGTCGTCGACCACCAACCCGATTGCCAGCACCATCGCCAGCAGCGTCAACAGATTGATGCTGAAGCCCATGACCAGCATCAAACTGCAGACGCCGACCAACGACAGCGGAATGGTGACGACGGGGATGATGACGGAGCGGAACGAGGCCAGGAACAGGAAGATCACCACGACGACGATCAGCACGGCTTCGCCGAGCGTCTTCTCGACTTCGTTGATCGATGACTGGATGAATTTGGTGGAATCGTAGGCCACCTTCATCTTCATCGACGGCGGCAGGTTGCGCTCCATCTCAGGAAACAGCGCGCGAACGCCCTTCACCAGTGTCAGCGGGTTGCCCTGCGGCGTCGCCTTGATACCGATGAAGATCGCGTGCTCGCCGTTGAACGCAACGCTCGCATCCGTGCTCTGCGCGGCAAGTTCGACAGAGGCGATATCCTCGATCCGCACGAAGCCGCCGTCCTTCGATTTGACGATCATGCGCCTGAACTCGTCGAGGTTGCGCAGGTCGGTGTTGGTCGAGACGTTCGAGACGATGAAGTAACCCTTCGACTGACCGGCGGCAGCCTGGAAGTTGTTGGCGGCGATCGCCGCCGCGACATCGTTCGGCGACACGCCCCGTCCCGCCATCTTGACCGGGTCGAGCCACAGCCGCATCGCGAAGGTCTGGCCGCCGAGAATGTCGGCCGACGCCACGCCGTCGACCGTCGACAGCACGGGTTGAATGACGCGCGTCAGATAGTCCGAGATCGCCGAACCCGAGAGCTCCTCGCTCGAGAAGCCGAGATACATTACGGCGATGGTATCGCCGGTGGTCTTGCTGACGATCGGGTCGTTGGATTCCTTCGGGATCAGGTATTTAACCGAGTTCACCTTGGCGAGAACCTCGGTCAGCGCCTGGTTCGGGTCGAAGTTCAGCTTGACGAAGACCTGGATCGTGCTGGTGCCGAGCACCGAGGACGAGGTGATGTAGTCGATGCCTTCGGCGGAGGCGACCGCCTGTTCGATCGGCGTCGTGATGAAGCCCTGAATCATATCCGCCGACGCGCCCGGATAAACTGTCGTGACGGTCACGACCGTATTCGACAGTTTCGGGTATTGCCGGATCGGCAGCGTGGTCGCCGCCCGCAGGCCGATCAACAGAATCAGCAGGCTGACGACGACCGAGAGAACCGGACGCTTGATGAAGAGATCGGTAAAAACCATCGCAACAGTCTCTCGTTATCAATAGCGCGGCGGCTGCGCGGGGATCGGCGGCGGCGGATCGGCGGAGATCGTCACCGTCCCGCCCGACTGCAGCTTGAGCTGGCCGACGGCTACGACGCGGTCTCCGGGCTTCAGGCCCTTGAGGATTTCGGCCCGCCCGTTGATGCGATTGCCGGCCTGCACGAAGCTGCGCACCGCCGTCAGGCTGGTCTTGCCGTCGTCTTCCTTTTTCTCGGTGATCAGAAAGACCGAGTCACCATAGAGCGTGTAATCCACCGACGTTTCGGGAACGGTGACGACCGCCGGTTTGTCCGGCAACACCACGGTGGTGGTCGTGAACATGCCGGGCTTGAGGATGCGATCGGGATTGGCGATCGTCGCCTGCACGTGGATGTTGCGGGTGTCGGTCGCGACCTGCGGCTCGATGGTGGTGATCTTGCCCTCGAAGGTGCGGCCGGGATAGGCGTCGACCGCGATACGAACGATCTGTCCGACCTTGAGCGCGGCGCTGTCCTTCTCCGTCACGGTGAAGTTCGCATAGAGTTCGGACAGATCGGTCAATGAGACGATCTGGGTACCCGCGGTCAGATATTGACCGACTTCGACCTTGCGAACGCCGAGTTCGCCGTCGAACGGCGCACGCACCAGCTTCTGCGAGATGATGGCTTCGGTCTTGGCAATGCCGGCCTGCGCCTGGTCGAACGCCGCCTGCGCCGTATCGACGGTCGCCTGCGGACCGAACTGGCGCGCGGCGAGCTGCTTGGCGCGGTCGAGCGAGAGCTGCCCCACCGTTGCCTGCGCCTTGAAGTTGGCGAGATCGCCCTGGTCGGGAGCGTCGAACAACTGGACCAGTGGCGTACCCGACTTCACGCTGGCACCCGCCGTGAACATGATGTCGGTGATGCGCCCGCTGACATCGGAGGTGACATTGACCTGGTGCACGGCGGCGAGATCGCCGACCGCGATCAACAGGTTCGGAATCACTTCAGATTTGGCTTCGGCGATGCTGACGCTCGACGGCGGCGGCTTGTTGTTCGCGAAGAACTGCGCGATCATCTTGCCGCGGAAGTAGTTGAAGTAGACGAGACTGCCGACCAGCAGCGCCAGCGCCAATCCGACGATGATAAACCAGCGCACCATCCGGACCGGACGCTTGCGCGCCGCCTCTTCGATCGGTTTGCCCGCGATCTTGGGTTCCGTTGCAATATTCATTGTCATGCACTTTCTGCAATTACCGATTGTCCCTGAGTCGGCGACAGCTTGTGGTCCAGATGAGAAACAATTGCGGCTTCGTTAAGTCCGATGCCGCGGAGGATGAATTCGCAAAGTTGACGTTCGAGGTCGGCGGCGTTGCCGTAGGAAAGGCACGGCACCGCCGGAAGCCTTGTCAGCCCGGCCATCAGCACGGTGTGATGGGCGAACCAGAACAGATTGACGGGCTCGCTGCCGATCCGCGTCGCATCGCCCGCCGCGACCGCGCTCTCGATCGAAGCGGCGAACACCGGCCCGATCAGAACGCTGACCTTGGCATATAGCAGCCGCGCGAACTCGCCGTCGTCGAGATGGCTCGTGATCATCAGCCGCAGGCGTTGCGCTTCTTCCTGGTCGGTCCCATCCGAGACCTGCAGGAAGTGCCCGACCATCCCCTTCACCAGTTCGACCAGCGTCGCCGTCGACGGCTCCTGGCCGAGCAGGTGCGCCAGATCCGGATCGGCCTCGCACTCCTCGGCGAGGATTTCGGCGTAGAGCGCCGCCTTGGACGGGAAGTGCTTGAATAGCAGGCCTTCCGAAATGGCAGCGGCCGCCGCCACGCTCTTGGTCGTGGTGCCGGCAAAGCCATGGCGGGCAAAGCACCGCTTGGCGGCGCTCAGGATCAATTGCCGCCGCAAATCACTGGTCATGCGCAGGGTAGACATGCGGACGTGAGTAATCACTCACCTTGACAAATGTCAAGGAGTTATTGCAGTGCGAAACGGGCTTTTTGGGCTAAATCGGGTTGTGCCCCAGCGACCCCCGAATGCGGTTGACGATGAAGGTGCCGTCGCGGCTCGACAGCACCCGCTCCAGATTGGCGGCGTCGATCTTGACGCTGGCGAACCGCGGCCCGCTCGTAACATCCTGTAATGACGGAGCAAAGGCCTCGATCTCGGCCAACGTCGTCATCGCCCTCGAGTCCGCGATCCCGCACGCTCGGGCGACGCCGACGAGATCGGCCGTAGCAGCGGTATGGCTCATCTGGCCGCCAGTTTCGCCGTACGCCTCGTTATCCAGCACGACGATCGAGAGATTACCCGGCTTCTGCAGGCCGACGGTGGCCAGGCTGCCGATGCCCATCAGCATCTCGCCGTCGCCGGTGATCACCACGACCGGCAGTTTCGGCTGCGCCAGTGCGATGCCGAGCCCGATCATGACGGCGCCGCCCATGGCGCCCCACAGATAGAGATTGCGGTCGTGGTCGCCGACGGCGGCGATGTCATAGGTCGAGGCGCCGAGGCCGCCGACGGCAATCGCGCCCTTGCGGTCTTTCAGAAGGCTGGAGACGACGGCCCGCCGGTCGAGAAGATTTGCCTTGCTCATTTGGTGAAAACCTTTGCCCCGATCAGGCGCTGCGACAACAACACGGCGGTCGGCGTGCAGGCGTTGTAGGCCTGCGCGGCACCGGCCTCGACGACCTCCCGCACTTCCTGCGGATGCGAGGCCCGCAGCACCTTGATCCCGGACAGCTCGAATACGGCTTCCGTGCTCGAACCCATCGGCACCTGCCAGGGATTGAACTCGCCCCATTCGCCGCGCATCGTCACCAGCGTCAGGAACGGAAGGCGGAAGATCTGCGTCAGCGACAGCATGTTGATGCAATTGCCGACGCCGCTCGACTGCATCAACAGCGCCCCGCGCTGGCCGCCGGCCCAGGCGCCGGCCAGAAGCGCCACGCCCTCTTCCTCCGTCGTCAGCGCCACGCCTCGCATCGAGGTTGAGCCCAGCACCCGCTGGATCAGCTCGGAATGTCCGGCATCCGGCACATAAGGCACCTGGCGGACCTCGAAGCGCTGCAATATCGAAAATATCTCCTCGGGCCAGGAGGCCGCCGAGTCGGCGGTGGCGTCGGCGCGGGCGTGCATTTGCATTTCCAGTCGGCTGGCGGGAAGATCATTTTGGTCGCGGGACTGTAGACGGCGCCGGATTTTGCGAAAGCGCAAAAACGGCATATCGGTCTTCATAAAGAGTATGACAGCATGAATGCAGATGCGCGGGCGCTGGCGGCCAGTTTCGACCTCGAGAAGCTGACCCCGGAATTTTATGCCAACCCCTACCCGACTTATCGTGCACTGCGGGAGAACGAGCCGGTCAAACGCCTGCCGAACGGTTCCTATTTCCTGACGCGGTATGACGATTTGGTCATCGCCTACAAGAACACCAGGACTTTCAGCTCGGACAAGAAGAAGGAGTTTTTGCCGAAATACGGCGCGTCGCTGCTCTACGAGCACCACACCACCAGCCTCGTCTTCAACGATCCGCCCGCGCATACAAGGGTGCGGCGGCTGATCATGGGCGCGCTGTCACCGCGCGCCATCGCCGGCATGGAGCCGTATCTGATCGCCCTGGTGGATCGGCTGCTCGACGGCATCGCCGCCAAGGGCCGTTTCGAGCTGATCGGCGATTTCGCTTCCGCGATCCCGATCGAGGTGATCGGCAATTTGCTCGATGTCCCGCATGAAGAGCGCGAGCCGCTGCGCGACTGGTCGCTGGCGATCCTGGGCGCGCTCGAGCCTGTGATCGGCGCTGAAGTGTCGGCGCGCGGCAACCATGCGGTGAAGGATTTTCTCGCCTATCTCGAGACGCTGGTGGAGCGGCGGCGGGCCAAGCCCGGCAATCCCGAGCGCGACGTGCTGACGCGCCTCATCCAAGGAGAAGGTAGTGGCGAAGACCATGGCGAGCGGCTGACGGCGAAGGAATTGCTGCACAATTGCATCTTCCTGCTCAACGCCGGCCACGAGACCACGACCAACCTGATCGGCAACGGGTTGGTGGCGCTATCGGAAAACCCTGTGGAAAAGCGACGGCTGATCGAGGATCCATCGCTGATCAAGACCGCGGTCGAGGAAATGCTGCGGTTCGAAAGCTCGAACCAGCTCGGCAACCGCATGATCGTCGAGCCAATCGAACTCGGCGGCATCGCGATGCCGGCAGGCACGCCAGTCACGCTGTGCATCGGCGCCGCCAACCGCGATCCGCAGCAGTTCGCCGACCCCGAAAGCCTCGACATCGGCCGCACGCCGAACCGCCACCTCGCCTTCGGCACCGGCGTCCATCAATGCGCCGGCATGGCATTGGCGCGGCTCGAAGGCGCGATCGCCATTTCGCGGTACCTGGCGCGGTTTCCGGATTATGCGCTGGACGGCGAGCCGGTGCGCGGTGGCCGGGTGCGGTTTCGCGGATTTCTGAGCGTGCCGTGTGTCACCGGCTAATATCCTCCATCGCAGCTGCCTCAATGATGAAATGAAGCCAGACAAAATGCACATGGATCAATTGCGGGACCGCTGGACCGATCCGCTGCTGACGGTGTTGACCGGGCTGATCGTCGTCATGATGTTCGTCGTGGCGCCGCTGCAGGCACTCGGCATCTTCGCCTTTCAGGTTTTCGAATTCGTGCTCGCGATCCTTCTGGTCGGCGGGGTGTTCGTGCTATCGGGCAGCCGATTGGCTGTTGTCGCAATGCTGGGCGCGATCGCCATGATCACCACCGGTGCCGTCCTGCGACTGAGATCGCCGTCGATCCTCGACCTCAATCTGTTTGCCGGCTCCTGGTTGATCATGGGCGTTGTGCTGGGCTGGGTAGTCGCCCGCGCCACGTTTGCGCCGGGACGCGTCACCTATCATCGCGTCATCGGCGCCGTCCTGCTTTACCTGACGGTCGCCGTCACCTTCGCAAGCCTGTTCACGTTCGTCGGATCGCTGATACCCAAGGCATTTGCCGGCATGGCGGTGGAAGACAGTCCGGCGCTTGCCACCCAGCTGATCTATTTCAGCTTTGCGACGCTGACCACGACCGGCTACGGCGATATTTCGCCGATCCATCCGATCGCGCGCAGCCTGTGTAACCTGGAAGCGATATTCGGCCAGCTCTATCCGGCCACCCTGCTGGCGCGGCTGGTGACACTCGAGGTTGCGCACCGAAGCCAGCCCTGACCCGAATCAGCATGACAGCCGGGCATTTTGGCAGGCGGCGCATTTGCGTCGCCGCCTTGCCGACATAGATAAAGACGGGCAGGCTGATGCCCAAATTGATGCTCAAGTCACGGTCAGCGCGATTCGGAGAACCGGTTGGTGCCAGCGCGCTGCAACTGGAGTGACGACAAGATGAGTCCATCGGTCACTGACTTTATCGCGACGGAAGCCCGCCTTGGCGCGCAGAACTACCAGCCGCTTGGCGTCGTTCTATCGCGCGGCGAAGGCGTCTTTGTGTGGGACACGCAAGGCAACCGTTATCTCGATTGCCTGTCCGCCTATTCGGCGGTGAACCAGGGTCACTGCCATCCGAAAATCCTGGCTGCCATGGTTGAGCAGGCGGGCCGACTGACCTTGACCTCCCGCGCCTTTCACAACGACCAGCTGGCACTGTTCTACGAGGACGTCGCGGCGCTGACCGGCTCCCACAAGGTGCTGCCGATGAACAGCGGTGCCGAGGCGGTGGAGAGCGCGATCAAGTCGGTGCGCA
>Ga0137415_10000622_pt1 | contig 34707 bp, 26 predicted proteins | sample CZODoug3_1_1_16f_FD_183082 | JGI IMG/M metagenome (GOLD analysis project Ga0137415, IMG submission 183082) | Vadose zone soil fungal communities from Angelo Coast Range Reserve, California, USA - CZODoug3_1_1_16fungal (Hybrid Assembly) | ecosystem: Environmental > Terrestrial > Soil > Vadose...
GCGCTCCTGGAACAGCCGCATACCGGCGTCGGTGATGGCCTTGCGGGTGCGCTGCTTGTGCAGATCACGGCGGGACATCCGGCAATTGTGGCATATCGCGCCAAGTGGCACGCCGCGCTATATGGCACACTGTGCCACATGTCGGACGCAACGAGCACGTACCTGGTCACCGGCGGCACCAGTGGGCTGGGCCTGGAGTGCGCCAGGGCACTGGCCGCCACGCCCGGCGCCCGCGTCGTGGTGACCGGTCGGACGCTGGAGCGGACCGCCGAGGTGGCCGCCGGGCTCGGCGCGCACCCGATGCGGCTGGACCTCGCCTCGCTGGCCTCGGTGCACCGGTTCGCCGACGAGCTGGCCGCCGAACTGGCCGCCGGAGGGCTGCCGCCGCTGCGCGGGCTGGTCTGCAACGCCGGCCTGCAGGTCCATGGGGAGAGCCGCACCGAGGACGGCTTCGAGACCACCTTCGGCGTCAACCACCTCGGCCACCTGGCGCTGGTCGAGCAACTCGTCGACCTGTTCCAGGCGCCGGCCCGGATCGTCCTCGTGGCCTCCGGCACGCACGACCCGGCGAAGCCGACCGGCACACCGAGCCCGCTGGCCGACGCGGGCGCCGACGAGCTCGCCTTCCCGCCCGCCTCGCCGGACGAGTCGCCGGCGCGGGCCGGCCTACGCCGCTATGCCACGTCCAAGCTGGCAGGAGTGCGGACGAGCTACGTGCTGTCGCGGCGGCTGGCCGGGCGGAGCATCGCGGTCAATGCCTTCGACCCGGGGCTGATGCCCGGCACCGGGCTGGCCAGGGACGCCGGACCGGTGGCCCGGCTGCTCTGGCGGACCGTAGCCAGGGCGCTGGTGGCGCTGCCCCCGGTGCACACCAGCCGGACCTCCGGGACGAACCTGGCCCGGCTGCTCACCGCGCCCGAGCTGGCCGGCGTCAGTGGGGCGTACTTCGTCGGCCGCCGCCCGGCCGGCTCCTCGCTGGCCTCGTACCAGGTCGAGGCCGGTGAGGCGCTCTACCGGGACAGCCTGCGGTTGATCGGTGCCGCGTCGTCCGGCGTGGGTAGCGAGGCCGCGCCGCTCGATGACCCAGAGCGACCGGATACCTCAGTCCGGGGGTAATGCCCGACACCTTCCGCCCGAACCGGGCAACAATGACGCCGACCCCGACGATGTAGCTCGACGGAACATCGCTCGTACAGGGGGAGGAGTGTGGCAGTGGGATCCGCCTCGGATGCCGCCCGCAAGGCCTGGTCGGCTTGTTTTCGGCGGGGCCGGACACCGGGCCTGCGCACCGGCAAGACCGTGTTGGCGGCCGTCGTGGCCTTTCAGATCGCGGACATGTTGCAGACCAGCGCGCAGCCGATCCTGGCGCCGCTGACCGCGTTGCTGGTCGTGCAGCTGACGTTGTACAGCACGCTGACCAGTGGGCTGGACCGGATCGCCGCCGTGGTGACCGGCGTGCTGGTCGCGACCGGCGTGGCCGGGCTGACCGGGTTGACCTGGTGGAGCCTCGGCGCGGTGGTCGGCATCTCGCTGGTCATCGGCCGGTTGCTGCGGCTGGGGTCGAACCTGCTCGAGGTGCCGATCTCGGCGATGCTCGTGCTCGCGGCGGCCAGTACCAGCATCGGGTTCACCCCGGGCAGCCCCAACCTGGAGACCACCGCCACCGGCCGGGTGGTCGAGACGCTGATCGGCGCCGCCGTCGGCATCCTGGTCAACGTGCTGATCGCGCCGCCGCTGTACATCCAGCCGGCCGACGACGCGGTGGGCGAGCTGGTGGACAAGCTCGGCGGGTTCTCCAGAGAGATGGCCGCCGCGCTGCGCGGCGAGTGGAGCCGGGCGGCGGCGGACCGGTTCCTGGAGGGCGCCAGGGGCCTCGGCAGCGAGGTGGCCCGCGCCGACCTGCACCTGGGCCGCACCGAGGAGAGCGCCCGGCTCAACCCCCGCGGCGGAGCGGCCAGGGCGGCCCAGCCCCGACTGCGCATCGCGCTGACCGGGCTGGAGCACTGCTACGTCTCACTGCGCAACCTGTGCCGCGCGGTGCTGGACCGGACCTACTTCGTGGCCGAGGACGATGTGGACGGCGCCTACCGGCCGGAAGCGAGGCAAGCGCTGGCGGATGTGTTGGACGCGTTCGCCGACGCGATGGCCACCGTCGACCCGATCGCGACCGACGAGCCGCACGCGCCGCGCTCGCGGGTACTGGTCGAGGCGCAGCTCCAGGAGCTGCACGAACGCCGAGACCGGCTGGCCTCGCTGCTGCTGGTCGACCCCGCCGTGGACGCCGCCGCCTGGGAACAGCACGGCGCGCTGCTGGCCGCCGTGGATCGGCTGCGGGTCGAGGTGGAAGCCGCCGTGGCGCCCGTCGAAGGCCCGTGGCGCCCCGAGCCGGTGACCGCCCGGCACCTGGCCGCAGTCCGCCGCGTGCTGGACACCCTGGCCCGCCGCGACCGCACCGAACAGCCCGCCGTCGTGCCCGACCCTCGGGTGGACGGGTCTCCGCTGGCCGGCGGGTCGGTGGCGGCCGGCGGGCCGGCGGTGGCGGCTGGCGGGCCGGCGGTGGCTGGCGGGCCGGCGGTGGCGGCTGGCGGGCCGGCGGTGGCGGCTGGCGGGCCGCCGGTGGCTGGCGCGCCCGAGCCCCGCGAGGTACCCCGCCGCGAGGAAACGGTCTAACGGCGGGGTTCCTCGCCTGGCACACAGGTTGCGGGCTGGCGCACGGGTCGTCGCGCGGGTGCACAGGTTGCGGGGCTGGCACACAGCTTCGCGGGTTGGCACACGGCGTGAGGTGGTGGCACACGAGTTAGAACGCGTGTGTGGTGTCCGGAGGCCGTGTGCCAGCCGCAGAGGGCGTGTGTGGGCGGCTCGGACGGCCGGCACCGGCGGCACACGGGTTGGGTGGCTCGCACATGGGCCGTAGTGGTGGCACACGCGTTCTAACTCGGGTGTGACGTCCAGAGTCCGTGTGCCGGAGCCAGGGCCTGTGCGCCAGCCCGCGAAGCGGTGTGCCAGCCCCACAACCTGTGTGCCAGCCCCACAACCTGTGTGCCAGCCCCGCGAAGTAGTTGTGTGCCAGCCCCGCGACCCGTGTGCCAGCCCGCGCCCTGTGTGCCGGCCGCCAGCACCCGGTCAGGGGCGGGGGAGCTCGCGGGCGAGGACCTTGCCGGTGGGGTTGCGGGGCAGGCTGTCCAGGAACACCACGTCGCGTGGCACCGAGAACCGGGAGAGTTGCTCGCGCACGAGCGCCCGCACCGCGTCCGCGTCCAGCTTCGATCTCTCGGCGAGCACCACGTACGCCGCCAGCCGCTGGCCGAACCTCTCGTCGTCGACCCCGATCACGGCGGCCTCGCGGATCTCCGGGTGCGCCGACAGTACGTCCTCGACCGGCCCCGGGTAGACGTTCTCCCCACCGGAGACGATCATTGAGTCGCCCCGGCCGGTGAGGTGCAGCCGGCCGTCAGCGTCCAGCCGGCCGAGGTCGCCGGTGGCCATCAGCCCGTCGTGCACTTCGACCGACGAACCGGCCCTGGTGTAGCCCTCGAAGAGCATGTCGTTGCCGACGAACACCCGGCCGATCTCGTCGGTGGTCACCGGGTTGCCGTCGGCGTCCAGGATCCGCAGTGTGGTGCCCAGCGGGGCGCGTCCGGCGGTGTGCGGGTCGGCGCGCAGGTCAGCGGGGTCGGCGATGCTCACCCAGGACACCTCGGTGGAGCCGTACAGGTTGTAGAGCACGTCCCCGAAGCGGTCCATGAACTCGGTGGCCAGCACCCCGGGCAGCGCCGACCCGCTGACCGCCACCACCCGCAGCCGCACGTCGTAGCGGGACAGCTCGGCGGCGGGCAGCTCCAGGATCCGGGAGAGCATCACCGGCACCGCGAACAGCGTGCCGCAGCGGTGTTCGGCCATCGCCCGCAGCGCCTCGGCCGGCTCGAACTTGCGCCGCAGCACGATAGTCGAGCCGTGCAGCAGGGCGAGCTGCAGCGCGGCGAAGCCCCAGGTGTGGAACAGCGGCGGCGCGATGAACGACGGCTCGCCTGCGCGCAGCGGGATCCGGGACAGGATCGCCCCGGCCGGCGCCCAGCTCTTCGGCGAGGGCCGGGCGGCGCCCTTGGGTGTGCCCGTGGTGCCCGAGGTGAGCACGATCAGCTTGCCGGCCGGCGGGCGGACCGGCAGCATGCTCCGGCCGCCGGCGGCGATCAGCCCGTCCAGGGTGGCCTGGCCGCGCGGTTCGGTGCCGTGCTCCACCCAGCCGTAGATCAGCTGGCCGCCGCCGGGCAGCGCGGGCAGCTGGTCGGCGAACTCCTGGTCGGCGACGAGGAACGTGGCGCCCAGCTCGCGCAGCACGTCCCCGATCGTCTTCGCGGACAGCGACGTGTTCAGCAGCACCACGTCGGCGCCGAGCTTGGCGGCCGCGGTGGCCAGCTCGACCGGCCCCCGGTGGTTGCGGCACAGTACGGCGATCTTGGTGCTCGCCTCGACGCCACGGTCGGCCAGTGCGCGGGCCAGCTCGTCGCTGCGCCGGTGCACCTCGGCGAAGGTCAGCAGGCCCCGGTCGTCGATGATCGCCGGCCGGTCCGGGTGCCGCGCCGCCCCGGCCGCGTACCCGGTGGCCATCGTGGTGCCCCAGCGCAGCCAGCCGGACGCGATGCCCAGCGCCCGGTCCGGCCGCATCGGCGCCACCACGCCCGCCCTGGCCAGCAGTCCGAGGCCCCAGGTCAGCTCGACGGCATGGTGCACGGCTTCGCCGACCGAGGCAGGCGTGATCAAGGACTTCACGGCCCGAAGCATGCCCGACCCGGTGGCACCCGGCTATCCGGAGCGTCCGAGTCGGCCCTGCCCGGACGCTCCGGATTGCGAGAGCTCTAGCCGGCGGGCGCGGACGGGATCGACTCCTCGGCGTCGTCCATGTCGTGCTGGTAGGTCTCGGTGAGGGCGAGCACGCAGACGATGGCCAGCAGGGACACCCCGATGATGTACAGCGAGATCGGCACGTTGCTGCCGAACGCCTTGAACAGTGCCGCCGCCACCAGCGAGGAGATCGCGCCGCCGAGCAGCGCGCCGAGCTGGTAGCCCAGCGACGCGCCGCTGTAGCGGAACTTCGCCGGGAACATCTCGGAGAAGAACGCGGCCAGCGGGCCGTACATCATGCTCAGCGTGACCTGGCCGCCGAGCAAGCCCACCGTCAGGCCCCAGCCGGTACCGGTGTCGACGAACCAGAACAGCGGGAATGCCCAGATCGCGGTGCCGATGGAGCCGGCCAGGTACATCTTGCGGCGGCCGATCCGGTCGGAGATCGCGGCGAATATCCCCAGCGCGGGGATCTGCACGATCGCCACGATCGCGATGGCCATCAGCACGGTGGAGCGCTGCATGTGCAGGATGCGCACACCGTAGTCCTGCAGGAACGTGATGTAGATGTAGAACGTGGTGTTGACCACGGTGAACGCGCCGCCGGCCAGCAGCACCCGCTGCCACGAGGTACGCAGCACCTCGAGCACGGGGGACCGGCTCACCACGCTCGGGTCGGCCCGCTCCGCCGCCAGCTGTTGCAGGTGCGTGAACGCCGGCGTCTCCTCTAAGCGGCTGTGCGCGTAGATCGCCACGGCGACGAGCAGCACGCTGGCCACGAACGGGATCCGCCAGCCGTAGGACAGGAACGCGTCCGCGCTCATCAGCAGGCTCAGGAAGAAGTAGGCCACGGTGCCCATCAGGACCCCGATCGGCACCCCCATCTGGGCCACGCTGCCGTACAGGCCGCGCTTGTGTTTCGGGGCGAACTCCGTGGCCAACAGCACCGCGCCGCCCCACTGGCCGCCCACCGCGATGCCCTGCACGAAGCGCAGCACGGTGAGCCCGATGGGTGCCGCCACGCCGATCGCGGCGTAGCCGGGCATCAGCCCGATCAGCACGCTGCCCACCGCCATAGTGATCAATGCCGCCAGGAACGCCTTCTTGCGGCCGACCTTGTCGCCGAAGTGGCCCCAGATGATGCCGCCGACCGGGCGCGCCACGAACCCGACGCCGAACGTGGCGAAGGACAGCAGCACCCCGGTAGCCGGGTCGGCGTTCGGGAAGAAGATCTTGGGGAACACCAGCGCGGCGGCGGTGCCGTAGAGGAAGAAGTCGAACCATTCGACGCTGGCGCCGACCAGGCTGAGTCCGGCGATCTTGCGTACCGATCGCTCGTCCAGCTGGCCGGCACCGCTGTTACTGGGGCTCCCCATTGCTCGTCGTCTCCGATTCGGGTCGGCGGTTGAGGTGTGCCGGAACCTAGCCTGAGACGTAGCCCACGTCACCCATTCAGGTCACTCTTCACCTGAATAGATCGACAGCGGACGACCGTGCTGGCGCTACCAGTGGATCCCCGGCAGCACCCGGGCCATCGCCCGCGCGCCCCGGGACAGTGCACTCATCTCGCTCGCCGCGCTGGACTCGTCGCCCCGGGCGGCTGCCGAGTCGGGGAACACCCGGAAGGCCACGTGCAGCAGGGCGTCGGTCAGCCTGGGGACGAGCGTGTAGGCCAGCGAGCCGGCGGTGCCCAGCGGGGTGCCGATGTGCTTGGGCCGCCGGCGCAGCGCGTCCAGCACCATGTCGGCCGCCTCTTCCGGCGAGCGGGTCGGGAACGCGCGGTAGATGTTTGTCGGCGCGATCATCGGCGTGCGCACCAGCGGCATGTGGATCGTGGTGAAGCTGATCCCGTCGCCGTAGGTCTCGCTGGCGACCACCCTGGCGAACGCGTCCAGCGCGGCCTTCGAGCCCAGGTAGGCGGAGAACCGGGGTGGGTTGGTCTGCACGCCGATGGACGAGATGTTCACGATGTGCCCGAACCGCCGCCGGGACATCTGCGGCAGCAGCGCCAGGGTCAGCCGGACCGCGCCGAAGTAGTTGATCGCCATGGTGCGCTCGTAGTCGTGGAACCGGTCGTAACTCAGCCGCACCGACCGGCGGATCGACCGGCCGGCGTTGTTGACCAGCATGTCCACCTGGCCGTGGTCACCGAGCGCGGCGGCCACCAGCGTGGTCACCGAGTCGGCGTCGGTGATGTCGCAGGAGTAGACGCTGGCCCGCCCGCCGGCCTCCTCGATCTCCGCGCGGACCTTCTCCAGCTCCTCGGCGCGCCGGGCCACCAGCAGCGGCACACCGCCCTCGGCGGCCACCCGCAGCGCCGTCTCCCGGCCGATCCCCGAGGAGGCGCCGGTGATCATCACGGTGCGCCCGTCCAGCTCGCCCTTCGGGCCGGGGCGCCGGGCGCGGTTCGGGTCCAGGTGCTCACGCCAGTATCGGTAGAGGGCGGGGGCGTAGTCGGCGAACTCCGGGCAGCGGATGCCGGTGCCGGCCAGCGCGGCGCGGGTCTCGGTGTCGTCGAACACCGAGTCGAAGCTCAGGTGCGGCAGCACCTCGGGCGGGATGCCGATCTCGGTGAGCACCGCGTCGCGCAGCTCGAGCACCTCGGGCACCCGGCCGAGCAGGTCGCCGACCCGGTCGACCAGCCCCCGCACCGGGGCGGCCACCGACTCCGGGATGACCTGGGTGAGCTGGGGCGCACCGGCAGCGGAGGCCAGCGCGTTGTACACCTCGCTGACCGGCTGCGGCGTCGGGGAGACCAGATGGAACGCCCGCCCGTCCAGGCCGTCGAGGTGCATCAGCGCGTCCAGCGCGTCGGCCACGTAGTCGACCGGCACGATGTTCGTCGCGCCGAGGTCGGGCACCGGGATGCGCACCGAGCGGAACACCGGCCCGGTCGGCCCGGCCGCCCTGGCCACCGCCTCGATCGCCGGCAGCAGGTAGTAGGGGCCGTCCACCTTGTCCATCTCGCCGGTGCGCGAGTCGCCGACCACCACGGCCGGCCGGTAGACCCGCCACGGCACCGCCGACTGGGACCGGACCAGTGCCTCGGCGGCGAACTTGGTCGCGTAGTACGGCGAGTGCAGGTGCTGGCCGGCGTCGAAGTCGGCCTCGGTGAACCGGCCCGGGTAGTCGCCGGCCACCGCAACCGAGGACACGTGGTGCAGCAGCCGCGCGTCGATCCGCTCGGCCAGCTCGATCACCCGGCGGGTGCCCTCCACGTTGGCGGCCCGGTTCGCCGCGTCGCTCGCGGTGAGGTCGTAGACGGCGGCCAGGTGCAGCACGTGGTCCACGCCGGACAGGGTGGCCGCGTCCTGCTCGGACACGCCGAGGCCGTCCACGGTCAGGTCACCGCGCACCGCCGTCAGCCGGTCGTGGCCGGCCAGGTCGGACGTCCGGGCGGACAGCCGGCCCGGCGACCTGACCAGGCAGAAGATCTCCACGTCGGGGCGGGCCAGCAGCCGGGCCAGCACGTGTCGGCCGAGGAACCCGGTACCACCGGTGACCAGGTATCGCATGTTTTGTCACTCCGTCGGGCTTGGCTGCGGGCAAAAGGCACACCAGTGTGCCACGAAGATCGTGGTCGACAGGGCGCCGAACCGGCGTGAACCGGGTCGAGGGCAGCCCTCGGCGAGGGGCGCCGGGTGCTCTCAGCGCGGCGGGGGGAATCCCCTGCGGGTTCTCAAGTTGTGGGCGCTACGCTCCGCGCCGTGGGTGCCGGGTTAGTTAGTCACGTATCCAGTTCTCGACCTCGTCGCGGAGGGTTCCGGGGTGGATCCGCGCTGGTCACGGCCCTGCTTGTGGCCCTGCTCGCGGGTTGTGGCGGGTCGGCCCCGCAGGCGCCGCAGGCCGGTGCACCCTCGGAGAGCCCGGCCCCGGCGCCGGACAGCGGGGTGGCCGCGCCGCCGCCCGCCCCGGTCACCGACCCGCTGCCCGGCATGCCGCCGGTGCGTGACCCGCACAACGTGTACGCCGACGCCGGTGCGAACATGCTCAACGACGTCACGAAGACGGCGAAGCCACTGGTCTACGTGCCGCACACCAAGTCGGGCGACGTCTGGGTGATCGACCCGACGACGTTCGCCGTGGTCGGCAAGTACCCGGCCGGCGTGGAGATCCAGCACGTGGTGCCCTCGCACGACATGCGCACCCTGTATGCCACCGACGACCTCGGCAACACGCTCACCCCGTTCGACCCGACCACCGGCAAGCCCGGACCCCGGATCCCGGTGATCGACCCGTACAACATGTACTACTCGCCGGACGGCCGCTCGGCCATCGTCGTCGCCGAGGCCCGCCGCCGACTGGTCTGGTACGACCCGAAGACCTGGCAGGTGCAGGGCGAGACGCTCACCCCGAACTGCGCGGGCATCGACCACGCGGACTTCACCCCGAACGGCCGGATCGGCGTGTTCACCTGCGAGTTCGACGGCCGGGTCGCGGTGGTGGACATCGCGTCGCACAAGCTGCTGCGGATGGTCGACATGCCGCACCGCAACAAGCGGATGGGCCCGCAGGACATCAAACTGGCCCCGGACGGCTCGGTCTTCTATATCGCCGACTCCGACCAGAACGGGCTCTGGGTGCTGGACGGTGCCGCCACCAAGGTGCTCCGCGAGATCCCAACCGGGATGGGTGCGCACGGCCTCTACCTGGACCGCGACGCCAAGCGGCTGTTCGTCACCAACCGCCACGAGGGCAGCGTCAGCGTGCTCGACGCGTACACCGGCGCCAAGCTGGCCAAGTGGCAGATCCCCGGCGGCCCCATCCCGGCCACCGGCCCCAGTACGGTCCCCGGCCTCGGCATGGGCACCGGCCACGCCGGCCCCGGGCACACCGGAGGCAGCCACGCCAGCCCCGACATGGGCGGGCTGAGCGCGGACGGTTCGCAGCTGTGGCTGTCCGGGCGCTACGACCGCGCGGTGTACGTGCTGTCCACCGTCGACGGCCACCTGATCAAGCAGATCCCCGTCGGCCGAGGCCCGCACGGCCTGTGCGTCTGGCCGCAGACCGGCCGCTACTCACTCGGCCACACCGGCATCACCCGCTGACCCCGCCCGCCTTCCGCGGGGTCGTCGCGCACCTACCGGGGTTCCCGCGCGCCCCGCACCATGCGCGAGAACCACGCACGGTGCGCGACGTGTCCTGATGATCACGGAAGCCCGGGGACGTCAGGGGAGGGGGCGGGTGAGGTCGTACCAGGTCTGGCCGGCGACGGTGATCGGGGCGAAGTGTCCGCTCACCCAGGTGCTGATCTGGTTCGCGGTGTCCCGGGAGTCGCGGCCGCCCCTGGTCCCGGTGGGGTCGCCGGCTCGGTTGCCGTGGCCAGGGCCGCCTCGGGGGGCCTCGGCGACGAAGTAGTGGATCCGACCGGCGGCCACGTCGGCCTGGAACTGGGCCGGCGTCGGCGCCGGGTCGCTGCCCATGAACCCGCCGATCGCCATCACCGCCGTGTCGCTGCTCAGCTCGAGCGAGGACGCCCCGCGCGCGCTGATGGTGGCCGCCGACCAGGTGGTACCCGCCGCGCGGAGCAGTCCGGTCGCGGCGGGGTCCACCTGTGCGTCCTGCTCGGAGCCGAGCCCACCCGGCCTGTCGGCGCGGGTGCTCTGGCCGTCGGCCTGGCCGTTCCTGGCCCGGTCACCATCGGTGCGACCCGCCCGACCGGGGCCGCCGCCGAACCCGCCCGCCGAGGGACCGGCCGAGGCGAGCCCACTCGTGTGCGGGGTGAGCGCGGTCTGCACCGCGTAGGCCGCCGGCCCCAGCAACCCGGCCACCACCACGAGCGGGACAACCCAGCCGGCCGCGACCCTGCCGCCGGACCTCGAACCGGCACCCGATGAACCGGCCCCCGATGAACCGGCCCCCGATGAACCGGCCCCCGATGAACCGGCACCCGATGAACCGCCGCCCGACGGGTCGGCGCCTTGCCGACGCCCGGCGCCGGTTACCAGCACGGCGAGCGTCGCCGCAGCGGTGAGCGCGAGCACTGCCCAGCGCAACGCGGGCAGCCAGGTCGGCGTGCGGTCCAGCAGTACCCAGGCCCAACCGCCGGTGCCCGCGACCAGCACGGCGAGCACGCCCCGGGCCGCCCACCGCGTCGACCCGGCTGACCCCGTCGACCGCGTCGACCCGGCCGACCCCGTCGACCCGGTCGACCCCGTCGACCCGGCCGACCCCGTCGACCCGGTCGACCCCGTCGACCCGGCCGACCCCCTCGACCGCCGGCCGACCAGCTCCCGCCCGCCGATGCCGATCACCGCGGCCACCGCCGGTGCCAGCGCCACGGTGTAGTACGGGTGGAAGATGCCGGCCATGAAGCTGAACACCGCGGCGGACACCAGCAGCCAACCGCCCCAGAGCAGCAGCGCCGCCCTGGTCGGATCGGTGCGCGGCGCCCGGCGGGTCAGCCACAGCCCGATCGGCAGCAGGGCCAGTGCGGCGGGTAGCAACCAGCTCGCCTGACCACCCACCGCCGGCGCGAACAGCCGGGAGGCGCCGGCGGCCCCGCCGAACCCCCCAAAATGCCCGCCACCGGGCCCGAACGCCCCGCCGCCCGCACCCCCGGAGCGCCCGAGCAGTCGGCTGACGCCGTTGTAGTCGAGCGCCAGCTCCAGCAGGCTGTTGGTCCGCGAACCGCCGATGTAGGGCCGGTCGGCGGCCGGCCAGATCGCCACCAGCGCCAGGTACCAGCCGGCGCTGAGCAGCAGCGCCACCCCGCCGGCCAACAGCTGCCGGACCCGCCGCCACCACCCGGTCGGCGCCGCGAGCAGGTACGCCAGCGCGAGCCCCGGTAGCACGAGCAGCGCCGCGCCCAGCTTGGTCAGGACGGCGAACCCGATGGCCACGCCGGCGAGCACCAGCCAGCGGGTGCCGGCCCGCTCGATCGCCCGGGTGACGCAGTACGCGGCGAGCACGAGCAGCAGCACGAGCAGGGCGTCCGGGTTGTTGAACCGGAACATCAGCACGGCGACCGGGGTCAGCGCGAACGCGACGCCGGCCAGCAGACCGGCCGCCGGCCCGGCCACCCGGCGCACCGCCGCGTAGAGCAGCGCCACCGAGGCGACGCCCAGCAGTGCCTCCGGCACGAGCATGCTCCAGCTGGAGAACCCGAAGAGCCGCCCGGACAGCCCCATCAGCCAGATCGAGGCCGGCGGCTTGTCCACCGTGATGAACCCGGCCGGGTCGAACGCGCCGAACAGCAGCGCCTTCCAGCTCCGGGTACCGGCCCACCCGGCGGCCGCGTAGAAGCTGTTCGCCCAGCCGGACGCCGCCAGTCCCCACAGGTTGACCAGCGCGGTGCCGCCGAGCAGCCCGGCCAGCGAGAACCACTCCCACCGCCGCCGGGGGGCCGGCGTCGGGGTGACCGGCGCAGCGGGCCCGAGCGCCTCGATGGCCGCACCCATCGAGACGGCGGTCACGCCGAGGGCCGGACGCCGAACACCCAGGTGCGCAGCAGGGCGAAGCGGGCCACCGTGGCCAGCGCGTTGGCCGCGACCAGCACGACCAGCTCGGCGCTCGGCCCCGCGGTCGGGGCGACCAGGCCGAGCAGGGCGAGCGCGCCGCTGCTCAGTGCCAGGCTGAGCCCGAACACCGCGAGCGCCAGCAGCTGGTGCCGGGCGGCGCCCGCGCGCCCCCGGATGCCGAAGGTGATCCGCCGGTTCGCCTCGGTGTTCGCCACCGTGCTCAGTACCAGCGAGATCAGGTTGGCGGTCAGCGCGCCGACCTCGTTGCGCAGCAGCAGGAACAGCCCGAGCTGGGCCACCGTGCTGATCACCCCGATCGCGGAGAACCGGACCAGCTGCCCGATCAGCTGGGTGTTCCACCGCCGCCCCGCCGCCGTCCCGACCGGACGACCGACCGGGCTCGCCGCCGTGCCGGGCCGGCGCTGCCCGGAGCCGGGGTGCAACCGGGCGAACCGGGCGGCGAGGCGGCCGGGCCGTCGGCGACTGATCGGCTGGGTCGCGGTGTGCGACCTCGGCGGCCGAGCAATCGTCCGGGGGGTCGGCAGCGGAAGCGAAGCGCTCATGATCCCGACTCTGACCTCGGGCGCTGTACCGCTGGTATGCCGAAGCTATGGGTGCGCTGTGCGCGCCGCGAACGTTCTCAGCCAGTCCGCGGCCAGCGCCCCGCGCGGCCAGCCAGCCCCGACTTGTCGTGCCTATTTCCCACGACAGGTGGCACTTGTCGTGCCTATTTCCAGCGACAAGTCGGACGGTGGGGCGAGGTACGGGCGGCGGGCAACTGGTCGCAGGCGCGGCGGGCAGATGGGCGACTGGTCGCAGGCGCGGCGGGCAGATGGGCGACTGGTCGCAGGCGCGGCTGGAGGTGGGTGCGGCTGGAGGTGGGTGCGGCTGGAGGTGGGTGCGGCGAGCGGCCCTGCGCGGCGAGCGGCCTTGCGCGGCGAGCGGCCTTGCGCGGCGAGCGGCCTTGCGCGGCGAGCGGCCTTGCGCGGCGAGCGGCCTCGCGCGGCGGTGGTGGGCGCGGCCGCCCGCGCGACAAGCCGCGTGTTACCCAACTCCACAGGAGGCGTGCTGTGGGGCTCGAAAACCTGCCTGGTGTGCAGCTTGGTAACAACAAACCGGGCCTCAACAGGCCGGGCCTCAACAGGCCGGGCCTCGACAAACCGGGCCTCGACAGGCCGGCCCCGCCGAGCCGGGGCGGGGGCGCGGGCGGCGCCCCCCGGGACGAGCGGTCAGCGGGCGCGCCAGTAGCCGGTGGCGTACACCATCCGGCGGCTGAGGCCGCGTTCGTCGAGCAGGTGAGCGCGGATGTCGCGGACGGCGGCGGCCTCGGCGGACAGCCAGGCCTGGCAGCGCGCGGGGTCGACGCCCCCAGGGGTCCCGGCCGAGGTCACCGCCTCGGTCAGCGGCCGGCCCGCTGCGCGGTCGCCCCGGTGCAGCCAGTGCACCCGGGTGGACGGGCCGGTGGGCAGCGGTTGCTCCTCGGCGGCGTCGACCACCTCGATGAAGACTTCGACCGGCGCCTCGGCCGGGCCGGTCGTAGTGTCCGGACCGCCCGGTTGCCCGACACCGGCGAGCGCTTCGAGCACGGTGGCGATGGCCGGCAGCGCCGACTCGTCGCCGATCACGAGGTGAGCCAGGGCGGTCGGATCGGGCTGGTAGCGGCCGCCGGGGTCGGACACGCCGACCCAGTCGCCGGGCGCGGCGGCGGCCGCCCAGGCGGCGGCGGGGCCGTGGGCGCCGTGCAGCACGAAGTCGACGTCCAGCTCGCCGGCGGCCGCGTCGAACCGGCGCACCGTGTAGCTGCGGATCACCGGCCGGGGCTCGCCGGGCGGCCAGACCGGCCCACCGGAGGACGCCCGGGGCATCGCCGGCCGGTGCTGGCCGGGCATCGGGAAGAACAGTTTGATCCGTTGGTCCGGGCCGTCGCCGGGGAAGCCGGCGAGCTCGTCACCGCCGAGGGTGACCCTGGCCATCCTCGGTGTGACCCGCTCGGTGCGCAGGACCTGCAGCGTGCGGTGCCCGGTGCGTGCCGGGGCGTGATCGGTGCCGGACATCGGCCGCATTCTCGCAGCTCATCAGGGCACGGCGGCGACCACCCCGGCCGGTCCGGACGGCTCAGCGCTGCCCGGGCGCGGCCACCCCGACCGGTCCGCCCCGGCCGTGCCCGGTCAGCTCAGTGCGGCCCGGCGGCGGCCACCCTGGCCGGTCCGTCCCCGCCGGTCCGGTCAGCTCAGCGCTGCCCGGCGGCGGCCAGCCCCGGCCACACAAGGTCCATCAGGAACTCGGTGGCCTGCTCGGCGCTGACGTCCCCGCGCCGGCCGCGCCACAGTGCGAGCCGCTCGCTGGCGCCGACGATCACCTGCGCGTAGGCCTCCACCCGGCGCGGGTCGGCCGTCGGGGTCTGCGCCCTGAGCAGCCCGGTGACGAACTCGGTCTGCTGGTTGCGGATGCCCTCCAGGGCCTCGGCGGCCGGCCCGACCGGGGTGGCCGCCTCTTCGTAGAGCAGGGTGGCGGCGGCGCCCTGGGCGTCCAGGAAGTCGAAGAACGCCCGGAACCCCCGGCGCACCATGTCCTCCGGGCTGCTGGCGCCGGCGGCGGCCGCGGTGGTGACCTCGAGCAGCTCGGTGCGGGCCCTGGCGATGCAGGCGAGCAGCAGGCCTTCCTTCGAGCCGAAGTGGTCGTAGAGCACGGGCTTGGTGACGCCGACCCGCTCGGCCACCGCGTCCATCGAGGCCGCCTGGTAGCCGCGCTCGGCGAAGACCGCGCTGGCCGCGTCCAGGATCTGTCGCTCCCGCTCGCCCCGGCTGACCCGGCGCCGGACCGGCTTCTGTACCTGCATCAGGTCACCCTACCGGAAGTAACTTACCCGTGGTAGCTTACCGATAGTAAGTTACCGTCGGTAGGTAGCGAGGAGAACCGGGACATGCGCACATCGGTGGTCATCATCGGGAGCGGCTTCGCCGGGCTGGGCATGGCGATCCAGCTCACCGAGCAGGGCCGGGACGACTTCCTGGTGCTGGAGAAGGCGGCGACGCTGGGCGGCACCTGGCGGGACAACACCTATCCGGGCTGCGCCTGCGATGTGCAGTCGCACCTGTACTCGTTCTCCTTCGCGCCGAACCCGGACTGGACCCGGATGTTCGCCCGGCAGCCCGAGATCAGGTCGTACCTGGAGGGGCTCGCCGACCGCTACCGGCTGCGCGACCGGATCCGCTACGGCGTGACCGTGACCGGCGCCGAGTTCGACGCCGAATCCGGCGGCTGGACCGTGCACACGGCCAGCGGCGAGGCCATCGAGTGCCGCTTCGTGGTGTGGGGCACCGGCGCGCTGCACGAGCCGTCGGTCCCGGAGATCGACGGGCTGGAGCGGTTCGCCGGGCGGGTGTTCCACTCGGCCGACTGGGACCACGAGCACGACCTGACCGGCCGCGGGGTCGCGGTGATCGGCACGGGCGCGAGCGCGATCCAGTTCGTGCCGCCGGTGGCCGAGCGGGCCGCCGAGCTGACCCTGTTCCAGCGCACCCCGCCGTGGATCCTGCCCAAGCTGGACCGGCCGATCAGCGCCGCCGAGCGCTGGGCGTTCCGCACCTTCCCACTGCTGCAGCGGCTCTACCGGGGCTCCATCTACGGCCGGCTGGAGGGGCGGGTGTTCGGCTTCCGGCACCCGAGGGTGATGTCCGGACTGCAGGCGCTGGCCAAGGCGCACATCCGGCGGGGCATCGCCGACCCCGAGCTGCGCGCCGCCGTCACCCCGGACTACACCCTCGGCTGCAAGCGGGTACTCATCTCCAACGACTACTACCCGGCGCTGGCCAGGGACAACGTGCACGTGGTCGGTGCCGGCATCGAGCGGGTCACCGAGCGCGGCGTGGTCACCGCCGACGGGGTCGAGCACGAGGTCGACACGATCATCTTCGGCACCGGGTTCAAGGTCGCCGACAGTTTCGCCCAGCTGGCCATCACCGGCCGGGACGGGGTGAAGCTGACCGACGCCTGGCGGCACGGCTCCGAGGCGTTCCTCGGTACCACCGTGGCGGGCTTCCCGAACCTGTTCCTGCTGGTCGGCCCCAATACCGGGCTCAGCCACAGCTCGATGGTCTACATGATCGAGTCGCAGGTCGCCTACGTGCTGGACTGCCTGCGGCTGCTGGACCGCAACGGAGCGCGCGTGCTGGACACCCGCCCGGAGCGCCAGGCCGCATACAACGCCGAGCTGCACGAACAGCTGGCCGGCGGAGTCTGGCAGCGGGGTGGCTGCCGCAGCTGGTACCTCGACGAGCACGGGGTCAACCGCACGCTGTGGCCGGACTTCACGTTCCGGTTCCGCCGCCTCACCCGCCACGCCGACCCCGCCAACCACGAGGTCCTCGCCTGACGTCGTGAGTGGCGAGTGGTCCCAGGAGACCACTCGCCACTCACGAGGCGTGGGTTCGCGTCGACAACGGCGGCGGGCGCGAGTGAGGATGGCGGTATGGCCGCCTCGCTCGCCGACATCGATCCCACCACCGTCCCGCCGATCGTGGCGGCCCTGCGCGCCGTGCTACCGGCCGACCGGATCCTCACCGACCCGGACCTGACCGACGGCTACAGCCACGACGAGGCGGAGTGGGCGCCGTACGGCCGGCCGTCGGCTGTCGTCCGGGCGCGGGACACCGGGGAGGTGGCGGCCACCGTGCGGGCGTGCGCCGAGCTGGGCGTGCCGGTGGTGCCGCGGGGCGCCGGTACCGGGCTGTCCGGCGGGGCGAACGCGGTGGACGGCTGTGTGCTGCTCAGCCTGGAGGCGATGCGCGCCATCCTGGAGATCAACCAGGGCGAGCGGCTGGCCGTCGTGCAGCCCGGCGTGGTGAACGACGAGCTGCGCGCGGCGGTCGCCAAGCAGGGCCTGTGGTACCCGCCGGACCCGGCCAGCGCGCCCTGGTCGACCATCGGCGGCAACGTGTCCACCAACGCCGGCGGGCTGTGCTGCGTGAAGTACGGCGTGACGAAGGACTACGTGCTCGCGCTGGAGGTGGTCACCGCTGCCGGCGAGGTCGTCCGGCTGGGCCGGCGCACCGCCAAGGGGGTCGCCGGCTACGACCTGGTCGGGCTGCTGGTCGGATCGGAGGGCACCCTCGCGGTGATCACCGAGGTGACCGTCAAGCTGCGCCCGCTGCGGTCCGCGCCGACGCGCACCGTCGTCGGCTTCTTCGACTCGCTCTCGGCGGTCGGCGAGGCGGTGGCCGGGGTGACCGCCGCCGGGCTGCAGCCGGCCATCTTCGAGCTGGTCGACCGGCACTGCCTGCGGGCGGTGGAGGAGTGGAAGCACATGTCGCTGCCGGACGACGCGGCGGCGCTGCTGCTCGCCCAGTCCGACCTGGCCGGCCCGGCTGGCGAGGCGGAGGCGGCCGCGATCCTGGCCGAGTTCCAGCGGGCCGGCGCCCGGGATGCGATGGCCTCCACCGACCCGGTCGAGGCCGAGGCGCTGTTCGACGCCCGCCGGCTGGCCTACCCGGCGCTGGAGCAGCGCGGCGACGCGATCCTTACCGAGGACGTCTGCCTGCCCCGGGGCAAGCTCGCCACCATGCTGGAGCGGATCGAGCAGATCGCCGAGCGGCACCAGGTGGTGATCGCAAACGTGGCGCACGCCGGCGACGGCAACCTGCACCCGATGATGATCACCCCGCTGAACGACGAGGCCGCCAGGGCGCGCTCCCAGGCGGCGTTCGAGGAGATCGTGGACAGCGCGATCGAGCTGGGCGGCACGGTCACCGGCGAGCACGGTGTCGGCCTGCTCAAACGGCGGGGCATGCAGCGCGAGCTCGGCCCGGCCGCGATGGCCCTGCAACGCGCGGTCAAGACGGCCTGGGACCCGACCGACCTGCTCAACCCGGGCAAGGTGCTCGGCTGAGCGCTTCCTTAGCGTCAGCTGTGGGCCGGCCGCTATACGCGGCCGACCTTGGGGCGGTTCGGGTGCGGCCAGTCGCGCACAGCGACGCCCGTGTAGGCCGATCGGATTATCAACGGATGAACCGCAAGATCCACCTAGCGCTCCCCTTGTCGCGACACTGAATTCGAACGTAATGTGGTGAAGACAGTTACTGAGCCCGTACCGAATTGGCGCCGCTCAGGGTGGTGACCGATCGGGCGGGTTATCAGGCTCGCGCACCTTGTGACGCGGCTCGTGGGGCTCGAGCTGCACTGGGGGGATTGTGTCTACCCGAAGTCTGTACCAGATTCTCGCGACCGCTAGTCGCGACAGATACCCGGCGATAATGGTCGATATCAAATTGCGGTCGCCTCGGGATGGTGTGCTCATTTCCGAGTCTCAATTTGACACCTACGTCCGATCGCTCGCTGAAGGTGGCGTCGTCGCGATGTCGATGGTGACCGACCCGACGCACTTCGGCGGCAGCATCGAGCTGGCCAGGCGGGCCCGCCGGCTCTGTGACGTGCCGTTCATGCGGAAAGAGTTCTTCACGTCGGTCGGCCAGATGGACGAGGCGCGGGCGGCCGGGTTCGACGCCGTCCAGCTGTCGCTGGGCACCATTCCCGACCCGGTGCTCTTCGACGCGATGCGCTCGCGGGCCGAGGCGATCGGGCTCGAGGTGGTGATCGGCGTGCACGGCCGCGCGCAGCTGGACCGGGCCATCCAGCTCGGCGCCGAGGCGATCGGCCTGAACAACCGGGACATCACCACACTCGAGCTCGACGACGGCACGGTCCGGGCCAGCGAGTCGTTGATCCCGCTCGTGCCCCGGGGGGTGCTGGTCATCTCGGAGAGCGGCCTGCGGTCGCCGGAGGATGTGCGGCGCGCGGCCGACTCCGGGGCAAACGCGGTGCTCATCGGTACCGCGGTGGCCAAGAGCCGGGACCCGGTCGGCTGGCTGCGCTCGCTGCGGGAGCCAGTCGAGTCGTGCTGAACGCCGGGCCGGAAACCGACCGGCTCGCGGCCCGGTGGCGCGCCGCCGAGGCGGCCGGGGACCGGCTGCTGGTCGTCTACGTGACGCTGGGCGACCCGCTCACGTCCGGCCCGCCGGGGCTCGGCCCCGCGGTCGCGGCGGCCGGGGCCGACGTGCTCGAGCTGGGCCTGCCGACCCCCGGGACGCGCCCGCGCGGGGCGGTGGTCGGGGCCTCGTTCGAGCGGGCCCGGGGCACGCAGCTGGCCCAGGTCTGGGCCGAGCTGGGCGAGCTGCGCCGCCGGCTACCGGACGTCCCACTCGTGCTGCTGGTCTATCCGGAGACGGTGGCCGACATCGGCTGGTCGGCGCTGCTCGCCGAGTCCGCTCGCGGGGGGGTGGACGGAATGGTGCTGACCCGGCCGAGCGTGGCCGCCCTGCGCCGGGTGTCGGCGGCCGGGCTCAGTGCCATTCCGCTGATCCCCCCGAACGTCGAGAGCAGTTTTGCGCGAGATCTTGAGGAGGCTGCCTCCGGGCTCACCTATAGGCCGTTGGCGGCGCGTACCGGTGATCCGCTGGAACCCGATTCGGTGGGTCGGTTGGCGGCTCGACTCCGCGCCGGAGCGACAACGCCATTCATTGTCGGATTCGGTATCAGAAATGAGCGTGAGATACGCGCTGCTGCGCCGCATGTGGCGGGTGTGGTGATCGGTAGCGAATTCATTGCCCGCATCTCCGAGGTGTCGGCAAGTGGTCGGATGACTTATGCCCAACAGCTAATCGGGCGGTGGAAGTCGGCCACCGGGCCGGTCGGGGTCGCGGACCCGGGAGGGGAGTCGTAACGCACGCATAGTCCGGATGACATTGGTTGGAAACACCCATTCGGTGAGCTGGGCCGATGTCTAGTACGCACAGTCTGGACGGCCTGCACCGCTCGGTTGTCGTGATCGGCGGCGGACAGGCCGGCCTGTCCATGAGCTACTGCCTCGTGCACCGAGGCGTCGACCACCTGGTGCTGGAGCGCGAGCAGGTCGGGCACGAGTGGGCGAACCGCCGGTGGGACACGTTCTGCCTGGTGACACCCAACTGGCAGTGCCAGCTACCGGGTTTCGGCTACCAGGGCAACGACCCCAACGGCTTCATGGTGCGGGACCAGATCGTGGCCTACCTGCGTGCCTACGCGCGCTCGTTCGGGCCGCCGCTGATCGAGGGCGTCAGCGCGACCCGGCTGCGCCAGGACGCCGCCGGCAGCTTCGCGATCGAGACCAGCGCCGGGCGGCTCACCGCCGACCAGGTGGTGCTCGCCACCGGCCCGTACCAGGTGCCGCTGCGGCCCCGGCTGGCCGACCGGCTGCCAGACGACCTGGTCCAGGTGCACTCCTCGCAGTACGGGCAGCCCGACCAGCTGCCACCCGGCGAGGTACTCGTGGTCGGCACCGGGCAGTCCGGCTGCCAGATCGCCGAGGACCTGCACCTGGCCGGCCGGCGGGTGCACCTCGCGGTGGGCAGCGCGCCGAGGGTGGCCCGGACCTACCGAGGCCGGGACGTGGTGGCCTGGCTGGCGGACATGGGCTACTACGCCAAGGGCATCGGGGAGTTCGCCGACGCCGACGCGGTGCGCTTCCGGGCCAACCACTACGTGACCGGGCGGGACGGCGGCCACGACATCGACCTGCGCCAGTTCGCCCGCGAGGGCATGCGGCTCTACGGCCGGCTGCTGGACGTGCGGCGCGGCCAGCTCAGCTTCGACACCGACCTGGCCAACAACCTGGACGCGGCCGACGCGGTGTCCGAGGGCATCAAGGACTCGATCGACGCCTACCTGACCTCGGCCGGCATCGCCGCCCCGACCGAGGCCCGCTACCAGCCGGTCTGGCAACCCGGCGAGGAGCCGACCGAGCTGGACCTGGCCGGCAGCGGGATCACCTCCGTGGTCTGGAGCACCGGGTTCGGCCGGGACCACCGCTGGATCGACGTGCCGGTGTTCGACGGGCGGGGCTACCCGACCCACCTGCGCGGGGTGACCAGCTGCCCCGGGCTGTACTTCCTCGGCCTGCCCTGGCAGCACACCTGGGGGTCCGGCCGGTTCTGCGGCGTGGCCACCGACGCCCGGTACCTGGCCGACCAGGTCGTCTCGCTGCGGTTGAACGGCGGCGGGCACGACGTGCCCTGGCTGGCCGGCACACCCGCCAGCACGTATCCCAGCGACGACGACTGGATCGCGCCGCGCACCGTGGCCTGACGGGTCGGGGCCGGGCTCCGGCGCCGTTCGACTGGACGGCGGCGCCAGGTCGGGCATCATGGGCCGGTGCCCACCCGTGACCCGGTCGCCGACCTGCGGCGCATTGCGTTCCTGCTGGAGCGGTCGCACTCGTCCACGTACCGGGTGCGCGCGTTCCGCACCGCGGCGAACGTGCTGGCCGGCCGCGACGACCTGGACACGCTGGCTAGGGGGCGCGGGCTGACCAAGATCAAGGGGGTCGGCGACACCACCGCCCGCTGCGTGCTGCAGTCGCTGGCCGGCGAGGAACCGGCCTACCTGCGTGAACTGGAGGCGGAGGCGGTGGCGGGTCCGGGGGCCGGCCCGGTGCGCTCCTCGATACCGGCGATCCCCGAGCTGGCCGGCGCCGGCGCGGCGCTGCGGGCCGCCCTGCGGGGTGACTGCCACACGCACTCCGACTGGTCGGACGGCGGCTCGCCGATCGAGGAGATGGCGCTGACCGCCCGCGACCTCGGCCACGAGTACCTGGTACTCACCGACCACTCACCCCGGCTGACCGTGGCCAACGGGCTGACCGCCGAACGGCTGCGCCGCCAGCTCACCGTGGTCGCCGAGCTGAACACCCGGCTGGCCCCGTTCACCATCCTGACCGGCATCGAGGTGGACATCCTGGACGACGGTGCCCTCGACCAGGCCGAGGAGCTGTTGGCGGAGCTGGACGTCGTGGTCGCCTCGGTGCACTCCAAGCTGCGAATGCCGGCGGCGGAGATGACCGAGCGGATGCTCACCGCCGTGGCGAACCCGCACGTCGACGTGCTCGGCCACTGCACCGGGCGAATGGTCACCGGCGACCGCAAGCGCCCCGAGTCGGAGTTCGACGCGGCGGCGGTGTTCGACGCGTGCGCCGAGTACGGGGTGGCCGTCGAGGTGAACTCCCGCCCGGAACGGCTGGACCCGCCGCGCCGGCTGCTCCGCCAGGCCGTGGCCGCCGGTTGCCAGTTCACCCTGGACACCGACGCACACGCCCCCGGCCAGCTGGACTGGCTGCCCTACGGCTGCGCCAGGGCCGCCGAGTGCGAGGTCCCCCCGGACCGCGTGCTCAACACCCGCACCGCCGCCGACCTCCTGTCCCACACCCACCGCCACCACTGACCCTCCCCCGCACGTGCCCCACAAGCACAACCCCGCGAGTCGGCCTGCCGGCGGTGCGGGATTTTGTCAGGGTGAGTCGCGGATTTTGTCAGTACTCGTAGGCCTCGACCGGCTCCGGGATGGGCTCGGCGTCGAGCACCTGGACGCTCGGCGTGTAGCCGTCCGCCGCCGTGGCGCTGCCCGGCAACAGCCGCGCGCGCAGCCGCAGCCAGCTGCCCGACGGCAGGTCCGGCGCGCCGGTCAGCCGGACCACCATCGGCCGGGCGTCCGCCGCGCAGCAGGTGATCACCAGGCGGGCCAGCTCGGCGGCGCCGCCCCGGTGCACCACGAACCCGGTCAGCGTGACGTCCCGGCCGGCCAGGGAACCGGAGCGGTCCCAGACGGCGCGGGTGACGAAGTCCGAGAGCCGCAGCTCCGGCGCGCCACCTTCGGGCAGCGGCGGGAAGTCGCCGTCGCTCGGGCCGGCCGCCGCGGTCACCGAGTTACCGGCCGAGGCGCGCTGCACCGAGTCCGCGCCGAGCGCGGGCGGGGCCACCAGGAAGATCGCCAGCACCGGCAGCATGAGCAGCCACGGGCTGTGCGGTTCGCGGTGGCCGTGCCTGCCGGCGTGCGGACCACCGCCGCCGTGCGGGCCGGCGGGGCGGCGCGGGCCGGCGGGGCGGCGCGGGCCGGCGGGGCGGCGCGGCGCCGACCGGGCCAGCCAGGCATCGCGCCCCAGGCTGACGCCGGCGAGCAGCAGGATCACGGCGCCGGCGGTGAGCAGGTACCACTTGTTGCCGGGCTTGACGTAGCGCAGGTACAGGTCGGTGGCCGAGATCTTGATCAGCGCGCCGCCGAGCAGCACCAGCAGCACGTTCTGCGTGTCCCGCCTCACCGGGCGCCGCCCAGCGCGAGCAGCCCGGCCACGGTGCCGCACACCGTGGCCACCACGAGCGTGGTCGGCGCGAACCGGGCCGCGAAGCCGCGGCCGAAGGTGCCGGACTGCAGTGCGAACAGCTTGACGTCCACTGCCGGCCCGACCACCAGGAACACCAGTCGGGGCAGCAGCGGCAGGGAGCCGAGGGAGGCGGCCACAAACGCGTCCGCCTCACTGCACAGCGCCAGCAGCACGGCGAGCAGCGCCATCACCACGATGCCGAGCAGCAGATGGCCGGCCAGGCCCTCCAACCAACTGGCCGGCACGGCCACGTTCAGCACCGCCGAGCTCAGCCCGCCGAGCACCAGGAAACCGCCGGCGGCGACCAGGTCGTGCCGGGCGGTCTCCAGGAACACCCACCACCTGGCGCCGCCGGAGCCGGGGTGCACCCGCTGCCGGACGCGCGCGGCGATCCACTCCGGCCGGCCGAACCGCGACCACAGCCACCCCATCACGACCGCCGTGGCCAGCGAACCGCCGAACCGGCCGGCCACCATGGCCGGCTCACCGGGGAACGCCACCGCCGTGGCCACCAGCACCACCGGGTTGATCGCCGGTGCGGCCAGCAGGAAGGTCAGCGCGGCGGCGTCCGGCAGGCCCTGGCCGATCAACCGCCGCGCGACCGGCACCGAGGCGCACTCGCAGCCGGGCAGCACCGCGCCCGCCAGCCCCGCGGCCGGCACCGCGAACACGGCCCGCCGGGGCAGTAGCCGGCCCAGCGCGGCGGGCGAGACGAACGCGGCGATCAGGCCGGACAGCACGACGCCGAGCACCAGGAACGGCAGCGCCTGCACGCAGACCGCAACGAACACGGTGGCCGCGATGCGCACCGAGGTGCCGTCCAGCGCCTCCGCCAGCGGCCGTTGCAACAGCAGCGCGGCGACCAGCACGGCGCTGAACACCTGCAGCGAGCTGACCCGCCGCCAGCTCGCGCGACCGGGGCGGGCGGGGTGGACGTTGTCGCTCCCAGCCGGGGTAGCCGGGGTAGCCGGGGTAGCCGGGGTAGCGGGGCTGCTCCCGCCCGGCGTGGTGACGGCGGTGTCCGAGTCGACGGTGTCTGACTCTGCGGTGTCGGCCGGCGCGCCGTCGGAGAAGCTGGGGACGCTGGAGTTGTCGGTGGTGTCGGTGGGGGAGGCCACGGCGGACATGCTGCCAGCGCGGACCCGGTCGGGAGGGCAGATTCGCCCAGCGCGTCCGCCGTTCGCCCAACCGGCACACGCGCGCTGGCGCACGGGTCGCGTCTCTCCGCGGTAACCGCCGCCCGACTTGTCGTGCCTATTTCCAACGACAAGAGCCACCTGTCGTGCCTATTTCCAACGACAAGTGGGGAGGTGGGGGTCGTACGCGGGCCGCGGGGGCTGGCGCACGGCTTCGCGCGTTGGCGCACGGGTTGCGGGGGCTGGCGCACGGCTTCGCGCGTTGGCGCACGGGTCGCGGGGGCTGGCACACAGCTTCGCGCGTTGGCACACGGCGTGAGGTAGTGGCACACAAGTTAGAACACGTGTGTGGCGTCTGCGGGCCGTGTGTTAGGGCCAGGGGGCGTGTGCGCGGTGCTCGGCGCCTACACCGGTTGCCTCGGCATTGGTGGCCGACCGGCGGACGGCGTCGGCCCAGCGCCCCGGGCCGCCGGACCGGCATCGGCCCAGCGCCCCGCACCGGCGTCGCCCCGGCGCCCTGGACCGCCCGGCCGGACCGGCATCGCCCGGGCGCCCCCGACTGCGCCGGTCAGTTGCGGGGAGCGCGGTGCAGGGTGCGGGCGTACTCGCGCAGCCGCTCGGGCAGCCGTTCGGCGGTGAGCGCGCCGCGGTGCAGCCACCGGCACAGCTCGTCGGCGTCGGCGGAGTCCCGGATCGGGCCGACCAGCACGGCCGGGCCGGAGGGCTGGCGCGAGGCGTGGCACGGCTGCACGACGGCGACCCGGCCGGGCACCACGCGGCCGGGCGCGGCCGGCGCCGACGGGCCGCACGCCCGGCACAGCAGCTGGCCCATCAGGCAGCCGGTGACGACCAGTACGCCGTGCTCGGAGCGGCGGGTCGCGTCGGACAGGGCCCGCTCGACCGGGCCCCGCTCGCCGCACTGGGCGCCGGCGCAGCCTTCGGCCCGGCACAACACGAGGGTGAAACTGCTCATGGACAGGCAGCCTAGTTAGAAACGATTGTCATTACCAGGGCGCAAACGAGATCGAGCATTCTTGAAATCGTGCTAGTCTCGAAGCCGTGGCGCGCACGAAGGAGTTCGACCCCGAGGTGGCGCTGGAGCAGGCCATGGAGCTGTTCTGGCGCCAGGGTTACGCGGCGACCTCGGTGGCCGACCTGGTGGCCCACCTCGGCGTGGCCAGGGCCAGTCTGTACGCCACCTTCGGCAACAAGCACGACCTGTACGTGGCCGCGCTGGAGCGCTACATGCAGCGCGGGAATCCGAACCTGGTCGAGGTTCTCGCCACGCCGGGCCCGGTGCTGCCGACGATCCGGGCACTGTTGAAGGCCACGGCGGCACCGTCGCCCCCGGAGCTGCCCCCGGGATGCATGGTGGTCAACGCGGCCGTGGAGTGTCCGCCGGAGGACGTCGTGGTGCGCCGGCGACTGGAGCTGAATTGGGCCTCGGACGAGGTGGCGCTCACGTCGGCCCTGCTGCGGGCGCGCGCCCAGGGTGAGATCCGGGCCGATGTCGACGCGGTGTCGGCGGCCAGGTTCCTGCTCGTGCTGAAGCAGGGCATCCAGGTGGTCGGCGGCCCGGCGAACGGCCCGGACGGCGCCCGGCGGGCCGAGGCGGCCGTGCGGCACGCGCTCGACCTGCTCGAGACGCTGCGCTGAGCCGGCCGCGCGTCGGGTCCGGCATGAGCAAAGACGAGGGGGCTTCTGTGGACGTTATCAAGACCGATCGTTCTAGAAAAGTACACGTACCGCGCTCGGTCTACGTGCTCGGCGCGACGATCTTTGTGCTCGGCACCACCGAGTTCGTGATCGCCGGCCTGCTGCCCGAGCTGGCCGCCGACCTGCACGTATCGCTGCCCCGCGCCGGGCTGCTGATCTCTGCGTTCGCGATCGCCATGGCGGTCGGCGCGCCGCTGCTCACCGTGGCGACCCTGCGGCTGCCCCGGCGGGCCACGCTGCTCGGCGCGCTCGGGCTGTTCGTGGCCGGCCAGCTGCTCGGCGCGCTGGCCGGCGACTACGCGACGCTGCTCGTGGCCAGGGTGATCACCGCCGCGGCCACCGGGGCGTTCTGGGCGGTGGCCGGCGTGGTCGCGGTCAGCGCCGTCGACCCGGCCTACCGGGCCCGCGCGCTCTCCCTGCTGCTCGGTGGCCTGACCTCCGCAAATGTGCTCGGGGTGCCACTCGGCACGCTGCTCGGCCAGCAGCTGGGCTGGCGCGCCACGTTCTGGGCGATCGGGGCGGCGGCTGCCGTCGCCATCGTCGGGGTGTGGTTCAGCCTGCCCGGTGACCGGCGCGCCCCGGGGCCGGCTCCGGCCGGCGTGCGCGCCGAGCTGCGCGCCTTCACCAGTGGCCGGCTGTGGCTGGCGCTGGGCACGACGGCGGTGTTCGAGGCCGGCATGATGGGCATGTTCAGCTACCTGGCGCCGGTGGTCACCGACGTGGCCGGCCTTTCGGCGGGCGCGGTGCCGGTGGTGCTGACCCTGTACGGGGTGGGCAGCCTGGTCGGCGTGCAGCTCGGCGGCCGGCTGGCCGACGCGTACCCGTGGGCGACGCTGTACGTGGGCCTCGGAGTGCTCGTCGCCATGCTCGTCACGCTGGCCGCCGCCGCGTCGGTGCCGGCAGTGCTGCTCACCTCGGCGTTCCTGCTCGGCGTTGCGGTGTTCGTCGCGGCCACCCCGCTCAACGCCAGGGTCTTCCAGCTGGCCGGCCCCGCGCCGACGCTGGCCAGCGCGGTCAACGCGTCGGCGTTCAACGTCGGCAACACGGTCGGTCCGTGGCTGGGTGGCCTGGTGATCAGTGCCGGGTTCGGCTTCCGGATGCCGTCGACGGTGGGCGCGGTCCTGGTCACCGCCGCCCTCGGTCTCGCGCTGCTGTCCCGCACCCTGGACCGCCGCGTTGCCACCCCACCGCCCGTACCCGTGCCCCTCGTGTGTGCGGAAGCGCCCGGGGCTGACGCGTCACCGTGTCGACCGCACACAGCGTCGTAGCGCGGCACACACTGCCGAACCTGTGTGTCGCGCTACCGCGATGTGTGCCGTGGGCCCGCCAGACGCGTGCGCGGCGATACGGCGGCGTGTGCGGGTCAGAGCGTGCGGCGGTAGGAGTGCAGTTGGGTGGCGGTCTCCTCGGCGGCGAACACCGAGGCGAACTCCTGCACGCTGATCGCCGTGCCGGTGGCCAGCCCGGTGTTCTGCCACACCTCGAACAGCCGTTTCTGGGACGCCGTCGCGGTCGGGGTGTGCCCGGCGACCCGGTCCAGCCAGCCTGCGACAGCCTCGTCCAGCCGCCCCGGTTCGACGACCTCGTTGCACAGCCCGCTCGCCGCGAACCGGTCCACCGGGTACAGCTCGCCGGTCAGGATCATCTCCTTGGCCAGGCTCAGCCCGACGTACTGCGACAGCAGCGCGGCGTCGGCCACCGACGGGATGCCGACCTTGATCTCGGGCAGCCCGAATGCCGAGCGCGTCGTCGCCACCCGCAGGTCACAGGCCAGCGCCAGCTCGAAACCGACGCCGAGGCAGTACCCGTCCACCGCGCACACCGTGGCCACCGGCGCGGTCCGGATGGTGGCCAGCATCTCGCGCAGCCCGGCGATGAACGCCCTGGCCGAGTCCGGCGTGAGCCCTTCGAACGAGTCGACGTGCATGCCGGCGGTGAACGCCCGGCCGCCGGTGCCGGTGAACACGACCGCGCGCACCCCGTCGGCCAGGTTCATCGCCTCCCGCAGCGCCTCGATGTCCCCCGGCCGCAGCGCGTTCAGCTTGGCCGGGCGGGTCAGCGTGACGCGCAGCGTGGCTCCGTCCCGCGTGACGACCACGGCGCTCGGTTCGGGGGACGGGGTCGAATCGGCGGCGGGCATCGGCGGCTCCTTCGGGTCGAGATAGCTGACACTTTCGCAACGCGCCGACGGCCGCCAGTCGGGTGACTCGCCGGTCGCCCGGACGTGTCGAACCTCGGCGAAATAGTTCGTTGTCCAAAACAAGGGGTGTCCCGGTTCTGGCCCGCCGCGTAGCGTGACCGGTGTTCGCACCGCTGCGATCAAGGTCACACACGGGGGTCGAGGTGTGCGCCGCGCCTCCTCGACCAGCTCCGGGCCGGACCGGGATTTGGAGGGCAGACAATGAAGTCGATCTTCTTCCATCTGATGCCGTACCGCGATCTGCCGGCGGATTTCGAGTCCAGGTACGAAAGCATCTGGGTGACCCCGCCGAACACCGAGCTCTGCGACCCGGCGAAGGTCGCGCAGTATTACGACTGGAACCTCGACGAGCTGGAGCTGGCCGACCGGCTCGGCTTCGACGGCGTCGGGGTCAACGAACACCACCAGAACGGCTACGGCTTCATGGCCTCGCCGAACCTGATGGCCGCCTCGCTGGCCCGCCGCACCCCGAACAACAGCGCGATCATGGTGCTGGGCAACACGCTCGCCCTGTACGCGCCGGCCACCCGGGTGGCCGAGGAGTTCGCCATGCTGGACGTGCTGTCCAAGGGGCGGCTGGCGGCCGGCTTCCCGGTCGGCACCTCGATGGACGTCAACTTCTGTTACGGCGTCACCCCGACCGAGACCCGGGCTCGGTTCCGCGAGGCCGAGGAGCTGATCATCAAGGCCTGGACGCAGCCGGGCCCGTTCATCTTCAACGGCAAGTTCAACAAGCTGCGCTACGTCAACCCGTGGCCGCAGCCGCTGCAGAAACCGCACCCGCCGGTCTGGCTGGCCGGTGGCGGCTCGGTGGAGACCTGGGACCTGGCCGCCCGCCGCGACTACACCTACAGCTACCTGAGCTTCTTCGGCGCCAAGTTCGGCAAGAAGCTGATGGACGGGTTCTGGAACCGGATGGCCGAGCTGGGGGTGGACCGCAACCCGTTCCGGGCTGGCTTCGCCCAGCTGATCTGCGTCTCGGAGACCGACGAGCGCGCCGAGCAGGAGTACCTGGAGCACTGCTCGTACTTCTTCAACAAGTGCCTGCACATCCCGGCGCACTTCATGACGGCGCCCGGCTACCGAACCCGCAAGAGCAGCGAGTTCGCGATCCGGACCAACCAGCCGGGGGAGCTCGCGGCGGTCGCCGCACTGGAGAAGAACTGGAAGACCCTCGTCGACGAGGGCTTCATCATCGCCGGCAGCCCGGCCACCGTGGCCGACCGGTTGATCGAGCTGGCCAAGACGCTGCGGGTGGGCAACCTGCACGCGCTGCTGCAGATCGGTTCCATGCCGCACGAGCTGACCAAGAAGAACATCACGCTGTTCGCCGAGGAGGTCATCCCGAGGATCCGGCACATGTGGGACAGCGAGGGCTGGGAACACAAGTGGTGGCCGAAGGGCGCAGCCAACCGGTCCGCGACCAGACCCGCCGCGAGCCAGGCCTGAGGAGCGACGATGACCGAGACGACTTCGAGGGCGACCGCGTTGCCGCCGCACGTCACCGAACGGCTGGTCCCGGCGCTGGCCGGGCGGATCCAGGCCCGCGTGCTGGTGGCCGGCACGGGCGATCCGGTGCTGTTCCTGCACGGGGCCGGCGGGCTGATCTGGGACCCGTTCCTGGAGGCGCTGGCCGCCGGGCACACGGTGTACGCGGTCGAGCACCCCGGCGCGGCCGACACCGACGCGCTGGACCAGCTGCCCGGCATCTGGGAGCTGGTGCTGTTCTACGACGAGGTGCTGGACGCGCTCGGGCTGGACACCGTGGCGGTGGTCGGCCACTCGTTCGGCGGGATGGTGGCCGCCGAGCTGGCCGCGAACAGCCCGCGCCGGGTGTCCCGGCTGGTGCTGATCGCGGCGATCGGGCTGTGGCGCGACGACGCACCGATCCCGGACATCGCCGGCGTGCCGGCCTCGCGGATGCCCGAGCTCGTGCTCGCCGACCCGAACAGCCCGCTCGCCGAGCTGCTCACCCCGCCCGCCGACGACCCGCAGGCGCTGTTCGAGGCCGCCCTGCGGATGGCCAGCATCCTGCACTTCGTCTGGCCGCTGCCGGACAAGGGACTGCGCGGCCGGATCCACCGGGTCGCCGCGCCCACCCAGCTGGTCTGGGGTGAACGGGACGCGCTGGTGTCGCCGGTCTACGCCGAGGAGTTCGCCGGCCTGCTGGCTAGGTCCGAGACCGTGCTCATCCCCGACGCCGGCCACCTGCCGCAGCTGGAACAGCCGCGGCTAGTACAGGACGCGGTGTTGGCGTTCCTGGACGGCCCAGCCGAGTAGCCGCCGCGGTGGCCGGCCGGCGCGGTGGCCGGCCGGCGCGCTCACACACACGTCGGTGCGTTGGCACGCCGGTTCTGGACGCGGCACACGAGTTCGAACTCGTGTGCCGCGTCGCAAGTTGGTGTGTCGGCCACGGACGGTGTGTGCCGGGTGTGCAGGTTGTGTGTCGGCTCCGGAGGCCGTGTGTCCGCCCCGGGCGGCGTGTGTCCGCCCCGGACGGTGTGTGCCGGCCACGGGTTAGTGCGCTCTGGCGTGGGCGAGCTTTGCCAGGTCGGCGACCATGTCAGCCGGTATCGGGCGGCCGGCGAAGCCGGGCGCCCGACGACACCACCGCGCCGGATGCGTGTCATTCTCCGACGCTAGGGGCCAGGCCTTGCGAAAAGCGTGATCGAACCTCAGCTCGTCGCGGCGGCGAAGTCGACCAGGGCGGCGTTGGTGATCTCGGGGCGTTCCTGCTGGATCCAGTGTCCGGCGCCGGACACCAGCTCGAAGTGGCGCAGGTTCGGCACCCGGCCGCGCAGCGCGGCCTCCAGCTTGGCCGGCGGGTAGCCGGCGATCACCGGGTCCCGGTCGCCGGCCAGGAACAGCGCCGGCGGGGTGATCGGGGCGTCCTCCCAGACGGCGGTGAGCGCCCAGTTGCGGTCGATGTTGCGGTACCAGTTCAGCGGCCCGAAGAAGCCGGACCCGGCGAACTCCTCGGCGTAGCTGGCGACGTCCTGCTCGGTCAGCCAGCCGGGCAGCTCGGCGGGGTCGGCCCAGTCGTCGAAGAACCGCTGGCCGTCCGGGATCTGCATGGCGTTCAGCTCGGGGCTCTCGCCGGAGAGGCCGAACAGGATGCGCCGGAACGTCTCGGTCAGGTTGGCCTCGAAGTCCTTCTCGACGCCAGGGCGCTGGAAGTAGATCTGGTAGTAGCTCTCGCCGAAGCGACGGCGGGCGGCGGTCAGCGTGGGCACCGGGGTGCGCCCGCTGTACGGCACGCTGAGTGCGGCGACGCCTCGGACCAGGTCCGGCCGCAGCAGCGCGGTGTGCCAGGCCACCGGGGCACCCCAGTCGTGGCCGACCACCGTCGCGGTCCGTTCGCCGAGTGCCCCGATCAGCCCGACGACGTCGCCGACCAGGTGCAGCATCGTGTAGTCGGCGATCTCGGCGGGGCTGTCGGTGCCCGGGTAGCCCCGCTGGTTCGGCGCGACGGCGTGGAAGCCGGCGGCGGCGAGCGCGCCCAGTTGGTGCCGCCAGGAGTACGCCGATTCCGGGAAGCCGTGCAGCAGCACTACCAGCGGGCCGGCGCCGGCCTCGGCGATGCGCATCCGCAGCCCGTTGACCTCGACGACGCGGTGCTCGATCTCGACCATGCCCCGACCCTACCCAGCGCCGGTCACCCGGCCGGGAACTCGGGCGGAACACCGGGGGACAGCGCGGCGGCGAGCGCGTCGGGGCCGGCGCGGACGGGACACTAGTGTCGGCCAGAGTTGAGCGGGCGAGCCCATAGCGGCCTGGAATCCTGTAGGTACAAGCGGCTAGGCTGCCCGTCGAGTAGCTGCGACGCTCGTCGATGAGGAGTCCTGGATGAAGGCCGTCGTGTACGACCAGCCGAGGAGCTTCACGGTCACGGACGTGGCGGAGCCGCACGCCGGCCCCGGTGAGGTGCGGCTGCGCATCGTGCTAGCCGGCGTCTGCGGCACCGACGGGCACCTGCACCAGGGCGAGTTCGACCCGGTGTACCCGCTCACCCCCGGGCACGAGATCGTCGGTGAGGTCGACGAGCTCGGCGCGGGCGTCACCGAGGTGCGCGCCGGGCAGCGCGTGTGCCTGGACAACATGCAGGCCTGCGGCATGTGCACCAGCTGCCGCCGCGCCCGGCCGGCGTTCTGTGCCGCACTGATCGCGCAGGGGGTGAACGCGCCGGGCGGCTTCGCCCAGTACATCGTGGCGCCGGCCGGCAAGTGCCACCCGGTGGACGACCTGCCCGCCGAGGTCGCCGTGCTGGCCGAGCCCACCGCCTGCGTGATGCACGGGCTGGACCTGCTCGACCTGCGCCCGGGCAGCGACGTGCTGGTCTTCGGCGCCGGCCCCACCGGGCTCGTGCTCGCCCAGCTGCTGCGCTACGTCGGCGCGTCCCGGGTGACGGTGGCCGCGCCCACCGCGTTCAAGCTCGAGGTGGCCAAGCAGCACGGCGCCGACGAGACCGTGCAGGTGGACCGCGCCAACCCGGAGGTCTCCACCCAGCGGCTGCGCGAGCTGGCCCCGGACGGATTCGACGTGGTGATCGACGCGACCGGCACGGTCGCCGTGCTGAGCCGCTGCGTCTCGCTGACCCGCGACGGCGGCACGGTGTTCGTCTACGGCATGACCGAGGAGGCCGCCGAGCTCACCGTGTCGCCGTACGAGATCTTCCGCCGGGAACTGGTGATCAAGGGCTCGTTCTCCCAGGCCTACAGTTTCGACCGGGCGATCGCGGCGCTGCGCGGCGGCCGCGTGCGCACCGAAGGGATCGTCACGCACCGGTTCGGCCTGGACGACTACGGCGCGGCACTCGACGCACTCGCGGATAGCTCCTGTATCAAGGCGGTCATGCAGCCGTAGGGTGCCAGTGTCTCCACGCCGCTCGGGCTGGCCGGCCGAACCAGGGCAGCCCGTACCAGGACAGCCCGCAACGGGACGGCCCGCAACGGGACGGCCCGCAACGGGACGGCCCGACACAGGAAATGGGAGGGCGATGCTCACGAGTTCCACCGGTGGGCGCATCAACCGGTCCTCCCCGCTGCCCTACTACCACCAGCTCAAACAGCTGCTGGTGCAGGAGATCACGCGGCGCGGGCTGCGCCCCGGCGACCTGCTGCCCGGCGACCACGCGCTGTGCGACACCTACGACGTGTCCCGCACGGTGGTCCGCCAGGCGCTCACCGAGCTGGAGTTCGAGGGCGTCATCGAGCGGATCAAGGGCAAGGGCACGTTCGTCGCCCAGCCCAAGACGGCGGAGGGCCTCGTGCAGTCCCTCACCGGGCTGTTCGAGGACGTCGCCGCGCGCGGCGGGCACCTGCGCAGCGACGTGCGCACGCTGCGGGTGGTGCCGGCGGACAGCCACATCGCGGCGGAGCTGCGGGTCGAGCCGGACACCCCCGTGGTGCTGCTGGAGCGGCTGCGCTTCGTCGAGGAGCTGCCCTGGGTGCTCACCGTGACGCACCTGCCGCACGACCTGGTACCCGGCCTGGAGTACGAGGACCTGACCAACCAGTCGCTGTACGCGCTGCTGGAGAACCGGTACGGCGTGCGGCTGGTCCGCGGCCGCCGCTCGGTGGAGGCCACCCTGGCGGGCCAGGTGCTCGCCGGGGCGCTGGAGATCCCGGTCGGGGCCGCGGTGCTGACCCTGCGCAGCCTGAGCGTGGACGCCGACGACCGGCCCGTGGAGAGCTTCGTGGCCTACCACCGGGGCGACCGCAGCCGGTTCGAGGTCGACCTGGTGCGCGAGGCCCGGTCCCAGGGGGCGCGGCCGTCGATGATCGTGACTGGTGGCACCGAGGAGAGCGCCGCCGGCGACGGTGCCCAGGCGTAGTTCGGCTCCGCCTGTTGTTACCGAACTGCACGGGAGGCAGGTTTTCGGGCGCAAAAAGCTGCCCCCTGTGCAGTTCGGTAACGCTGTGCAGTTCGGTAAGGACACGCGCTCTGGCTCAGGACGGTGCGCGTAGGGCGAGTAGTCGGGCCGGGTTGGCGGTCAGGAGCTGCTCGGTGAGCTCGGCGCCGAGCCGGGCCAGTACGCGGGGCACGAACCGCACCGGCAGGTAGTCCAGCCCGGGCAGCCCGCCGTAGCCGCGGTAGCGGGACGCCCGAGCGACGTCGCCGCCGAGCAGCAGCCGCGCCGGGTCACCGTCCGCCGCCACGCGCGCCAGG
>Ga0137415_10000623_pt1 | contig 34682 bp, 33 predicted proteins | sample CZODoug3_1_1_16f_FD_183082 | JGI IMG/M metagenome (GOLD analysis project Ga0137415, IMG submission 183082) | Vadose zone soil fungal communities from Angelo Coast Range Reserve, California, USA - CZODoug3_1_1_16fungal (Hybrid Assembly) | ecosystem: Environmental > Terrestrial > Soil > Vadose...
TAGGTTTCGATGGTGTGAGTACTGAGGCGCCGATCACGTGGCAGATATTCACGCAGGAAGGTTTCCAGATACGGAGCGAGTGCGTTCATGTCTGACCTCCTTGATGCAATGCCTGACCGGCGTCGGCGATCTGCCGCATAAGCGCCGGGGTGGCCTGCAGATACCAGTAGGTGTCGGAGACATGGGCATGACCGAGGTAAGTGCTGAGGCCCACCATGTGTCGGGCGATGCTGGGGCGATCTGCGCGGCAGTGTTCGAGAGATCGAACCGCGAAGGCATGGCGTAGGTCGTGTAAACGAGGCCCGGGTTGGCCGGGCGCACCACGCAAGCCCAAGCGACGCATCAAGCTGAGGAAGACCGCGCGGACCGTTGGATATTTGGGACCAGTACCTGCAGTAGACAGGAGCACGGCTTGATCGACGCTCGCCATTTTGATTCGAACGGCAAGGTAGCCTTCGAGGGCCCTGCGGGTGCTTAGGGCTCGCGTCAAATTAACCTATACAAGTTATTGAGAGGCATGAGAAACTGCTGCGCACGATGCGCGATACCGCTGCTATTGAGCAAATCAAATCGAAGTACCGACGCTTGGCGCCGCTGATGGACGAGCGCATGCGCCGTCAGTGGGCGGCGAGCGAGGCGGAGGCGTACGGTTGGGGCGGTGTAAGCGCGGTGAGCAGCGCGATCGGCATGTCGCGCGTGACGGTGGAGAAAGGATCAATGGAGTTGGCGGCGCGAGCGAAGAATCCGCGTGCGGCCGTGAGTGCGCGCATTCGCCAGCCTGGCGGGGGCCGCAAGACGTTGAGTGAAACTGACCCTGAGTTATTCGCAGCGTTGGAGCAGTTGATCGATCCGATGACCCGGGGGGACCCGACGTCATCGCTGCGTTGGACCTGCTTGAGTACGACCCATTTAGCTGACGCCTTGACGCGCCAGGGTCACGCGCTGAGTCCGCGCAGTGTCGGCAGGCTATTGAACGAGGCGCACTACAGCCTGCAGGGTAACCGCAAGACACAGGAGGGCGGAACCCATCCGGATCGCAATGCGCAGTTCGAGCATATCAACACCACGGTGGATGAGTTTCAGGCTCGCGGCCAGCCGGTGATCTCGGTCGATGCGAAGAAAAAGGAGCTGATAGGCCAGTTCAAGAACGGCGGACGCGAGTGGCGACCGCAGGGCGCACCCGAAGAGGTCAAGATACATGACTTTGTGGATAAGGAGCTAGGCAAGGTCACGCCCTACGGCGTCTATGATTTGAGCCAGAATGAGGGTTGGGTGAGCGTGGGTATCGATCACGACACGGCGCAGTTTGCGGTGCAAGCGATCGGCCGGTGGTGGAAAAAAATGGGAGCCCCTCGCTATCGCTACGCCAAGCAACTGTTGATCACGGCCGATGGAGGTGGCAGTAATAGCAGCCGTTGTCGGTTGTGGAAAGTAGCGCTGCAGGCCTTGGCGGTGAATTTACAGATGCCGATCCACGTCTGCCATTTTCCACCCGGCACCAGCAAGTGGAATAAGATTGAGCACCGGATGTTCTGCCACATGACGCAGAACTGGCGGGGTCGGCCGCTGGTCAGTCACGAAGTCATTATCAAGTTGATCGGTAACACGAGAACCGAAGAGGGCTTGCGAATACGAGCCGAGCTGGACCGCGGCACGTATCCGACCGGCATCAAGATCAGCAACGCGGCACTCGCTGCCCTGAATATCATGCACGACGCTTTTCACGGTGATTGGAACTATGTCCTCTCGCCGAAGAAAAAGCAGAAATAATTGCCTATGTTATTGTGACGCGAGTCCTTAGCGGCAATGAGTCTTAACACTACAATGCGCTACGCGCGAGCTGATATCGACCTAAAACGCCAGGCGCTCTCACAGGTATTCCCGGAAGCATTGGCTCCGCCTCGCGGAGGTCGGCTGATGATACACGGGGCGGAGCTCATTCCTTGGCTTCGTCGGCTGTGAAAACTATGTGTACTAAGTTCGTTCAACCCAGCTGAAGAATCAGTCCTCGCTCAGCCATCACTCCACATATGCATCTGCGTAACATAGATCGACAGATGGTGAGCTCACCATCTGTCGATGAAAGTCAGGAGGTCATGATCCCGGTTCTGGCGGAGTTGCGGCTGCTATCGTCCGCGCGCCTGGACTCGCACCTGCTGCTGACGGTGGTGCTCGCTGGCGATCAGCGCCTACTCGAGCGCTTCCGCTGCGATGAGTTAGTCCCATTGGGATCGCGCATCCGTGTGAAACTGGCTCTCGAGCGATCTGCGCCCGAGGAGTTACGGGAGTGTCTGGTGCATGCCCTACACAGTGCGGGCGTGCCTAAGCTGATGACTCCGGAACTCATCACGACCTTGTGCGATCACGCGCAAGGCAATCTGCGCGCCTTGATGAACCTGGCCGGGGAGCTGTTAGCACTGGCCGCGCAACGGGAAATCCCACAGTTGGATGAGAAGCTGTTCTTCGAGGCCTTCGCGGCGAGCGCCCCGGCGCAGACCAAAACGGCGGCGCGTCGGCGATGAGCGACGAACCGGACAGCACCTTGCCGGTACAACCGGCGCACCAACTCCCGGTGCGCGCCGAGTCGCAGCGTTGGCTCGTGACAGGTCTGTGGTCAGAGCAGGCAGTGGGAGTCGTCGGTGGCGAGCCCAAATGCGCGAAGTCTTTCCTCGCGTTGGATCTGGCCGTCGCCGTGGCCTCCGCGACTCCGTGTCTGCGGCACTTCCCTGTATCGCGCCCGGGGCGGGTGCTCCTGTACGCGGCCGAAGATGCCCTACACATCGTGCGCCGTCGCCTCGAAGGTATCTGTGCCGCGGTCGGATGCGACCTGCCGCAGCTGGATATCCAGGTCATTACCGCCCCGACAGTGCGTCTGGACTTGCCCGCCGATTGCCGGCGCCTGCAGCGCACAGTGGAACAGCTGAAACCGCGTTTGTTGATCCTCGATCCCTTCGTCCGACTACATCGGATCGACGAAAACGCCAGCGGCGAAGTGGCTCCCCTGTTGGCCTACCTGCGGGAGCTGCAGCGACGTTACGAACTCGCCGTGCTCCTCGTGCATCATGCCAAAAAAGGCGGCGGCCGTATGCGGGCTGGCCAAGCCCTGAGGGGCTCCTCCGAGTTCCACGCGTGGGGCGACTCTAATCTGTATCTGCGCCGCTCCGGGCAGGAACTCACCCTTACGGTCGAACATCGAGCAGCCCCTTCCATGCCGCCGGTCGCTCTCGAGCTCGCACAACGCGGTGAGGCGCTGGCGTTGGAGCTGCGCACGGCGGCATCCACACCGGAAATCCCGCCGCCGTCCTCAATCGACGAGCGCATCGTCTGCGCCCTGGCCAACTCCGATCGTCCAATGCCCATCACGGAACTGCGCACGGTGTGCCGCATACGCAATGCCACCCTGCGTGAACGACTCATCGCACTGACCCACACCGGACAGCTACTACGCGACGACCAAGGGTATAGTCTCGCCCGTTCCAACAGCACGCTCACGGCTACAAGCTCCTGAGCCTTCAGCAGGTCCTCGTCGGTCCTTGACCTGACAGACTCGAGCCACACTGGGCGGCATCGAGCCGACACGGATGTCGGCGTCACTTCCTCAACAGGACGTACGGCCTCACACAGGACCTCGGTGACAACCGCGTCACAGCGTCACCCTGGGCGGCTCCGCCCAATCCGCAGCTCGCCCAACCTTCCGCAGTTCCCGTTCCGGTTCCCGCTCGCTCTAACAGCGCTCGGGAACCGCAATGGGAACGACCCTCGAAGAACGTGGGCAGATGTACATCAAAAAGCGCGCTCCTGCTCAAAGGCGCGGGTTATCGCGCACTTGGGATTGTCGATGATCACGCGAGAAGGCACCACCGAAAACCACTCAAAGGCTCGCCGATGGCAGCCAAGCCATGTCATCACTGTTTGATCGAAAACAAACTCAACATACTGATGACGCGAGAAGCACAACGTCATCACGAATGCCCACGTGCGACGCAACTCACCGCGCGCAGGATCCATCAGCTGCGGGCCGGCGCCGAAATCGACCTGTGCGGCCTCCGCAGGGGGAAAGTGCAGCCGCACGGTCGCATCCGGCGGCAGGCTGGCGCGCACGCCCGCCAGCACTCGCCTGACGGCGGAATAGCTGCCGTGGTATCCGTGGTCGCGACACAAGGAGGCGTGGATGGCCATGCCGCCCACGCCTTCAGCCGCCCAGCTCTCAACTTGGGCGCGATACGGTTCTACAGTGGAAATGGTGCTGCGAGCTCGACGCGCCTGGCCGATCGCGGCGCTGAGCGTCACGTCATCGGGCAGAACCGCATCCGCGGCCAACCACCCTTGCGTGGCTGCGAGCCCGCGAAAGGCAGCCACCTTCGGTCGGCCCATCAGCCGTGAGCGGGCAATGTCGCGGTCCGAGTCCCCCTGGCGCAATCGCACCAGGACCTGACGATACTGGAACATCTCGAATCTCCTTCGGCTCACCGCGCCCTCCCGCAAGCAAAAAAGCCCGCAGGATAGCCGTCGCCTTCAGTTCGAGATGCCCGTCCTCCGAATCAAATGGCTCCTATATGCCGCTCCGTAAGTGGCTCCATTATGGCGATCACGCCCTGGCTCCATTACGCCGATCGCCAACTGGCTCCCACATGCCGATCACCGGGTGGCTCCAATATGCCGGTTGGTGACACCTGGAGCTGTCTATCACCACAACACGCGCCGTTCGAGCATTAGCGCGCCGCGCAAAGCGGGCGCCCAGCCGCAACCGGCTACATCGCAATACCGATAGGCAGCTAGGGCCTGCCTTATAAATGACAAGGGCCCACGGCATTCCAAATCGCGCCTACAGCGCCTTGTGCTCGGCGATTTTGCGGCGCACGGTGGTCTTGCGACCTGACGCCGGTGTGCATCTCCGTCATCGCTACTCCGTGACCCGGGACACAGATTACCCCCGGCTCAAAGTTGTAGACCAGCAATTTCAGTAGGACGCCCAAATGCGCAGCGGCCCACCAACTGGCGGTGTCATTGCAATGCCCAACGGGCGCATCCGCTTCGACTTCGCCTTCGACGGTCGGCGCTACCGCCCCTCGATCCTGCGCCCTCCGACGGAAGGGAATCTGCGGCGCGCGCGCGAGCAGCTCGTTTGGATCAGGCGAAGCATCGTAGACGGCACGTTTTGTTTCGAAGAGGAATTCCCAAACTTCCGGCTTCGAGGCCGAGCTGCGAGCCCGCTGACGTCACGAACTTGCAACCAGGTATTTGATCGGTTTCTAGCGCATTCGGCGGCGCGGGTGAGAATCGGTGACATGGCGAGCAGTACGCGCAAAATCCTGGACGGTTCCTGGAGACCTGTCCTCGGACGTCAGCAACTACGCAGCGTCAAGCACTCGGGGCTGCTCGACTCGATCAATAGACAGACCTGGAAAAAGAAGAGTTACAATAATGCCGTGAGCGTTCTCCGCGCTGCTTTTGAGTTGGGCTTCGAAGACTTCCCGGAGTGTCACAATCCAGCCGCCTCTCTCAAATGCTATCGACTCCGTAAACGCGATCGACGGATCCCGGATCCCTTCAGCATCCAAGAAGCTGAAACACTGATTGCGGCCCTCCATGCGGATTGGGGAAGCGCGCAGGGCAACTACGACGAATTTCGCTTATTTACCGGGTTACGCCCCTCCGAGCAGATCGCGCTGACCACTGGCGATTTCGATTCCGAAAAGAGGTTACTCAACATTAACAAAGCGAGAGTTGACGGTGCCGAAAAGGACTGCACGAAGACCTATGAAGATCGACAAATTGAATTGTCTCCCCGAGCAGCCCAGATCCTAATCCAACAGCTCGAGATGCGCGAGCAGCTCATGCGTAGGGGTCAAATCGATCACGAACTGCTATTTTTCGAAGCCGCAGGCGCGCCGGTCATCTTGCTGTCTGGCCCTTATCGGCGCTGGCGACGCACATTGAGCCGACTGAATACCATCCGCTATCGCAGACCCTACGAGGCACGTTATTGCTCCATAAGCTGGAACTTGATGATGGCCCATACAACAACGCATTGGCGGAAACAATAATCGGTCTGTTCAAGACCGAGGTGATCTACGCTCGCGGTCCATTGCGATCTTTGGAAGCTGTGGAATACGCCACGCTGGAGTGGGTCGACTGGTTCAATCACCGTCGGCTGCTCGAGCCGATCGGGCATGTGCCGCCAGCGGAGTTTGAAGAAGAGTATTATCGACAACAAGCGGGTCAGGCCATGGCGGCCTGACTCAAACCCGGAGCTCTCCGGGGAACCCGGGGCGGTTCAGGTCGTCTCGCGGATATTGTTAACAAATACCCACGCGAGGCCCATCAACCCAATGATTGGATAGAGCTTGTCGAGCGCCTTGAAGCCAATCCGAAACGGATCAAAGATCGCAATCACTGCCAGCACAAGACGATCGCTCGCCCTCGCTCAGCTTCCCGCAACATATGGGTGCGCAAACTCGACCAGGCCGGTATCGTAGACTACCCCGGGACTAAAATCCATGGCGCTTCTCAAAGCGGGCATCCGCAAAAGCGTCAAGAGAAAACGGGCCCAATCACGGGTTGGACCTCGATTCGCATCCCGATTGACGCCATGAGAAGTCGGCGATAGTCCATTGTCATCACCGCATCCCGCGTAGCTCTCGCTGCATTCAGTATTTCACAAGCTTCCAACATCGGCATTCTAGTCAAGCTCGCGTGAATCATGACAGCGACTTCAAAATCAGGATGCTTAGCAAAAAAGACACCCGCATTGCGGCGCCAGCTCAAATGCTCCCGTACCCGGTTACGAGGATGATTCTGATGATAGTTCAGAGCTTCTCTCGATACGCGAATTTGAACACTCTTTTTCGAAAGTCGATAGAAGAGCTCGGTATCCTCGAACCCCCAACCCTCGAAGCGTTCGTCAAACACCGGATCCACGCCAAGTGTGCTTCGATCAAGGGAGAAGTTCCCGCTCGTCCCGCAGCACCAATTCAGCGGACACTGAGCGAGATCATCGCCGTAGAATGATATCAAGGGAACCGCGTACTGGTGAAACATCGGCTCCTGGCATGACAACCCATCCACGGCGCGCAGATCAACCTGGAGATCGCACTCCGTGAGCGCCTTTGAGTTCTCTCCTAGGGATAGCGCTTCACCCATTTTGACGCGATGTTTGAGCGTGTTATCCCGGATGTCGAGCTCTGCGAACCTTCCCGGTTCCAAGTCTGTCATTATGCCCCGTTGCCATCCAAAGATGACGCTCGGCGCCGGGGATTTGGCCAGTGCCCGAACATGAGCAGCGAGAAAAAATGCATCGACCAGCCGGTCATCGTCAACAAAAATAAACACGTCGCCGCGCGCCGCCGCGACTCCGCTGTTTCGCGCACCTGCACGCCCCTTTTTCTCTATGCGTAAATACCGCAGCGGAAGCCGCGTTTTATACTTCTTTACAACCTCAAACGTCGAGTCGGTCGAGCCATCGTCGACGAGAACAATCTCGTAATTTGCATACCTTTGGTGACACCAAGATGCGAGCGACAGCTGTAGATAGGCTGCCCTATCGCGTGTCGGCAAAATCACGGATACAAAACGATCGCTCGAGCTCGTCAGCTCCGGTGGAACGGCGGCGATACTTGGTTGATCCTCTGCCCTCGCACTCTTGGGACTCTGCGATGTCGAGTTCATTGGACGTAGTAAGGGGCGAGGTATTGGGTCATTTTGCATTTCATCGATTACAATGGTTGGCGATATCATCGATGGCTGCGGACACGTGCTGTGCGCCATCGCTCTGCAATGCCATCAAGTTCTGCAGTCGCTTCTCAACGGCATCTCTCGTACGTTCGGCCTCTTGCAGCGCGATTGTCAGAGTGTCTCTGTCATACGCGTCTGCGGCGATAGCCGGGCAGCCACAGAGTTCTGCGATGCGCTGAGCGTTGTACGGTTGATCATGAGAGAAAGGAACCAGCACCATCGCCTTTGCGTGCCGACATGCCGCGATCAAAGTACCGAGGCCGCCATGATGGACAATGATCCCTGCGGGGGGAAACACTGCGTCGTGCGGTAGGAACCCTCGAAGCGAAACATCGTCGCCATCGCGCATTTGAACATCGATCCCCGTGATATGGCGACTCAGGTACACGCATCGCAAACCAAGCTGCCTACACGCGTCAATGGATTCCCGGAACAGGTGATGCGAGTTTCGACGTTCGACATGCGTGCCAAAAGTAAAAATCACAGTCCGCCGATCGATAGCACCCTCTAAATCGGCTTCCGCAGAGCGGTGCTGGGCCAAGTGTGGATATCCCAAGACCCGTATCGGCGGCATCCGCAAGACACTGTTTGGCATCAAGAACGATGGAAACAGACCCAGCATGTTCGTTTCTGGGCCGCACATTCTGACAAAGGACAGAAGCGTGCGCGGTAGCCCCTGCATCCGTCGCAACTCGGCGATAGCAGTGTGCCAATGCGCCGGGGTATTGTGAGTTCGCTGTCCAGTGCTACCCCGTAGCGCGCTGGCACCTTTTATGAAATGGGCGGGGGTCAAGGCGCAAGGTATAAACGGAATACGGCGTCTTTCAGCAGCGAGTTGTGCAGGGACCATGAAATAGGGCGCCACTATCGCGTCGGCGTGTTGAGCTGCTCTATCAATGTCTGTAAAAAGTCTTGTAAGCTGACGAAAGATTGCGTGCTCCATAAAGCCGTTTACATCGTTGTCGCCACCTTGACCCAGGTTCGATCGCTGAAAACACGTAGGATCCAAGGCGTCGCCGATCGGGACAAAGTCCACGTCCCGCTCCTCAACAAGCTGCCGGTACTTGGGATTGGACCCAATCGCTACTCGCGTTCCGCGGGTGAGTAGAGATACAGCAATCGCTAAAAATGGGAAAACGTCACCCACGGATCCCAGGGTCACCAGCAGCACCCGGTTAGGCATGAGATGGGTGTCGCGCCAGAGCCCGATTGAAGATGTTCAGATAGTCGGCAATCAACGTTGCCTCCAGAAGCAACGCGACCTCCTGTTCTGATAACTCGATACCGCATTGCGATTCTATCGTCGTCAGGATTCTGACCAAGGAGAATGAGTCCAGCCCGATTTCGTCGATCTTTGTTTCCAAAGAGAGCTCGTTTTGATCAACCGAGCAGGCGGCTGAGATCTCGGACATGAGCGTGGCCATCAAATTCACGGTAACTCCTGACATCTCGTTGGACTCACAGATGGCTCGAGAACGCGAAACACTCCCAAATGCTGCCATCGCGGCGCATCTGAGTTGGCCAACAGAAGAGCTCCCCGGTGCTGGAGGAACGCCTCCAGGGCAATGTCGAGCTCGTATTGGGCCAAGGCAGCGCCAATGCAACGGTGAGAGCCCCCGCTGAAGGAAAGGGAACGGCTGTGACCCGGCCGGCCCAACATGAATGTACCTGGCAGTGGGTATACATTGGGGTCACGGTTGGCGGCGGGAATGATCACGATTACCGTGTCCGACCTTGCAAACTGTATTCCCTGAATGTTGACGTTGTCGTCCACCCACCGGGTCACAAAATGAGCAGAGGGGAATAGACGGATAAACTCGTCGACGGCCCCCGGCTCGTGTTGCGAGTCTGTCAACAATGTCTCCACGGTTTGTGGATTGCGGGTCAGATGCCAAAACACCTCGGCAATCAACGATGCGGTGGACTGGAATCCCACGGTGAGAACAAACAGCAGATCACTGAACGCACTCTCCAGTGAGAGCTCGTATTGCCGCGCGATTTGCAGCAGCCCGAGGACACATTCGGAATCCCGCGCTCGCTCCGACTGGAAAAATTCAAAAAAGGCGGCTGCGGCGGCTTCGGTCCGGGCATCCAGGTCTGCAAGCTCCGCCAATGACAATTTCCTGCAGTCCAGCGCCGCTAACAACGCAGTCGATACCGCAGGTAGATCTGTCAGGAGATCCGCCGAAATCCCCAGAAGGGCGCCGAGTATCGCCAATGCGTAGGCGACTGAAAACTCAGTCAGTGAGCCAGCCGCCGCCGTGCGGAGGTGCTTTTCCAACAGGCGGTCCCGGATGAGCCGTATTGCGGCTGTTTCGGTTCCGAGTCGAGCGGGAGCCAGCATTCTAGCGAAGTGCCTGCGTATCGCTCCATCTGCTTTGTTATTGTCATGGAAGAACGATTGCTGCAGCAGGCGCAACGAATGATGTTGCTGCGGAGTCGCAAGCCCGTACGTGCGCGCCATTGATGTTGCGTAGTCATGGCGGAATGACTTGTTCTTGAGTACCTCGGTCGCCAGCCTGTTCCCACATACCAGCCAGATCCCGGCCCGTGTCCGATACACCGGTCCATTTCGCACCATCCTTTCATAACTCCCATAGGGATCGGCTTGGTGTTCGACCGACAACGGGTTGAAGGAGTGGCATACCATGACCGGTGCAACCTAGGAAGTGATTACTGTTGTATCGCTGGAATTGACAACCGTCATCCTCACGGCGGCGCGACGCTTTTTGCCGCTACTGGTCTTCGGAATCGTCCCAATGGGACAAGCAACGATCAGAGCCGGCTGGAAGCCGGTTTGCTCATAACACGCCGCCCGCACGGCGCCCTCGAAGTGCATTGGGTTTGAGTCGCGGGTCTCGATTGCGATTCCGATCGCTTCGGTGGCCCCAGAGCCAGCGAAGCCGAAGCTGGCGACCCGTTGAATGGGAATCTCGAGGGCCATACCAACGGCCACATCGATATCCGCCGGCACGATCTTTTGCCCCCCTATGACTATCAGGTCTTTCTGGCGGGCGACAAAATGGAATTCCGCGTCGGCCAGGTAACCGATATCACCTGTCTTCAGCCAACCGTCGTGAAGTACTGCGGCGGTGGCCTGGGGATCTTTGAGATAGCCGTCCATGAGGCTCTCGGATCGCAGCACCAGATGACCCATACAGCGCTCCGGCAGGCTGATGCCCTGGTCATCTACGATTTGAAACTCCGTCCCAGGTGCGGCGGGTCCGAGACTTACGTACTGTGCGACATGGTCGGGATCGGTTGTGGGAATCTGCAATGCACCCGTCTGCCGACCGCTGTCGCGGTGAACTCGGTCAACAGTTAGACCTCTTTTCGCGGCCGCCATCACTGTAGTTTCGGACATCCCGTAACCTGCATAAAAGGAGCGCGGACTGAGGCCATATCGACGTCCCAACTGTAGGAATCGTTCAACAACATCAGGCTGAATGGGCTCAGCCGCACATATGATGCTGCGCACGTCGCTGAGGTCAAAGGAGGCGGCCGACTTGTGCCGATTGCGTACGTGTACCAGTTCCAGAGCAGACGCGGATGCAGCAGTGTGTACTGGGCCGCATCCTGTCATTCCGCGTAGCCAGGCAGCAGGGTCGCTGACGAATGCCCGAGTTCTCAGCAATATACAACTCAGCTGTCCGATGATCGGAGCAATCACACTCAACATCAATCCGAAATCGTGGAATAGAGGCATCCAGTTCAGAGTGGCTTCCCCTCTCTTGTAGTCGAATGCCTCGATCCATGCCCTGGCATTTCGACAGACCGCGCGGTGCGAGAGTACGCATCCCTTGGGGTCGCCGGTGCTCCCCGACGAATACTGAATCAACGCTGTATCGTTTGGATATAGATGCGGTTCCGGAAGCGACGCGCGCGTGCCGTCGTCGTACGACAGCGGAGTGTCGGTGATGATTCGCAGCTCAGGCACGTCCTCCGGGAAACACGTCGAGCTGGGCGAAGCGACTAATGCACAAGTTGTTCCCGCCAGCGACGCTAGCTTTCGAACGAATCGGATTTGCGCGGGCTTTCGACTAAGAGACATGAGCGGTTCAATGGGGACGGCGATCGCGCCTAGCATCTGAGTGGCCCAAAACCACCTCACAAAAGATGCATCTGTCTGCAGCGATAGCAACACGTGATCACCCTTTTTTATTCCCCCAGACCTCAGGCACACGGCCGCGTCAGTCGCCCGTTGCAGGAGTTCGCCCCGAGACAAGCAAATCGGCTCCCGAGCATGAGCTATCTCCCGCACTGCCGGCGCTGATGAGTCCAGACAATATCGCAGAAAAGCCTCTCGTAATGTCTCCGCGAAATGGCATTGTCCACTCGTCATGACGCACACATATCCCACATAACATTACACCGGCCAGATCAATGTGAGTCTTTTTTCAGTGCGAAGTCAACTCGGCCCGGCGCCGCCACAAGCAGCGTCCATTCCACAGATACTCGCAAAGCCCGTCGGGGCCAGGGTCCAGAAACTGTAAGAACGGTAGCCGCGCGTCAGGCTTCCTTCTTGCAAAGAATATATTCTGACTGGCCGCCACTAGAGAAACCGGGTCATGATTGATGGGTTCGCACTCCATGACATGCTCACAGATCTGATAGTGCAACGTGTGATCAGTCGCCAGTGCCACCCGAATCTCCATGGCGCCGATGCGATATACACCTGCAAATGGAGCCAAATCTGTGTTCTGCAGCGTGCTCCTGTCGAGAACTCCCGGAAGTTTGATGTCGGCAAATTCAGGCAAAGTCCGCGCGAAAATGCGCGAGAAAGCGGAAAAAGAGTGTTTTCCTGTGCCGGAGAAAACGATGCCGACAGCGGTTTCTGGGTGAATTCGTAGTAACGCCGAGTACTCGGGCATGCGAGCGTCATGACCATACCATCCGCTGCCGTAATACTTCCAACCTTGGCAAACGCCGCGCTCACCGAGTCCCCATCCTGGAAGCGCGACAGGATTCGCGCGCAACAGGCGCAGCCCGAGGCGCATTGCAGGTCCGGGACCTTCAGTCGTGCTGTCGAGCAGGTGCACGTTTAGAAACGTCATCACGTCGGCGAGGGACAACGTGAATCGATCACCCCAAGCTGGACATATCGACATGCTCTCGTGTTCCCGTGCAGAAGTCAGGCGCAGAGGCCCTATGAGCTTTTCGAATATGAGATCGCGGTAGCTTCGGCAAGTGCGTCTCTCGAGGATGGCGCCCGAGAGCCACGCGCCCGCATTGCCGTAGGTATAGAACTTACCCGGCGGAGCCAACGGCGGCGTGGAGTTCAGTGCATTACAGAGTTTGAGGGGGTCCACTGCTCCATCTGCGAGCCTGGGAACGCTGCGAATCAGAGAGTCGTCGAGGCCATGAGTATGATTGAGGAGATGCTTCAGCTTTATTGAGCGCAAAGCCGACCTTTCGCGCCGACGCTGTGGGAACAAGGCATGCTCAACGTCCTCATCCGTCCAGTACCCCACCGTTTCTTGCGCCATGAGTGCGACGAGCGTCGCCGTGAAGACCTTCATCAGACATCCCAGGAGGATGCGATCACGGCCTTCTTCAACGCTACGATCTACCCCTCCTGCGGCAGCATAGAAGCGACGGCCTTTGACGATCAGACCCAGCAACAGGCGTTCATTGCCGCCGCACGGTAGCTCGGCCGCATTGAGCAAGTCACCCACTCTTGCACGCTCTGCCAAGTCGCTTATATCGTTGAGAAGCATGAGTCGAACAGATGCCGGCCGATTCAGGGGAAATTGTGAAGCGCTCGATGCCGAATATCAGGAAGCGGGTACACCGTCCAACAGGTTACACACCGCTTGACTGATGGAATCGAGTGAATTCTTAGATAGTAACTTTGAAGGCAACAGCAGCGCCACTGTACCGCTTTGATGCCTGATTCGGAATAACGGCCTCCCGTCGCCGCCCGACACCACCGTGTCGTGACAGGGCCTGAGCGCCCGACGGCCCATGCCTGAGGGCGCCAACAATTGCTGGTACACTTCGTGAGCGATCGCGCGGGGTCGCTGATTGACGACGGCACGCGCACGCTCTGCCATTATGGCACGGGTCTTTGGATCCTCCCAACGCTTCAACAACTCGGATCCCCACCCTTCGCGTATGTCCAACGGGCTGGCGAACGCGTTTACGAGAACGCTCGGCAGCTGCGCCAACTTCAACAATCGGCATATCTGAGATGGGGAGATCTTCAGTACCCGCGCGATTTCGTCCTGAGATTCAAAGTGTTTTGCCCGAAGCCAGCGTGCATAGTTGAGGCCTCGTTCATAAGGACTGATATCCTTTCGCTGCCGATTCTCGATGTCCATTGCAACGACGGCTTCCCGGTCCGACAGTTCGCGCAGCTCGACGTGGAGCGGTACATTCAGATGCCGGGCCACGAATAGACGGCGCGCCCCGTATATGATCTCTACGTCGTAGTTTGAACTATCGTGCACAGGACGCGCGAGTGCCGGCACGAGCTGCCCGTGCTTTTTAAAGCTCTGGATCTCGGACCTGCAGGAGTGCTCGGTAACATAGTCGTCCAGCCGGTCATGAAACGACCAGATGCGACACCGGAACGGATTGACTTCAACGATACGATACGATGGATTCGCGGCTCGGCGGTCGGGCGTGTATCGAGCGGTCGCGAGTCATCCAGCCACTCTTCATTGTCTCGCACCTGGACCAGCATCGTGCTGTCTTTCGCCATGAATCCTCCTTGGGGACACGATCCTTTTCTACGCGGTTGTTTCTAGTCGCTTCAGAGTTTAACTAGACTAGGACTGCGACACCAGCACCGGTTTTTACAAACATCGTGGCGACAGAGAGAAGCGCTGCTAAATGGAATTTCACAATGAGCGCATCATTGTCGTTTCGCATCAGACGTTTGGGACCTTCCATCCTGCAATAGGCTACGCTTTGCCAAAGCGATGGCCGCTCCCAATACTTCGTCGCGACCGAGCCGGATGCCCTGAATAGTTGGAGCAACTCGGCGATCCGGTTGTATTCCGCGGTGCTGCAGCGTCTGACCGTCAGCATGTTGAACCGCTAGCCCTGTGAAGTTGACGAAGTAACGCCCTGGCAGCTCCATCTGTGTCACATTGCCGTTAGCTCCTAAAGTCGGTGTTCCGACGAAGGTAGTACGCTTGGAAGCCACAGCCAACATCAGGCAAAGCTGTTCCCCCTGGCTGAAGGTGTCTTCATTGATCAGTACGAAGATCTTTCCGTGATAGTGGCGCGACCCGAGACCTGACAAGCTTTGTTCAAACTCCAGGAATGACGGAACATCTTCGTTGAATACATACGGTATTCGCACCCGCGCGTAAGCGCGCCCTTCATCCGAGTCAGCAAGTAGACGTCCGACATCATCCGCTTCCGCCCTCGGATAGCCGCGAACATCCACGATGAGCGCCGAGGTGTTGATGAAGCTCTCAACGGCGGACCGCATTTCGTCGCTCTCCAACCGCGTTACATCGACGTATCCGATATCCGGGGCGACTCGACTCACGGAGGGTGTCTTTCGCTCTTCAGCGGGTAAGCTGTGCCCTGTTCTCGCAATTTTTATGGCATGAGGGCCCAGCGAATTCAGTATCTCAAAGCGGGCGATGCTGTTTTCCGCCCCAGCCAGCGCATATGTAAATATACGGGAGGCGGGTCGATAGAATCCTTGGACGCTCGACTCCGATACCAGCGGCGCAAAACGGGAGAGGCGCTTTTCAATCGGCTCACCGTCAATTGCCGTCACGATGGATCCTACGCTGAGACCGCTTTGCGGCGTTACTACTCGGGTGATGACTACCTTGCCCCGAATCATGCGCATGCTGATAGGAGGTAAGAAAGCTCCCCCAAGGGATTCAAACAGAGCGCGGGTAGGGAATACGTTTACGTGGGAGTCATGCAGAGCTGCCGTTATCTCGAGAAGTATCTGTTCATACTCGAGACGAGTTGCAATTTTCTCCATTCGCGGGATGTATCGGATCAGCACTGAGCGCCAGGACTCACCGGCCGTTTCCTTGTACGGGTAAAACGAATCGATCACTGTCCACAGCCGAAAGAGACCGAGCAGTCTCAGATTGACGTCGGAGAAATCCATATCAGGATAGACTGCATCGCGACGCTCATGCAGTATCGACGCGATTTTGGGCAACGGCGGGCACTCCGCGTGAGTGTCGTCGAGAGTGATGCGAATAGCCTCGCTCATCGCAGCATCGTTTGTTCCAGAAGTATGATCCGGGTTGATCATTATATCGGGCTGAAACCCGGCCGTGCCGTCCGGATTAACCATCTCCTGCATTCGAACGTAGGCAATGTTGTTCGGCGTCAGAGCTATTTCTCTGCTCGAGAAATCCAGTTCCAGTCCACGATCACGACGCTCTTCGACGATTTTGAGTTTTCCAGCAGTTTGCAATCCCGCGACCAGCATGAAAGTCGAGCGCAGCGGCTGGTCTAGAATAATAGAGATTCGGCGCTGAGTGACGGCTTTAGACTGCGGGGTGCCGCTCAACTGATGTTGGGCCAATTCCTGCAAGCCGGCGGAAAAGGTAGTAGACCCGGTCAGCGCCTGCGTCGGATATCCCTTGTGGAATGTGTATCGCACCGTAGATGCGGGGTAGCTACCCGCTACGAGGGCCGCAAGTGCTGCATGCATAAACATGAACACCTGGGCTGCCTGGTTGTAGGAGACGGGCAGACCATGGGGCTGGGCCCTGCAATCGAAAATAATGGGGGCGCTATTCTCAATTGCGTCGTGTAGCACCGCGTTGTCTGCAACGAGCCTGGTCCAGGAAGAGGTCGCCGCGGCCGTAACACAGTGTACAATTGCGGTCGTACCGTCGAGTCGTACGGGCTCCGGTGAGCCAACGTTGGGGTTGGCCTCAGCACGGCCGGGATTGATAGGATCGGAGGGAGCTTGCGCGGCGTGAGTCGCGGGATCGTTGAGCACGGCCAACATTCTGTTCACTGCACGCAGGTATTCATCGTTTGAACCCGCTGAACGCACGTCGGGCAGAGCCTGCAGCAGTGCTGTATCCCAGTCGATATTTTGAGTGTACATGTAAGGGTGCCTGAATTTGACGGCGCCCCACAGTCTGGCCAAAGCCGCGAGCCTTTCGATGTGCATCGTTTCCTCGGCGCTCGGCTCTCTGGGTAACTCGCTGGACTGTGCAATCTGTACTGGCCCGATTAAAAAGAAACTATACAACGCCATTCCCGTCATGAGCGCTGCAAAGCGGCTTTTCATACATGCCCTCCCCTGCCTCTACCCCCCCATTGAAGGAGGAAGGGATAATCCCAACCCAAATCGGTCTTTGTCAGCGACAACAGCGTGAGGCCAACGCCCGATAATCCCATCAGAAGCCCGATATTTTTCTCGTACCGCCGGGCAAAAGCGTTCCAGTAAGGAAAGCCGATCTCGCCTCCGTGCGACTGAGCAGAATTCAAGAGAGTCTCAATCCAGTAGTCGCGAGCTCGAGCCATCTGCGTCGAAGTCGATGCGAGCAGTCCACAGATATGCGCCAAGCCGGCGGAGCCGTGACATACGCTCGCGTCGATGACATGGGCTTCAGGCATACGCCGTTCGGCCACGCGGCGACAAACTCGCGCCGCCAGCTCCTCGATATTTTCCGTCCTGATTACTCCTGCTGCCTGATGCAGTATCAATGCGATTCCGGCATCCCCATAACACCACGCGAGGCGTGCCGGTCGAGCCGCCCCGGCCACAAATGGGAATGTGGGGTCAGATTGCGTAGTCAGCGTCTGACAGCTCAGCCATGACAGTGCGCCGCTGAGCAACTCGCCGCTGACTGCGGGATACAGATCCTGGTCAACGCAACTCGACAGGAAACCGATGACCCCGGGGACCCCGTGAGCCAGACCCAGATTGAACTCTGGTAGCCCCGACGCATTCACTGTCCCGTGCCTGCGAAAACGACTGGGCGGTGTACCCCAGGTGATGCCTGTATCTACATGTACAGCAGCGCTCTGCAGCAGTTCCAGCACGCGACGCGTGATTTTTTCGCGCCAGGGCTCATCAGAAAGCGTGAGTCCCCACATTCCGATTCCGACGAGGCCGCTGATCAGGTCGTATTCGAATTCCCCCCGCGACAATAGATACTCGAAAATGAAATCATAGACATCGTCGTATGAGTCCGCTGACGGATGGTCCTCTACGGCCAGGACGCGTGAGATGTGCTCAGTTGCCCATGCGATTCCAGCGACGCCGTCAAACATGCCCGGTGCGATTACCTTCGCATCCGGGAGGTCCCGCGCGATCTTGTCGAGACATTGAAGCGATAGTGTAGAAAACTCACCCCCGGGATCACGAAAGCGGGAAAGATGGGCAAAAAATAACGCAACCCCCGCCACTCCAGAGGCGAGGTCGAGCCGCCGCAGCGAAAGGGGATTATGATTCGCGCGCACGTGCGTGCCGAGCGCCTGCGCAATATCCAAAAGAGCGCTGGGTTCCCAGCCCGGAATTGCCAAGCCACGCATGTTGTGCAACTGTCTCAGTGCGGGACGGTAAATTGGTCGCCTGGGTTCCAGGGCACCACTTCGGTAGCAACCCCGGACTGGACGAGCATGTTTTGCAGATCGTTCAGCAGTCTCGTTTCACCCTGTCCGCGCACGCCAGCGCTACCCGCTTCCATTCCCAGACCCTCAAATCCGTGTGCGTAGGGCAAAAAGAAGCGCGCACCTGCCAGCGCACATAAATCTGCTACGCCGGCCCGGCCGGAGGTGATCGAATCCCAGCGCCCTCGTTGCCGCTCACTGAAAATTCGTCTCAGAGTATCGAAAGGCAGAGTTAGCAGGTAATCGGGCAGACCAGCGTTGATACCCTCTGGAAATGACTCGCAGCAACTCAAGAGTATGTCTATGGGGCCGTCTTTTGCCCTGGAACGCGCAATGACATCCCGCATTTCGCCCATGGGATCGCCGCCGCTATCAGCGAGAATCAACGCCGAGAATCGAGGGCTGGTAACTCTATAACAATTGCCCCAATTGCGGACTCCGTCCAATGCCGGAGGTCCTTTGCGCGTCGGCTGCTCGCCGAGAAAGGGAAGCGCCTGGATCTCAACATCTCCGACCATGCACCGCCCGCCCCATGGGAGAACCTCGTGGGATTGCCCAGCGATTTTGAGGGACTGCGAGAAATCCTCTCTGGTGAGAAGATTGACCCTGGGGACCTGCGGGACAATAACACGCGTCCGCTCGTCGCAGTGTTTTAACACGGATCCGAGATGCCAGTGATCGGCGTGAGAATGAGTAATGATGACCGCATCCATCTTGCAGGAGCGATCGCGTGGGCAACGGCCGTCCGCAGTCGTCCATGCGCCAGATGAACTCTGCGGGTCAAATGCAACGAGCGTCTCGCCAGAAGAAAAGATCACGTTCGCGTGTTCCCTCCTGTAGATACCCGGAGTACCTATTTCCGGCCATGTTCCGAATGCTGACTCTTCTGTGAACGCCAGGGAGATCACCTCTCGTATCTCATTCTCGAGCATCCCTGAATAACTGTTAACAAAGTCTCGATAATTATCTGTGTGCGCGAGAGTCCGAATCAGGTCCGCGACCTCCGGCACGCTCTCGGTTGGTACATCCGCGGCAAAGGCGCGACGTTCTGAATGCACGGACATCCGCCAGACCCAATCACCCTGTGGGCGATACAACGCATCGAGCAGCAACTCTCGAGTGGCTGCAAGGCCTCCGGCATCGATCTCCGCGGCGCAAAACCAGCTATCGGGGATGTTAAAACGCCGTATCCAGGCCTCCAGTGACCGCCGACACGCGCGGGGCTCGAATCGTGCGGCCTCCCACGCGTTCAGGAGCAGACGCGAAGGGAGATTCGGAAAGCGGGGGTGCAGATAAATTCTGGTGCTGTCTGAAATCGGCATGCGCGTCCCTGCGAAATCACTGCCCAACGACATTGCAACATCGCTGCCGATATTAGCCCCCCGATGCTGCTGTTGTCGAACATACCTACGCTCGCAAGAATCGACGCGCTCAGGGCACAACGGTCGGTTCGGTTTGGCCCGCCGGCGGCGTATCGAAGTCGCCTGTCTCTTCGAAGTCGAGATTGGCTGGAGCCTCCAGCAAATCCCGCGTTCCGGAGAAATCAATTCGCCACCGTCTGTTGCCGGGCCCCACCGCCTCGGCATTCGAGTCTCCAATATCCAATTCGGCGGCGTCCATCCATACATGTCCGGCGCCGTTCAGGATCGCACCGTAAACGATGCGTGACGCCGTTGAAGGCACGTAGAGGGCGACCGAATAACGTGTCCATTCGGTACTGCCCCGAATTAGTCCGCGGTGCTCCATGCCGTCGTATGCGACCACGAAATCGTCCGGATCGTCAGCGTGTAGAATGAGTCCGGCGCCGGCCCAGGCATCTTCGGTTCTCAGGTAAGCGGAGAATGTGACGCGCCGCTGCCTGAAAGATGTTGATACCACCGATTGAACCAACGCGCCATACACGTATGGATTGACATCGTGAGTCGCCGCGGATAGTTCAGCACTCGTAGCACCCTGCCACACCGGAGAGTGGACGGCTGCAAACCGATAGCTTGGCCGCGCTGGTCCGACGAGGGTCCAATGCCGGGGGATCTCCAGCGGGGAGAGACCGTCGGCTGACGGAAGATGCTCCTCAGCGGTTCTCACGTGTTGGTCCGAAACCGGTGGAACGACTGAGGCGGATCCTGATCGCGCATTGCCGCCGGACGTTGCACTTCGAGTATCTGCGTTTCCGGAAGGAGCGCTGTGCAAAGTGTTTGCCGCCGGCTGCGTCCGGTCCGGCTCTAACGGGGGCTGGCACAGAAACCAATAGACTCCAATAGCCGCGGCCATCGCCAACAGGATTGCGGCGATACCTGACTGTCTCCTATTCAGCTTCATGTTGCATCGTCATGGACGTGTGAGTCCTGTATGCTCAGCCGCGTGAAAGACGGAACTGCACATGAGCCACCGGCCTTCATCGCCGGCCCGGTTCGCTCAGGGACGACGTTGTTGCGTTGGATTCTCGACTCGCATCCTAATGTCGTTTCGCGCTCCGAGCAGAACTTCCTCACCCCCGTTGTGGCTACGTTCAACCGCGAATTTCTCGACGCTCCAGTGGGCGAAGGCTTCGCGACACAGAAGCTCGCGATGCTGCGGGAACAGCAGGATCTCAACACCCCGCCTAATGAGATTGCACGGCGATTCCGGCGCCTGCATGAGTCTTTCTATCACGATTTGTGTACCCATTGCGGCAAGCGCCGGTGGGCCGATAACACTCATAGCCTGCTCGACTACCTGATCGCGGCGCTGGATGTCATGTACGAGCAGACGCCTCTGTATCTCATCGCCACCCGTCATGGGTTGGATGCGGTGCTCTCCGCCCAGGAAAAATTCGGGGGCGACATTCGTAAGCGTCTCGAATATTGGTGTGCCGTGGTCGACCTGCATTCCGCGTTCCTCGAGGCCCACCCAGGGCGCTGCCTGCGAGTGAAGTATGAGGAATTGGTTACTGATCCTCAAATGACGTGTGACGGGATATTCAGCTTCCTGGGAGAAGAGCCACTCGGCGACATCGAGAACGCCGTATTCCGCGCAGACCATGGTCCCTACTTTGGCGACCACAAGATTCATCGCACCAGGGAGGTACATAAATTGTCAGTCAATCGCTGGCAGACCGTGCCGCCGTCTCACTACCGTGCAGCGGTCGACGATTGTCCCCAGTTCAATGCACTCATGCTCCGCCTGGGTTACCCGCCTGTGTGATGAAGTCGGCGCCGGGTCTACTATCCTCCACGATCCTTCCATGGGCAAGTCGGGCAACGCGGTCCGCGGTCATGATTGTCTGCGGACGGTGCGCGACGATCACCCTCGTAATGTTCAGCTCACGCACCGCCGTGCTGACGAGTAACTCGCGTTTGAGGTCGAGATGGCTCGTCGCCTCGTCGAGCAGCAGTATCCCTGGCCGCTTATATAGTGCGCGGGCGAGCAAAACGCGTTGCTTCTGGCCGCCGGAGAGCACCGACCCGTAGTACCCCACCATCGTGTTGTATCCCATCGGCATGCTCTGAATGTCTGAGTGAATGGAAGCGATGCGCGCGCACTCCTCGATCCAATGTTGATCCGCCTCGGGATCGAAAAAACTGATGTTGTCGGCGATCGAGCCGGCAAAAAGCGCGTCGTCCTGCATGACGGTTCCAGTCATCCGCCGAGTCGTGGCTGCTCCAATGTGCGTGGTGCTCACACCGCCGATGAGTATGTGGCCGCTGGTCGGCGGCAGCACGCCCAAAATTGCGTGCAGGAGAGTCGTTTTGCCGCAGCCCGAAGGGCCCACGATCGCGACGGACTCCCCGGCCGCGATCTTGAGACTCACGCCATCGAGTACGTATGGCTCGTGCTGCGCATAGCGGTACTGCACCCCGCAAAGCTCGATACTCGGCTCGAGCGACGAAGCGTCGAAAGACCTGTATTGTCCGCCCTCCGTATTCTCCGCTTCCGTCAGCACGATATCCGCGAGCCTCTCACCCTGTAACTGCAGCATTTTTAAATCGAAGTACTCGTCGATCAGGGAACCCACACGGGTTGCGAACTGGGTGCGATAGGCCATGAATGCCGTCAGCATGCCGACAGAAAATTGTCCCTGCAGGACCAGGCGGGTTCCCAACCAGATCACGATCACATTTTCGAGACCGAAAACCAGGCCGTTGGCGGTCGTATAGAACAATTTGAGCTTTTGCGTAAGAAGACCGGCGTTAATCTGATCGACCACGAGTGCGAGCCAGCCGGTACGGCGTTCATCGTTTCTTTGAAAAAGCTTGATTGTCTTGGCACCACGGACCGATTCCAGGAAGTGGCTCTGTTGTTTTGCGGTGTGAATGATCTGCTGCTCTGTCGCACTTCGCAGCGGTCGATACCACATAGAGCGACTCAGTGCGTACAGGAGCATTGCGCCAATCGAGACGCAGCTCAAACCAGGGCTATAGATCAAAATAACCAGAAGTGTCCCCGCCGCCATCATCCCATCCACAATAGCCTCTACGAATGATGTCGTCAGCGTCTGTTGGATCTGATCGAGCGATGCGAACCTCGAGACAATGTCGCCGAGGTGGCGCTTCTCGAAGTATTGCAGAGGCAAGCGCAGCAAGTGCGTGAAGACATTGGCACGCCATTGGATGCTGATTGTGGAACCAATGTACATGATGAGCCAGCCCCTGACAGCCGTGATCGCCTGTTGCAGGAGCATCAATATCGCAAAGCCGATACCCAATGTGGTCAGCAACGGTTGATCCGCCGCCGCCACGACGTCGTCGATAGCCCATTGCAGAAAGAAAGGCGAGACGATCGCAAACACCTCCAGTGCCAGACCGAGCAGCAGAATCTGGCCCAGCGAGCGGCGCAAACCGGATACTTTTCCCACCAGGTCCCGCAATTTCACAGCTTGGCGTTGGTCCGCCTTTTGAAACTGTGGGTTTGGCCATTGCTCCAGTGCTACCCCGGTAAAGGACCGCGAGCATTCGGCAAGCGACAGCTTGCGCGCCCCGGCTCCCGGATCATGAACGGTGACTGAGTTTGGACGCACATCCTTCAGGACAACAAAGTGATTGAAGTTCCAATGCAGAATGCAGGGAAGTCGCAGTCGATCCAGCGCATCCATCTGCAGCTTCACGGGCCGCGTACCCAGGTCCAGGGACTGGGACATCTCACTCAGTGCTGCCAGCGTGGTGCCTTTCAGGGAGATCGGAAACTTCCGGCGCAGAGTCTTCAAATCAACTTGCAGACCGTGATAAGAGGCGACCATCGCGAGGCAGGCGAGCCCACATTCGGCGGCTTCCGTCTGCAGAACCACAGGCAGCCTGCGCCTGAATCCGAACGACAGTTGATCTGCAACCGACATAATTCAGCTACCGACCCGCTTGTGTGCCTGCCAGCCGAACATCAGGCAGGGAATACTGCTCTGGCGCTCGCGGAAAAAGCAGATCGGGTATCGATCCAGACCCCCGCTCGCGGCCTCTGCCAGCAGATGGCCATCGGCATCCAGCGCAAGACGGCGTTCCGCGCGGACTCCACTCGCGGGCATGCCAATGCGCAACACGAGTTCGTCCCCTGTCCTCTCAACTTCGATTTGAGCGAACCCACTCCCGCCCACGTATCTACCTACAACTTCATCGGATCGGAAGGTCGCTGAGTCAACCGGCTGGGCGCGCGACACCGGGATATCGCCTCCGTCCAACACTTCGCACAGCGTCGCCATGACCTTATCGCGTAGAGGTGCCACTGGAGCATTGATACCAATGGCCACTGCAACTTCCCGCTGTGGATCGAAAACCAACGAACAGCACTGCCCGCTCGAGAGTCCTGGATGTCCCATAAATCCGTCTCCATAGCGCGCGCAGCCGGTTCCATAGGACACCAGCGGCTGACGGTACCACCCGAACGTCCGGGTGTCATGAGGTACAGCAGTCACCGGCCCCAACAGCATCCCCAAAGCCCCGACGTTCCAAAGGTCGAGATGCGATTCGCTCACCCGTTGACAATTCATGACAGCGGCGCAAAAGTCCGTGAGCTCGCGTGTTGACATGGTTATATCCGTCAACGACCAGGGCCATGGCTCCGCGGCATCGTGTCTCTCCCGAGGGTGGTATCGCCTGGACCGTGAGTTCCAGGCGTGGTGCGCCACGTAGACACCCGCAACGCGTCGATCCTCAGAAATTGAGCCATAACCCAATTGCGCCCTGTCGAGGACTGTTTGGCGCAGGAGCTCTGCAAGGGGCAGTCGGGTCGCCCGTCGCAGCACTTCTGCGAGGAGTATATGGTCGAAGCCATTGTAGTTGAACACCGTTCCCGGTGTGAACGCTTGCTGTGACTGCCCCAGCGATGCGGCGAATTCGTCCCACAACAGCGGCTGCTCGTAGCGAACAATCAGGCTTTGATGCGGCACATAGCCGCTCGTGTGGGACAGCAGATCCGCGATTGAAATTCCTCTACCGAGGAACGGCTCGGCAATGTCCGGCAGCCAATGATGCAAGGGCGTGTCGAGAGCGAGCACCCCCTCAGACACCAACTGCAGTGTTGCCAGGCTGGCCAACAATTTGGCGATACATCCGATCTGGAATCGCGACTGAGTGCCCATTGCGGCGACACCGTGGGCATTCGTGAGGCCCGAGCACACGGTCGTGGATTCTCCAGCAACGTGAATGCTGACACTGATTCCAGGCACACCCGTCGCGCTGGTGAGTCGTGTCAGGAATCCATCGAGCCAGTCGCCATCGCTGAGCTCATTGGACGAAAGTGTTTTCACGGGCGCTGATCCATGCCGTCCCTAACGCCTTGCATATCCGGCATCCGTGCACGCGGGCCGCGATTGAATGTTAATCGAAGCCGAGTTAAATACAAGTGTGCCGGTCGGCAGCGGCCGTCGGCAACATGTCAAAGGAGACATTGGATGAAACTCAAGATCAGGAAAGAGACATTGAAGATACTCACGGATCTGGAGGCCGCCATGGTCGGCGCGGCCGGTACATCCCCTTGTAAAACCGGAGCAACCGGTACGGAGTGTGGAGCGACCTGTATCGCTGCGTGTGGCAATGATAGTGAGACAACAACCGACTGTACCAACGATTGTCCCACTAACTTTTGTAGTGGCAGTTAACCTCTGATCGGCTGACGATCGGGAAACCAGTGACTGCGACCGAAAACGCTGTAGCGTGCATCTGGGCTGAAGCGCTGCAGATCGCAGGTTCTATTGCACCAAGCGCCAACCTCGGGCAATGGGGAGCTGATGCCCCAGCCATGATCCTGGCCGCGCATCGGATCAACGAGGCATTCGGGACGCGCCTGCATCCCGTCGCGCTAGCGGATTTGCCGGTGCTGCAAGAGTTCTGCGAGTTTCTCAATTCAGTGGTCATCCTGGAGGAAATGACCGTGCAACCGTTCGATGCGGGCAGCCCTGCGGGCGCGACCGAGCAAGTGAGGCTTGAGCGGCGCGTCCCGCACCGCCCGGACGGTGGCGTGATTGACTCAAATGGGACGGAGGATTGCGCAACGGACGACGCCCTCGTGTGCATTCTGCGCAGGCTGCGACAGGCACAGGTCGTTCTTCGTCTCAAGGGGCACGATTTGTTGTATACGACGCCCAAAGACGAGTTGAGTCCGCAATTGCTCAGGCTGCTCGGACGTCATCGTTTGGAGCTGATCGCCTTTCTGCGGCGCGTCCGCGAGCTTACGTCGGTGAACCAATCCAAACCCTTGATGAACCCTGCGCTCGATGGTGCCCCACTGCTGCCAGTGCAGCGGACACTGGCTAGCAAATATCCCGGCTCATCGGACCCCGGCTCGCAACACGTGGGGTTCTGTCTGCGGCTGTCGGGCGACCCGGACCTACGTGCGCTCCGAGAGTCGGTGGCCACGCTGATTCAGCGACATCATGTGCTTCATAGCCGCCTGGCAGTGGACTCCAACAGTGAGCTCAGTCTGAAAAGGGATTCGCGACTGTCCGCGGTTCCCGAAAGCGTGGAAGTGAGCGGCTTCCGCAACCCCAAAAATTCAATAAATGAAGTCTTTTCAGAGCTTCTGACGGTGAAGTTCGATCTCCAATCAGGCCCGCTCCTCAGGACGCATGTGGTGAAAGCGTCGCGACAGGACTGGGTGCTCATTGTAACTGCGCACGCAATCGTCGCAGACGAATGGTCACTGCGCCTGATGCTCTCGGAGATTCAGGGGCATTACGCATTTCTCGTGCACGGTTGGAGCTCCCGAATTCCCGAACCTCCGCTGCAGTTCGCTGATTACGTGGCCTGGTACGAGCAGCGCATGAGCGAAACGCCCGCGCAGGCCCGGGTCACCGGGTGGCCGGCCGCTCTGTCTTCTCGATCATTCAAATCGACGGGCGGCGAACCACGACGAGGTACGTTGTCAGAGCGGTCAACGGCAATACTGCGTGCGCTCAGCTGCCGGCAGCGCGTCACGATGCAATGCATGATGCTCACCGCCGTAGCTGTTGCGATGAGAGCCGTCAGCGGTCGAGACGATTCGTTAGTCCTAGTAATGGAAACGGGGCGAGCCATAAAGGAGTTTCGTAAAGTCATCGGTCAACTGACGGGCGCGTGGCCGCTGGCGGTGGATTTATCTGGCAGTCCGGAATTTCGATGCGTGCTGCAAAGCGTTCGGGAGCAGTATCGGTCTGCCCAGCTGCATTCGCCGCCTCGCATTCACTCAATGTTGGCGGCTCCTGGATCGCTCGTGGTGGACCCGTCGCACCTGCTCGTGGCCGTCAGTCACTTGCGCGCGAGTTGGATTGACGACATACACGAGCACAGCGCCCCGTTCAGGAAAGAGGTTGCCGATATCAGGTCAGGCAATCTCAGCAGCCGTCTGGGCCTGGATCTCATGGCGCACATTCTAGTGATCGATTCTCCACGAGCCATCAGCTGGGCCGTGCGCCCCGAATCCGGTTCATCTGATGGGAATACCATCGAGAAAATCAACAACACGCTGCTGCATGTACTCGAGTCATTGGCAGCCGATGCCTCCGTGCAGCTGAAGTGCTTTGCTACCGGCACGCATTCCTGAAGCTAACCTCTGGATGCGGCATGCGAGTGTCGCATCTCAGCTCGCGCTCGACCGAGTCGGCCATTCAAAAGTCTGAATAACAACGCGTAGATCATCATCTCCTGAGCAGAGTTCGCCGACACGCATAGGCGGTTGATGGACATGTGAGCACAGCTAACCAGAACCTCCTGCAGGCTACGAGTGAGAGTTCCCGCGGCCTCCATTTGCCCGAGTTGCCTCACCAGGGGCTGCAGTAGATGTGAGCGGGCAGCGAAGATATCGCGGACCGGGCTGTCGGCTCTGAGGTCAGAAAACAGGAGTCCGTCGAGCTCGGCTCGTGCGGCCCTGAATTTTTTATCAACGGCGACCTTCAACGATTTCGACTGCGCCGCGGCGGGCAATTGGCGCGCGAGCTCGCCGTAGAGGCCCGCGCGTGCCGATATATCGAGTCCAGCGGCTCGCCAGAAGATGTCCGTGCCATACGCCATCCACTTCCAACGCCAGTCCGGATCCTGCAGATGTTCGGATGCGAGGAGAGTGAGCGCACACTGACTGTCGGCATGAAATATTTGTTCAGCGATCCTCATCCCGTTTACTCCGCCATAGCGTTCAGTTTCGGGTTGGTAAACATCGATTGAGATATCCCATGTCAGCCGCTCGGTATAGATCCGCTCGAGCATCAGACGAATCATGGGAAATGCAACCGACCATAGATCGCGTGTATTGCCGTGAATCCTCAGTCGCAGATGTTCGTGGGGATCCCTGTAGCGCAGGAAGAACCATTGCTGCGCCAACTCTTGCCCGGTGAGCTGTGACAGCAAGGGATACAGATGTTTAGCCAGTATTCGCTCGGCGCCCACCGTTCCGGAGTAGATTTTCAGGTACAGCCAGTCGCTTCCCGGGAGGAAGCGCAGCTTCTCCTCGGCAGGAGATTTCCGCGGAAGGGTTGGGCGTCGTGAAGGCATCACCATCCGCGCATCGTTCGTTCGTTTCCTAAGCAGCGGAAACAGGATTTCATGACAGAACTCGCCCTCCGGTCCACGCACGAAACCACTACCCGGTAAAAATGACTCGCGCAGAATTGCGTATGACTGATGCCTCACTTCGTCGATCAGGCATTCAACCGAAAGTGGGTTGTCCAGGTCGGTACACAAGCAGTGATCGCCGTCTATCAGCTCCACAAAGCGCGGTAAACGCAATGTCCGGCGCCATTGCTGAATCACACGATGCCTATCCTCCTCGCGTGGGCAACGCAGCTGCATCAGGTCGCTGGTGATGAATCGCCATTCGCGCGGCGCGAGAATGCAATTTTTATATACGACTCGGGGGAGAGTCGACATTTTGCGTAGATGTTCGGGCCATGAAAACGTGGCGAAAGCAGCATCCTGGTACTGCAGGCTGGCAAGAAAGCGGTAGGCAGCGATTTCGCTCTTATCCGTGTTATGCGCCGTTGTGAGTCGCGGAATTATCCGCTTCCCGGACTTTCGGCACCGCAATAGCACACGGCGTTTGTGGACGTGGACCAGAACGTCCCGACAGTTTATCTGGTCCGGCTTCGAGCTTCCGCCGCGTCCAAAGATTATCAGCTCTTTCGCACGCAACGAGGGGCGGGCGATCACGTTGCCGATTCGGCCCCCTGGCCAATGGACAATTTCCGCATGGATGGCATCCGGGTCTTCTATATTATCCTCCGCTTGCAACAGACCGCGGACTCTCTCGGCCAATGCGTCGTCCGCAAGGCAGAAGCGGCCCAGGATCCTGGCGCCGGAAGTATTACCCGCCCATCGGATCACGACTTTCGCTGCCTCCGCCGTGCACTCAACTACCGACGCAACTACGAAGAACGCGGCAGGCGTTGCTGCTTCCCTGACACGCTGGAGATTTTCGATGTCGCTCTCGCTGAGCTCAATTTCGTCTGTTTGCCGACGGCAGGCCTCTTCGAACTTCCTGGTCAGGAGATCCTCAGCATGCGAAGTCGCAATGCCGGCAGCAGCCGCTCGAACCGATTCCCGGGGGAAAATGCCGGCCAGCAGCGGCAACTCATCCGCTCCGAGCGAACCGAACGGAATCCCGACATCGGGATCCAACACTTCCGGCAGTGGCACGGCCTCGGTTCCATAACGCTCGACGAAGGCCGTACAAAAGTCCTCGAGGCGACGTGGGGGATTGGGTAACAGCGCCAGGAGCGCCTTGCTTGCCTGTTCTACGCAGTCCACTACCGCTCGCGGGACGCGGGTTGTCTGCGTCGGCTTGAGAAGGTCCGTCTGTAGTACATCCTTGTTGCCCAATTGGCCCAGCAAGGACTGAGCCTCTGCCTCGATGCGTACTATAGTCTGAGCAGCGGTACCGATCGGTAGTTCGTTGAGCGCGGACACCAGCCGGCCCATGTTGCCAATCGCGGGCCATTTGGCCGCGGTCCACGGTGGCAGGGCGGCCCGCAGCTGATTGAAAGGATCACCGCCGGTCAAGGCCGGCTGCAGGTTGGTCAACAGGAGGTTGTTTTGCAGCAGGCTTTCGATGAATTCCTCGATCTCTTCCCGGCTCGTGTCGGGCGCCGCGATCGTCATGAAATGCACGATGTCCTCGTAAAGCGCGTCATCATTCCGCTCATCAAGCATCGAAAAGAGGCTATCGAGCCACGGCGTACTTTCAACAGTGCTCATCGCGAACTGCGCAGGGCCCACATGGGAGCGGGATTCGACGTACTGCCACCGAGAGCCGGTTTTGTACAATGTTGGGTTTGTGCAATAACGCAACCCGCGCCTCGTGTCCGGATCCGCTAACAACTTGGCGCCGAGGTCGGCAACTATCCCCATATCTATCCGAGAGACGCGTCGATAGCGTTCCCGCCCGCACAGTACAATGCCCGAAGGCGCACCGGCCGTGGCGCTCCTATCGATCATGCCCCAGGAAACCCCCGCAAATAGCCCGAACGGGGTGCTGCGATAGCACATTCGCGAGAAGTACTTCATGAGCGAGAGGTGCGTCTTCACCTCTTTCGAGGACGCGTCCGCTGATTGTTTGACGAGCTGGCTGCGCTGACGCAGCGAGGGGGAAGCAACCAGCAGTGACTCATCCAAGGCTGGCAATCCAAAGGCTGCGCTGATGCGTTGTACGACCCGCTCTCTCTCACCCTGCCGTGGGAGAGACACTTCGCCGGTCATATCGCTTGTTAGCACGGGCGGTTCGACCAGATCTGCGAATGTCGAGAACGGCATGTAAGGCGTACGAACGACGAGAAAATCAGCAAGTTCCAGGGTGGTTTCCGGCATCCGTGCATTCTCCGTAATGGCTTTTTCCACGCTCCGTGAAGGTCAGGACAGCTGGTTAGTGGAGCTTTCCGGTCAAGGCGTACAGTGGCTCCAGGACCCATTCATACAAGCGGCGCGTGTCCTGCAAAACGTCTCCTTCAACTGCCATGCCAGGTTGCAACGAGTGTAGTTGGCCGTACGCCATGATCGTTTGCGATTCCAGCCTGACGGTAATCAGGTATTGAGGCTCTGATGAGGTCACTCCGCTACCGCCGGAATCGAGTCTGCCATTGCTGGTTAACTCCGCGGTGGCGAGTGCTGTTTTGGAAACCGCTGTGACGGTACCGCGCCAATGACCGAATTTTTCGTACGGATACGCTTCATAGCTCAGCACCACCTGATCACCCGTCTTGACAAAACCGACCGCCCGGCTGGGTGCATACAGATCCGCGCGCAGATTTGCCCCCGCCGGTACGATCGAGAGAAGCGGGCGTGACAGATCCACGGCTTGCCCGGTTTCGCCGATGACGCCGGTGGCCGTTCCCGCTGCAGGTGCTGTGATCACCAACCTCCGTTTCGATTCGCTGTCGGCCAGTTCCTGCTCAGCGGCGGCTATGGACTGCACGACAGTCGCCAGCTGCTGTTGATACTTGACGGGAAGTTCAGCGAGCTGGGCTTGTTGCACCTGCAGCTGCCGCCCGATGCTGATCTCATCGCGTTCAATGTCCTGCAGTCGCGCCCGCTGATCCAACAGGTCCTCCTCCTTGGCGTTGCGCTGCTCTTGGGAAACGAATCCCCTGCCGCTCAAGTCCCGATAGCGTACCTGGCTGGCTTGAGACATCTGCACTCGCGCCGCCTGTCGGCTCCGCATATCTTTGAGTTTCTGCAACTCCGCGGAAAATCCGGCTATTTGCTCCGCCGCGGATGTCCGGTCGCGTCGTTCCAATTCGCGCAGATGGTCTACCTCTTCGCGCAGACTGCGTTCACGCTCGCGGATTCTGTTGCTGATGCTTTGTTGAGTCTCACCATAGACGCTGCTGAATCGCTCGCTGGACATCATGTAGAGAATCTCGCCGGCCGCAACAGTTTGGCCTTCGGTAACCCGTCTTTCGACGATCACTCCATACTGCGGTACATACACTTTGATCAGTCCCTGATCGGGAGCGATCTGTCCCTTCAGCGTGCTGTGTTTCGTGTATGTGCCGCACACGGACAACGCGACCATGCCGGCGGCGATCAGCACACCGGCATAGGTAAGAATCACCGAGGAAACAGGGCGGACGAGGATGATTTCGCCATGGCACTGGTTGCGGGGCGCATCCAGGGCCTCCGGTCGGAACAGCGCCCGCCTGATCTGACTGATCTGACTGATCTGAGGATCGTTTCCATCCATGTCACAGCTGCGCAACGGCTGGTAGTCGTGGTCAATCTAACTGGGGGCGATAAATATATCAATCGGTTAGCCGCTTGCAGTTCGCAAGATCGGCTCACGAGGCGAGCGGGGCGTCCTGCGGAGAATCGATAGACAACAGTCGCTGCGCACGCTACGTTGGTTGCATCAGTGACTCAGGATGAGTTATGAACGAGCAAAACAGGAATCCCACCGAATCCGGCGATACACCAGAGCAGCTCGAACCAACGAGCGCCCGGCCCGCTGAGTCGCATACGTGGCCCGGAGGTTGGGATTTCGATGAATTGCCCAGCGCGGAAGCACTGGACTTCCTCCGTGAGCTGGGCATGTGCTGAGTCTGTGTAGTCACACAGCGCAATGAGGTATTTACCATGCGTCGAATGCGAGGCTTACTGTTGTGAGTATCGCCCTTCAAATTGAGATCACGACCCGCTGCAATTTCGATTGCTTCTACTGCGCGGGAAGACTGATGCGTCAGGGCGATATGTCATACGGAAGATTCCGCGAAATACTGCAGCGCCAGGTCGTGGAGAACGGCATTCCGAAGGTGGTATCGCTGCAGGGCGAAGGAGAGCCGACGCTGCATCCTGACTTTTTTCGCATGGCGCAGCTCGTGCGAGAAGTTGGATCCAAACCGTACACCATAACCAACGGAACTCATAAGCATCCGGAGCACTTCTTCGGGCTGTTTGCCAATGTTGGGGTTAGCATCGACACACTCGACGCGGCGGTAGCGCGCCAAGTAGGCCGATACAACCTGAAGCGCGTTATAGCTTTCGTCGAATCGTTGGCATCACATCTGACTGTTGTCATTCACTCGGTGGCACACAAAGACCACACTCCATCTGTTGCGGCGTGGTGCCTCGAGCGCGGATATGTGCACGTCGTGCAGCCACTACAGCTCAAGGCTGACTACCGGCGTCGCTACGCCGACAGGGTCTCGGCCCCTGGATCTACTGGACGCTTCTCCTGCGGGTATATAGCGGGAGACCGGCTGCGCTACTTCACCCTAGACGCGCAGGAGCTGCCCTGTCCTTTCATAAAGGATGTCGGATTGTACCCGGGGCTGAGCGCGATGCGGAATCACCAGAAGACCGGTGCTTGGCCGGCTTGCTGCATTGAATGCCACCACGCTGGTAGAGAGTCCTCGCTCCCGGGATAAGACCAAAACCAGCGAAGGTCGCTGCGCCCAATTGTGTCCTTAGGTGCTGTCCGTTCTGAGACGGCATCTCCGTCTCAAGATTTCATTGCAGCTGCCGGGCAGTCGATCGTGAGCGATCAGTCAAGCGCATCTTGCAGTCGCTGGTGCGTGGGCAATGCAGCTGACCAGATTGATGGAAGCCATGAGGGCGGACTTGTCCGACTCCGCCTCGGCGCGACGAGGGACGATTCCCCGTAGCCACTCGTTGGATTCGTGAAGGACGAATGCCAAAGCGGCTGTTCAAGATGGTACCCAAGAAATTGCTGATTGACGATTTATGCGAGCGCCCACCATGCGCCGCAACTACCGAGCTTGGTCGTTCCCGGAAATGACCACCCACTCGAATTGCGACTCCTCCATGGCTTGATAACAAACGAGCAGGATCTGGATCAGGAACTCCACACAGTCATTCCGGCTCCCAGCGTTGACAGAACCAGACACGAAGCGAGCAAGTGGGATTGCTTGTGATAGATTTCATCAGCTAGGGCGAGTTGCTGAGCATAGTTTATGGCTTTTACCTTGACGAGCACCTCACCGACGTTCTCAGTCGATATCCTGCTCACTGAAACTCAGTTCCGGACAGGATGTTCCATGGCAGCAGCGCTTCGAGGTCATCGAGTCAAGTTGCATAGGGAAGCCGGGAAGACAAGTGTGTCAGATACGCCTGCGGCTCAACGCCGTTTGCCTTTGCGGCCTCCACAAGTACAGCTTTGCGCTGGCTCACAAAGTTGAAGGCGGTGGGCCGCCACGACAAATCGCTACGGCTTAGCAATCTTCTTCAGCGTCCGGCTGGCAATCTGTCTCTTCGGGGCCACCTTGGCGAGCTCATGCGTCCAGGATCGGTTAAATTCAGACCTCCTGACACGGTTCTTTCTCGAATTGTCCGGACCGGACAGGTTTGGGTTCGCATCTGCACCAAGAAAACCCTTGAAATCCCCGGGGCGAACCCAGCGATTTGCTGAAACACCGGACAGGTATTGGTTCGCACCCCTGGCGGCCGAAGACTTGGATTTCAGCCGCGAAAAGGGGCTGTGTCAGGAGATCTGAAATTGGCCCGGCATTTTCGAGGCATCAACCGCGGCGCCGAGGACTCCCCTGTTTCTGTGAACATCTCGAACATGCGTTTCAATGACGTAGATCGTTAGCACTTTTTATTCAATAAGTCCCATATGCCTCGCCTACGGAGTTATATACCATGGGCAAGAAAGCAGACCTGAGCGGCATCCGCGCGTGCGGATCCAACAGAATCCAATTCGACTTCGTGTTTGCGAACGTTCGCTACCGCCCCTCGCTCCAACGCATTCCGAATGAAGGCAATATGCGCCGCGCCTATCAGCAACTCAAAGATATCAAGAGGAGGATCGAGTGCGGCGAATTCGACTTCTCCGATGAGTTCCCCGACTTTCACTTCAATATCCGCTCGCTAAACAACAACGATCCTGAGAAATGTTCTAAGACTCATTGCCGCTAAGATAATTCGAGCATATTATAAAGACGTTGTTGTAAGCTCTTGTTTTCATGAAACACGGGCGTTACATTGGAGATCGCAGCGAGACGCGAG
>Ga0137415_10000624_pt1 | contig 34677 bp, 33 predicted proteins | sample CZODoug3_1_1_16f_FD_183082 | JGI IMG/M metagenome (GOLD analysis project Ga0137415, IMG submission 183082) | Vadose zone soil fungal communities from Angelo Coast Range Reserve, California, USA - CZODoug3_1_1_16fungal (Hybrid Assembly) | ecosystem: Environmental > Terrestrial > Soil > Vadose...
GGCCGGGCTGAGTATAAATGGAGTGCTAGGTGGTGTGGAAGTTCTGGACACCTGTTTCGGCGATGCAGTTCTTGCACCGAACCGGTAGCTATGCAGGGTTCCGCAAGCGTGAAAGACGCTCATTTACAACGAGTTGTCTTCTGAAGAGAGAGTCTAACTCTGTGGTACTGCCACAGTGATTCTTATCGTCACATCCACTGCTTCCAAGCAGGGGGTACCCTTAGGACAGGCGAGTACTGCCGAGTGGACTGTGTACGGCCCTGAGAGGGTTGCTTGTGAGAATGGTTCGTCGGTTATCCACCGCGCAAGGATTTCAGACATGGACTGTCCAGGGGAAAGGGAGCAACTCTCCGGCGTCAGGCATGAGTTTAGGTCCACCTGGCGAAGCTTTGGTGCTCCAAGGCGGTCCATTATGAAAACACTGCCGCTGAGCCTATCGAGTTGAAGTCGGGCTGGCCCAGTATTTGTAAGTGTCAGAACAATTTCAACTATTTCACCAAACCTGTAGTGAACTTTTGACGTGCAAATAGCGGACGATAGGTTTACCGAGTTCACTTCCGGCCTAACACAGTTTTGGGGCTGCGGCGATGCTGGGATGGTTTGTCCAGCTGCCGTAGTTACAAGCTGAACCCAACTTCCACTAAGCAGTATGAGCAGAGAGACCAATACGATTTGGCAAGCAGTCTTCGAGCCAATCATTCCCATCACAATGGGAAGAAGCTCTACTCGAAAGAAAAAGGTTTCTCAAATCTTGTATTCTAGGACACCACTCACGGGTGCAACGCCTAGTCGAAGGTCCTCGTGGACGATTTTCGTGGAGGGCTCAGGCCGAAGCCCCCGAGAGTTGTCGTCAATTCGCTGTATAGCCATCCGAATCGCCTAAATCAATCTGTGCTGCTTATTTGCTGGGTTCCGTATGGAACTCCTGTCGAGAATGGGTATCAATGAGGCAATTCTTGCACCAGAACTGGTTTCTTTCGGGGCTGTATGGGGCGTGGCTATCGGTTACTATGTTTCCGCAGAGGCCGCAACGAACGATGAAGACTTTCCGCATTTTGTGGCGGGGAAGTTCCTTGTTGTGTCTCTACGTTACTGTCGCCCGGTTCCAGTACCATGTTGCAGTTCTCACAATAGTAAATGGTTTCGAGAATCGCCTTGTCCCGTTCGTCTACCCAGCTCTCAGCGATGGTGGCGGTGGTTCTCCTTGAAGGAACGAGGTCCGATCGTGCTTGTTTTCGCCGTTCTACTCAAGATACCCTTTCCCCTTCATATAGAATCCACGAAGGAAAGATCCAATTTATAGGCAAAATCTTTCAAATCGCAGCTGTTTACGCGATTTTTTCGCCAAGAGATGGTCCTCTCATATCGCGAAGCAAGGTTCACAATATCCGGTCGTAGGTATGATGGGGCACCAGAGGTAGAGCGAGTTGGGTCTTCCAGAGAAGATTAAGCAGATAGAGGAGGAGATGAAGAAGACCCAGGTCAATAAGAAAACCGAACATCACATAGGGCTCCTCAAAGCCAAGCTCGCACGATTGCACGAGGAGCTGGAAAGCTCCACCTCGAAGGGAGGCGGGCCAGCCTTCGAGATCCGCAAGGGCGGCGACGCGACAGTCGTACTCATAGGCCTCCCCAGTGTTGGCAAATCGACCATTCTGAACCGGCTGACGAACGCCAAGTCGAAAGTGGCTGCCTACGCCTTCACAACTCTCACCGTTGTCCCGGGGATCCTACGTCTCAACGGAGCGGACATTCAGATTCTGGATCTTCCTGGAATTATCAGCGGCGCATCTTCGGGACGGGGAAGGGGAAGGAGAGTTCTCTCTGTGGCAAGGAACGCGGATCTTGTTCTGTTGGTCCTGGATGTATTTCAGCCGGGACAGGTGCAAGTGTTGAAGCATGAGCTTCATGCCATGGGTATTCGGATCGACCAGAAACCCCCTGACGTGATTGTCACGAGAGGCAACAAGGGAGGCCTAGCTCTGACCACAAGCGTCAAGCTCACCAAACTCTCCCCAGCAACTGTCAAAGGAATAGTGGAGGCGTACGGGATCAGTAATGGCGGCATTTTGGTACGGGAAGATGTCACAGACGAGCAGTTGATTGATGTCTTGACCGGAGACCGGAGGTACGTTCCTTCACTGGTCGTCCTAAACAAGGTGGACCTGGTGAACGAGCAATACCTTGCCGCGGCGAAGAAACAGATCGGGAGAGATTTCGTACCCATATCCGCCGAGAAGGGATTAAACATGGACCTTCTCGCTGAAAAGATCTGGGAGACCCTCGATTTCATCCGTATCTACCTGAAGCGTCCTGACGGTGATGCAGATTTCGAGAAACCATTGATCCTTTCAGCCGGCTCGACGTTAAGGGATGTCTGCAAGAAGATTTCTCCCCGATTCGTCGAGGGGGCCAAGTACGCCTTCGTCTCAGGGTCCAGTGTAAAATTCACTGGTCAGCGAGTGAGTCTCGATCATGTACCTTCGGACAAGGATGTTGTTACGATCATGCGATAAGCACAAGAGAAAATTAGCTGCCTAGATTGAATTCTTCGTGGATCGCCCTTACGGCTTCTGGGCCGTCTGTGTGAGATACTACGAAGGACACGTTGTACTCTGAGGACCCTTGCGCGACCATGCGAACATTCACCTTTCGTTTCGCAACTGCGGTGAATATCCGTGCTGCAACCCCAGGAGTTCCCTTCATTCCTGACCCAACAACAGCGATGACGCAGGCATCCTTCTCTTCACCTATCCTATCCACATATCCCTGGCCCATCAAGGCCAGCTGAAGCGCTCTGACCGCCCGGTCAACCTCTCTGTTCGCCACAACGCAGGATATTGTTGCTTCAGAGGAGCCCTGCGATATCATCATCACGTTGACATTGTATGATCCGAGTGTCTGGAAGACTTTTGCGGCAACTCCGGGTGCGCCCATCATTCCGGTGCCGCTGACGGTAACGATGCCAACGTCCTTGATGAGCGAAACCGCTTTCACAACTTTCCCACCATTGCGTGACTCGCTGGTTGAGACGAGGGTACCGTTCCCACTCGGCCGAGACGAGTTCTTGATTCGCACGGGGATCTTCTTCTGCGCTGCGGGTTGCAAAGCTCTTGGGTGCATCATCTTGGCCCCGAAAAATGACAGTTCTAACGCTTCGCCGAACGAGACGTTTGGAAGTACTACAGCGTCCTTTACGATCCTTGGATCTGCTGTCATCAATCCATCCACATCCGTCCAGATCCAAATCTCTTCCGCCACTAGGGCAGCCCCAAGCAGTGCCGCGGTGTAGTCTGACCCTCCCCGTCCCAGGGTCGTAATGCTGCCGTCAACTGTTGATGCTATGAAGCCGGCTACGATTGGAATTATCCTACGATTCCAGAGTGGTTCCAATCGTTGCCGAATCTGGTGATAGCTAGTCTCCACGAGGGGCTTTGCTTCGCCAAAATTATCGTCAGTCGTAATGCCCGCTTCCGCACCAGTAAATGATCGCGCTTTCAACCCAGTTGCGTTCGCTGCCACAGTGAGAATGGGGGTGGAGAGTCTCTCGCCGAACGAGAGGAGGTAGTCCCGGCTCCGAGGCGTCAATTCTCTCAGGTGGGCAATTCCTTCGACTGTTCGTTCAAGCTCGGAGTTCAGCCGTTCAATCCGCTCTAGGGTTTCCCTTGTCCCCGTCTTGCCTGCGATCAAGGGGACGATTTTGCGATGTGAGGCGTGAACCTTTGAGAGGATCTCTCTCGCCTTTCTTAGCTCCCCTTTTTTGGCGAGTTCGCCGATCTCAGAGAGCTGGTCAGTTGTTTCTCCAATAGCAGAGGCCACTGCGACAATCTTGTTCGAGGACGAGAATTTCTGGAGAATTCTTGCCGCACTCTTCATCTTGGACGCGCTGGAGAGGGAGGTTCCCCCGAATTTCATAACGAGCTTCAATCCGTTTGTCTCCCTAGACTGCGTACTCTTTACGTATGCTAACGAGATCCCGGACGATGGCGCTGGCTGTTCTTTCGCCTCCTGCTCCCGGCCCGATGAGGGTTATGTCCCCCGCGTGTTCGGTGGAGAAGGTCAGGGCGTTCAGTGTGTCGGGGACGCAGATTGAATCCTCAGCTTGGATTTCCTCGGGCCGTACTGAGACGGATGATTCCTCGATTCTACCAATGAGTTTGATTCTGGCGCCTGAGGCTTGGGCTTTTCGAAGTTTTTGTGGTGTGATCTTCGAGATCCCGGTTATGTTTATGTCCCGTAGACTGATTCCTTTGGTCAGGACCCAGTTTGCTATGATCACTATCTTTGCGGCAGTGTCGAATCCTTCAACATCGTTAGTTGGGTCCTTTTCTGCGTAGCCTTTCTTTTGGGCCTCAGCCAAGGCCTTCTCAAATGTTAGCGAGGAGTTTTCCATATTCGTTAGGATGTAGTTTGTTGTTCCGTTGAGGATTCCTTTGATTCTGGAGATTCTCTCCCCGGGCATGCATTTCGCCGCGAAGTCTAGGAACGGTGTTCCTCCGCCAACAGTTCCGCTGAAGCGAAGCTGTAGGTTTCTATGACGGGCAAGCTCCAGCAAAGCTGGCATCGCCAACGCCAGAGGTCCTTTGTTGGCTGTGACGACGTGTTTTCCTGTTGAGAGAGCTGTCTTGATATTGGATAATCCCGGTTCACCGTCTTTGTAGTTGGTGGGGGTTGTTTCCACAACGACTTCGGCTTCGCTATCGGATATTACGCGGCTGCTGTCATCGTTGCGATGCCCGCTTCCGGGATACTTGGCTACTGTTCCGTACTTCTCCTTAGTTTTCAATACGAGGGGGATGTCGAGGCCTTGTTCGTCGAAGCATGATCCTCGGCTGTCGACTATGGTGGTGAGTTGGGGTCGAAAACCGTAGGCTTGTACTATCCGTTGTTCATCTTTGTGGAGGACCCTTGTGAGTGCTTGGCCGACTGTTCCGAAGCCGGCGAGTATGATTCTCAAAGGATCCGCTCAAGAGCTTCTAAGCGAGATCCGTCGGTAATTTCGAGATTGTAACCAGTCTGGGATTTTGGCAGTCGGTCGAGTACTGAGGGATCCTTCAGGCCATGTCCTGTTGTCACGCATACGACGGTCTCAGACCGGTCAACCCTGCCCTCTTCCGAGAGTTTCTTCACGCCTGCAATTGAGGCCGCGCTAGCGGGCTCTACGAATATTCCCTCAAGAGTCGCTAGCTCTTTTTGGGCTTCTAGGATTTGGCGGTCTGTTACCGTTTCCGCGGTCCCTCTTGAGTCTCTTATTGCGCTGAGGACTTTGGGCCAGTTTACCGGGGACCCGATTCTGATGGCCGTGGCGATTGTCTGGGGATTGTGTACGGGACGAATCTTATCCCGTCCGCTTTTCACGGCCCTTGCAATAGGGGCGGCTTTCTCGGCCTGAATCCCAATCATTCTAGGTCGACTCTTCACTATCTTTAGCTGTTGGAACTCGGAGAAGCCTTTCCAGGCAGCGCTAATGTTGCCACCATTTCCGACCGGCAGCATTACAACTTCGGGAACCCGGCCTAGCTGGTCAAGAATCTCGAACGCTATCGTCTTCTGCCCTTCAAGCCTGAACGGGTTGATAGAATTCATCAGGTAGAATTCTCTTCTTCGTTCGGATAGTTTCATTGCGATTTCGAGGGCCTGGTCGAAGTCTCCTTTGATCTGGATGAGCTTGGCTCCGTGCATTATGATTTGGAGCATTTTTCCGCCTGCAACCTTTCCTTTTGGCATGAGAACGATGCATTCCATGTCTGCCCTGGCTGAGTACGCAGCTAGGGAGGCCGCGGTGTTTCCTGTTGAGGCGCAGAGAACTTTCTTCTTGCTTAGTTCTCTCGCTTTTGATATTGCGACGGTCATTCCGCGGTCTTTGAATGAACCGGTCGGATTTTCCCCCTCGTTCTTCACAAAGAGTTTCTTGAGCCCGAGTTTGCGTCCGAGGCGTTTGCAATGGTGTAAGCCTGTTCCTCCCTCAGCAAGACTTACGATGGATTCTTGTTTCTCGATGGGTAGAAGTTCTCGGTACTTCCACACTGATAGCTGGCGGCCATTCCAAGCCGGTTCTCTTCTTCCGACGAGGTCGAATCGTACCTCTAGTAGTCCACCGCAGGTCTTGCATCTGAACCCTGCTTCTTCTGCGGGGAAGACTCTCTGGCATTCGAAGCATTGAAGCTTGTAACGCCACAATGGGATCTATTCGCTCCGGATTATGCGTGCGCCTCCTGCAGGGCTTGTTACGAAGAATGTGGATTCAACGTTGTTCTTCGAGAATTCTCCGACCATTATTCTCCCGATTTTCCTAGGGTCTTGCCGAGTTTTGTCAATGAGTGCAACTATGCTGGGACCTGCGCCGCTTATTGCGACTCCACTAGCGTGTGCGGTAAGAGCAGCCATCTTTACAGCTCTATAGCCTGGAACAAGGCTTTCTCTATGTGGTTCTGCGATAGCATCTTCCATTCCGCTTCCGATCAAGTCGATGTCGCCTTTGGCGAAACCGAGTGCGATGGCTGACGCCCGTCCAACATTGAGCACAGCATAGCGGGTCTCTATCTTCTTGGGTACGAGTTTCCTAGCGAGACCCGTTTTGTTTTTTGGCGTTCGAGTTTTTGGTGATACGACTACAACGGAAAGTTTGCTAGGCGGTTTCACGGAGACGGTTCTCAGGGGTTTTCCGTAGGCAATTACGAATCCTCCTAGAAGGGATGCCCCAACGTTGTCGGTGTGCGCTGATCCTGAGACGGAGGCTTCTCCGAGGCTGGCAGTTTTTACCAGTTCGTCGTCGGAAAGGTTGAGGTGAAGCAGGGAGTCCATTGCTTTTGCGCAGGCCGCCGCAGTTGCACCGCTGCTGCCCAGACCGAGACCAGGTGGAATGTTCTTTTCGATAATTATCTCGACACCAATGTTCAGTCCACTCTTGTCAAGTAGTGCTTGGGCTGGTGGACCCGCGGAATTCTTGCCTGGAGCTCTGGGCAGTTCTCTGCCGAATGGTCCGAGGGACTTGATCCTGACGCTTTTAGTATTGGTCGTCTGGACTTTTACCTGGTCCGCGTATTTGTTGAGTGCTAGTGCAAATACATCGAAGCCTGCTCCTAGATTAGCGGTGGAACAGTACGCCTCGACCCTTACTTCCTTGGCGCGGATCATTGGGCCGACTTCACGATCGAGACTCGGCCCTGCTTCGATAATAACTGGTCTTGTACTCACGTTTCTACTTCGGAGAGTGGAAAAATTCGACTGAATCGCCCAGAATGAACCCTGTTCCGCGATCTGGGGCCTGTCTCGGAACTCTCCCGAAATTCGTTCGGGTATGTCGCCATGTTCGCTAGGCGATCCGAACCAGGATTGCGCCCTGATCCTCAGAATTCGCCCGGAATCCCTGCTACATAGGGAATGGTTTCTAGAAAATAGGGGGTCTTAGCGACTCGACCTAGCATTGCATGAGTGGTGCGAGAGAAACGGTCTCAATTGCAGCTATTTGTAGTCATGAATAATAGACCATTTCCGTGACACATAACAGTATACTTCTCCGAAATTCGCTTCGTAGCGAAGCGTGCTTTCTCCAGCCGAGTTCATTTCTTCCACGCATGGTCGGTGACAGGGCACGCTTCAACGACTCCTTTCTCAAGGAGGCTCAGATCATCTTGAAATCCATCTGCGGAATATCCGCCCGCAAGACCGCTGCTGAACTCCCGTCCAAGAGTGCGTTGTAGCTTCGTCCCTTGTACTCGTACGTGCTGAACCATATCGGCGCGTGGACATAGGTCGGCTTGTCCACCTTGAAGTTTGTACTGAAAGACGTAATCTGATCGATCTCCTGTTTTGCCAGAAACTTCTGGTTCACATCCACCTCGTCCTTTGCGTGTTCCACCGCCTCCTCGCTGGTCATCTCGCTGTTGAGGAACTTGGCTCCAGCATCGATCCTCTTGAAGTCGAAAGGAATCTTCCCAGTGTCCGGAACAGTATAGTCTCGGGTTGGAAACTGTGCCCCCTTCCGGCCTAGCACCAGCCAATCATAATCCCGGTCTATCACACCCTTCCTCGGCGAAGGAGGCGAGATTCTCTCGAGCACTCCCTCGTAGGTGCTCGTTGCCTCTACTGGCACCAGCCAGAACGGAAGATACCGCAACTCCAAGGACAGAACCTTACTCTTCTTCGCAAGATCTCCGGGTTTCATGAATCCCTCCCTCATCCAATCCCTTAACGCGTTCTCAACACTTGCGGCATTGTTGTTGTTGAGGATGAGACTGTGTTCCAGCTGAAACGGCTCGTCCGCCCCGACGACCGCAGTATAACCGCAATACCGACATGTAGAGACGATCTCTCCAGGGTTAATGCTGAGAGGCGCACCACAGTTCCTGCACTTTATCTCCGAAACAATGCCAGACAATATTTCTTCCTTGATTGTTCTAGGATAGAATTAATGAAGGGCGAATTAAGCTCTCTAACCCTGAGGAAGGAGAATTGGCAGGACTCGGCGCCCTGAAGCGGACAATGGGCTTCACGATCATCCTAGTCTTTGCCATATTCCTCGGCCTCCTCTTTGTCATATCCGCCTTCTTCCTCGACCCTGTCACCGGACTGGTGCTCGGTCTAGTCGGAGCTTTCTTCATAATACTGCTCCAATACCTGATCGGTCCAACCATTGTCAGACTCACAAGTCGTCTCCACTATCTAGCTCCTGGCGAAAACCGCTGGCTTGAATCCAAAGTCAGCGAGTTCGCCTCGAAATCCGGCATTCCCATGCCCCGACTAGCAGTCTCGCCAGACCCAACCCCCAACGCGTTCGTGTTCGGCCGGACCCGCAAGACCGCCACCCTAGTCGTCCATCAGGGTCTTCTCCAACGTTTGGACGAGAACGAGATCGAAGGAGTCATAGGCCACGAGCTAGGCCATGTGAAACACCGCGACTTTATCGTAGTAACAATGATCAGCGCTATCCCCCTTGTCGCGTATTTGATCGCCCGGTCTGTTCTCTGGGGCGGCCTCGTCACCGGCTACAGCGGCCGTAGCAACAAGAACAATAGCGCCGGAGTCCTGATTATTGTTGCCGTAGTCGCCTACGCCGTCTACATTCTCACAACCCTCCTCGCGTTGCGATTGACCCGTCTCAGAGAGAGCTATGCGGACGCATACTCCGCGTTTCTAACCCAGCAGCCGAGAGAACTGGAGAGCGCCCTAACAAAGATCGCCTACGGCCTTTCTCTCGCCCCCGGCGAGCCTCACGGCGCCCGAGCCTTCTTCATCGAAGACCCTGCTCAGGCAAAACAGGATGTCGCAGGCATCATGGATCAGAAATCGAAATATGATCTTGACAAGGATGGCGTCCTGAGCGAGCGAGAGCTAGAAGCGGCAATGGAAGCGGAGTCGAAGTCAAACTGGCAGAAAGCGGCCCAGCTCTTCATGACCCACCCGCCCACCTACAAGAGGATCCTTATGCTCAGGGAGATCGAGCAGGACATGAACTCTGGAAACTTCCAGCAGTCCAACCTCTACAACCACGTCTAAGGGTCAGCATCAGGCCTCGCCCTCTCCATTACAATAGAACTATAAACTCGAATTACAGCTCGATTAACACGAATTAAATTGCCTCGAGTTCCATGGGCACCACTGAACGCTGGAATATTCCTCATAGTCTTCGGCAGCATAATGCTAGTTTCCCTCATTCCCGGTACTGGGCTCAATCCGTTTACGGGTATACCTCTCGTCTTCCTGGTATTCGGGCTCTGGCTCGTCATAGCCGCCCTCGTTTTGCCAGGACCGGACGATCGATACGCTCCCCCCAGATCAATGATCCTCGCCTGGGGCGGAATGATCGCCTTCCTCGGAGCCATCTGGCTTGTCGGCACCATCGCACTCACCCTAGTACCGGTCGTCCTTCTCGTCGTCCTCGTGGTAGTCGGCATTGGTGCTGTTGGTTACGCTTTGACTCGAGCTGAGGCTAAGAAGGCGCACCCCGCAGTCGCTTAGATCGTGTACGATTCCAAGGCACGCTACGTCCGCAGCCTCTTCTCCAAAGTCCCGCTAGAATACGATCTTCTACTTGGACTCCTCACTTTCGGCCAAGACAGAAAATGGCGCGCCTTCGTGGTCGAGCAAGCCAAGCCTCTATCTGACAGCACGATACTAGACGTTGCAACAGGCACAGGACTCCTCGCCGCAGACTTTGCGAACGCGATCGCCAATGGCGGCCTGGTCGTGGGCGTCGACTTGACTCTCTCGATGCTTCAGACAGCAAGAGAAAGGCTGAGACAGAGAGGCCTCACCGGGAGAACCGATTGGGTACTGGCTAGAGCTGAAAGCTTGCCTTTCCGAGCAAATTGCTTCCGGTCCGCGTCAATCAGCCTAGCCCTTAGAAACGTATCCGATGCGCGATTAACCCTTCGGGAAATGGCCAGAGCAACAACTCCCGGCGGTGTAGTGATCTCTCTCGACTTCGCCCGGCCACCAAACAGGGTATTTCGACTATTCTACTACGACTATCTCCTAGGACTGTTTCCCATCTTCGGAAGAATAGTGTCAAAAGCTTGGGGAAGAACCTTGTCATATCTAGGCCGTTCCATACTAAAGTCTAGAACTGGAACTCAGATCGCGACCTTGATGATCGAGGAAGGCGTCCCAGACACAAAGCCTGTGCCTCTAACACAAGGAATCGTCTATGCAGTCTATGGAAAGAAGCTGTAGTATGCAAACGCCAACATGAGAAAGATTTTGAATCTTGCCATGATCAGGTACTCACCGGTTCTGATTTAGACTCAGAAGTAGCTGGCCCACCTCTTCCGCGAAAAACAAGGGCTGCGAGTACTGCCAGCGCGAAGAACATAGCCGATGTTATGTAGAACACAATTGTTGGGGTCAGAGTATAAAGAAGTCCTCCCAAGAAGGAGCCAGCTACAAATCCAAGGTTTTCCAGAGTAAGGTAGAATCCGTATTGTCCGGCTCTTGACGCTTTGGGTCGATTGACCGACAGGATGGAATAGGCGATCGGGCTGGGAGCCCTTGCTCCTCCGACAAGGAATATCATTGGCGCGACGAGAAATGGGTTTCTAGTGAGTAAAACTCCGAAGAGGCCAACGGATGATGATATTAGCCCAAGGGCTATTGCGCTGCCTCTGCCATGGGTATCAGCCCTTCGGCCTATAATGATTCCGAAGACTGCTGCGCCGAGGGCTTGTGTGGCTCCCAGGAGCTGTATGATTGATGGGTGCAGTTGGATTACGTCTTTGAGATAAAGCGGTATGAAAGGTATCGTGACGCTGTATGCAAGTGCAGCACCGATAAGATAGAGGAGGAGCGTTCCCTCTCTCCGTGACCTTGGGACCTCTAACTTGGGAGTCTGCGGGTCCTTTGGTAGCGGTGGCTGGGATTTCATGAAGAACAAGAAAAACGTAGAGACGGTAAAGAAGACGAAAGTGAGAAGAAAGATCTGCCGTACTGAGATCAACGAGACAAGGGCGCTTCCGACTAGTGGTGAGAAGACCAAGCCCAATGGGAAGGAGGCCCAGGTTATTCCGAAGTTGGTAGCTCTCTTCTCCCTGTCAGATGCTCCTGCGATGTAGGCGTAGAATGCTGGAAGGTTGAAGGCTGATACTTGGAGAAGGATGACCCCTGGAATAACGTCAACCCAAGTTCTTGCAAAATAGTACATCAAAGGCGGCGGTATACCCATGGCCCAGCCTATGATGAGCAGTGATCTCAGTTCGTATTTGTTGGCAAGTATTCCTCCAGGTATCATTGTCAAGGCCACGGCTAAGAATCCAATTGAGAATACAAATCCGACGTCACTCGGAGTCGCGTTGAGGCTCTTGAGGTAAAGCGGCCATATGTAGTTGTACAGTCCAAGGCCGAAGGTCCAGAGGAAGAGGGATAGAAAGAGCAGCCTAAGGTCTCGAGGAAGGCTTTGGATCGAGGCGAGAAGATTTAGACGATTTGTCAGCAAGGGTTACTGACGTTCTTTCTCAAGAATGTGACCTGAGCATTCCATTGTTGCGTGTCACGAGATTACATGGAAATAGATCAGTATTCCCGACACGAAAAAGTATGATCCGAAGGTGAGGAGCACGACGCCTGCAATCAGATCCAGCATCCATCGCGGAACTTGCATGAGGTAGTCGTAAGAGAACGCGCACACTACGATCAAGAGGATGAGGCTCGCGAGTGCGCCCACGAGGGTCCATTCTAGGTTGAAGGCTCCAGCCGCTGCGAGAATGAGGCTTGCTTCAAATCCTTCCGTCATTGTGATGCTGAAAACTGGTAGCGAGTTTCCGATCGAGAATGGTATTTGACCTTCCGCTGTTGTGACGGACCCGCTGTGCTTCCGGTCTTTCTCGACGACTTCGTCGCTCCATTTTTCCATCTTTGCCCTAAACGATTTGCCTCGGAAATAGTACTTGACGAATCCTCGCAGAAACCGATAGGAAAAGTAGAGGATGACTACCCCGGGTATCAGGTTGATCAGAGCATCGGAGACCGTCTTTAGAGCAAGGAACGCTTGTTCGACGATTAGAAACGTGACGACCGATCCGAGGCCTCCCAGAGCAACGCCGAGGAAGACGTTCTTCGTACCAATCTGCTTTATTGTTGCAAGAGAGAGAATCGCGACCTCGCTACCCTCTATTAGGATGGCTTTGAAAGCCAGGAGGAACGATGCGATGATTACAACATCTAGTCCAGCCATTTTCGTCCATCCGATTATTGTGAGGTGCTCTAGTCCTCTTCGGGACTAACGCGCGTTCATATCTCTAGCGGTAGCTTGCCCCAGATTCAATGTTCCGTAAGTAGCTTGCTGGCCGAGAGAAGGCGTCGACTATTCTTTTTGCCCTGCGGATGTGCTCTTCTCATCAGTTTTCTTGAAGCTTAGGGAGAGGGAGTTGATACAGTAACGTAGTCCAGTGGGTTGTGGGCCGTCCTCAAAAACATGGCCTAGGTGGCCGCCGCATTGCTTGCACAGAATCTCAACTCTTTTCATGAAAAGGCTACGGTCGGATTTTTCCTCGACATTTTCCTTTTCGACCGGAGACCAGAAGCTGGGCCAGCCTGTTCCGGAATCAAACTTTGTATCGGATGAGAATAGTGGGGCTCCGCATCCGGCGCAGACGTACATTCCCTTTTCTTTGTTGTGGAGGTATTTTCCGGTAAAGGGTCGTTCGGTTGCTTTCTTTCTCAAAACCTGGTAAGTTTCCGTGTCCAGCTGCTTCTTCCATTCTTCTTCGGATTTCTTCATACTAACTAGAGGTGTAGTGCGGTAAATATCCTAATCGCTCTTGGAAGCATCGTGACACATCCATAATCTTGTCCGATTGACCAGACCTTCTCAAGCGCGGGTGGTTGCTTTTGAGAGATGTGGCCGGGGGACCTACGGAATGTGTTTGGAGACTCGTCCGACAAATGGGTTCGCTAATTTCTCATCGCCTATGCTTGTCTCTGGACCATGGCCAGGATAAACGATGGTATCGTCATCCAAGCTGAACAACCGTTCGGTTATGGAATGTACTAGCGTGTCGAGGTCTCCGCCCGGAAGGTCGGTCCGCCCGATTGACTGGTTGAACAACGCATCTCCAGTCAAGACATAGCCGTTACCCGCTAAGCTGATACTCCCTGGAGAGTGCCCGGGGGTATGCACCACCTTGACCGTATCCTGTCCAACAGTTATCGATTCTCCGTCTGTGAGAAATCGATCGACTTTGGGTGGTGGAGGGACACTGAAACCCATCAACTGTTGGACGCGTGACTGCATCGATTCTAGAATTTCTAGGTCTTCTTTGTGAATTGCGAAAGGAGGATGCAAACTCTTTCTGATTCGCTCGACGCCGAGAACATGGTCGAAGTGTGCGTGTGTGGCAACTATGAGTCTTGGAGTAAGGCCTAGGTCTTTTACGAATCGTAGGATTCGTTCCGGTTCGTCTCCTGGGTCCATTATGATCGACTCGTTTTCGGATTGGAGAATGTAACAGTTCGTCAATAGCCGCCCCACTACCATACTGTGAATCCGCACGATGTTATCGTCAAAACTGAGAGGTGCTCCTATCATATGAACCTGGGACTGGAAACGAGACGGCCCAGTGGTCCATGGTTGAGGTTCAGTCTTATTCTGAGCTTAGTTTCGGGCTTTAGAGGGCTAAACGAGACACAAAAACGATTTCGAAATAAGCGTCAGACTGCAGCTTGACTGAGTGAGAACGCGCAAGCTCCTCACAGTTCTAATTGAGGAGCGTCTGAAGGAGTAATCTGTGTATATCTATGGACAGCCAAAGCCCTTAAATGTGTAGTAACATCATGTCGGACGCATGAAGAAAATACTCGGTATAACTGCTATCGCGCTTTCAGCGATCATGCTATTCTTGCCAGCTGCCTTCTCGGCCACCACATCTCCAAGCTCAGGAGGTTTCGACTACCGGGTCAACCCCATAGCCATCGAACTGAGCCCCAACACCATCATTCCGGACTCGGTTCCATACTGCTCCAGCCGAAGCCTAGGGTCATTAATCTGCTACTCACCCAACTTCATTCGTGCGGCTTACAATTTCCCCTCTACCCTTGACGGCACAGGCCAGACAATACTCATAGTGGACGCATTCGGCAGCCCAACCGTCCAGAACGACCTCACCGTCTTCGACAGTACCTTTGGCATTGCAGCGCCGCCCTCCTTTACAATCCTATGCCCGACGGGAGGATGCCCTGCATTCGCCCCCAGCAACACGTTCCACGACGAAATCGGTTGGTCGATCGAAACCAGCCTTGACGTCGAGTATGCTCACGCAATGGCACCGGGAGCAAACATTGTGCTAGTTGTGGCATCCACATCATCTGGCAATGCGATCAACGTTGCAGAAGCAAACGCCATCAGCCTCTATCCAGGCAGTATAATCTCTCAGAGCTTCGGAATCCCCGAGTTCCTAGTCCACAACAACAACGCGCAGATCCTTCAGGCAGACAGCAACTATCAGACCGCCGCCGCGGCAAAGATAACAGTCTTTGCCTCCGCGGGCGATTCTGGCGCCACTAACGGCGCTTCCACTGCCAACGGTCTCTTCCCCGCTTCTGACCCCTTCGTCACTGCTGTTGCCGGATCCGAAGGGATGCCGTACTTTGCCACTGGAACACACTTCAGCTGTGCAACAGGAGCCACATGCACCTCAGGCCTCACCACATTCACAGGTCCCTGTGGAGTAGGTCCCAGACCAGGCTTCCCAGGATGCGCCCCCACAGGCTACGGAGCTGAACAGGTTTGGAATGAACCGAAGCTCGGCGCAGCGACAGGTGGAGCTTCCAGCTTGCTTTTTGGCACACCTTCGTACCAGAGCGGCCTTGGGCTCACATCCAGGGGAGCCGCTGATGTTGACTACAATGCTGCAATAAACGGTGGAGTACTAGTATATTGGACGGCTCTCGGCTCGAAGATATGGTTCGTCGTCGGAGGAACCAGTGCTGGCTCGCCTCAATGGGCAGCAATTGCGGCTCTCGCCGACCAAGCGGCTGGACGATCTCTCGGCTTCCTCAACCCCGCCATCTACAAGATAGCGGAAGGCCCGAACTATGCCAATGACTTCCACGACATCACTGTAGGCAACAACCAGCTCGTCGGAACACCCGCCGGCTTCAATGCAGCCACCGGATACGACCTAGCCTCAGGCTGGGGAACACCGAACGTAACCAACCTAATACCCGACTTAGTCGCAAACGCATAGCATCGTTGGGGAGGACTACATCCTCCCCAACCCCTATTTTCTCAACCCTTTTTCGCGAGTCAAATACTCGGACTCACTCGGTTATGAGACCGAAAAATAATACTCTGTCACAGAATGAAGCGGTGACCAGAACCTCCCCCCCCAGTAGACGGGGTAAAGACTCCGAATACTTCTACGCGATTATTCCCGGTGTCGGACACGGAAACGAAGCCGTTAGTGTCGACCGAAACGCCTATGGGATTTGCTAGTTGTCCAGGTCCCGACCCACGCGACCCGAAGGCAGTGACAAAAGCACCGTTCCCAGAGAACTTCTGAACACGATTATTTGCATAGTCAGCGACGTAAACATTGCCGGAGGAATCAACTGCCAGGTCCTCCGGAAAGTTCAGCTGGCCACTGCCGGATCCGATTGACCCCCAGGTTGTTATGAACGAGCCCACACTAGTGAATTTCTCGATTCGATTGTTTACCTGATCGCTCACGAAGACGTTGGAAGAAGAGTCAACAGCTATGCCCGTTGGATTCTTGAACTGTCCAGGTCCCGTTCCAAAGGAACCCCAAGATAGGAGAAAGTTTCCTGAACTGTCGAACTTTTCGACCCGGTTGTTCCCATAGTCGGTCACGTAGACGTTGTTAGAAGGATCTACGCCAACGGCAAACGGGTTTTTGAACTGGCCATTTCCGGGGCCAGGTGACCCAAAAGAGGAGATGAAGCCCCCGCCCGGGGTGAACTTTTGAACACGGTTGTTGTAATAGTCCGCAACGAGGATGTTTCCAGAGTTGTCTATTGCTATCCCCGTTGGATTGTTGAACTGCCCGTTCCCGCTGCCAAGGGACCCCCAGCCGATCAGGAAGGCTCCGGTGCGGGTAAACTCCTGAACCCTGTTGTTGCCGGTGTCTGCCACGTAGACATCGCCGATATTGTCTGAGGCGACTGAGTACTGGGTTGAGAACTTGCCGAACCCAGCATAGGACATCTGCGACAAATAGATACCGGCTGTCGAGAATTGTTGGACCCGATGGTTGTAGAAGTCTGTCACATACACGGTCCCTGACGAGCTGAAACCGATGTCGACAGGACTATTGAACAGGCCATTCGCGGTGCCCGTGGTCCCCCACGCGGTTATGAAGGTCCCGGAACTCGTGAACTTCTCGACTCTATCGTTTGAGTTGTCACTTACATAGACATTGGAGGATGCGTCAACCGCGACTCCTTCCGGATTGAAGAACTGGCCCGAACCCGTGCCTCTACCGCCCCAGCTAGTCACGAACGAGCCTGAAGCGGTGAACTTTGTAACGTTGTTGTTGAGATAGTCGCTGACGTACACGAATCCCATTGAATCTGTAGCTATGCCATAGGGAGACTCGAACTGGCCAAGCCCGATGCCAATTGAGCCGAAGGAACTGACAAACGTCCCTGTGTTGGTAAAGATCTTAACCCGCTGGTTTCCCGAGTCCACTGCATACACGTATCCCGTTGCATTCACGTAGATGTCGCGAAGACCATTGAATTGTCCGCTACCTGTGCCAAGAGATCCCCACGTCATTAGGAATATTCCAGTGCTAGTAAATTTCTGAATGTTGTTGTTCTTGAAATCGCTGACGTACACGTTTCCATTTGCATCTAGCGCTACTCCCCGAGGGTCCTGGAATTGACCAAGCTGAGTACCATTGGATCCCCACGACGCTAGGAGCGTCCCGTTGCTCGCGAGCTTGTCGATTGCGAAGTTCGCGGCGTCCGCGACGTACAAATTCCCCGAGGAGTCATTGGCAATCCCGTTCGGCTGGATCGGGCCACCAAGCGACCCCCAAGCGCTTACCAAACTGTATGTATCGGCGCGAACAACCGTTACGACCATCGATAGAGAGAGTGTTAGGAGAAGGAGAAAGAGCACCGCCTTTACTCTACCAAAGAGCATCGCAAGCAGGGGACGCCTTGGAGGCTTTCTGCCGACGCGGTACGGCCGTGGGCCATATCCTTCAAGGGCTCGTGCGACCCCGTACAATCGTTCTCTTTGGGCCTCGACGAGGCTAAGAGGAATCAATCCATCCTCCCGATCACCATTTCCGACATTTATCTTTTTGACTCGATAGCCACCCAAATCTGGGCCATTCCCAGGCTATTCCCAAGCAATACAGAGCTACACAGTAACACGAAGACATAGGTGGGCTGAGAAGAATGCTTGGAGGATGAAAGCTCGATTCAAAAAGGGAGTCAAGAGAGTTCTCTCGTCACCAGAGAAATGATGAGCCGGCATTGCCCCAGGCTAGTTGTTCCAATAGGGCCGTGTGGCGATAAACTGAAGCTTCGCGTCGAGAAGGTCCCTATAGAATTCCTCGTCCTTATCGTGCATTGCTGCAAGTACTCTGCTTGCCGTTTGTGGTCCAATTCCATATACGGACTGGGCGATCACAGCCCTCTTTCCGTATGAAATCACTAAGTCTGCTGACCTTCTAGCTCTCGCTAGCGCTTTCTGCTCGTTTTCGTCAAGATTCTCTTTGTTTCGCTTCTTTCTGAGGATGCCTGTAGGGTAATTGCTAGACCAGAAGAGCGGGGCTAGAAGTTTTGACCCGCAGGTACTGCATTGAGGGCGTTCAGAAAGGTCAGCAATCAGCATTTCGGAGTTCAGAACTCCGCAATCAAAACATAGCAGGTCTATGACTCGTCCCTCGATGGAAATACGCAGTCTTGCGAGATTGTCTGCAGCAACATTCTCCGGTGCTATGAGCTCTGGAATGTCTACGTGTCGGTAGAGAATATGATAGGCTAGCGGTGTAGGCTTATCTTTTGACTGGAAAAACTGAACTTCCAAAGACCCGTTCTTGACCTTTTGAAATATTTCTTTGACGCCGTCGAAGTCAGAGTGTTCCATCAGTGCTTCCCTGATCGTCTCGTCGTAAATGGGAGTGAGTCGAAATCTTAACATCAATTCCTTCATTGCGTCTCCGTACATGAGTCGTCCACGGTTTAGCGCTCCGAACCTCTCGGCGACATGTTTCATGTGGAGCTGCCATGGGAAGTGGCGATGTAGCACTCCGTGGCATGCTCCGCCTAGCACGGGTTCTTCGACTCCGAACACTTCTTTTCTGAAGAGGTTTTCCAAGTCTAAGTCGGACGTGTCTGCGGTCATCTCGAAGAGAATTCTATAGGCATCTGACCACCACATTCTGACGAGGCCTTGGCGGCGGAAGAGTTCCTCGATCACTTCTCCAAGGGTGAAGTTGACGATGTCTCCGAGGTGTGCGTGGAGGATGATGTATCGGTCAAAGCCTTCGATCAGGACACGTTGGTCGGTTGGGACGGCTGCACCTGTAGCCTTATGGGCTTCTATCTCTTCAACAACCCGTTTCAAACCGTAGACGTCAGCTGGCCAAAGCTGCGACAATTTCTCAATCGAGATCGACTTTGGGGTATGCTGGGCAAGGTTTCGTTCCACAATGGCCCTGTAGGCGCCGACCTTAGTTGCAAGGGCCCGGGGCACTGGAAGTATTTGCCCATCCCATCCCGGGATGGCGGCGGTGGGATCGTTGATGGGAAGGACGTAGACCTTGCCGTCATCTGTTATCTGTTTGATCTGCCAGACTCGGCCTTTGACGATAAAGTTGAGTCCAATGCGTGCCTTGGTTATCATGAATTCTTCGCCGAGGATGCCGACGTTTTGCTGGCTGGTGAGATCTACAACCAAGTATCGGCGTTCGTCGGGGATCATACTCAGGTTTTCAAAATAGTAGAGCCTGGTCCTTGAGGTGCGGTAGAGCGTGTCCTCCTCTCTCTTGAGGTAACCCATCTTGCGCATGAACTCGATGACCTTGTCAAATGGATCATCCTCCAGGCTTCGGTATGGATAGGCTCGCTTGATGGTGCTCTTGGCTTGTGAGAGGTCTAGGCTTCCTTCCGAGTCCATCAGCACTCCGGCGATCTGATGAGCGAGCACGTCCAATGCTCCAACATGGATGTTGGTGTGCTCCAATTGTCCCCCCTTCGCTAGCTCGATAACTCCAACAGATTCCAAGAGGTCTTCGGTCGAGACGGAAACGAGAACCCCATGCGAGGTTCTCACGAGAGTGTGACCCGATCGTCCTACTCTTTGCACTAGACTGCTCACTTGTCTTGGGGACATGTATTGGATGACAAGGTCGACGGATCCAATGTCTATTCCCAACTCCAGGGTGGACGTGCAAACGAGACCTTTGATCTCTCCAGACTTGAATGCTTCTTCAGCTCGAACTCTTTCTTCTCTCGGGAGCGAGCCGTGGTGGACCATTATTTTCCGGTCCATCATGTTGAATTTCGACCCGAGCAGCTCGGCGTTGACACGACTGTTGACGAAGATGAGAGTCGAGTCGTGAGCTTCCACCAAATCGTCGACAAGTGTAAGTCGTGCCGCGGCCTCAGGCGTAGTGTAGAGCCGTCGAGCTAGCTCACGATCTTCTTCCCCGGGTAGAGGATATTCCACTTTGTACCGGGTGAACTTGTTGAGTGGAATCTGTACTATCTTGACAGGCTGGTTGCCTCCAAGAAAATGCGCGATCTCTTCAGGGTTGCCGACTGTGGCTGAGAGTCCTACTCTCTGGAAACCGTTGACACATCTTTCCCGGAGGCGTTCGAGGCCGACGGTTAGTTGGGCTCCTCTGCGGTCGCCTGCCAGCTCGTGAATCTCATCGACTATTACAGATCTGACGTGACAAAGATGCTCCCTCATGCGTCTGCCCGGCAGCACTGCCTGGAGCGTTTCAGGGGTTGTTATGAGAACGTCGGGGGGTTTGACTGCCATCCGTCTCCTGTCTTTGGCAGGAGTGTCTCCATGTCGGACCTCGACTGAGAAACCGAGCTTGCTGGACCATGTTTGGAGTCGCTTGAGGAGGTCTCGGTTGAGTGCTCTTAGCGGTGTGATGTAGACAAGTGAGATGCCTTGTCTGTCGTTATTCCGGATCATTCTATCGATTAGCGGAAGTAGTGCAGCTTCGGTCTTGCCTGAACCTGTTGGGGCGATTATGAGGACGCTGTCGCCTTGGGCGATGAGTGGGATGGCCTCAATCTGTGGTGGAGTGGGCGTTGAAATTCCGGTCTCGTCGAGCAGTCCTTTGAGTGGAGGAGAGAGTAGTGCGAACGCTTCCGAAACCAATGAGGCCACTGATCAGTTCTTAGAATCGGAGAACTCGAAGATAAACTTCCTAGGCGACCAAAAGTATCGTTCTTCTAGCCTTATTTCTTCTCGGTTATTTTCTTCAAGAAGTCCTTGTAGTCCGAGGCTTTCATGAGACCAGGCAGCTCTTTCTTCAAATCCTCTGGCCTGATAATTGTAATCCATCCTTCTCCGTAGGGGCTCTTGTTGACAAGTTCGGGAGCATCTGAGAGCGTGTTGTTGACCTCGACTACAGTGCCTGAGATGGGGGAGTATACGTCAGCGACGGCTTTTACTGACTCGACTGTGCCAAGGCTTTGCATATGGGCTACTTTAGTGCCTATTTTTGGAAGGTCGACGTAGACGATTTCGTGCAGTGAATTCTGAGCGTAGTCCGTCACTCCTACTCTGCACTTGTCTCCTTCAAGCCGGATCCATTCATGCTCTTTTGTGTAGTATACGTCATCCGGAATTTTATACTCGCCTTTCACCGCAAGACCTTCCCCGGAATCCTATGGGACTATTCGATTCAGTATAAAGATTCCAAGGAAGAACTATTCTTGTGCACTAAGGTCTGTGTTTCTTCTCGTTGAATCTCTGAAACGATTTCTGGGATTAGTCGCATGTTCCCGCAGCTTATTGTTGTATTTGCTTGAGGAGTTTTGAGATCTCTGTCCAGCTTTCGACTCTGAAGACTTGGCGGAGTTCGGGGACGGTTCTGTTCCATGGCCGGCTATATAGTATCCCACACATTTTCGGGTTGCGTGAGATCAGGGGCATCAGTTCGGGGGCGTCGTCGATGTAAACATCATAGTTTAGGAAGATCTTGTCTTTCCAGCCTGGAACGCGCACGAATCGCTGGTAGGGTATCTTATGCTCGGCGAGCCATTTCTTGGCTGCGTTGACAGTCTCTTTGCTCCGTCCTGTCACTACGTCAATTTGTCCTGACCGGGATATTTTCTGGACTTTTTCTGCCAGTCCTGGTTCTGTGGGCGGGATGTTTTCCCAGTCGTGCCACGCTTCGTCCAGGAACTGGAAGAACTGTTCCCTGCTGATTCCTAGCTTGCGCCAGGAAGCCCATGTATCTAGATCGGCAAGCTTGAAGCTTGTTCCTAAGTAATCGTTGGCGCATTTGCACCATGCTTCCATTGTCTCGGCGAGAACACCGTCGAGGTCGACCGCAATTCTCAAGCGCTCACTTCGAGAAATAGGCAATTGGCGATGTCATGCTAGGGCGCGAGAGTCTTTAACCTTGATTGAGGTCGACGGCGTCATGCCGAGTGAGATGTCTCTAATAGACGGGATCAACTCGCTGAGATCAGTCAGGAAATTCAAGCCGGATCCGATCCTCGAGGACAAATTGAAAATCGTTCTCGAGTCCGCGTCTAAGGCAGCCTCCGCCAGTAATACGCAGCCATGGGAGTTTGTAGTGGTTCGCGACGCGAAGGTGAAAGCTCGTCTCAAAGAGCCTATGCTCAGAACATGGCTCGAAAGGCTTGCGGGTGGTTCGGGAATGTCTCCCAAGATGAGAAATGTGTATGATGACGCTACAGAGATGCTTCGGAATACTGAGAAAGTACCTGTCATAGTCTATTGTTGCATCGACCTAAACCGTGTTGGCAAGAGTGAGGAAGTCAGGTATGCGAGTATCTATCCGGCAGTTCAGAACCTCATGCTGACCGCCCACGCGCTAGGTCTCGCCACATGCCTGACCGTGCACGGATCTACTCCGACCCGTGGAGAGCAGGAAGTCAAGGGTATCCTAGGGATCCCGGAACACGTTAAGGTAGCTTGTCTTGTCTATCTCGGATATCCAGCCATCAAACTCGGTCATCCCAAAAGGAAGCCTATTGAGAACTTCGTCCACGACGACCGTTGGTAGTCTTGTCGCCCTGCCGTCAATGCTTCTGAGCCAAAAAAAGAACTCGGATCGTGAATCTGGGAACCTCCAAGAACTCTCCCGAAAATCGCTCGGACAATTGCGATTTTTCCATAGCCGTCTAAGCACGAATTGTGCCCTGAATCGCCTGATTCGCACAGAATTTGTAGGGACAGGAAACGGTTTCTGGAAAATAGGGGGTCTTAGCGACCGCGTCTCGCGCCGCACAGGTGCTTCCTCGGAAAAACCGTAGTAGCACGCTGTCTAGGCCGACAATGAGTCTTCTATTGTTCGCTACCGGTCGAGGTTTCTTTGTTCTGATCGTCCTGACTGAAACTGGAATTAGTATCAGAGAAGATCGGATATGTCTCTGTTGGTGGAGACCCGAACAGGGAACTGTCCGAAGGAACCTGCCAAGATGGCAATGTCGAGTCTGACGTTGATTCATTAGTCGCAGACACTGTTTTCGTTGCAGACTTCGGTTTCTTTCCTTCTTTTACGTACACGGTTACGATCTTGTATGACTCGTGGCAGCTTTTGCAACGTCCGACTTGGACGACTCTCTTGAGTTTGAGAGTATGAGTCTTGCAGCTGGGACAGTCGATGAAACGACTTCGTGCGACTGATTCTTCCTGTTTGATGGTCTTCATCTGCGCAATGCCTTCAACTCGTGAATCTCGACAAAGCCATTCTGTAACCAGCGCTGAAGACTAATCGTCACCCATTCCCTTGATCTCCATGGCCAACTTTTTGTCGAGCTGATCTATCCGTGAGGCCGAAGTTCAAAATCGGAAAAACGGGTAGTCCCATATTTCGCCAGCGTGGGTTTTGACACACTTAAAAGTAACTTAGGACACGAAATCTGGATATCAGAGGAAAGGTTCGAAGTTGAGCCAGCCGAGCAGTTCGTTTTATGATAGGGCGAAGTCCCAGACCAACCTTCAAGAAAAAATCATGCTCCTGATCCCAGGATTCCATGGATACAAAGAGAGAGAGATCCGACGGGAATCAGACAAGCTCCTCAGGAACCAGATTTACCAGAAACTCTCTGGCGCAGAATCACAAGCCAAAGACACCTACAGGTCACTCGTCAACCAAGGAATCAACGACACGTGGGATGACACAGATCATCTAATGGCCCGACTTGACAGGGTCGTCGAGCGTATCAATCATTCAGAATACGGTTACGCGGGATTCTTCGACGTTACGAAAGTCAAGGAACCAGACTTGGATCGAATGATGGACTACGACATGCAACTTCTACAGATGACGGATAGCGTGACAACCGCCATCCAGGGTCTCAAAGACTCTGTAGACAATGGACATGCTCAGGACGCAAAGGGAAAGATCTCTGACGCAATGAAGGCTGTCGATGCACTTGAGACCGCGTATAACGGGCGCAAAGACGTAATCTTGGGAGTTCAGCAGTAATGCCTCAAGTCATAGAATGGAGAGGAGCAGGACCCGACGATATCGTCTGGCGATATCCAGTTGAAGAAATCACCAACGCCGCACAACTAGTTGTTCACGAATACGAGACGGCCGTCTTCCTCAAAGACGGCAAAGCCTACGATGTCTTCCCCGCCGGGAGGCACACTCTCACGACACTCAATCTCCCTCTCATAACCTCGGCCTACCGCATATTCTTCGGTGGCAAGACGCCGTTTACTGCCACGGTGATATACGTCTCTACGAAACAGTTCGCCGGCAAATGGGGCGCGAAGGCACAGACGACAGAGCTCGCTCCATTGATGGTTCACGGGACAGCCTGGCTTAGGGTGACCGACCCGAACCTGTTCGTTAACGAGGTCGTTGGAGGACAGGGTGCTTACGCTACGTCACAAGTGGACGATTTCATCCGAGGCTTCATCAACGAAAGAGTCATCGATGAAATGTCGAAATATGATCTTCAAACAGCATTCACCCAGCTCGACAAGGCATCGGTCACTGTAAAGGTCAACATCAACGACGCTCTGAAAAGAATCGGAACCGACCTTGTTGATTTCAAGTTCGAAGGCATCGACACCTCCGATCAGTTCCGAGATAGACTCTTCTGGATCAAACAGAGAGCAGCCACATCAGACGTGCTGAGGATGGAGACCGCAAAAGACATTGGAGCCAGCCTTGGCTCTTCTTCGGGCGCGGGACTCGGGTCAGGAATGGTCCTCATACCCCAGGTAATGAACGCGCAGATGCAACCCTCAATGCAGCCCCAGGCGGCACTTGTCGCATGCCCCAAGTGCGGGAATGGCGTTCAACAGGGCGCTCGGTTCTGCCCTAACTGTGGAGCAACCATGTTCGTAGCGCCGCCCCCTTCACAAGCCATGACACCATGTCCCAACTGCGGGAAACCGGTCGCCGCCGGGACCAAGTTCTGCCCCGAATGCGGGCAAAAAATGCAATAAACTACCGTTTCTCAGGAATGAGCCCGCCCGACACAGCCGAGCATCTAACCAGCATCGAGCATCATCCCGTCTCAAGACAAGGGTATAAGAATCGGGCCGACCAAAAGAGGACTGTTCCCGAAAGGTTACCAGAACAGCCATGATAAAAAAGCTGGACGGACAATTTGTCGTTCCCGGAGAAAAGCTTGGCGTTGTCGAAGAATTCATGCCAGGCCGTGGAACCGTAGAGGTAGACGGAACAGTCTACTCGTCCCAAACAGGATTGGCCGCAGTTGATTCCAACCGCCACATAGTATCCGTAAAGACCTCAGCAGGACCCCCGGTCGTGCCAGAGGAAGGATCCACAATCATCGGCGTTGTCGAGAAGGTGCAAGAGAAAATGGCCATTGTCAACATTATAGTGGTCGACGGGCACAAGCTACAACCGCCATTCACTGGGATGCTGCACATCTCTAACTCCAGCCCAAGGTTCGAGCGATTCATGGGCGATGTCTGCAAACCTAACGACATTATCCGGGGAAAGGTAATCGATGTAAGCCAGCGAATACCGAAGCTAACAACTGTCGGACGGGACATGGGCGTGATCAAAGCCTACTGCTCAAGGTGCGGAGGCGAACTAGTACTATCAGGAAGAATTCTCCGCTGCACGCTATGCCTAAATGTTGAGAGACGACGACTAGCAGACGACTTTGGACCAGGAGGAAACGTACCAAGTTGAAAGTTAACGTCCTGAAGAAATCCAAAGGCTTCCTCAAGGTTGAAGTCGAAGGAGAAGGCCACACTTTCGGACATCTAATGCAAGACGCGCTCTTGGAAGACAAGACCGTGGACTGGGCAGGCTACGACCTTCCACATCCACTATTCACCAAACCAGTCATAACGTTGAGGATGAAAGGTGAGTCCTCGGCCGAGAAGGCTTTGGAGCGGGCCGCGAAAAAGGTCCACCAAGACACTGACGAATTCATAGAAAAGTTCAGTGCCGCGGTAACAGCCGAAGCTGAGAGCTAGCCGGTGGGGGGCCGCCCTCTGCCATCGAAGGGCATCATCTTCGATTTTGATGGCACACTCTACGGAGACTGGAGACTCTGGATCTCCCTGATCGAAGAGACACTTAGAGAATTCAACCTTACCGTCACAGCTTACGAAGCTCTCGAGCTGGCCCGAAACCTCATCAAAAACGGCGAGGCGCGAGAAACCCTCAAGATAAGCGGAATAGCCGTCTCCCTAGCCCGAAAACAAGGACTTGAACGCGACGATGAAGTCCGGGCGAGATTCTTCGAAAAGCTAGATGCCAGAATGGATCAGACAGGGCCTGGAAACGATCTCGTTAAGCTCCTAGAACAGCTCAAGCAGAAGGGGTTTGTCATGGGCATTGTGAGTTTTGTGCGAAAGAGACGGCTCACGAAACGTTTGGACACGTGGGGACTGGAAGACTACTTCCGCTGCGCGGTCACCCCAGAACAAGTTGCGGAATTCAAACCATCACCACAACCCTACCTGAAAGCCATCGAGAACTTCCATCTCCCACCCAAAGAATGCTTTGTGGTTGGAGATGAGCCCGTGGATATGTTGGGCGGAAAGCGGGCAGGCACCAGAGCAATCGGACTGCCCCAGGGATTCTATTCGCGAGAGGAACTGGAAGAGGCAGGGGCTGATTCGATAATAACGTCCCTCAACGCTCTACCATCAATCCTCTTCCAATAAGCATCTTCAATAGCGAAAGGATCTCCGGTCTCATCGGGGACCGTGGTTGAACGACGAGGATCTCGGCAAGATTCTGACAAACACTGGACTCGCTCAGTTCGGAGACTCTCTCCTGAACTTCGCCTACTCGATAGCTCTAACCGAAACCACTGGTCGGCCAAGGGGAACGAAGATCCAGGATAGAATCTTGGCAGAGGCGGCAGCAAGGGCCGGATTGAGAAAGCTTCTCCCCAGACGAGTAGGCAGAGGAGACGTGGCTAACAGTCTAGAGGCTCTACTGGGGCATGTCTGGCTGCAGAAAATGATCACACTCGAGGAGATCGTAGCTTGTCTAAAGACAGAGAATCTCGACCCTAGCAAGAACTTCTCAGTACTGGCGGAAGTAGCCCTATCCAAGCTCAGACAAAAATCATGACGCGTAGGCTTACCGTCAAGAAGGAGATCAGGACACTAGGACTCGACCTATGCAACCCTCGGCTCCTGGTGGGCGCAGTCGTGAGGGGCGGTACCTTCCTAGACGGAGTGCTGGTCTTTCCTTCGAAGCCTATTCCGGAGAGCAAGTCAATTGGATCTGCGATCCTCGGGACGAGATTCTTTCCGGAACTTAGACTGATCATGACACACGATCCCAAAGGTCAACTCGACACCAAGGTCATCGACAGGTTGACCGGGCTGCCAGTCATCCAGATCGACTCGGCGAGAAACAAAAGTTCAACCGGCTTCAAACCATACAAGGTTGGAACGAAATGGTTGCAGGTAAAAAGTCTCCTTCCGCCCCGGGTCCTTCAGCAGATTCTCTCCACAACTTGGACAACAGGAACGCTCCCTGAGCCCTTGCGAATCGCCCACTTGGTCGCCAGATCGCGATTTTTCGGGAAAAACAGGGGTTTCCAAGCTAACAAATAAATTCGCCTCCTAGGCTTTTGGAGAGCGAACCTGTTTTGCAGTTCTGTCCGAAATGCGGGTCTACGCTCCTGCCCGCTAAGAGAGAGAAGAAGGTATTCATGGCCTGCGGAAAATGCGGCTACACGAGCAGCCGCGGCGACAAGCAAGTAAGCAAACTGGCCCATGAGAGGGAGAAGATCGTGGTCATAGGCCGGGAGGAACAGAAGATACGAACCCTACCCAAGGCCAAGGCTGAATGCCCGAAGTGCAACAATCACGAGGCATTCTACTGGCTCGTCCAGACGAGGGGTGGAGACGAGTCCTCGACCCAATTCTTTAGATGTACCAACTGCGGAGCCACATGGCGGGAGAATAGCTAGAATTGCTGGAAAGCTCAATAGCGGAAACATCGGCCAAGAAGGACGCTAAGAAGGAAAAGCCGGCAAACCCCATGTTCAAAGCCACTATGAACGATGCGCGGCTGTTCCGCAACCTCATAGGAGCAATCTCAAGCCTGATCGAAGAAGCCGACTTCAACGCTTCACCCGATGGAATCAAGCTGCGCTCTATGGACCCCTCCCACATAGCCATGGTCGACTTCGAATGGCCGAAGGCAGCCTTTGACACATATGAGTGCACGGCTCCAACGAAACTTCGTCTGAGCGTCTCGAACCTCCTCAAACTGTTGAAGAGGACGAAAAGTGACGAATCCATTGAGGTCGTCTATGATGATGCGAACAAGAAGCTCAACATCACCCTCAAAGGCGGCATTGTCAGGAAATTCATAACACCAACCCTCGAGCCCTCAACCGAAGAAGTTCCAACGCCGAAGGTCCCGTTCAACGCAAGAGTCAAGATCACCGCAGCAAGCTTGCGAGACATTATCGACGACGCGCAATCCATCAGCGACAATGTCAAGTTCGAAGTAACCCAGGAAAAATTCGTTGTCAGGGCAACAGGCGAGCTAACCAGTGCTCTGATAGAACTTGACAAGGGAAGCGATGCTATCCTCGAGCTCGATGTGAAGGAACCGGCCAAGGCTACGTACAACCTCAACTATCTGGGAGAGATAATCCGGGCCGGCTCAGGAGCCTCAGAGGTCACGTCTCTCGAGTTCTCAACCAACATGCCGATCAAAGTCGAGTTCGAAATGCCCCAGCAAGGAAGGCTTCTCTATTATCTCGCCCCAAGAATAGAAGCCGAATAAGAAGAACCTAATGTTAACAAGGGCTGACCTAGCCAAGTACCCCTTCCTCAACGAAGCCTCCGACTACATCAAAGAACTAGGAATCTCCATTGAAGACATCGCAACCCCCGATTTCAGCCCAGTCCTAGAGAGAGCAGAAAAAAGACTGGAAGAAGCCCTCTCAAAAGGAAGAGTGTCCAACGAGTTTGGAAACGAGAACGCTGAGATCCTCTCATTCCCTGTCTCCAATCTGATCCTGAGTCTTACGGGCGAGGAGAGAGCGCAGAGAAGATTCGCGCTCGCAGAGGCCAAAAGAGCTTACGAGCTGCTCCGACAGGAAACCCCAGGGAAGCTAGAATACATCGCCCGAACCACCTTCAGCTGGAAGCTAAAGCAAATCGATGCCCAACCTGGGAAGAGGTTCTATGATTTCGCCATCTCCCTCGCTGACTATCTGAGGAACTCTATCCATCTCAAAGAGCCGAAATGGAAGCTTCCAAACAGGATTCTGGACCATGGCCTGGTCTATGCAACCCGAGAAGAGCTTGCCCGTCTTCTCGAGGAAGAGGTCAGAACGAGAATCGTGGAAAGGAGTGGAAAGCTTCCCGGTGAAGTACCAAAGCTCCTGCAACCCAAAGTCGAACGAACACGGGGGCTCATCACCAAATGGCTAGGGCTCCCATCCCACTATGAGCTTCCGAAAGTACCTTCGCCAGAAGCAATGCCTCCCTGCGTTAGACATCTTATCGATAGTCTTGCAGAAGGAAAGAATGTTCAACACATGGGCCGATTCGCCCTTGCGTCATTTCTCGTAAACATTGGAGCAGGGGAGGAAGATATCATCAAGACATTCAAGCCTGCCAGCGACTTTTCAGAGAGAATGACACGCTACCAGGTCGAGCACATAGCCGGCAAGAGAGGCGGGAGAACAAAGTATACTTGCCCAATGTGTACCACGCTCAAAACACACGGAGTCTGCTACAAGCCTGACGAGATCTGCGGCACGATCCGAAACCCTCTAAGCTATTACAAGAGAAAGGCGAGAGAGCTAACCGGAAGGGGGGTGAAACGTGAACCCAGCTGAACAAGTCATCAGACAGAAGTTTCAACAATACTACCTCGACCCGAAGAGACAACTAGACTCGCCTCCCAACGCGTCAGAAAGAGAGTATGGGTTCCTGCTTTTCAATGGGAGGTTCATGGTCAGGCATCGCTCCTTCAAAGACCCTAGTTCCCTCCTCACAGCTGTTAGAGACCTAGTCCCATTGCACGTCTACTTCTCCACGGCCTACTACCGAGAACCTACAGCGCCGATGGAGGAAAAGGGATGGACAGGCGCCGATCTGGTCTTCGATATCGACGCAGACCATCTCAACACACCGTGCAAACCGGACCATGACAACTGGAAATGCAAAGCGTGCGGCACAACAGGGAATGGAGGTGCCCCAAAACTCTGTCCAAAATGCAAGAATGACCGTATGGAAGAACAAACCTGGCTGTGCGATAGATGCCTCCAGGAGGCGAAAGAGGAAACTGCGAAGCTCCTTGAGATGCTCTACACGGATCTTGGAATAGACCATGAAGACACCAGGCTCTTCTTCTCAGGGCACCGTGGATACCACGTTCACGTATACTCGAAACAGACCTCGCAGCTCGGAGAAGAAGAACGCAGAGAAATAGCAGACTATCTTCTAGCCCAGGGACTAGATCCGCAACTCCACGAGCTGGAGGAGACAAGTGTTGGCGGAACAAAAGTAGCGGATGGCCCACTAATGGGTCAGCCAGGTTGGAGAGGACGAATAGTTGCTGGAATTTATGATCTTCTCGGAGGCGAGATCGACAAGATAGGCCTCACGTCGAGTCAGGTCAGCTCCTTGAAGTCTTGGGACAGGGAAGATCTTCTCCGGAAACCATTCTGGAGCTCAGTCAAGGGCGTTGGAATGTCGACCTGGAAAACCCTGGTGTCAAAGGCGGTCGAGAAAAAATCAGCAAAAATAGACACGGTCGTAACGACGGACATTCACAGGCTCATCAGAATGCCTGGAACCCTCAACGGTCACACTGGACTGCTAGCGATGAAGGTTCCCGAAGAAAGACTAGACGAATTCGACCCGTTCACAGAACCCCTGGCCTTCCAGGGAGAAATGAAGGTCAAGGTCAAGGAGTCCCCGAGCTTTAGACTCGGGGAAGAACAGTTCGGACCGTATCATGATGAGACTTTAGTTTTGCCGTCGACTGCTGCTATGCTCCTTCTCTGCAAGCACCGCGCAGAACCCATCGCCTAGACCATGATCAAGATATTATTAGCTCGTCAATGAGCTAGCATCGTCTTCGAGAGAGATGTTGTGACACGGCCACGATCTACGATGAGACAATTGACGCGTGGCGTCGCGAATTCCACAGCTCCGAACTTCAAGAGCTTCGACCCGAGCTTTTTCGAGACGTAGCCGCTTACGTTCGGAGATTGAAGGAAGCACAGAGAAACCTAGACCAGCGTTCTCTCAAGGCCATTCTTCTGGAGGAAGAAACAAGGAGACTGGAACGACTGGTGGTCGAGCTTATCGACCGGAGACTCTCGAAAATCTGGAGTATGTCCCAGACAAGCGTCCAGGTCACGGCGCACGCCTCGGAGAAATGGGCTCAGGAAGAACTCTCTACACTCGCTCGTCACTATCGAAAGTTCAAGGAAGACACGGTTCAGGGAATAGAGCCCTCGAATTCTCCAGAGAAAAAGAAGGACAAGCTCCTACTTCGATTCGTCAAAGAAATGCCTTCTATCATAGGCGTAGACCTGAAGACTCACGGACCATTCTTGAAAGAAGACATTGCCGTTCTTCCGTACGAGAATGCTGAGAGCCTGATACGGCAGGGCACCGCGGTCGAGATAAGACCAAGCAACAGGGATAATGGATAAAAGGACGCCCCCGCCCCAGACCAGCCTTCCCCACGGTGAAAGAAAAAACGAAGTATCCGAAAGAGATCAACACCTACTGCCCCAAGTGCAAACACCACACAGCACATGCTGTCGCAGTCTACAAAGCGGGCAAGCAGCGGACCCTATCGTGGGGAGCCAGACGACAAGAAAGACGAAAACACGGCTACGGCGGGCAGAAATTTCCCGAACTGAAACGCACCGCCAAGACAACCAAGAAAGCGCTTGTCAAACTGAAATGCCGAACCTGTAACTATACTATTGAGAGGCTGGGTATCAGGCTGAGAAAACTGGAGGTCGGAGCGTAACACCTTGCGATGGGAACTAATTCCGAAGCCTCGAAGCATATTCCTAAAGGTGAAGTGCCCAAAGTGTGCGAATGAACAGGTAATTTTCGAGAGAACCAGTAACTATGTAAAATGCACCGTTTGCGATGAGCTTCTAGCTCAGCCGACTGGTGGAAAGGCGGAGATCAGAGGAGAAATATTACAGCCCCTCCCATAGAGGGAATCAGGGAAGAATCGAGTTGAGTAGCCAGGCTTCACAAGCGCTAATGCCGGAAGTCGGCGACCTAGTTGTTGTAACAGTAACTAGAGTCGAAGACTACGGCGCGTACGTGAAGCTCGACGAGTTTAGCGGGATCGAGGGTCTTGTTCACATTTCCGAGATATCAACAACCTGGGTCCGGAACATCAGGGAACACGCGCGACAAGGCCAGAAGCTAGTTCTGAAGGTTCTCCGGGTAAGCTCTCAGCGGAACCAGATTGACCTCTCACTCAGAAGGGTCACGGGGAGGGAGAAGTCTGAGAAGATGCTGGAATGGAAGAAGGAGCGAAAAGCCGAAGCGATCTTGACAAGCGCTGCTGACAAGCTGAAAAAATCCGCAGAAGATGCCGAGGACGTCAAGAAAATCCTCCTAGACAAGTTCGGCGGACTCTACTCACCACTCGAAGAAGCCTTGGACGAGGGCCCAGAGGTACTAGTGAAGGGCGGTCTATCATCAGAATGGGCTCAGGCGATAGCCGAGGTCACAAAGACCAAAATTAGGCTGGAGAGGTCAAAGGTGCGAGGAACCGTCTCGATAACCTGCCACAAACCAGGTGGCGTGGCGATGATCAAGCAAGCCCTGTTGAGTGCTAAGAAGATTCGTAAGCCCCGCGGAAGCGAGGTAAAAATCTACTCAATAGGCTCCCCCAAATACAGGATAGAGGTGGAAGCTCCAAGCTTCGAGGCGGCGGAGAAGACCCTCAGCCTTGCAGTGGAAGAGGTCCTAGGGACCATCAAGAAGGCTGGCGGCGAGGGAAGGAAGCTTGGATGAAATGGTTGATGAGACGATGCCCGAAATGTTCGAGATACACTCTGAAAGAAACCTGTCCGGTCTGCGGGACACCGACTAAGAATCCCCACCCGGCGAAGTTCTCACCGGACGACAGATACGCCAGACAGAGAATGGAGGGGACTAACCCGGCCTCGGAAGAAACCAGCCCTTCTTAGGACATGAAAGTCAGAGGTTGTGGCTTAGTCACCGCAATGTCCAACAACTGCGCTGGGTTACCGGCCCACCTGGCGCGGATCAGAATATTCGATCCGTTCGACTGGCCCGTGGGCAGATTATTAGTCCAATAATAATTGAAATGACCAGCAGTTGCGGTTACATTCGCCACGAAATTCCAGTTACCTGTCGGGGTTGTCGAATATTCTATGATAATAGGAATCTTGTCAGCGGTTGTGTCTATTGGCTTGCCAGTTGATGTTGTCAACGTTCCTGTGATATTGGTGTGTCCTCCACTTGGAGGAACGATCGCAGGCGTTAGTTGGGCGGTTATCGACGGCTGGTCTGGGTATCTTACAGAGTAGACCAGAACGTATGAGGAAGTAGAGGCGAAGTCCTGGACGAAATAGTTTGGAGCGGTAGGTCCGGTGTCGTTCGAGTCTTTCGGTCGTCCGCCGGGATAGCTGCTCCTCATTAGGAGGCCCAGAACAGTGTTGCTGGTTGGAACCTGAACAGACTGGACAGTTCGGGGGTCTGGGGTATAGTTGCTGGTGATTCTCTCATTGGTGGTTTTGTTGCCTATGGTCACTAATCTGTGGTATTCTGATGCCCCGGTCTGGGGGTTCGTGGTTATCTGTCGGTAGCTGACTGTGGCAACCCCCATCGGGGTATTGATCATAGTGTTGTTGCCGATGCGGGCCATCCAGTACCACTTGCTGTCATCCCCGTAGCCGCAGAATGGCGGTCCGTTAGAGCCGCAGAGCCCACGGTTGTAGCTGACGAAGATGGCCACGTGAGTAATTTTCTCTTGCCGCATTAACTGGATCGCTAGCGACTCGTTCAGCAAGAACCCAGTTGCAATGTCTTGGATTGCAGTAGTGTTACCAGTTCCGTTGTCCGATAGTGTGCGGAGTCCGGTGTTGACTGTGATCCAGTAGCCATAGTCCCACCAGGCAAAAACGACACTCGATTGTGGCAGGTTGTTGTTCATCCAAGAGAGGGCTTCAAGCCAGTCAGGAATTGCCGCACGGACAGGCAGGCTTGAGGAGGCGATGGTCGTAGGAGTGTAGGCCGACTGGACAGCATTGATGAAGGTTGGAACTACGAGGACTAGAATGATCAGCAGGATGCCCAGGCTGAACTCCCGGCTTACCCTGCTTGTAAAACGGAGCTTTCGTCGGGGAAAGAGTACTGCTTGCTGAATAATATCCATCGCAGGCTTGCCCAGTTCTACCACTGTGATCGCGGCTAGAGTTGCCATTACTGGGGCGAGTAGCAGGGTCAGCCGTACCAGGCTCGCGGCGAAATAGAACCCTGTGACGCCGAAGATTATCAATAGAACATCGCCCTCGCGCAGTCGTTGGAATGCGAAGAAGAAGCCGAAAACTGCC
>Ga0137415_10000625_pt1 | contig 34648 bp, 22 predicted proteins | sample CZODoug3_1_1_16f_FD_183082 | JGI IMG/M metagenome (GOLD analysis project Ga0137415, IMG submission 183082) | Vadose zone soil fungal communities from Angelo Coast Range Reserve, California, USA - CZODoug3_1_1_16fungal (Hybrid Assembly) | ecosystem: Environmental > Terrestrial > Soil > Vadose...
AATGAGCTTGCCAAGGACATCGAGCTTGGGCGCCGGTGGAAAGTCCAGCATCTCTTGAAAATCGGCCATGAAGTCGACCTGGCTTCCACGCTCGAGGGGGTTCACACCCTTCTTCACGGCAATCACAATATCGCCGTCGAAATACGCGGTGCGCTGCTCGAATTCGGTGAAATCCTCGATCGTCTTCAGGGCACGCTGCGACCCGAAGAGCCGCTGAACGTCCATGCCGCGGAGCGATAAGGTCTTGATGCGGTGGCGGAACTGCTGCGGGCGCGTGTCCGGCGCGAGGTGCGTCGCGCCGTTTTGGTGGCCGTTCGAATGGCAATCGAAGCAAGCCGAGCCCATGCTGGGAATCGCCGAAAGGCGATCCTCGGTCGCGTTGAACTGCTGCTGCGGGAAGGGCGTCAGCAAAAGGCGCAGCCCTTCCAGTTGCCTGGGCGTGAGTATCCCGTTGAACATCTCGTAGTAATTCGTGAGCGAGACCAGCTTTCCCTGCGAGACGTCGCCCAGATCGGGGCGGGGCGCCAGGTAAATGGCCGGCGGAAACTCGGCCAGGAAGTGATCCGGCAAATCAAAATCTACGTCGAACCGCGTCAGGTCTCGCGCGTCCTGCTGCTTGAGCGCGTCGATCAGAAAATTCGGAAAGACAAAGCCGCCATCGGTGTGTTTGGGATGCGGCAGCGGATAGAAACCTTTCGGATATAGAGTCTGTTCGCGGATCTGCTCCGCGCTCATCGCCGCCAGCTTCTCCCACGTCATCCCGGCGGGCAGCTTGACGCGGACACCTTCTTGCAGAGGTTTCCCGCGGTCCATCGTGACGCCTTGCGCCGGCCGGTTGCTGAGGTCGTAGCGCTCGTTCATCACGGCGCTATGCTCCTTTTCCACCTCAGGCTTCTCCGCTTTCATTCTCGCCATAATCGACGCAAAGGATTCGGTGCTGTCCACCTTCATGTAACTGGTCTGACCGCGCTGTTCCTGCTGCGCATATCCGAGCTTCAGGAAAACGAACAACCCCGCGACCACCAAGAGCAGCCCGACCCTCTTTATGGAAACGTGTGGTCTCACCATTGTCTCTTCCTCCAATCACCGAATCCGACCTATGAGCAATAGAAACCCTGTGACGCCATTCGGCGCCCTCGCCACTCGGGTTTTAGCCTTCATTGCAGAGGTAGCGTTCTGTCCAGAACGCCACCTCGCCCAAAACCGCAACCGCGCAATAGAGTGAAACTACATACAGGTGATTCAAATTAGTGTGATGAGCGCGCGGAGGTAACGGCACTATTGTGTAGTGAACTTTTTTACTGGGCTGATGACTCCATCGCTCCTGCCCTTGGCCTCCATCGAGTCCACCTTGTAGTAATAGGTCGTCTTCGCGGGAAGGTCGTCGATGCGCACGCGGAAAACGGTGTACGAATGACTCGGATTTAGCCGGATGTGCGATTTCGCCGTTTGGGTCAGGTTCTTGGGATCTGTGCCGTAGTGCACAACTCCAAAGTGTTCCGGCGAGCCCCCTGGGTTGTTGCTAGTCCACGTGATAATAGTGAGATTCTCTCTAACCGATTCGATCTCTGGTCCTTTGGTGATGCGGACGCGCGCGGCCTTCTTGGCGGAGGGAACGAACTGAGCCGAGATTGGATTCGAGAGCAGCAGGCTGCCAGTCAAAGCCGTGATTGCCAGGATCAGTCTATTCATGTGCACACCTCAAGAAATTTATGGGATGAAATACGGATCTCCGGAAGTCTAGCTAGTCAACGATTCGTCACATCTCGTTCCGGCTCGTCCGCTCGCATTCGAGGTATTTGCGAGGCGGACGAGCCAGAGAAGAGATGTCATTGGTTAAGGTTTAGAGCTTTCGCCGTTCAGCATTCTCGGTCACGGAATTGGCATAGTTGGGAGAGGCGCAACGCCGCAGATTGCCGATGCACATGGTGGCAGGGGGGGCGTTGGAATCAGGGTGTTGTTGCCCTGTGTCGCAGCGTTTCCACCGGTCATACAAGCACCGGTGAACGTATTGATGTCGGGATAGGGCCGCGTGAAGCCGTCCGACAGCGTCATGAGGAAGGCCACGATCTGGTTCTCCTCCGTATCGGTCAAGCCGAGCTTGCCAACTGTCATGTCCTCGTTGTTCTTGACCTCAGGCATAGGCCAGCAGTCTACCTTTTCGGTCTTTCCTACCGGGCAGTGCCCGGAAGTCACCGCGAAGGGGAAGACATCACGTGTGTTATAGAAGTGAACGAGTTGCTTCAGGCTCTTGATGTAGCCGTTGTGGAAGAACTCCTTCTGGAAGTAAGGCCCAGGCGCCTCCGTGGTCGGACACTGTGGTGGCACCAAGGCAACGTTACGTGCCGAGGACGTCTGCATTTGGCCGTCGGAGGTTGGCGCAAATTGGGTCCAGGTATCGTTCGGGCTTGCCCAAGAGCCGGGACCGCTTCGTAGGAAAGTTCCTAATCCCAAATCTCTGTAGCCGAAGCCAAAGGGATTGCCGATGAACCCGAAGAAGTCGGGCGTGGTCTGATAATAGAAAGCGTCCCTAGGATTCAGCGGCAGGCCGAGATTAGCCGATCCGAAGCAAGTGAATAGGGGCCGTGTGTTTGCTGCGGCGCCAGTGTCTTCACTGTTCGGCGCTTCGCCTTCGGGTGGCGGAGGCGTTGGCGCAGTGGACCTGCCGTCCAGATGGCAGGAGTTGCAGTTCGCTTTGCCACGGAAGAGGTTGTAACCGGCCATTTCATCCGCAGACAATGGAAATGTGGCTGGGTCTCCCAGAAAGGCATCGAATTTCGACGAAAAAGCGCTGACATCCGGTGAGGCTTCGTATTGATCAAGAGACTGGGCCCAGTGATCGTAGGCGTGGTTTGCTATGGCGCGGTCCGTAGAAGATAGTTTAATTGGCATGGTGTTCGTTCCGAACACCTTGGCCCCTCCTGGGGTTTCGCAAATTTCCTCGGTGTTGCCGGGGAACTTGATTGCATCTATGTCATCGCCCCACACTTCGATAAAGAAAGACTTATACACGGCGCTCTGAATCCGGAACGCGACGCAAGCCGTGTCTGGCAACATGTGTTCTTGCGTATCGACCGGAGGGCCCTGTGCCTGATTGGCATCCGGACTCCCTAGCAAGTAGCCGGTCGCCCGTGAATCCCAGAAGTTTCCACCAAAAAACGCTTCCTGCGTGTCATTGTGATTGAGTACGGGGAAATTCGGTGCATACGTGTACCTCTGCGCGGTCCGCTTGCCGGCTCGAAACTGAAATGATCCGGGATACGCGACCATCGTCAGGTTGACGGACGGAATCGGTCCGCTAAAGCCGACGTACGGCATGTGGCAGAAAGCGCAAGCCCTATCCTTGAAAGGCGAGATATTCCTGTCGAAATTCAAGGCCTTGCCTACCAAAACGTTTAACCTTTGTCCGGTGTGGGCCAATATTGGCGGTTGATTTGTCAGCGTCGGCGGTGGCAAGGCGCGCAGCTGCATCAGCGCTTCGCCTTCGATACGGTCAACTTCACGCAGGACGCGGGCAATCTCTGAAGTAATGTCCGCGGGGAGAATTCCAGGTGGGTATGGGTTGTAAGGTGGTGGTGTCGGGTCAGGCTCGTCTCCTCTTCCTTTATTTACTCCATTTTGCCTATTTTGCGCGGAGATGAGCGCGGTTTGCGACGAGATCAGCAAAGCAATGATGACTGTGAACGTAATTACCCCTACGACTATGAGTCTTCTTCGGTTCATAGGCCAACCCCTTCTATGATTAATGTTCGAACGTGATTGTCGCTGGGAAGATGCAACGATGGCAGGATGGACGCACCACGGCACACTTCGACGCGTCACTCATTTAAGTTAAAGATTGCTGGGCGTGGCAGGAAAGGCAGTCAGCGTTTTGCTAGGACTGTAGCGGAGGATCTCGGTTCATCGGCCAACCCCTTCCGTCATTCCTTACGTCACTAATGTTGGAACCTGATTGTCACTGCGAATGATGCAAAAGATGGCGCGCAGGATAGACACAGGACTACAAAATTTCGACGCGTCACCGTTTAAATGCTGGAGATTGCTCAGTTCGGTAAGAAGGGCAGTCGGCGGCTCTGCTTGGACTGCTGCGGGGGACCTATTCCAGAATCACGGACCGGCGGACGCACTCACGCCCTGCAATCTCGCAGCCCGTCCGAATCGTTAAAACAATTCTGGTGGGCAAACGGGAACGGTTACCCATATAGATCCCGGTCTCTGTCGCACTGGGTTCCTGCGGATGGAACTCGCCCGCAGCCAATGCGGACAGATCAAAACCACTTCGTGGTGTCTCGCTATGTTTTCGCGCGCGACGGAAGCACTGAAATGCTTCAGTCGCACAACAAATCGATGAGACCTTGCCAGACCGCCTAGCTTGGCAAATTCTCTTCTGAACCGCTCTCTTACGGGTTCGCACGTAAACTAGAATGGTCTAACATTCCTGTCAATGAGAAGAACTGTGTACTGCTCCTCATCGTGGAAGGCGCTCGCGTCCACGTCGTCGGCGCAGGACGTCGACGACATTCCGTTCATTCTGCGGAGTAACCGTTCGCGGCTTAGTGTGTGGTGAAGGTGTTTACTGGGCTGATGACTCCGTCGCTCTTGCCATTGGCTTCCATCGACTCAACGGTGTAGTAGTAGGTCGTCGCAGGCTTAAGCCCTTGGATGCGTACGCGGAAAATTGTAGAGGAATGGCTCGGGTTTAGTCTGATGGGAGATTTCGCAGTCTGGCTCAGGTTATTGGGATCCGTTCCATAATGCACGATGCCGAAATGGTCGGGCGTCCCCCCAGGGTTGTTGGTGGTCCACCGGATGATGGTCAAGTACTCCTTGGCCAATTCGAGTTCCGGGCCTTGGGTGATCCGGACGCTCGCGGCTTTTGGAGTAGTTGGACTTACCTGAGCGACCATCGGGTTTGAGGAGAGCAGGCTGCCGGCCGCAGCCATGATTGCGAGTTTTAGAAGCAGTTTATTCATCTTATGGACCTCACAGCGAAATTGCCCAATTCTTAAAAGGGGGCATGGAGGCCGCGGCGGCCCCCATGCGTCCATACTTCGCTCTTAGCGCTACGGAATAGGCTTCGGAGCGGGGAGAGGCGGTACGCCGCAGACAGCCGTTGCGCAAGGCGGCAATGGCGTCGGAGTCGGGATAAGGAAGTTGTTACCCTGCCTCGACGGCGAACAATTGGGATCTGTGGCGGGGTCGCAGGTCATGCAGCTACCAGTAAAGGTGTTGATGTTGGGGTAGGTACTCACGCTCGGGTTCGCTGGGTCGAAGCCGTCATTCAGTGCCTGCATGATGATCACGAGCTGGTTCTCCTCTTGATCCGTCAGGCCGAGATTACCGACCGTCATGTCGATGTTGTTCGGGACTTCGGGCATTGGCCAGCAATCTACCTTTTCGGTCGTCCCTTGCGGGCAGTGTCCGGAAGTGACGGGGAATGGGAACTTGTCGCGTGTGTTGTAAAAATGGACGAGCTGCTTCAGGCTCTTGATGTAGCCATTGTGGAAGAACTCCTTCTGGAAGTAAGGCTTCCCGGTGCCGGCTTCGGTGGTGGGACACTGTGGCGGCGTCATCGCCACATTGCGCACCGTAGACACCTGCTGCCGGCCGTCCATCCGCGGCGCAAGCTCTGTCCAGGTCGAGTTAGGATTGGGGGCGGAGCCGAAGCCGCTTCTGAGGAAGGTGCCTAATCCCAAATCTCTGTAGCCGAAGCCTAAAGGATTAGCAGTGAACCCAAAGAAATCCGGCGTGGTCTGATAAAAGAAAGCATCCCTGGGATTCAGGGGCAGGCCGAGATTGGAATAGCCGAAGCACGTGAACAAAGGCCTCGCATTAACGGCATATGTGCCGGTTTGGGTCTGGCCCGGCGTCAGGGTGGTCCTTTGTCCGTCGATGTGGCAGGAATTACAGTTCCCTTTGCCGGCGAACAAAATGGCACCCGCAAGCTCATCCGGCGAGTAGGCGGAACCGGGCAGCCCGTTTATGTTGGCATCGACTTTCGAGGTGAAAGGGCTGACCTGCGGCGAATCTTCGAAGAAGGAAATAGACTGTCCCCAGTGATCATAGACTGAGTTTGCTTTGGCGCGGTCCTCAGGAGATAGCCTAATTGGTGTGACGTCCGTTCCGAACACCTTAGCCCCTCCGGGGGTTTCGCAGATGTCCTCGGTGTTGCCTGGGAACCTGATGTCTAGGATATCGCCCCATATTTTCTCAAAGAAAGATTTATAGACAGCGCTCTCAAGCCGGAACGCGATGCAAGCCGTGTCCGGTAACGCGTGTTCTTGTGTGTCGACGGGAGGATGCTGCGCCTGCTCGGCATCGGCACTCTGTAGCAGATATCCGGTCGAGCGTCCATCCCAGAAGTTTCCGCCAAACAAAAGGTTCTGGTCCGGGTAGAGCTCGAGGACAGGATATCTGGGTGAATAGGTGTATCTCTGCGCGGTCCGCTTGCCGGCCCGAAACTGAAATGATCCGGGATACGCGATCATCGTCAGATTGACGGATGGGATCGGTCCGCTAAAGCCGGCGTACGGCATGTGGCAGAAAGCGCAGGCCCTGTTCTCGAAGGGGGACATATGCTCGTCGAAATTCAGAAGCTTACCGAGTGTTTGTACCGCTTGATATCCGGTACCCTGAAGGGTCGGTGGTTGACCCGTGATAGTCAGAGGTGGCAATGCGCGCATCTCTCCGAGAGCTTGATTGAAGATGAATCGGACTTCTCTCCGGACCCTGGCTATCTCGGAATTCAAATCGGGGGGCAGAATCCCAGGCGGATACGGGTTGTAAGGTGGTGGCGGCGGTTCCTCGCGATCGCGTCCACCATTTTGATTTTGCGTATTTTGCGCCGATATGAGCGCTGTTTGCGACGAGATAAGCAAGGCTAAAACAACTGTTACCGTAATCGTACAAAATGCTACGAGTCTTCTTCGGTTCATAGGCCAACCCCTTCTATGATTAATGTTCGAACGTGATTGTCGCTAGGAATACTGCTAGTGATGGCGCGCGGGATAGACGCACGAAGGCGCAATTCCACGCATCCCTCGGTACTTAAGGCAGGAAGTCTTTTTGCTTGGACTGATAGTGGACCTATTCCAGAGTCATCTGGATCGGCGGATTCGCTTTGCCGTAAGATCTCGCGATCCCGCGAATTCTCAGACTCTTCTGGAGGCAACGGAGACTGTTACCTTTACAGATCCCGATCTCTGTCGCACTGGATTGGCTCAGCGGATGGAACTCGCCCGCCGCCAATGCAACAGATCAACCCACTTCGTGACGTCTTGCTGTCTTTCTGTACGCGCCTGAAGCAGTGAAGCGATTCAGGTACATCAAACCACAAAAGAATCGGCCAGACGATCTACACTGGCAAATTCTTCCCTGAAGCCGCTTCTCGCGGGTTCGGACGTAACTTAAAATGTGTAAACGTTTCTGTCAATGCGCAAAACTATGTACCACTCCCAATGTCAGCCCGCTGACATCGCCACGCCAGTTACACCTCGCCGGATTTCCTACTTCCCAGACGCTAACGCCATCTGTGCCACTGCATTAGGCCTCGTATAATTGATCCAAAGTTCTGCCGCCATCATCTGTAGCGTGAATCCGATCCAGAATGCCGTGCCGAAGAATTCGTGTGGGGCCGGCCTGTGCCCGCGCAGCAGCGCAGTAGCAAAGAACGTCACCATGATCGGTCGAATCGTTGCCACGGCCAGTCCAATCGCATATCCCCGAATCATCCACTCGCGATGCTGCGCGAACTCCCGCCGCATCGCATGCCGCAGCGCAAGCGCCAGTGCTATCAGAAAGAAACTTCCAAACAGTAGGATGGCCGCCTTCTCATCCACACCGCCGATCGTCTTTCCGAACGCCAGCGTCAGCCCGGTGACTCCTACCACTGCGCTTGCTATTAGAAAAATGCGCCCCGACCAGCGGTGAACCTGCGGATACGCCGAACGCAAGCCCCGCACGAATTGCAGCGGGCCAAGAACCATAAACAGCATCGCCGGAAGAATGTGGGCCAGCACGAGGCTTCGCTGGCCCGCGAAGTGGCTATCCAAATCCGCGGCGGGATTATTCCTCGCGCTCATCGCTCCGGGCTTCAAGAGCACAACGGTCCGGCGGGTAGCTACTGCCAGGCCAATAAATGCCAGGAAAATCACCGAGACCCACAGAAAGCGTGCGACCGTGCGATTGGGTGTCATAACCCGCGCAGCCTCTCCTTTAGGCATACGCGCGGCGCTGTCTGTTTGTAACCTGCTTACATCGTCTCACTCCGATTTCTAGATCATCTCTTTTCTTCTACGCCGCTTGCCTCTCCGGTTTTCTTTGCATTCGCTTCTTGTGTTTCTTGCCCCATTTCGCCAGTAACGTCAAGACTGGCACCAGGGTTCGCCCGTAAACGGTAAGCTCATACTCGACGCGTTCCCATCTTTGCCCGAAGGCTTTCCGTGAAATGATTTGATCGTCTTCTAATTCCCGTAGTTGCTCGGCAAGCACTTTCCTGCTGGCTTCCGGCGCGTGGCGCCGCAATTGCCCAAAGCGCAGCCCTCCCGCTTTAAGCGCATTCACCACGATTGGTTTCCATTTGCCTTCAATTACATCAATTGCCGGCCTGACCGGACAATCGGAAAGCCGCATATCGCACTCCGGTTACAAAATTGTGCCTACTGGATTTGATCGCTCGTTCGTGTCAAAAAAGGAATTGCAAGAACGAACTAGCGTGAAGCAACTCGCGGAAGCCAGTCGCATCAACGAAGCATAGCGCAACCGGACCGCCAGATTGTCTATCAGCCGCTGCTTTCGTTGAGGTGCGTCATAGGAGAACGGTCAATGATTGTGGAATACACCCGCTACAAAATCGACGAGCAACGACGCGATACTTTTGAGAAGGCCTACAAAAAGGCAGTCGAGCCTCTCGCTGCCTCCAGTCATTGTTTAGCCTACGAGTTGTCCCACTGCACCGAGGCTCCGGAGTATTACGTCCTCCGCATCGAATGGGACTCGGAAGAAGGCCACCTCACGGGCTTTCGCTCCAGCCCGGAATTCAGATCCTTCTTCGCCTCCATCCAGCCCTACGTCAAAGACATCGAAGAAATGCGCCATTACCAGGCGCTGTCAGCCGCCCGGAAACCCGCATAATTATTTTCAAAGTGGGACGCCATTTCTGGCTGTCCGCCGAACGGTGGGCGGAGCCTCAGCGACGCGACCGGCGAAACAATTCTTCCATTTTCGTCGTTAACCCCTACGCTGCCTGGTTGGGTTGGGCGCGATTATCCGCTGCTGCTTTCACTGCGGGAGCTTCCCAACAGTGAACCCAATGGCGCACGGCCAAAAAACCCATCAACTCCCCGGTCCAACCGCACTCGCAGCACGGATGGAAAACATAAGCGTCGGCGGTTTCCAGATTGAATTCGCAGTTGAAACAAGCCGCGGTCACGGCACCATGACACCCCGGGCACCGGAACAGGAACACGTGGGCCACTTCAGCGGTTCGCACCGAACACCCCTCGGGTGGCTGGAATGGAAGCATAGCCTAACACAAATGTTAATCAGTAACACGAGAAGACAGTGCGGCGCGGTCACCGGCGTGGCGCTGCTCGCGGTGCGTCATCTACACCACTCCTGGGGCGGAAAGCCCTTCCGCCTTTTTACACAAGCAGCTTGACGTCACCCCACCCTAAATTACTATTGACGAATAACTGGTTCTGTAGTACACTCCGCTATGTCAGAATTGGTAAACGCCCCAAGCCGTTTGCTTCCTATCACATCGCTGCAAGTCCAGCATTATCATGCGGATACACACTCTTTTGCGCAACGGCGATCCGCTATCTCTTCTGTTCTCAATGGCTTGCGCACTCTTTGTATCGTCACGGGGGTGGTACCCCCCGCTCGCCCTCGGACGATCAGGGAATTCAGGGATCGATATTCTCAGCCCTTTGTTTTCACAGCCTTACAGATCCTTGCCGCAAGCTCTTTGCATTCACATCCGGGGGTGTCGCCCCAAAGCCATCCTTGCAAGGGGCCCTCTCGTGAGTAAAATGCCAACGATGACCTACTCGCGAAGCAACGCCGGCAGGGTGCTGCGATTTTGTGCTGCAGCCTTATCGCTGGTGACGTTGTCTCTGGTATCGGCACCAACTCCGGCGCAGACTCGGGCCGCCGAGCCGCGCCCCGCGGTCATCGTGTCTGGAACGGTCCGCGATCCTGCCGGGGCCGTAGTGGCGGACGCTTCCGTCTTCTTTGAAGAAAAGGCCACCAATGCATCGGCCGAGGCGAAAACGAAAGCCGACGGCACCTTTTCCTTGTCCCTGCGCGCCGGAAGCTATGTTGTCCGAGCGAGGAAAGCAAAATTCCAGGAAACCGTGACGGAAGCGATGGAATTGTCGCCAGGAGAGAAAAAGCAACTCGAACTGGTCCTGAAGCTACCAAACGGCGGCGACCTCACTGAGGTGCCACTGGCCGGCGCGAACTCCACAACCTCTAGCATGCAGTTCGACGACAAGCCAAGCTTCAGCGTGGCGGGCGTGACCGATTGGACTAACGTGGGCGGCCACGGTTCGGACACGAAGCTGCGTACCAGCGAATCTTTAGCCCGCGAAACTCTTGCACTGAAATCTGGCGAGCACGGCGGAGCATCGGCAAGCGAGACGGACGCGGCGCGAGCCGCGGACTCGCATCGTCTCCTCGGCGATCGTGCCGAACATTCCGGCGATCCCGTCGCTGCGGAACACGAGTATGAAGAAGCCGTCCGCCTGGATCCCAGCGAGCAGAATTATTTCGCGTGGGGCACTGAGCTGCTCCTGCATCGAGCCATCAAACCTGCCGCCGAAGTTTTCGAGAAGGGAAGTAGTGCGCATCCCAAATCTGCGCGAATGCTCGCCGGTTTAGGCGCGGCGCTTTACGCCAGCGGTTCTTATGACGATGCGGCACGCCGGCTATGCGCCGCCGCCGATCTGCGACCGGCAGATCCCACCCCCTATCTTTTTCTCGGCAAAATGGAAAAGAGCGCATCGGATCCGCTGTCCTGCGCGGAGCAGAAACTCTCGCGCTTTGCTAACGACCAGCCCAGCAACGCGCTTGCGAACTACTATTACGCCGTCTCGCTCTGGAAACGTGGGCGAAGCAGCGCAGACCCCAGATCACTGAAGCAAATGGAGGCGTTCCTGCAGAAGGCCATCGCCTGCGATCCCAAACTCGACGCGGCCTTCGTGCAATTGGGTGTTGTCTATGCCGCGGAAGGAAATCCTGAGCAGGCAATCAGCGCCTATAAGAAGGCGATCGAAGTAAATCCTCAACCCGGCGAAGCGCATTACCGATTGGCGCTCGCCTACAAACGGGTCGGCGAAGAAGAAAAATCAGAGCGGGAGATGCAGCTGTACAAGCAGGCCGACAAAACGGAAACCGCCGCAATCGAGCAGCTGCGCCGTGAAATTCGTCAATTCCTGATTATCCTGAAAGATGAGCCGCAAGCCTCCGCGCCGCAGCCGGAAAAGCAAAGATGAAAAGCACAGCCAAGAGGTCATTTCAATTTCGGCGCGGCCGCGGAAACGATGCCACTGCCTTCGCGAATGGTGAGAATCTGATTGGCCTTGACCTTCGTAAATCGCTCGACTTTTTGCGTGGTCGGCCATTTTACTTCGATCAGGTCAATCGTCTGCGTTTTGCCCAGACCGAAGTGCAGACGCAAATCGCTCTGCGACATAACGCTCGATCCGCTATGCACTTCATCCATCTGCGCGTGCGTGCCGGTAACAACGCGCACCCGCGCGCCAATCGCCGTGCGATTACATTTGGTGCCAATCAATTTGAGCTTGATCCAATTCAGCAAATTCCCGCCGTCATTCCGCAGCAGGGAAGGAATATCGTTCATATTTAGAATGATCGCGTCGATGTCGCCGTCGTTGTCGTAATCGCCAAACGCGGCGCCGCGGCTGGAAAATCGCTCGGAGATTCCGGGGCCCATTTCGGCGGAAACATCCTTGAACTGTCCCTTGCCGAGATTTCGGTAAACGAGCCGCGGATTCTTGAATGTCTGCCCGATGTTTTGACCGTCAATTTCGGGATAGACGTGACCGTTGATTTGCATGATGTCCGGCCAGCCGTCGTTGTCGTAATCGAGAAACGAGCAGCCCCAGGCGACGTATTGATTGTTGATGCCGATGCCGGAGGCAAATGTCACGTCGCTGAAAGTTCCGTCACCGTTGTTGCGGTAGAGATTGCAAGTGTCGTCGGCGAAATTGGTTTTGAAAATGTCGAACCAGCCATCGCAGTCATAATCGGCAACGCCGATGCCCATGCCCGCTTGCTCGTGGCCGTTTTCGCTGTACGCGACGCCTGCAATCACCGCAACATCGGTAAACGTGCCGTCGTGATTGTTGCGAAACAAAATGCTGGGCTGTGAATCCACCGCGACATAAATGTCCGGCCAGCCGTCGTTGTCGAAATCGTAGGAAACGGCGGTGATGGAATATTTCGGGCCCGGCTTCAGGATTCCGGATTTTTCAGAAACGTCGGTGAACGTGCCGTCTCCATTGTTGTGAAACAAAACATTCGTATCTCCGGGCATGCCGCGAGGGCCGCACATCACGGGAATTCCTTTCCACTGGCACAGCGGATCCGTGGGAGACGGCGCTTTTTCCGGATCGAGGCGAATGTAATTGCAGATGAAAAGATCGAGATGTCCGTCGCGATCGTAATCTAGAAATGTGCAGCCCGCGCCCCAGCGATATTTTTCGTCGTACACGCCAGCTTTCCTGGTCACATCGGTGAAGGTACCGTCGCCATTGTTGTGAAACAAAATGTTGTGACCCCAGAAGCAGCAGAAGAGATCGTCCCAGCCGTCATTGTCGTAGTCGCCGACACAGACTCCGGTCTGCCAGCCGGTACGCCCGAGCCCGGATGTTTCGGTGACGTCGGTAAACGTGCCGTCGCGATTGTTTTTGTAGAGATGCGAGGTCGGTGCTTTTCCTTCGGACCATTTGGCGTCGAGGCGCGTGCCGTTGGTGAGATAAATATCGAGCCAGCCATCGTGGTCGTAATCGAAGAAGGCGAGGCCGCTGCCTTTGGCCTCGATGATGTAGCGCTTGTGGTCGATGCCGCCCCAGACGTTGGGTGTGGTGAGGCCGGCTTCTTTCGCAACATCGACAAACGTGACCGGCGAGCCTGCGTTTTGATCGGAACCTGTGGAAGCTTTCAAGAGGGCGCTGTGTCTCCATTTGTAGACTGGTGTGGCAAGCGCATCCAGCAGGGTGCTGCCGAGCATGACAGCCGAGGAGCCGAGGAAACTGCGACGCGGTAATTTCATCTGCTTGCTGTCTTTGGCGTGATCTTGGGAAAGCCACGGGGCACGATTCCGGCGCCTTCTTTTACGGCGATGATTTTGTCGATCGGCACGCTTGTGAGTTTTTCCACCAGACCGCTGGGCCACGTGATTTCGAGTGAATCGATTTTCGTGTGCTTGCCGAGCCCGAAGAAGATGCGCGGATCGTTTGCGGACATGTAGCTCATGCCGCCTTTGGCTTGCTCGACATGCGAAAGTCCCTCGGACGATAGTTTCAATGACGCACCGATGCCGTCGCGATTCGATTTTGTTCCGATGAGCAGAATCTCGAGCCAGTGATTGGCGTTGCCGCCGTCGTTGCGCAGCAGGGAAGGATAGTCTCCGCGATTATTGGTAACGATGTCGATGTCGCCGTCGTTGTCGTAGTCGGCAGCGGCCAAGCCGCGGCCGGCGATGGGGCGGATGAAATCGGGGCCGAGCGAGTCGGAGACTTTTTCGAATTGACCTTTGCCCAAATTGCGGAACATCAGCAGGGGCTCCTTGTAGGAAACTTCGCCGTGATAGAGATGCACGTTGTCGAGCATCGCGCCGTTCAGCTGCAGAATGTCCGGCCAGCCGTCGTTGTCGTAATCGAGAAACTTCATGGAGACGCCGCTCAGCAGAATCGCTTTGTTGCCGATGCCGGAGCGATAGGTATCGTCATTGAAGGTTCCATCGTGATTGTTGTGATAGAGGCGATTCAGTTCGAAATCGAGATGGGTGATGTAGACATCCTGCCAGCCGTCGCCATCGACGTCGGCGGCGTCAATGCCCATCCCGGCTTCGTAGCGGCCGTCTTCGCTGGCGGCCATGCCGGAAACGAGGGAGACGTCTTGGAACGTGCCATCGTGCTTATTCAGGAAGAGAAAATTCGGCCATGAATCGTTGGCGATGGCGATGTCGGTCCAGCCGTCATTGTTGAAGTCGGCCAGGACGACGCCCATGCCTTTTGATTCGGGCTTGCCGACGCCTGATGCATCACTTACGTCGGTGAACGTGCCGTCGTGATTGTTGTGGTAGAGCTTTGTTTTTTGTCCTTTGTAATTTCCGGGATGGCAGTAAGAGCGATAGCCGGGACGGTGTTCGCCGCAATAAAGATTATTTTTTGAGGACCACTCTATGTAATTGGTGACGACGAGATCGAGCCAGCCATCTTTGTCATAGTCAAACCAACCGCCGCTGGTGGACCAACCGCCTTCATCGGCGACGCCAGCTTTGGCCGTTACATCTGTAAACGTGCCGTCGTGATTGTTGTGATAGAGGATGCCGCGACCGTATCCAGTGACGTAGATGTCTGGATAGCCGTCACTGTCGAAGTCGCCGACGGCTACGCCTTGGCCATAATGTCCTTCGCCAGCGAGTCCAGCTTTTCCGGTGATATCGGTGAAGGTACCGTCGCCATTGTTGTGGTACAGCGCGGAGCGAAGCGGATTGGGCGGCTTGTAAATGTCGGTGGCAGCGGATTGCACGAAAAAGAGATCCATCAAGCCGTCCTGGTCGTAATCGAGCCAGGCGACGCCAGTCCCCATGGTTTCCAGATAATATTTTTCTTCGGTTTGCGTAGCGTCCTGCAGAAAAGTAATTCCCGCCTCTTTGCGAACGTCGGTGAAACGGGCGGGGATGGCAGCCTGTTGCGGTTTTACTGCTTGACCAGCAAAAAGCAGGTGAGTAGCCGTGCCGAGTACTGCGGTAAGCGCCAAAAATGTAATAAGTTTTATTCCGAGGCCGCGTCCCCTAGCGATTTTCAATGTTGTCCCATTCCCCGGGTTTCCAAAAAGGACGCCTGTATCTTTCGCCGCAAAGTGGTACGCGAAAGATTTTCGTATTCGATGGCCTTGATTTTAGCGCCCGAGGGGAGCGTGCTCAACTGGAACTTTCCGCACACGACTATTTGCGAGTGCCGAGCCAGAGAATGGCGTCTTCGAATAGTTTGTTCTGGTCGGCGCTGGTGAAGATTTTGTCGCCGTGGCCCATGTTCATGTAGATCATTCGGTAGGCGATATTTGTCCACACTACGGGAAGGTCGCCGCGGGTGATGGTGTCTTTGAGTCCAATCGGGTAATTCTTTGGATCGAGGGCAAGCAAAACTTTTACGTGTTTGTTTAAGCGAGGGCTGGGCTTCCAAATGTACCACTCGTTTGCGGGTGAGATGAATGTGTCGGGAAGACGATTTGTCACCGGGTGCGAGTGGTCATCTACGATGAGTTTTGCTGGAAGCGGGGGCCAATTGTTTCCGTAGAAAACGCCGCCACCGATAAAATCAACGAACCAAGGCCAGTGCGTGGTCTCATCATTGTAGGCGGAGACATGAAAGCCAAGCCAGGCGCCACCGTGAGTCATGTAGTCCTGGAAGGCTGCACGCTGCTCCGGCTTCACAGGAAAGTCATTGATCCAGAGGACCAGGTCGATGCTTTTTAACTTTTGGGCGTTCATGGCTTCCCATTGTGTTGTGGATTCGAAGTAGAAATTGTGTTTCCGGGCGAGTTCGGCGAAGAAGGGCAGGGCTTGCTGCGCAAAGGCTATATGGTCCGGTTCGCCCTTTGCGGTGTAGAAGGCCAGGACGCGGAAGGAAGGCTGTTGCGCGAGAGCCACGGCAGGCGAGAGAACGGCTGCCGCGCTGAAGAGAAGAGTAAGAAGAAAACGAATCATTGATTGGCAGCCCAGAAGATGGCATTGCGGAAGAGTGTTGTGAAAGCATGATTCTGAAAATGTTCGGCGCGATGTCCCATGAAGATGTAGACGTTTCTGGCTTTGACGTGCTCATTGCTCCAGACAACAGGATGGTCGCCCATTTTCAGGGGGCTGTCGGGCGTGTAGGTTTTTTCGTCCACGCTGGCCAAAACATGCACGTTTGGGCGGGGTGATTTGTCGTAGATGTACCACTCTTCGCGCTCGATTTCGAAGGAGCTGTCGAGGCGCTGCATTACAGGGTGCTTTCGATCTTCTACGTTGACCTTCGCGGTCGCGAAGGAAGCGATGTAGTTCTTGAAGCGAATGCCTCCCATGAAATCGGAGAACCATCTCCACATCGGGTATCCATCAAATTCGCCGAGCAGCGTCGCGTGATGAAAGCCAATCCATCCTGCTTTGCCTTCCTCAATACACTTCTGGAAGGCAGAGGCAGCGGTGGGTGTCCAGGCGTACGGCGGATAGTCGAGTTGAACGAAGAGCTGGTACCGAGAAAGAAATGCGTCGTCGATCTTTTCTGTGTTGTGGACGTAGTCGATCGAAAAGTTGCCGGCAACCGCTTCTTTCTCAAGCCAAGCTCTGGCTGCGTCTACAAAGGGCCTGTGAATGCTGTTCTCTTCGGCGAGGGCGATGACTCTAAACTTCGGCCGCTGGCCTTGAGCCAGTACCGTGTTTCCGAAGACCAGCAATAAAATCGCGAGGGCGCCGCGACCGCAAATCCATCCATGAGGAAGACTTTCGCAGCACGACACTCGCGTTATTCTCCTCTTCCGACGAGACTCAACAGCGTCCCTGACGTTCTTCGGCGAAAATGATGCCATCGAGAGAGGGTGCTACACAAACATCGTCGTATAGTGCTTCCGGAGGTTCTGACACGCCGTGGATAGAACAAACCGAAACTTCTTCCGTGCCGTTCTTTCTTGTCCATGGTTCTCGCGATGCCCGAGACGGATGCGCGCAGAATCGGTGGGCGTGATCCTCGCGCTTTTCGCTTGGGTTAATTTCACGACGATTGCGCACGCGCAGACAGAACGGCCTGCGACCGCGCTGATTAGCAGCAAAGCTGTTGCATTGAATCCAGAAACGGAAAAAGTTTATGCCGTGGACACAAGCCGCAACGCGGTGTCGGTCTTTGATCCAAGAACACAGGCGATATCGAGCGTACATGTGGGGGCTGGGCCGATTGCACTCGCGGTGAATGCGGCAACAAACAGGATTTACGTTGCCAATTCCGGAGGTGGGTCCATAAGTGTGATCGATGGGAAGAACGATTCGGCGGTTGCCACGCTGAGTGTGGGACCGCGACCTTATGTTGTAGCGGTCAATCCCACCACAAACAGAATTTATGTGTCGAATACATTCAGCGACCTGATCACGGTGATCGACGGCGCGACAAATTCCACAGCTACAGTGAGGGCCGGGTCCGCGGATGCAATCGCCGTCGATGCAAAGTTAGACAAGGTGTACTTGCTAGGCTACGAGAACACGAATTTGATTGCGCTGAACCAAGTGCCTTCCGTTGTCGGCAAGATTCCGGTGGGCGACCATGCTTGGAGCATGGTAGTGAATGAGACGACCAGCACGCTTTATGTGACGCGAGTCGGGGACGCAGAGATGGTCATCATTGATGAGGTTTCTGGAGTTGTTACGACGGTTCCGACGGGTGAGATTCCTTGTGCCGTTGCCATCAATCCTGCGACCAACACAGTGTACGTTGCGAATCATGGCGACGATACCGTGAGCGTGATTGACGGCGCAAAGCGCGCGGTGATCGCGACCGTGAAAGTGGGAAAAAGTCCGCAGGCGGTGGCGGTGGACGCAAAAACGAATCGCGTGTATGTCGCCAACTCGCACAGCGACGACGTTACGGTGATCGACGGAGCGCGCAACAGCGTGCTCAAAACGCTTCGTGCGGGAAAAAATCCTTACGCCCTTGCGGTGGACGCGAATAGCGGGCTGCTCTATTTGGCGTCCTATGGAGAACCGGCGCTCGCGGTTATAGACGCAAGATGACGAGATAGATGAACACGGGTGCGGGCCGACGAGTTTGGTGTAGGCTTTCCGCCGGAGAAATCATGATCAAATTCAGGTTTGTACTGTTGCTGCTGTTTCTTGTGGCGTCGGTTATCCAGACAAACGCGCAGTTCGCGCATACGGACCGCAAACAGATCGTTGATGCCGCTGGTAAGCCGATCCTTATTCGCGCAACGAATCTGGGCAATTGGCTGGTGCCAGAGGGTTACATGTGGCGTTTCGAAGGTGGTCCGCAGTCCCCTAGTGAGATCCGCACGTTGGTGTTCGAGCTGCTTGGACCTGAAGGAGCGGCGACTTTCTGGCAGAAATATCGCGAGAACTACATCACGCGTGAGGACATCGTGCTCCTGCATCGGGCCGGGTTCAACACGATTCGAGTTCCTTTGCATTACAGCTTGTTTGGGAGCGATGACGCGGAGGGCTTCAAGCTGCTGGACCGGTTGATCGGGTGGAGCCGTGCCGAAAATCTATATGTGGTGCTTGATCTGCATGCCGCGCCGGGCGGACAGACGGGCACGAACATCGATGACAGCGCGGGATATCCATGGCTGTACCAGAGTCCACAAGAGCAAGAGCATCTGATCGCCATCTGGCGGCGGCTGGCGACGCATTATCGGGATGAGCCGATCGTACTTGGTTACGACCTGCTGAATGAGCCGATTCCGCATTTTCCGAAGCTAGCGCCGTTGAATCCTTCGCTGGAACCCCTCTACAAGAAGCTGACGGGCGAGATACGACAGGTGGATGCTCACCATATTCTTTTTCTTGGTGGCGCGCAGTGGGACGGAAACTTTTCGGTTTTCGGCAAACCTTTCGATGCGAACGTCGCGTACACGTTCCACAAGTATTGGACGGCGGCGGATGAAAGCGTGATGCGGCAATACATTGATTTTCGCGAGCGCTATGACGTGCCGATCTGGATGGGGGAGTCCGGGGAGAACAGCGATGAGTGGATCGCGCAATTCGCGAAAACGCTCGAGAAAAATAATATCGGGTGGGCGTTCTGGCCGTACAAGAAGATGGAAAAGTCGTCGGCGGTGGTCAGCATTATCCCGCCTGGGGATTGGGGAAAGATCGTGGAGTTCGCAAAGCTGGCGCCTGGGACTGCGCATGCGGAAGAACGGCTGAAGGCTCGGCTTGAACAGGAGACCATCAACCGGGTTTTCGCGGAGTTCCTGGAGAGCGTGCGGGTGCGGAAGTGCCGGGTGAATGAGGGATATTTAAGGGCGCTCGGGTTGACGGCGGATGTTGCGCAACAACCCGAGCGCTAGAGCGATGATCAGACGTTTTCAGGGCTAGAACGACAACTTTGCGCCGAGTTCAAGTACGCGGCCGCCTGTGGCGCTTGTAATCTGGCCGAAGCTGGCGCTGTTGTGTTGCAGGCCCGCAGCTGTGCCGCCATTGGCAGCAAAGAAGAACTGCGGCGTGTTTGTGGCACCAAATGCCTCAAGGCGAATCTCGAGATTGAGGCGCTCTGTGAAGCGGATGGATTTCGATACGGAAGCATCCAGATCGAAGAAATTTGGTCCGCTAAGGTAGTTTCGTCCCACATTGCCGAACGTACCCGCGGGCGCGGAAGCGAAGCTGGATGTGCTGAACCACGGATTGCCGGGACCGATGCCGTGAAGGATTTTAACCGGGGCGACCAGTTGGGGCGTTTGGGTATTGTCGGGCGCCAGAAGAGAGCCGTTGCTATCCGTAAAGTACAAGGGAAGGCCAGACATCACGGTAAGGAAACTGGAGACGCGCCAGTCACCAAGGACCGCAGCCGCGACGCCGGAAGAGAGGAAGCGCTTGCCTCTTCCAAAGGGCAGGTCGTAGACGACACTCTGTACAAAGGTATGGGTGCGATCGAAGTCGTTACGAGCGTAGTCGCGCCGCTGATTGATGTAGAACGAGAGGCCGCCATCATCACCGGTTTGGAAGCCCATGCCTTTGCCGAAGGTATAGGCGGTAGTGGTGGCAAGACCATTGGAGAAGCGGCGGTCGAACTTAACCTGCAAGGCGTGATAACTGGAGGAGTATCCAGCAAAGAGCAGATTGGTGGCCGCGGTGCGCCCGAAGGGAAGGAACTCGGGACGTCCGTTATTGGCCGTCGCCGCATTCTGCCCAATGACCGTAGAGGCGTTGAGATTGTAATTAACGACGCAGTCCACGCAGTGATTGCCTACGTATGCGGCCTCCAGAACGAAGCGAAAGGGCAAAGATTGCTGGATGGCAAGGTTCCATGATTCCACGTATGGGTTCTTGAAGTTGGGATTCACGACGAAAAGGTTAGAGGATTTGAGCACGGTTGCCGCCGCCGCGCTGGACGCGCTCGTGATGATGCCGTTCGACGGGACCGCAGGGAGACTGAGCGTGGGGAAACCTTGTCCGAAAGTCGCCGGGGTTACGCCGTCGGTAAGCACAGCCGGACCATAGGTCACGACCGCGGGATTGAAGGCGACGTTGGCGCGCACGGGGAAGTTGTAGGCGTAGCTATTGTCCGGGAATGGCGTATAGGTGATGCCAAATCCGGCGCGCAACACTGTGGTTTCTCGCAAGCGATAGGCGAGCCCGAGGCGCGGCGCGAAGTATTTGTAGTGGGTGGCAATGCCGAGGTCATTCGGATTATTGCCTATACCGCTGACGATGAGCGTGTTGTCGGCGGGGTTGTAATTGGAGAAGCCGCCGGGCTTCACGGGCGTGGCGGCGGGATAGAACTCCCAGCGGACGCCGAGATCCGCGGTGAGTTTGGGAGTGACCAGCCACTTGTCTTGCGCGAATGTGAAGAGCTGCCACGCACGATAGTTCGGGAAGAAAGTTGCCAGATCGCGTCCCGCCTGGCCTGGCACATCGAATAAAAAGCTAGCGAAGTTGTTTGCGAAACTGGTTTTGGAAGTGCCAGCTGGGCTGAGCCCCCCGCTGGCCGGCGGAGCAGGGCACCCGGGGCTGGTATCGCCAATGACGCAATTGCGCGCGGTCTGCCCATCGTTGAAGGTATAAAGGCCGCGCGGGCTGAAGGTCTGCTCCTGCAGCAAAGCATCGCGAAGGCGGCGCAGATCACCCCCAAACTTAAGTGTATGGTTTCCAATAATTTTGGTCCAAGTGTTCGCAAAATCGATATTCGTTTCCGAACGAATCCACGGAAGACTGGCGGAGTAACCAATCAGCGGATTGTTAGGGAAGCCGTTAATGGTAACGCCGACGATTCCGCTGGTGATCGGATCGAGGTTAACGCCTGGGATGCCGAGATCTGTTGATGCGGTCGAGCCGAAATCCGTGTTATGGGCGTCATTGTGGTACCAGGCCACACCGACGCGAAACTCGGCAACGAGGGTATTCGAGAAAAACCGGTTGTAGTTTATCCCGGTGCTGTATGTGTTCTGGATGCCGGTCCCTTCAAAATTCCCCTGGGCTGGACCGCCCGCTACTCCGAAAATGGGCGCCTGCAAAATAGAAGGGCGCTGGTAGCTGAACCGGGCGCTCAGGCGGTCTTTGTTGGTGAGATTGGCGTCTACTTTGGCGTCAACGAAGTCGGTGTCCTTATGGAAAGGCAGCAGGGCAAAGAAGTTGTTCGTGTTGCCGGCGGCTGTGGGATTCGGCACCAGCGCGAGAAGTTTTGCGGAGATGGGATCGATCAACGCAAGCGGAATGATATTGGGGCAGCCGGCAGCGTTGGTACAGGCAGGATTGAAGGCGTCCACGGCGCCGGTGCGCCCAGGAACTGTGGCGACATTGGGGGCGGAGCGGGCGACGATTTGCTGACGGCCAGTACCGTCGGGGTTGCCGCTGAACGGGTTGTAGATCGGCGTGGTCGAAGAACTTAGGTCTCCCGTGCGGAAGGGCACGTTGGGGACGCTGATCGTGTTGGTGTTGGCTTCGTGATCGAAGACCTTGAGGTAGTCGGCAAAAAAGAAGAGTTTGTTCTTGATGATCGGACCGCCGACATTGCCGCCAAAATAGTTGTAGGCAACGTGGCCAACGGACTTATCAAAGAAATTGCGGGCATTGAAAAAGCTGTTCCTTGCGAACTCGTACGCCGCACCGTGGAAGGTGTTGGTGCCGGACTTGAGGATGACGTTTGTCACGGCGCCGCTGGCACGGCCGAGTTCGGCGTCGTAGTTGCTGGTTGAGACGTCCACCGTCTGGATGGCTTCGAGAGGCGGAACCAGAATCTGCAGAAGGCCGGTGCGTTCATTATTGTCGATTCCTTCAATCTGGTAGTTGTTGCCCATACGCAGCTGGCCGTTGACTTCGGTTTGAAGGGAGCTGCTGGCGTTGAAGAACTGCGAATGCTGGAACGTGGCGCGGGTTGTGCCGGGCACGAGATTTAAAAGGTTCTGGTAATTGCGGTTTGTGCCGAGTGGCAAGTTCTCAGTCAACACGGTTTCTATTTTGCGGCCGGTATCCGCGCGCTCGGTTTGAAGGATGGGAGTTTCTGCTTCAACGGTAATGGTTTCCGAAACGTCGCCAGGTTGCAGGACGAGGTCAACGCGTTGCGTTGTGTTCACAATCACATCGATGCCCGCTCTTGAAGCGCGCTTGAATCCGGACTGTTCGACAGTGACCTTATAGACGCCTGGCGGCAAATCGGGAAGAACGTAGTTGCCGCTATCGTTGGTGCGAGTGTCATGGTTGATGCCGGTATTGGTTTCCACGAGTAAAACCTTAGCGTTCGCAACCGCGGCGCCGGAGGAGTCTGTGACAGTGCCGAGCAGGGTAGCGTTGACGGCCTGGCCGGCAAATGCCGCAGAAGGCGCGAGGAGGATTGTTCCGAGCAGCAGGAACATACAAATGTGCCGCGGCGTTACCGCACCGCGTGCCTTGCGCGACGCGAGCGCTGGATCGTTCATCGCAGGCGATTCGAGACAGCCAATGGCCAAACTGAAAAGCGCACGAAATAGCTTTTTCATCACACACCCCGCTAGGCTTCGAGAGGACAGGATTGGGCGCAAAAGCGCTGGAACTGGTTCCACACCCTAGCGGAGCAAAAAGTGGCTGTCAAGAGCGATGTTTGTAAAATCATTTTGACCAATCTGTTTTCCAGCTTCCTGCCAGACGGCACACCGATGGGGTTGTTTACTACGTTGGCGGTGATGGTGTGCTAGACTTTCGCCCGGAGGAGCGGGCTTAGGGAAGTTCGCCAGCCGAGTGCGAAAGGCCACAAGAGACCCAATTCATGGAAGCGGTTCCAAGAAAAACAACGATTCGCGAAGTAGCCCGCGCTGCGGGGGTGGGTATCGGAACGATTTCGCGCGTGCTGAATTCCAGCTCGCAAGTGAGCTGGAAAACGCGCGCGCGGGTGCTCGAGGCTATTCGGCGTCTCGGGTTTCGGCCGAACGCGCAGGCGCGCCGGATTCTCAAACAACGCGCGGAGATGGTTTGCTTTCTCCTGAGCAACCGCGATTTTCTCCACCCTTTTCATGCGCGCATTCTTCAAGGCGTCGAATCCTACGCCAGCGGCATGAAACAGCACGTATTGTTCGCGGCTCTGCACTATTCCCCCAGGACAGCTCCCGAGAAGATTGATCTGCCGCCTGTTCTTCAAGAGCATGGCTTGATTGACGGAGTGATTCTGGCGGGGACGATTTATCCGAACCTGCTGCGAAGAATTGAATCGATCCAAATGCCGTTCGTGGCCCTAAGCAACAATGTGATGGGGCTGAGTAGTGGCGCGATGGGAATGGACGACGTGCAGCAATTCGACCAGGTGGGATTCGATGACTTCAACGGAACGCTGCACGCCACGCGTTATCTGATCGGCAAGGGGCACAGGCGGATTGTTTTTGCCGGCGATGTGTCTTACCCGTGGCTGCAACGGAGATTCGAGGGCTACCGGCGAGGAATGCGCGAGAAAAAGCTAAAGCCCGTATTGATCACGGCGCGAAATGTCCAAAGCTTCGGCGATTTCGGTCAAGAGAGTGTAGGGCGGATACTGTCCAAGCGGTCGCGACCGACTGCTGTGTTGGCCGGGAACGATGAAATCGCGTACGGACTTTGGCGAGCGTTGAGCCGGCGCGGGATCAAGGTGCCGGACGAAATCAGTCTGGTTGGCTTTGACGACCGCGAGGAAGCGGTTTTGATGGATCCGCCACTTTCAACGGTTCGCGTCCACAAGGAAGAGATCGGCGAAACCTGCATGAAGATGCTGCTCGAACGTTTGCATCACCCTCAGATGGCCTTCAGCCAGAGAGTTCTGCCCACTGAATTGATCATTCGGGGAAGCGTCCGCCAGCTTTAGCCAGCGTTAGACTCGCCGGCGTCTCAGCGGCCGTTCCGTTTTGATTGGGTTTCGCGTTCCAAGACCATTTCGTCGAAGGCGTGCAACAGACCTTCGCGCGTGGAGTACGGGCCGGGTTTGTAAGCGCGCGAACTGATTCCTTTTTGCGACAGGTCGGAGATGCCCCAGTCCTCGCGATTGGTGAGATCCCAGAATTCGATAGCGTCATCGCACTGAAAATCAGGCTTGGCCATTTCGGCAGAGTGAAAGTGCCATTCGCAGACGACTTCCGTGCGATCCGGCGCTTTGGGCCACAACGTATGCACCATCATGTAATCGGGATGGAGACTCAGAAGCAGATTGGGATAGATCGCGTAGTAGTACACCTGGGTACGCTGCTCGTCATTCAAGCCAGGAAGATAATCGCGGCGGAGCTTGCCATCGAGGCTCATGGTCTGAGCGCCATCGCGGAAACCCATCGAGCCTCCGACGTATGTTTTGTGCGGAGCAGCATTGTCGGCGCCGAGGTAGTTCGTGAGGCGATTAAGGCAAGGGTGCAACACCGGGCAGTGGAGGCACTCGTTGTAATTGAGCACGATCAACTTCCAGTTGGCGTTCACATCGTAGACGATGCGTTTCTGCAGACGCAAATCCTGCATGCGCCAGGCCGTGAATTTATTCGGCAGCGAGCCCAGTTGATCGGCGAGCGGCTCTGGGTTGGCGCTCAGATTCAAGAAAAGATGGCCGTCCCAGAGGTCCGCGTGGACGCGATTGAGCGGGTAGTCCTCGCGGCAAAAATTTGTCTCCTGCATGTGTGTTGCGCCCAGCAAGCGTCCGTCGAGGGCGTAGGTCCATCCGTGGTAGGGACACTGGATGCGGCCTTCGAAATGTCCTTCGGAGGTTGGACAGATGCGGGTCCCGCGATGGCGGCAAACGTTGAAGAAGGCGTTCACGCGGCCAGTGGAATCGCGGGTGACGATGATACTCTCGCCGGCAATTTCGCGAAGAACGTAGTCGCCTGGTCGTGGAATTTCGGTTTCGCGGCCCGCGTAGATCCACATTTGCGAATAGAAGCGGTCCATTTCTTCGCCGAAGATCTGCGGGTCCGTGTAGTAGCGCCGTGGAAGAGTCCTTGGCGTGGGCGTCACTTCTGTTTGCATATTTTCCCCGAAGCCGTGCGCTTTTCGCGCTTATTATGCCACAAACCAAATTGGGGCTAGCTCGCCGCTCCGCTCGCTGACCAAATGGGAGCGACCGATGATCCCGAAGCTATAATTGAATGGACTGGAGCGGGAATCTTCGATGGAAGCTCAATCGCGGCACACAACGTGGAAAACGCTGTCGGCTTTCGCGATTATTTATTTTGTGTGGGGCTCCACATTTCTCGCCATTCGCGTCGGCGTACACGAAGTTCCGCCGTTTCTTCTGGCGGCGATACGTTTCTTGATTGCGGGGCTCGTTCTTTATGGCTGGATGATTGCTCGTGGCGAGCGCTCGCCCAGCAGGCGCCAATGGGCGTCCGTGTCTTTACTCGCTGCCCTGATCTTCGTCTTCGACTACGGGCTATTGTTTTGGGCTGAGCAGCGCGTGCCTTCGGGTATCGCCGCGGTCATGATGGCTTTGATCCCCGCGTTTATGGCGCTGTCAGAAATCGTTTTCCTACGAACACAGCGGCTGACGGTCCGCTTGGCGACGGCGCTCCTGATCGGGATTGCCGGGGTAGCTGTGCTGATGAGCCGTTCCTTGAATCTTGGCGGGGCGCCGGTTGATACGCTGGGAGCCGTGGCGCTGATCGTTGCATCGATGAACTGGTCTGTAGCGTCGGCGCTTACGCGGAAGTTGCCGTTGCCGGCTTCCAAAGTGATGAGTTCGGGTGCGCAGATGCTTGCCGGCGGAGTATTTCTGACTCTTGCGGCGGCTGCGCTGGGCGAATTTCGTAATTTTCATCCTGCGAGCGTTTCACGGGCGGCGTGGCTGTCCTTGCTCTACCTGATCGTCGCCGGCTCAATCATTGGGTTTACCGCTTACGTGTGGCTGATTCACCATCAATCGCCGACAAAAGTCGGGACCTATGCCTACGTAAATCCGGTTGTGGCAGTGCTGGTTGGATATTTTCTGGGCGGCGAAGCGCTTGGCCTGCGAACGATTCTGGGAACTCTCTTCGTTCTGATCAGCGTGATAGTGATCACCATGACGCGAGCGAAGAAAACGGCAGCCGCGGCGCTGATGGAAGATGCGACAGAAGTCGTGGGATCGTAAATTTTTCCAAATCACGCCGGATAGCGGGAAGGCTGATTCGGCTTACGGTAGCGAGCTTGGCAAAAGTGTGGTAAACCACAGCAAAATGCGAACAGCAGCCAAAGCAAGTAAACCGTCAGCTGCGGTCAGGAAAGAACAGTGAAAAACAGGCCTCGGTCTTCAAAGTTTTTGGGTGGCGCGGTGTCACGGCGGAAGTTCATCGGGCAGGCTGGCGCGGCGGCGATCGGTTTTTCGATTGTGCCACGGCGGGTGTTGGGCGGCGCGGGATATGTTTCACCGAGCGACAAGGTGAATATTGCCTTCATCGGCGTGGGGTCGCAAGGATTGCGCGTGATGCTCAAGTTCTTGCGCGAGCCGGACGTGCAGGGTGTGGCTGTCTGCGATCCGAATAAAATGAGCGCGAATCACCCGCAGTGGGATACGCATGAGTTCTGTAACTCCGTCCGTAAATTGCTTGGCGTCGACAGCGGTTGGGATTGGCTCAGCCCGGACGAGCCGATTCAACTGACGCACGCGCTGCGCGTGACTGGCGGCGTGGCCGGGCGCGAGCCTTGCCAGAAAATCGTTGACGCCTATTACGGTACGCAGCAACGCTCCGGCGCATATCGCGGGTGCGCGGCCTACAGCGATTTTCGCGAATTGCTCGAAAAACAGAAGGATGTCGATGCGGTCGTTGTAGGCACCACTGACAACTTGCATGCCGCGGTGTCCGCCGCGGCGATGAGGAAGCGCAAGCACGTCTTTTGTCAAAAACCTCTGACGCACACGATTTATGAGGCACGGCGCATTGCGGAGATTGCGCGCGAAACTGGTGTGGCGACGCAGATCGCCGTTGCGAACCAGGCGTCCGAAGATACACGCTTGCTCTGCGAATGGATTGGGAGTGGCGCCATTGGACCGGTGCGCGAGGTCCATAATTGGTCGAGCCGCCCTTTCTGGCCGCAGGCGATTGACCGTCCTAAAGACGGAGAGCCCGTTCCCGACGGTTTTGATTGGGATTTGTGGCTGGGTCCGGCGCCGGAGCGTTCGTTCAACCGCGCTTATGTGCCGTTCGTGTGGCGCGGTTGGGGCGATTTTGGCTGTGGCGCGCTCGGCGACATGGGTTCATACAGTTTCGACACAATTTTCCGCGTATTGAAACTGGAGGCGCCGGTTAGCGTGGAAGCAAGTTGCACGGACCGCTACGAGGAGACGTACCCGCTGGCCTCGGTCGTCCATTACAACTTTCCGGCACGAGGTGAGATGCCGCCGGTGAAATTCATTTGGTATGACGGCGGTCTGAAGCCGCCGCGGCCGGAGGAGCTGGAAGAAAATCGCCCGTTCCGGGTCGAAGGCGAAGACGGGGATGAAGGGCTTCTTTTTGTCGGAGATCGCGGGAAGATTCTTTGCGGATTCAATGGGATGAGGCCGCGGCTAATTCCCGAAGCGAAAATGACTAGTTACCAGCAGCCGCCAAAAACGTTACCCAGGTCACCGGGCAACGAGCGCGAATGGCTTGATGCCTGCAAGGGGAGCAAAGTCAAGCCTGGTGGAAATTTTGAATTCTCGGGGTTGGTGACGGAGACGTTGCTGCTTGGGAATGTTGCCACGCGTTCCGCACAAAAACTCAATTGGGATCGCGCGAACATGAAAGTGGTTAACGCGGATACACTGGAGAAGTACGTCCGTCCGGAACGACGAAAGGGATGGGAACTCTAGCGCAGTAGCTCGTTATCAATTGCCAAAGGAGGAGGTATGTCTGCGATGTCGAGGAGAGAGTTTGCTAAAACGGCGGCGATGTTTGCGGCCGCGGCGGGCTTTAGTTCCGGGGGTGGCGCGGAGCTTCGGGCGAATCCGCTGGGCATGCCGATCGGATGTCAGACATGGCCGGTGAGAGATATGATCGCCAAGGATTTTCCAGGCACAGTCAAGCAGCTTGCCGGCGCCGGATTTCAGACGATCGAGCTGTGTTCGCCGGTGGGATACGCGGACTCGGGCTTCGCGGGTCTTGCCAAGTACTCGGGGACGGAGCTACAAAGAATCCTGAGCGACGCGGGAGTGACATGCACGAGTTCTCACTTCGGCATCAAGGAACTGCGGGCTGATCAGGAGGCGCGCATTGCGTGGGCGAAAGACGTTGGTCTGACGCAAATGATTGTGCCCACGCTTGAAGGGCCCAAAAAGCCGACCATGGATGACGTGAAGCGAGCGGCCGATGAATACAACAAAATGGGCGAGCGTTCGGCCAAGGCGGGTATCCAGCAGGGACTTCACAACGAGGATTTCGAGCTGAGCATGGTGGATGGCAAGCGGACGTATGACTTGTTGCTGGGCCTTCTCGATCCGAAGCTGGTCAAGTTTCAGTTTCAGGTTTCTACAATCAGCGAAGGCTATGATGCGGCGGAGTATTTCACGAAGTACCCGGGGCGCTTCAATTCCATGCACGTTCAGGGGTGGTCGGCGGATGCCAGGAAAATCATGCCCGTAGGGCAGGACACGCTCGATTGGAAGAAAATCTTTGCCGCGGCGAAAACCGGCGGCGTAAAGAATTACTTCGTCGAAATGAGTCTGGACATGATGAGAGAGAGCGTTCCTTACCTGCGAAAACTACAGGCGTGACGAAACTGCTCGGTCCGGAGTGCGTGCAATTCCAAAAATACTAGAGAGTGCGCTCGGCGAGAGAGAGGGCGAGTTGCAGGAGCTGTTGGCGCGCGACCAGGGGCATTGGTTCGCTTGCTGACGCAGATTGCGCGGGGGCGCGGGATAAAGCCTCTTCGATGCGGTTTACGTCGAGGCCGCCGGCAGCGTTGCTACCCTTGAAGCGATTGAGGACTTCGCGTGCCTTTTCGATTTGGCCGGTCTGGTAATAGAAAACGCCGAGCGTGGAGTAGCTGCCGGCCCATTCCGGCAGAAGCTCGACCGCGCGCTCCAGGCGCTGAGCGGCTTGCGGAGTGTTGCCCTCCAGTACAGAAATGAGGCCCAGGCCCCAGAGAATTTTTCCCGAGCCGGGGATGCGGGCGAGCCCTTGCTGCAACGTCTCGGTCGCACCGCGTACCTCATTGCTGCGCAACTGCACCAAAGTCAGCGAGAGATAATACTGATCGTTGTCGGGATTGCGGCGAATGGCGTCGCGATAGATTTCGGTGGCGCGCGCGGTGTCGCCGAGATGCGCTTGAATGTCACCGAGCAAGGCGAGATAAGTGTCATCTTGCTGACCCGCGACAGAAACTTGTTGGGCTGCTTCGAGCGCCCGCGGGTATAGGCCTTTGCGGAAATAGGCGTCGGCTAAATCAAATTTCACATCGTCGGAATCCGGATTGGCGCGCAATGCGGATTGAAAATGCTGGATGGCTTCGTCGTATAGGCGATAGCGAGCGAGCAGGACACCGACTCCTGTTTGCGTGCGGTAATCGCTGGCGCTGAGTTGGTCGAACTGCGCGATGGTCTTGCGCGCTTCTTCATTCTGGCCGAGCTTGAGGTAAGTTTCGGCCAGCAGGTAAAGATCTTGCGGCTGGTCGGGATGCTTCTGGATTTGCTCGGTGAGCTGCGTCAAGTCGAGCTCTGTGCGTTCGCGGGCGCTGAGAGTTGCGCGGTTATCGAGGTAATCGAAGAGATGCTGGTAAGGATAGGGGCCGGTGGAGGCATTCTTGGACAATGTTTGAAAGACGTTCAGGTCGCGCTGCGCCGCCTCGGTCTGGTGCAGGTTGCGCTCGACCATCGCGAGCTTGTAATAGCCGGAGGCAGGATCGCGGCTGACTTTTACATAGCGGCGGAGAAGTACCGCGGCTTCTTCGAATTTTTTGCCAGCTATACGAAGGTTAGCCATTTCCAGCAGGGCTTCGGCATCATCCGGATTGGACTTGAGCGCTTGCTGGAAAAACCTTTCGGCGGCGGCGTCGTTTCCTTGCCGTTCTTCGATAAATCCCATGTTGAAAAGACAAGAGCCGTTGCGCGGGTCCAGCTTCAGTCCTTCTTGAAAATACTTCTTTGCTTCATCGAATCGGCCGAGATGGCGATAGGAAAGTCCCATGAATGCATAGGAGCGCGCAGAAGGATCGAGCGCGATGAGAGACTTGAACTCGTCGATCGCTTTTTCTGTCTTCCCGGACATGAAATAGCTTTCGCCGAGGGCGGCGTGGAGGTCGGCGCGCTTGGGAGCGATTTGCACGCCAGACTCGAGCAGCGGTATCGCGTCTTCGAAATAATTTTGCGTCATACTGACGCGGGCGAGAAGAAAGATGACGTCGGTGTTTTGCGGGGCGAGTTTGCGCGCGCGCACGAGGAGTTCCAGAGCGTCAACCGGCTTTTTTTCGTCCGCGTAGACCTGTGCGAGCAGATGAAGTGTCTCGGGCGAATCCGGCTTCAGCTTCAGTGCTCGATTCAGTGCCAATTCCGCTTTGGGATATTCGCCGGCGCGATGGTACGTTTGGCCGAGGTTGTGGAGAATCTCGAATGTTTCCGGCTGCAGCGCATTGGCTTTTTCCAGTTCGAGCTGTGCAGTGCGATATTGCTTTTGCGATGCTAGCAGGACGCCCAGAGTGAAGTGAATCTGTACGTCATCTCTGTTTTCGTTGGAAAGCTCGGTCGCGGACTTGAGGCCTTCAGACGCCCTGCCGGCCAGGAGGTAGGCGCGTGTGAGGTTGAATTTGCTTTCGCGGCTTGCCGGCCGGACGCGCTGAAAGTAGGGAATGGCTTTTGCGGGAGCGCCTTGCGCCAAGAGCACCAGGCCGAGATTGTAATTCGCGTCGCGGTTGGCGGGCGCGACACGCAGGACGGTTCGCAATTCCTGCTCAGCGAGGTCGAGCTTGCCTTGCGCGACGTACACATTGGCGATGCTGTTGCGCGTGCGCGTGGAATTGGGCGCGAGCTTCAGAGCATGCTGGAAGGCTTCGAGTGCACCGGGAAAATCCTTTTCATTCACTGATGCTACGCCGAGCAGGTCGTAAGCTTCTGTGTTCGTGGGGTTGCGCTGCAGCTCTTCCTGAATTCTGCTTTTCGCTTCCGCAACACGGCCCTCACGGAGCAGCGCTTCCGCTTCGGTGAGAAGCGGCGAGCTAGGCTTGGCAAATTGCTTAGTCGTGGGTTGCTGCGCAACTGACGAGGACACGCAGAGAGCAATGGCAAATAACGCAATAATGTTGCGCATCGCGGTGCTCAAGCTCGTGCGCAGCAATGCGGCGTCAAAGGCCATTGTCTATCCATTCTCCACTCGCGCAATAATCATGATCGAAAACTCAATTTAGCATTTCCAGCGCTTGTTGAGCCATTTTGTGTTGCGGCTGCTGCTGCAGGAGAGCCTGCAGCACTTCGCGCGCCTTTTCCTTTTCTTTCAGCATTACGTACAGGCGCGCGAGGTTGAGATACGCCTGATCAAAGTTCGGGGCTACGCGGATGCATGTCGCGAATTTCTCTTCGGCTTCGGGGTAGCGCTCTTCGCGCACGAAAAACACGCCAAGATTATTGAGCGCGTCGGGGTAGTCAGGACGCAAGATTACGGCATGTTGGAGATATTCTGACGCGGTCTGGAGTTGTTCTTGCCGCGCGTAAAGCATCCCGAGGTTGTAGTGGACTTCGGGGTTTTCCGGCTCGAGTTCGAGCGCGCGCTTGAGAAGCTTCTCTGCTTTAGCGACATTTCCCTGGCGGCGGTAGACATTGCCAAGGTTGAGCAGCGCGATGGCGTAGTCAGGGCGCTGGCGCAGCGATTCCTGGAAATTGCGGATGGCGTCGTCGACTTGTCCTTGCTGCGCGGCGATCATGCCGAGGTTGTTCCAGGCTTCGGGATAATTCGGGCGGAGCTTGACGGTTTGCTCGAGATGCTGGCGGGCTTCCGCGAAAGCGTTTTTGCGAAGGTAGAGCGTGCCAAGATTGTAGTAAGCCTCGGGCTCATTAGGCTTTGCGGCAATGACTTGCTGGAATGATGCGGCGGCTTGATCGAGATACCCGCGTTGGAAAAGCGCCACTCCGTAAGTGAAATCGTTTCGCTGGAATGCGTCTTTTTCGTGGAGAGTCCCAGGGAAAGGAAGAGCTTTGCGCATTCGCTCCTCTGGAGTGCGCGGAAGGGAATTGAGGTCTTCGAGCAGGCGTTCGGATGTAAGGGTGCCTTGGTAGATTTTGACGATCATGCCTTCACGGTCGACGAGGAAGGACGTCGGCACGGCGAGCTCGCGGCGGCGATCGAAGAGGTAGCGATAAAGGATGTTGTAAATACCGATGACTTCTTGTGTGGCGAACAGTGTAGGAAACGCGAAATTCTCCTTCGTTGCGAGTAAGCGCGCCGGTGTTGCCCCGTTGGTCTCGTCGACATTTATTGCGACGATGCGCAGCCCGTGCTGGCCGAGCGCCTGGTGATGTTTCTGCAGGAGCCGCAGTTGCTCTCCGCACTGCGGCGAATCCGCCGCCCAAAAATGAAGAAGCAACAGGGTGTTCCGCAGCGACTCCAGGCTGGTCGGTTTACCGCCGAGGTCGGGCAACGAAAAATCTGGAGCACGTAAAGCCTCGATGAGCCAAGTGTCAGAAGATGCTGACAAAGGCTCGGGAGTAGCGGTCTTAGTCGGATGGGCGTAAGACGCGGATGAAGGTCTAAGAGGTGTTGCGGCAAACTCCTGCGTTCCTTCACGAAGGGCAATGCGCTGGTTGATCGGAAGACGATCGAACGTTTGCGTTATTCCATTTGGCCAGCGAACGGTTGCACGAACGTCTCCTTGCGCGCTGCCGATACCGAAAAAAATCTCCTTGGTGTGTTGCGACAGAAATCCGGATCCGGCCTGGAGAAATTTCGTTTGGCGGTGCGCGCCGGCTTCTAAGGTAATCGCCGCGCCGATCGCGTCGCGATTGCTTTTTGTGCCGCGCAGCCGAAACACGACAGTGTTGCCGATCTCTTTCATTGTGTTGCGCAAAATCCGGAGCTGCGGGGCGTTGCGATTCTTCAGGACGATTTCGAGCCGCCCGTCGTGGTCCAGATCGGCCAGTACGAAGGCACGGCTATCGTCCGGAAAATCCAATCCGACTGCGGCCGAAACCTCCGAAAATGTTCCGTCACGATTGTTGGCGTAGAAAACATTTCGTTCGTAGCCGTGCCAGGTCGCGTCCGAGCGAATCAACTCGTTGATGGCATTCCATCCTCGCTCGTAATTGGCCGAGGGCAAGGAAGTCTGCGGAGATTTGCCGACGACCTGTCGCCAGAAGAAACTGGAAATATCGTCGCCAACGTCCCGAAGAGATTTCGGTCCAGAAATGTAGCCGTTCGCTATGTACAGGTCCGGGTAGCCGTCGTGGTCGAAATCCCACGCGTCGGAAGCCCACGCCCATCGCCCCATTTCGATACCGGCCTGCGTGCTGACGTTCTTAAATTTTCCGTCACCGAGATTTCGATAGAGCGAATTGCCGCGCGCATGTTGCCGATAAAGAGCGCGAGTGTTTTCTGGGTCGCTTTGGTGAAAGGGCTCCTGCTCGGAGACGCGAATACCAGCCGCAGACCACATGTTCGATACGTACACGTCCTGCTTGCCGTCAGTATCGTAGTCGAACCAGCTTGCGCTCATTCCCGCACCCGGATCCTCCACACCCGCTTCGCTTGCGACAGACGTGAACGTGCCATCGCCATTGTTACGATGCAGAGTGCTACGACCGAAGTCATTGGCGACGTATAGATCAGCGTGGCCGTCCGAATTGAAGTCGCCCCATGCGCACGCGAAGCTATAGCGATCGTTGTCCACGTTGAGTCCGGCGGCCTCGGTGCGATCGCGGAACGTAGCGTTGCCTTCGTTGTGCAGCAGAAAATTGGGCGGGCCGTTACGCGCGTCGAAGTAGGGAGCAGGGTAGTGATACTGGTCGAGCCCGAGATAGTAGCTGTAGAGGCAAAAATAGATGTCGAGGCGTCCGTCGTTGTCGTAGTCGGCGACGGCGGCGCCGGTGAACGTGCCCTGCGGCGCACGCCCGAATTGGAAGGCATCGCGCTTCAGTGAAAATTTTCCGTGGCCATCGTTGAGGAAGAGAAGCGGTCCGCTGCCGCAAACGACCAGAAGATCCTGCACACCCTTGTTGTCGAAATCGGCGAACAGGGCACAGGCGGTCGCGTCAAGCACGCCGACACCCGATGCTTCAGTGACGTCGTCGAACGTGCCGTCGCCGCGATTGCGATAGAGGCGATTGGGAAGACCTGCGGGCTGGCAGAT